>Ga0272446_1001445_pt1 | contig 34506 bp, 29 predicted proteins | sample YNPCB0061_FD_194587 | JGI IMG/M metagenome (GOLD analysis project Ga0272446, IMG submission 194587) | Hot spring microbial mat communities from Yellowstone National Park, WY, United States - YNP-CB-006-1 | ecosystem: Environmental > Aquatic > Thermal springs > Hot (42-90C) > Sediment | place...
GGGCTCTGCTTCACCTCCTGCCTGCCGGGGCTCTGCTTCACCTCCTGCCTGCCGGGGCTCTGCTTCACCTCCTGCCTGCCGGGGCTCTGCTTCACCTCCAGCCCGCCGGGGTCGTTCCTCCAACGGCGACGACCGCCAGCGTCTCGCGCTCCGCCCGCCAGACCGGCCGCTATGCGCAACCAAGCCCGCCAGACGTGCGCACTCCTGCCAAGTGGCACCTCTTGTAGGTCAGAAAAAAACCCGCCACTTACCCACGACGACCCGGCCGAAGCCGGACCGCCCGGACAATCCCAACCGTCCCGTGTCCATCCTGTCAAACAGCGAGCCGGCGCTATGCGCACTCGCACCGGCACGCACACATCAAGCACCTCCTGTGCCAGTCCGGTCGCATGGATTTACGCATACTTGCCAACGGGCTCGGGTGGCGGCCGCCACCCCGAACCCCGCCCGACAAGCCCGCCGCCTTGCGGTATTCCCTGGGAGAAACCACCGAAACGGCGAACCGCCACCCCGCCACGCATTCCGCCACTTAGACCCCTGCCCGCCTGCTCTCCTGCCCACCGGTTCAACCGCCTCGGAGCCGTGGCCGTCGCCACCAGCAGCGGGTGCAGTGGACCGGGCCGGCTCGTTTCCCCCACGTCGCGCGCGGACGCCGAGCGACGGTTGGCGGAACGCGGCAAGCCCAGACGATGGCCGAACATCGGCGGCTCGCGCGGCCGGGTCGGCCTCTCGGTTTCCTGCCGACGACGTGCCCGGCCGCGGCGGGAAACGAAACCCAGGTTCGTCGCAGGGCCCCGACAGGCGTTTCGCACTCGCGCCGTCGAGCGCGGGGCGCTAGATTCGCAAGGCGATGTCAGGCTCCGAATCCATGGTCGGCGCCGTGCTCAACGGCAAGTGGAAGCTCATCCGGCTGTTGGGCGAAGGCGGAATGGGTTCCGTGTTCGCTGCGGAAGGGCTACAGGGACAGGGGCAGCGTGCGATCAAGATGCTGCACCCGGAGTTCGTCAACGAGCCGCAGATCCTGTCCCGTTTCTTCGCAGAGGCCTATGCGGCGCAGCAGCTTCAGCACCCGAACATCGCCAAGGTCTACGAGCACACGCAGGCGGAGGACGGCACTCCGTACCTGGTGATCGAGCTGCTCCAGGGCATCCCGTTGAGCGAGTACGTCAAGCCGGGCCAACCCATCCCGGTGGCGCAGGCTGCTCCGATCGTATACGGCGTGCTTCAGGCCTTGGTCGCCGCTCACGCGCGCAACATCGTGCATCGCGACCTCAAGCCGGACAACATCTTTCTGGTTCCGGATGCGGCGGGCCGGCACATCGTGAAGGTGCTCGACTTTGGCATCGCCAAGGTGATGGATGCCGCGGGAGGCATGGGGTCGAAGACACGAACGGGCATGATGCTGGGCACACCCGGCTACATGAGCCCGGAGCAGATCAAAAATGCGAAGGCGGTCGATCCGCGCAGCGATCTCTGGTCGGTGGGCGTGATGTTCTACGAGATGGTGACGGGCAAGGAGGCGTTCGACGCGCCGACGGACTTCGCGAAGCTGACGGCGGTACTCACGCAGGATCCGAAGCCGATCGCGCAGGTGGCGCCGCACCTGGCTGGGTGGCACGACTTCTTCACGCGTGCGATGGCGAGGGATCCGGCGGCTCGCTTTGCGAGCGCGGACGACATGGCGCGGGCGCTGCTCACCACGGCGCGAGCGTTGGCCGGTGCGGCACCGCTGCCCACGGCCGAGTTCCGTTCCATCGACGTACGGAAGCAGGTGGCAGCGGTTTTGGACGCCGCGCCAGCTCCGGCGCCGCGAGAGGGGACACACGTCTCGCCGCAGATGCCGGCGACAGGGTCGATTCCGCCGCAGTCATCCGGGGCGAACGTGCAGGTCGTCGGCACGGCGCAGGGGCACCCGGCGAGCCTCGAGTCTACCCTCAAATCGGGTGACGCGCCGCCGATCACGATCACCCGCGCGCAAGGGGTGCGCCCGGTCTGGGTCGCGGTCATCACGCTGGTCGCCTTGATCATCGGGTTCGCCGTCGGAGTCGGAACGACCCTGCTGGCCATGTCGATGGGCCGCTGAACGGCGTCGGTGGTCGCACCGGTGCATGCTTGGCCCGATCCGTCGACACCGTCCGCGCTTCGCGCTGCGCTCCGTTCTCTTGGTCCCGCGTGCTGATCTGCGCTACAGCCACCGGAAACACGGTCCGGCGGAATGATCCGGCCGTCTGGTGTGTCTTATCCACATCTTTCGTGTCTGGACCCGCGGTTCTTCGGGACACGAGGCACGGAGGCAGTGGGTGAATCGGTGGTTGGTTCAATCGACGGTGCAATGGCACCGATGGGAGGTCAGGTCATGACAAGGTTGGTTCCCCTCGCAGCGCTGATGCTCTTCGTCTCCGCGGTCGCGGCTTGCGGCGACGACCCGCCGCCGAAGACGGCGAACGATGCCGCACAGGACATGGCGACCAAGCCTGGCAAGCAACTGACGGAGCCGCAGCAGAAGGCGGTGGACGACGCAGAGAAGGAGACGGGGGCGACGGGGCTGGGGATCTCGGACGAGATCCTGCGGCTTTGCCCGGCGGTGAAGCCCCCGCATTTCGCCACGGACTCGGCGAGGGTGAAGATGGAGTACCAGGACGCGCTCGTGGCGCTCGCGGAGTGCATGAACAACGGCAATCTGAAGGGCAAGACGCTGCTGTTGGTGGGGCATGCGGATCCGCGCGGGGAAGACGACTACAACCTTGCATTGGGCGGCCGCAGGGCCGAGTCGGTGCGGACCGCACTGGGGTCGTTGGGTGTGGAGCGAGGTCGGCTCGACGTGACCTCGCGAGGCGAGATTGATGCGACCGGGACCAACGAGGAGGGTTGGTCCAAGGATCGGCGCGTGGACATCAAGATCAAGACGGGGAGCTGAGTGTCGACCCAAGCGAGTGCCGCGAGCCTGGTCCGCAATGTCGGGTTCGGGTTCTTCTCCGTGGCCGTGCATCTGTGCATGGTCGTGGTGGCCGTGCTGATCGCCGCCCCAACGGTCCGCGCGTACCAGGAGAACCGAGCGCTGATCGACGTGGACATTCAGCCAGCGCTCGGGCAACCGCACGGCAAGGACGACGGCAAAGGGCTGGGGTCGCACGTCGAGATTCCGAGAGCGCCGGAGCTGAAGGCGCCGGATCGGGCGCCGCCCGCGCCGCCGCCGGATCCTGGCGCCATCCCCACGACGACGGCGTCGGCGATCGCGAGCGCGCCAACGTTCGACGCGGACGCCGGACCACAGCAAGAAGGAGGCACGGCTGACAACACCGGGAATGCGGATCCGACCACGCCTGTAGGGAGCGAGAACGTTGCGCCTGCCTTCGGGTCGCCCGATGGGGTGGAAGGCGGGCAGGGCACCGGGCCGAAGAAGATGAGCCCTCAATACAAGGGCATTCTCGCAGGCTGGTTCGGCGCGCGGTTCAACCTGCATGGCGTCGACCTGCCAGAGGATGGCCCGAGGCTCAGCGTGAACGTTGTCGTGAACATCTCGCCCGACCGACAGGTGACGGGTTGGTCCCTCATGGGATCGAGCGGGAATCCGGAGTTCGATGACGCCGTCAAACGTTCGATGGCAGCCATCCAGGCCAGTGGAGCCACGCTTCCGGCCCCACCCGACGACAGTGGGGTTCCACCAGTCTTCATCAACCACTTCGTGCAGCCCCGCGTGAGGCCGCAGTGATCGAATCATCGAACCGTGTTCATGCGACCTGGGCGCCGTGCGCGAGTGCGCTGGTCGCGCTGTTCGCCGTACCAGCGCTTGCTCAGGTGGAGCCTGGGGACATGCCCGGTACGGCAGGCGCCGAGAACGCCGTGTCGAGCCCGGAACTGGAGGTGGTCGAGGTCACCACGGCGGTGAGCCAGCTCCCGGTGCTCGTGGTGGTTCCGGCGACCGACGCGGACGCTTCGCTCGCGGATGCGGTGCGATCCGAGCTCGAGCTGACGGGCCTTTTCACCACCCCCGCGCCCCGTTCCATCGGCCTGTCCTCCGGCGTTCCCGATCGATCGAAATGGCCCGCGCTGACGACCGCCGCGGTGGTTGTCGGACGCAACGCAAGGCCGCAAGACTTCCCCGTCGCGTGGAGCGCGTCCTATCACGCCCAGGAAAAAGAAACCGTGCGCCGTCGCGAGCTGACCGAGTATCCGGGCAGCGAAGCCATGACGGCAAGCGTCCTGGCCGATGCGATCCTCGAGGATGTCACGGGGATACGCGGCAACATGTCGGGCATGCTGGTCATGACGGACGCCTCGACGAGAGGAGAGCGATCGGTTCGGGTGGTCATGCCCGACGGCAAGCGGGGCCGTCGGATCAGCGGGTTCGGGTCGATCGCGCGAGGGGCGGACTTCGGCAAGGACGGCCAGGTGTGGTACGCGGCGGAGGACGCAGCGGGCAAGCTGCGTCTGTTCAAGGAGCGCGAGGTTGGGCCTGTCGAGCTCAACGTGCCGGGCTACGTGCAGAGCATCGCGTTCTCCCCGAACGGTAACCACGTCGTGCTGTCGATGGGTGTCGGCAAGATGGTGCACTCCTGGGTCGGCACGTCCATCGCTTCGCTCACGGAGGTTCCGATGGGACCGGACCAGACTTCCCTGTCGCCGTCGGTGAACGACGCGGGCCGCGTGTTGCACGCGCTCGGACCGGAGAAGGGCCCGTTCACGATCTACCTGGGCGACAGGCGCATCACGCCGCCGGGCATGTGGGCTGCCATGCCGCAGTTTTGCTCGACCGTGATGGAGGACCGGGTGGTGTACATGGTGCGTGCCGGGTCGGGCTGGAACGTGCGGATCACGAGCTTGACCAGCGGAAGCTCGCGGATGATCGCAGCCCATGCCATGTCGCCGGCGTGCAGCCCGGATGGGCGAACCGTGGCCTTCTTCTCTCCGGACAAGAACGGCAAGGGTCCGGGCATCTACCTTGTATCGGACGGCGGCGGGCTCGCTCGCAAGGTATGGGACGGACAGGCGGCGGGGCTACGCTGGCGCGCAGGCGAGCGCTTGCCGAGGCGAATCGAGCAGCCGGTCGTGCCACCGGCTGCCCTGCCTGCCGATTCGAGCGCCGCGGTGCCATCCCCGCCGCCATCGCCATAGCCGCGGCCGCGGCGCCTGTGGGCGTCCTTCGCGGCCCGTGACCTGGGCAAGCCCGGCCCCTCGTGCAGCCGGGCGCGTTGCGCTACGCTCGCCCGTGAATGACAGAACCGACGTCACCCCACGAGCAACTCGCGGCAGTGCTTCGCACGGCGCGGGGTGAGCCGCTGATCATCCTGTTGAGCGGTCATCCGGATCCCGACGCCATCGGGAGCGCCCTGGCGCACCAGCGCATCTGCGAGAGCCTCGGCGTGTCGGCGACCATCGGCCATGTGCTGCCCGTCTCGCATCGCGAGAACCGCGCGCTGTGCAAGCTGTTGGGCATCAACATGCTGCAGGTCACCGACGAAGCCGGCCTGGCCCCCTTCCGCTACCTGTCCCTCGTGGACAGCTCATCGCCCGAGCCCACCATCACGTTGCCGTCACACCTGGAGCTGCTCACCATCGTGGACCATCACCGGGGCGCGGTGCGGATGGAGCCGAAGTTCGCGGACATTCGCGGCACCATCGGCGCGTCGAGCTCGATCTACGCGGAGTACTTGCAGCACGGGCTGGCGCCTCTTTCGGGCGCGAACGCCGATGACATGCGCGTGGCGACCGCCTTGTTGTTCGGCATCCAGACCGACACCGACGACTTCGCGTTGGCGACGGCGGCGGATTTCCTCGCAGCGGCGTATGTGCGCCCGTTCTGCGATGCGCAGGCGCTGCAGCAGGTGGGCCGCCGGACCATCAGCGCTGCCACGATGACGGTGCTGCGCCGGGCGCTGACGAACATGCTGGTCGTACGCGACATCGCGATCGCCGGCGTGGGGCGTGTCGCTCCGGGCGATCGGGATTCGATTGCGAGCGTGGCCGACTACATTCATCGGCGCGAGGACATCGACACGGCGCTCGTGTTCGGGATCGTGGGGGACCGGATCGACGGGTCGTTGCGCACGAACAGCGCGAGCGTGGATCCGGCGGTGTTCCTGAAGACGGCGTTCGGCACGGACCGTAGCGGCACCCCCTTCGGCGGCGGACGAGCCGACAAGGGCGGCTTTCAGATCCCCCTCGGCTTCCTGGCCGACGTGGAAGACACCGACACGCTCTGGCGGCTGGTGGAGGCAACCGTTCTCGCGAAGCTCGAGCGCGTGGTGCCGGACCTGGCGACGCACGCGGAGCGGCGGGAAGACGACACGCGGCGCCGATAGCAAGGGCGATTCATGTACACTACGGGCTCGTGCAACCCGAGCTCGCTTTCGTCGCGTTGTTTTCGGTAGCGACGGCCGTAGCGCTGATCGCACGACGACTCCGCGTGCCGTACACGGTCGCGCTGGTGGTCACCGGGCTGCTGCTCGGATCGGCCCATGTGCTGCACCCACCGCACCTCACGAAGGAATTGCTGTATGCGGTGTTCCTGCCGGGGCTCGTCTTCGAGACAGCGTTCGCGCTCGAACTCAAGCACTTCCGGGCGAACGTACGTCCGATCCTGTCGCTCGCACTACCAGGTCTGGTGGTGGCGGTGGTCTTGACCGCAGGGCTCCTGGTACCCGTCGCGAACGGCCTGCACGTCGTGGAAGCTTTCTCCCTCGGTACCGGCCTGGTCTTCGCTTCCCTCATCGCGGCGACCGACCCGATCGCAGTGGTTGCGCTGTTCAAAGGGGTGGGCGCACCAGGGCGGCTCCGGATCCTCATCGAAGGCGAGAGCCTGCTCAACGACGGCACCGCGGTCGTGGTGTTCACCCTCGTGCTCGGGGCCGTGACGGGTGGGGGCTTCGAGCTGATGCCAGCACTGCTGGAGTTCAGCCGGGTGGTCGGCATGGGCGTGCTCATCGGTGCGGCTGTCGGCTTTGCGGCTTCCGAGGTCATTCGTCGCGTCGACGACCCGATGATCGAGATAACCCTGACGACGATCGCCGCGTATGGATCGTTCGTTGCGGCGGAGCACTTCCACAATTCGGGCGTGATCGCCACGGTGACGGCGGGCATGCTGTGCGGCAACTATGCTGCGCGCGCGGGCATGACGGCATCCACGCGCGTCGCGGTCAGCACGTTCTGGGAGTACCTTGCGTTCGCGCTGAATTCGATCGTGTTTCTGCTGATCGGCTTCGAGGTTCAGGTGGGCGCGCTGCTGAGGGCGTGGAAGCCGATCGTGGTTGCGTACCTCGCGGTCACGGTGGGACGTGCGCTGGTTGTCTACGCGGTGACGGCGATCGCGAGGCGCAGCGGGGACAGGATGCCGTGGTCCTGGGGCGCGGTGCTCACCTGGGGCGGGTTGCGCGGTGGCCTGTCCATGGTGCTGGTGCTCGCCATTCCGCCGTCGATCCCGCATCGGGACCTGCTGGTGACGATGACCTTCGGCGTGGTGGTGCTGTCCATCCTCTTGCAAGGCATGACCATGGGCACCGTGCTGCGACGCCTGGGACTGGTCGCGCAAGCAGAAGGACGAAGGGAATACGAGCGCCTGCGGGGAGCGTTGAAGGCTGTGCGATCAGCCAAGGCCGAAATCGAGCGTGCGTCCACGGAGGGCAGCGTATCGCACGATACCGCGGACCAGCTCATGGTCGAGTACGACCGACGGCTCGGCGAAATCGAAGCCGCCGTCAAGGCGATGCACGGACAGACTGCAGGGCTGCAGAGAGAGGAGCAGACGACGCTGCAGAGGCGGGCGCTCGTCGCGGAGAAGGACGCCATTCTGCTGGCGTTTCGGGCGGGCGAGCTGTCGGAGGAAGCGTATGACGAGCTCGTGGCCGATGTGGATGCCCGCCTGTTCGAACTCGAAAAGCGCGAGAGCTGATGGCCGTCTCAGGGCGTGTCGGCCGACGCCTGGCTGTCGAGCTCGTCGATGACGACCTGGATCACCTTGCGCGTGATGTCCACGTTCGCTTTCGAGACCCTGGAGAGAGCTCGCTCGATCGCGCTCTCGACGGTCGCATCCGACGGGACGTCGTACCAGCGTCCTGCGGACGAAAGCGAGAGCCGGACGCTGCGCCGGTCGTCGGGGTCGGGTTGGCGCTCGACGAGCCCGCGGCCTTCGAGTCGCTTGAGGGCGACGGACAGGGTTGCGGGATGGACACGCAGGATCCCGGCGAGACGGGCCGGTGCGATTCCCGGGAACCTGCCGACGATTCGGAGGACCATGCGCTGGGGCGCGGTGAGCCCGACCGTAGCCTCCATGCGTTTGGAGCTCTTCTCCAACGCATGATTGAGCGCCCACACCACGCTCATGAACTCGAGTGTGCCGCCGAGCCGAAGGGCAGCCGGTTTCTTGCTGTGGGGTCTGGCATTGCGCATGGGGGATCTCCGGGTCACATTCGTCGGCCTGGCATCTCGGTGTTCCTGTCCGACGGCGGGGGACCGGCCCGGTTGCACGATGACAGATTGGAGCCGGAACGGGCGGGCGTGTCCAGAACGATGATGGGGGCGGTCGTTCGGGTCGTTCTTGGTCTGCGCGAGGCGTCCGGGTCAGGCGGGCAGCGCGGTCCAGACCTTGTTGAGGGCGCTCTGGAACTGCCAGGGCCCGACGAAGAACGGCGCCTTGGGCGGTAGTCCAGCGCGAGTCTGCACATCCTTGATGATTCGAGGACCATCCCGGAATTGCCATATCAGCGCGTAGATCCCGAGGGTCAGAGGCGACAGGAACACCATCTTCGCCCCACTCATTCGCTCTTCGCCCAGGAACTCGTTCACCTCCCTCGCCACCCTGAACCACCAGAACACGTTGTAGATCCCCAGCGTGATCAGGTGCAGGAAAAAGAAGCTGAAGAAACCGCGAACCTTGCCCTTGGGACCTGCCATTCGATTCGTTTGCATGGGTGTATCCTTTCTTGTTGCGGCTGCGCCGATCCCGCTGTCACGCCGGTCCTGCCGGAGCAGCCTTGGGTTCGTCGTCGACCACCGCATCGTACCGGCCGGTCGCCCGGGCCCTTCCATCAAACCGGGTCAAACCGAGGCGCCATTCCTTGGACCCGGATTGACGACCAGATTTTCACCAGGTCGAGCGACGGAATCACCGGGGCTGATCCGTTGAAGGATCGAGACGACAAGAGACCGGCCCTCAGGGGCCTTCTTCCAGTGAGGAAACCGATGAAAACCAGCAGATCGATGCTCGTCGCAGCCATGCTCGGCATGCTTCCAGTCGCCGCGTGCACCCAGGCAGTCTCGGCTCCCGTGGAATCCTCCGGCGGCACGCTGTCGGCGGTGGCCGCGGGACCGAACCAGGGCCTTGGGATGCGGCGCTTCGAAGAGACAGACAAGAACGGCGATGGGAAGGTGACGATCGACGAAGTCCGAAGCACCGCGGCGGAGCGCTTTGCCGCCGCTGACGCCAACAAGGACGGCGTCCTGGATGCTTCGGAGGTGCCGGCCCTGGCGCCGAACGGCGGCGGAAGGCGCGGAGGTCCCAGCCTGGAGATGTTCGATGCGAACCACGACGGCAAGGTGACGGCGGACGAATTCACCACGCACATGGTGCAGCGGGCAACGCAGGTCGACGTCGATGGTGACGGCGTCGTGACGGCGCAGGAGTGGCGCTCGCAGGGCGGCCGGTGGATGGGCGGACCGGGTGGAGGCCGAGGACCGCATGGGCGCGGCATGGGAGGTGGGCCTGGCGGGTTTGGGGGACCGATGATGGAAGCGGTGTTTCAGCAGGCCGATGCCGATCACGACGGCCGTCTGACCCGGGCTGAAGCGGAGGCGTACAGGGCGCGAAGGTTCTCGGAGGCGGACACCAACCATGACGGCAAGCTGGATCAGGCCGAGCTGGCAGCCATGCGCAACGCGCACCGTGCGGAGCGGATGCAAGTTCGCTTCGCCGGGCTGGACCGTGACGGCGACGGCAAGATCTCGAGGGACGAGGCGCCGCCGCGGCTGGCCGCGATGTTCGACGAAGCGGACACGGATCACGACGGCAAGCTCTCCATCGATGAGATGAGGGCGATTCGTGCGGGGGGACGTGCGCCTGGCGGCAGGGGTCTTGGGTTGGACGCGGACGGCGACGGCACGGTGACGTCGGAGGAGTTCTCGGCGATGCCGGCGCGCTGGTTCGACAGGGCCGACGCGAATCACGACGGCGTGGTAACGAGGGACGAGCTGCGCGCGGCGCGTCCTGGCCCGATGCGCCGTTGACGCAAGCCAGGATGGTCTTCGATGCTAGGCAGGTGTCCGCCCGGCCGTTGTTCGTCGCATCGGCCGCTGACTCGCCCAGGCCGCCATGACCGCTGGACCCACCGAAATCACGCAGGAGACGCTCGACGCGGAGGCCGAGTGGATACGGCGGGTGGCGCGGGGGGACCGTCGGGCAGCTCAGCGGCTGGTGGACGCCCACCTGGCATCGATCACGCGATTTGCGTATCGCATGTTGGGGAGCTCGTCGGAGGCGGAGGACGTTGCGCAGGAGGTCTTCTTGAAGCTGTGGCGGCAGGCGCCAAGCTGGGAGCCCAGGGCTCGCCTCGGCACCTGGCTGCACCGGGTCGCGCACAACCTGTGCATCGACCGCCTTCGATCACGGCGCGAAGTGCGCCTGAGCGACCCGCCCGACGATCCCGATTCACGGCCGTCGGCCTTCAGCGAGATCGAGCGTCACGAAGCCGCGCGCGCGGTACACGACGCGATCCAGTCCTTGCCCGAGCGCCAGCGGGCAGCGCTCGTGCTGGTGTACTACCAGGGGCTGGACAATCGTCAGGCGGCCGAGGTCATGGGCGTGCACGTCGACGCACTCGAGTCGTTGCTGTCACGAGCCCGCCGAAGCCTGCGCATGCGGCTCATCGAATCCGGCGGCCCGGTGTCGGCGGAAGCATTATGAATCGTCCACGAGGCATGCAGGAGAAGGTTCGATGAACGGCCCACCGTCCCGGCAACCGATGACGATGACGCGCTTCGCCCGGATTGTGGAGTGCTACGGCGCGAACCCGCGCGCGTGGCCGGAAGGCGAGCGCGACGCTGCGCAAGCGCTGCTGGCTGCATCCGACGAGGCCCAGGCGCTATGCCGCGCGGAGGCGGAGCTGGACAGCGAGCTCGAGAAGGCAGCCTCGATGTCCCCCTCGGACGCTCTTCGCAGCAGGATTCTCGCAGGCATTCCGGTGCGGGAGCGTTCGTTGCGGGATCGGCTGGATGGGCTGGCCGCGGCGCTCTGGCCATTTGGCGGGGTCTGGCGTCCCGCCGTGGTTTTGGCGGCCGCTGCGGCCCTGGGCATCGCGGTGGGTGCGTGGCTGCCGTATGAGCAGCAGACCAGCGACGACACCACGACCGCTTCGGACGTCTCGGAGCTGGTGTTTGCTGGATATGCGTACTCGGGAGATGAGCCATGATCGCTCCGCGCGGCAAGCTGTGCTCGGTGCTGTTGGTCGTGTCCCTGGCGGCGAACCTGTTCCTCGGAGGGCTGCTTACCGGCAGGTGGTTTCGCAGTGCGCCCGCGAGCTTCGAACCGGGGGCGTTTTCCGTGATGCGCATGCGCCGTGCACTCGGCCCGGAGGCCAGTCCTGTCGTGGACAGGGTATGGGCACGCCATCAGGCGGACATCGCGGACCGCATGCGTGCCGCGGCCGACGCGCGGGATCGGGCGACGCGGTCCTTGCGCGCGGATCCGTTCGACCCGGCCAAGGCGGCGGCGGACCTGGCCGAGTTCCGCGCCAGAGCCGGCGAGGTACAGCAGGCGATGCACGGGGCGGTGGTCGAGCTCGCCGCGGATCTTACGCCGGATCAGCGTCGGCGCCTCGCCTCGGCCGTGGGCCGTGCCGGCCCGGGACGCCATCGCGGTGGACGCTGGATGGAACCGAACGAGCGCAACGACGATGCGTGGGATCGGCCCGCCATGCCTGGTTCCGTGCCGTTGCCCGGCCCGGCAGGCACGCGCTGATCTTCATCACACGCTTGCATCGAAACGCGATGGGGCAGCACGACGGGCGCGGTGGACGGCGCCGCCGGCTTGGTCGACGCGGCTCGTCGTGCTATCAGCGGCACCGTGTCGGCTTCGTCTTTCCTCGCAGTTCGTCGATCGGCGTCGCGGAGACGTTTGGGGCTCGGAACGCTCGTGCTGCTGGTGTCATGGACGGCTGCCGGGTTGGGAGCGTGTGGGCGGAGCCGCGGGTCGGAGCGGGCGGAGTCGATAGGTCCGGCGATTGTGCAGATGCGGACGAACGCCGCGCGGATGCTGGAGGAGATGCGCAAGCCGCCGCCCGAACCGCCCTGGACCGCGCAAGACGACTCGATCCCCGCGACCCTGGAGGAAGACCGAGCCGAGCTGCTGCGCAAGCTCCGCGAGCGTCTTCACGTGTCCGACGAAGCGCTCGACGCCCTGCAGAAGATCTTCGCGAAGGCGCCGAGGCTGGGCCAGGGTAATCCGAAGGTAACCGAGCATCCGATGACGAGGGCGGAGTGCCGTGCGATCCGCGCCAAGGCCAGGACGGCGCCGGCGAGCGAGGTCTGCGGCGCACCGAACATGGTGGCGATCTACGCGCGGGAGAAGGGCGAGACGGAGAAGGACGCGCGGGTGTGCATCGACCAGTTTGAATTTCCGAACATCGCGTGCGAGTATCCGGTGACGTGGGTGCAGGCATTCCAGGCGCAGCTTATATGCAAAGCGCTGGGCAAGCGTCTATGCGATGCGCACGAATGGGAGGGAGCGTGCTACGGCGACCTGCGGCCGCCCGAACAGGAGTATGCGTGGAACCTCGAGCGGGCGAACATGTCGGGCACCCACAACCTGAACAACGAGAAGAACGGCTGGATCCGGTGGGCCTACGGCCCCGTCAAGGATCACAAGAAGTGCGCCACGACGGGGCACAAGTCCTCCAAGTGCGTGGCGAGTGAGTACGAGCGGTGCGGATCGAACACCTTCCCAGCGGGCGCCTTCCCCGAATGTGTCAGCCCCTTCGGCGTATACGATCAGCACGGCAATGCCGCGGAGCACATGAGCCTGCCCATGAAGCCCACGGAGCTGGGCAGTGCGGGCGGCATCGGCTGGACCGAGATGAAGGGTAGCTGGTTCATCTTTGCCAGCTACGAAGCCCACAAGGATGACTGCCGCTGGCGGGCGCCGGACTGGCACGGCAGCCGAGTGATGGACCCCAACAGCCACGCAAACTACCATCTTGGGTTCCGCTGCTGCAAGGATATCAAGCCATGACAACAAGGGAGATCGGCAGCCTGGTCGCGGTCGGGTGGGTACGATCGCCCTGGTCGGAGCCGGGGGACGTACCGATGCAGGGCGGCCCGGCCATCATCGAGATAGACCCCGCCTACGACAGAGCCCTGGACCACATCGAGCGATCCTCGCACATCGTGGTGCTCGCCTTCCTGCACAAGGCCGATCGTACGGTGCAGATGGCGTCGCCGCGCAAGCTCGCGCCCGACGCCCCGCCCTGGGGTGTCTTCGCGACACGCTCCCCTGCCCGCCCCAACCCCATCGCCTTATCCACGACCGCCTTGCTGCGTCGTGATGGGCTGTTGCTGCACGTCGACCCGCTGGACCTGGTGGACGGCACCCCGGTGGTCGACATCAAGAGCTACAGCCCGGGTTGGGACAACGTGTTCTCGGCCACGAGCACCCGACGCTTGCCCTTGCACCTGCTTCCCGACGAGATGGTGACGGGCTTCCTGCAGCGGGATCTGCGCAACCATCTGGGCAGTGCGTGGCAAACGTTCTCCGCGCAGCGCGCGCTGGAAGCCGTGCGCACGGCCATTCGCTATTTCGAGCTCGACCCACGCGATGGCGCATTGAGCGTCGAGGTGGGCGTGTGCGACGCCACCATCGACGCGATCATGGCGATGACCGGGGCGTCGTTTGCGAACGGGCGGCTTCGGGTAGCGGGTGCGACGGACGAGCAGGTGATCCGCTTTCGGGCCGGGGCGCGCGAGCTGTTGGCGCCGATGCGGTAGAAAGGCTCAACGCACGCTCATTCCGGGCGCCTTCCACTGCAGATCGAAGTGCAGGTGATTGCGGTGTGCCTCGTTGAACCCCGGCGTGAGGATGAAGTGGAATATCCCGCTGCGAGCCGTCTCGCAGACCAGATCGCGAAGCGCGATCGTCTCCACCGTAGGCTCGTGCGGATGCGCGTCGGGGCCGCAGGGGGGTTCCCCGACCAGCCCCCGCCAGTCCCGCTCCACGTCGAGCACCCGGCCATCGTTCAGGTCCAAGCGCGTGATGTCGGCCGCAAGCCCATAGGCATGCTGGCTGAACCGCCGGCTGCCGGGTAGCCGGGCTCCGGGCCGGTAGAAGTTGTCGACGTGGACCACGGCAACGTCATGGCGTGCGAGGATCGCCGCGAAATCGTCGAGCGCGAGCGCGAGGCGGCAGTCGAGGATCCCGGTGACAAGCTTGTCGCCGGGGACAGCGAAGCGGGCGCCGTGCAGGGGGCCTTCGAGGCGCAAGGGGGTCGCGACGCCTTGGGTGTGGCGAAAGACTGGCCTGACCGGTAGGCCCCGCTTGCGCAGCTCTGCGCGGCAATGTGCGCGCGTCATGCCCCCGAAGCGAGTCGCACGGGACGACGCCAGGCGTTCGGCGCCAGGGACCGGATCCTGGAAGGCCCAAGGCTCGGGCGGAAGGTTGGCGGACGCAACCGCGGAGGCAAGAGGCTGCGCGAACGCGCTCGAGATCGCGGAGGGAGACGAGGACGACATCGACGCGGTGGGGGCGTTCGCGAGCGCGGAGGATGACGCACCAGGTGGCGTTGCGGACAAAGCGCCGAGCGTTGAGGGCGACGGGGCGCCCACGACGGTTTCCGCGCAAGCACCGCCAAGGGCTGCCAGGATCGCCGATGCGCCCGCAAGGCTGGTGAGGCGGTGAGCTGCTCGGCGGTTCATGGGCGCGGGGTGTACCACGGCGGGCCCATTGCCGCCCGCTACGCGATCAGCGCCGCGGATCGGTGGAAGAACTCGGCGACAACTCGTGTGTGCAGCGGGAACGCCAGCTCCAAGGGGGCGTCCACGACGACCCGCTCGCTCACCTCCTTGGCGCCGGCAAACCCGGGCAGCGTCTCTCGCCGGAAGTTGGGCCCCCTTCCGAATACCAGCAGCGTACCATCGGGCGCGCTGTGGACGTCGAACAACCGCACATCCGAAGCATCGACGACGACGCCAGTTTCTTCGCGCAGCTCCCTCACGGCGGCCTGCTGCCAGCTCTCCCCGCGCTCGATGAAGCCGCCGGGCAACGCCAGCAAGCCCCGGCCAGGCTCGATGGCTCGTCGAATGCACAGCACGCCGTCGTCGACGGGGAGCAGCATGACGGCAACGGGCAGGGGATTGAGGTAGGAAACCTCCCCGCAGCGAGAGCAGATTCTAGGCCATGGCTGCCCGGGGGGGAACGCCGCTCCGCACCAGGAGCAGTGGGAGTGTGCAATCGGGCGGGACATGACGCTGGCATGGCCCACCGCGCGAGCGCACGCAACCCCCGAATGCCTGCGCGGACCACTGCCTGGGCATCTCGGGAGCCTGACACCGGCCCACGGCACGATCTGCCTGGTGCCCGGATCCCCGGGGACGTCGATACGCTTCTGGTGCCATCACCACCAGCCGCGAGCGTCGGTGTTCCACTGCGCCACCATCATGGATCGTCGGTGAGGTGGACGGCGGCAAAGCCGTGGTGCGAATCCTTCGCGGATCCCACGCGGTAGACGTCGAAACCGTTCCAAAGGTAGCTGCCGGATACGTGGTAGTGGCCGTCGGAGGTGCCGATGACGCGATAGCCCTGCAAGGATTGGCAGAGCCGGTCGCAGGGGCCACCGGCGCCACGCCATTCATCGCATCGGGTGCACCATCGCGTCCTGCACGACCTCGCTTCGCCGCGCGGGGCCTGGCAATCAGGACACGATATCGGCGAGCAGGCCGCCGGTGTCCTTCACCATGCTCACGCTCTGCTCGAGGCCCTTGATGATGAGCTTGATGTGGAGCACGAGCTTGGGGTTGACGATCTGGGAGGGGGCGCTGGCGACGAGCGCCGCACCGGTCTGGGCTGTTTCGACGGCCTTGGCGGCGACCTGGGCACCGAGTTCGGCGGTGGCGCCCCAGAGCAGCGCGAGCTTCTTGGCCGCTTCTTCTTCGCCAAGCTGGGAAGCGAGCGAGTCGACCTCTCCCTTCTTGAACTTCTTCTTGCCGCTCTCGACATCGGCGGGCGGATCCTCGCCCTTGACCTTGTACGACGCGAGAAGAACGTGGCGTCCGGTTTCCTGGAGCTGATAAGCAGCGCCGTACATCTCGGCGGCGGATCGGAAGAAGTTGTCGTACTCAGGCATCCCGATCTGCACGTAGTTGAATTGGTACTTCGCGTCCGGGTTCATGCGCGCGACCTTGATGTAGTCGTAGCGAACGTCGCCTTCGAAGGGCTTGAGCGAAGGCGCCAGCGCGCCGAGCCGGACCTGCCCTTGCGGCGGCACATCGACGAGCTTCTTGGCAAGCTCCGCGGTGGTGGCTCCCACTTCCTTGGCGAAGTCCGAGAAGTCCGTGGCAACTTCGCCCATGGCCTCCTCGAACTCCTGCCAGTTCTTGGCTTCCCGGACCTTGGTGGTCGTCTGCCCGTTGACGGTCTTGGTGGACACGACCGTGGCCTTGAGGCCGATGGCCTCGCACGCAGAGGCGAGCGCGGAGAGCGCCGCCAAACCCAGCACCTTCCTGCGGGAGAACATGTCGCCTCCTTAGCATGAGGGGGCCCGGTTGGGAAGCCACCGCGCGATGCCTTCTCATCGATCGTCGCGTGTGCTACGCGACGGCGCTGCATGTCGCAGCGCGAACGAAAACGGACCATCGCCCAGGGATTGCGCGATCTGCGAGCCCGTCCGGGGTGGGATCCCGCGAAGTTCCGGGCGCCGTCCATGGCGGACCGCATCCGTTCCAGCATGGAAGACGACCGGGTTGCCGGGGTGCTTCGCGAAGCCGCGACGTGCGAGGCTTGCGCGAGGCTGAGGGCAGGCGGCGACGCCGACGCCTTGTGCCCGGAGCACTTTCGGGCAGCGATGGGCCTGCGAGACTGAGGATCCCTGAAGCGATCGAGGCGCAACGCCCCCGGCCGAGACGTCGCGCCACGGCTCCGCCACAGGATCCCCCGCTCGGTTCGGGTGGCGGTCGTCAGCCCTTGCGCCGTGCGGCCTTGCGCGACGGAGGATGTGCCCCACCCTTCGCCGTCCAATCCCCCCGCGTGGGCCTGGTCGATCGGGCGGGTGCTTCAACCCGTCGAATGGTCACGCGCGCGTTCCGAGGATCGACCCGCGCCGCGGCGTCGGCGAAGCCCTCGGCGACCTCCGCACGCACGTCGACTTCGGAGCGGGCAGGACCGATGCGGATGGCGCCCACGTCCTGGCCGCGAATGCCACCTCTGCGACACACCATTGCGAGCAGCTTGCGCGCGTCTGCCCCGTGATTGCGCCCGAAGCTGACCCGGAAGGTCACCCATTCGCCTCGCGCTTCGGTACGGGCGGTCCGGCCCGTGTCGCGACCGGGCCGCGAACGATCGGCCGGGGGATCGAACACGCGAAGCTCGCGAGGATGGGTCGGCCCCGCAAGCTGCGATCGGCTGACCAGGCGGGCGATGACACGGGTGACGTCGGCGGTGTCGGTCAGGCGCTTCGCAAGGCTCCAGACATGGTCGTCGAATCCGCTGAAGCCTTCGGGATCGGGTGCGGTCAGCTCCGCGAACACCCGGTCGGACCAGTCCGCGGCGATCGACGCCGGCGTGGGGATCGGCTCGAACCGATAGGTCACATGGGCGCGATCGAGCAGCGCGGTGGCCCGGCGCAGCCCCGCAGGCGTCACCAGCACCGAGCTTGTACCTTTTCGCCCCGCGCGCCCGGTCCGCCCACTCCGGTGCGTGTACGTGTCGGCATCGCCCGGCGGATCGACATGAATGACACGCGCGATGTCCACGACGTCGATCCCGCGAGCGGCGACGTCGGTGGCGACGAGCACGCGCACGTTGCCTCTGCGGAAAGCCGACAGTGCGCGATCGCGCGCGGCCTGGTCCAGCTCTCCGCTCAGCGACGCCACCGCGAATCCCGCCTGCGTCAGCTCCGCCGCCAGCTCTGCGACATCGACACGCGTGCGCCCGAATAGCAGCGTATCGTCGTTCGGATGTGCGAGCAGCAGGTTGATGACGGCATCGACCTTCTGATGCTGGTCGACCAGATGCACGACATGGTCGATGTCAGCGTTGGCCTCGCCGAGGCGCGTTCCCTGCACGTGGACGGCATCGCGCTGGACTTTGTCGGCCAGGGCCTGCACGTCGTGGGGGAACGTGGCGGACATCATGTGGGTCGCTCGTTGCGGCGGCGCTGCCCCGAGGATCTTCTCCAGCTCCTCGCGGAAGCCCATGTCGAGCATGCGGTCGGCCTCGTCGAGCACCACGGCTTCCACCTCGCCGACATCGAGGGCGCCTCGCTCGATGTGGTCGAGCAGCCTTCCCGGCGTGCCGACCACGACCGCGGGCCTCGCGGCGAGGGCACGCCGTTCGCCGCGATAGTCGGCGCCTCCGGTGACGGTGGCGATGCGCACTCCGATGGAGGCGTACAACCAGCCGAGCTCGCGCCCGACCTGCTGCGCGAGCTCCCGTGTCGGAGCGATGACGAGGCATCGCGGAGGCTGGTCGCCGGGCTTGGAGGCTGGCCTCGTCACGGCCTCGCGCAGGACGAAGCCGAGGGCGACGGTCTTGCCGGAGCCGGTACGCGAGGTGATACGAAGATCCCGGCCACGCAGGCTCGGGTCGAGGACCGCTCGCTGGACGGAGGTCAGATGGGTGAAGCCGCGGGCACGCATGGCGGCCGCGAGGGACGGGTCGAGCAGGTCTGGACCGAGCTCGTCCAGGGAAGCTTCGGAGGGGATCATGGGCAGGGAGCTGCGTGGTGGGAAAGGGTGAATGGCGGGCGGTGCCCTAGCACAGGTTCCAGCAAATGGGTACCCGCCTACGTCGAGCCCGATCCCGCTCCCGAGCCCAAGCCCGGTTCGTCGAGCTGCGAGAGCCTTGCGGCGGGCATGGCGGGAAGCGCGAGAATCTCTCCGGCTGTGGCCGAGGCGGACCGTGGTCGGGTTCCCGGGTCGTCGGGTTGCCCGGCGGTGCGTTGGGTCCCGGCTTGAAGGCTGGCCGGAGACGCGGCGCCGTCACTTCGCCGTGCCGGTCAACTGGATGGTCGATCCCTCGGTCAACTCCGGGGCCCCCGGATACAAGGCGGTAACATTGAGCTGCAAGGAGGCATTCGCCGCGCCGTTGGCCTTGGGCGAGAACGACAGCGACAGAGCCGCCGCTTGGCCCGGATCGAGCGAGACCTGGCACAACGACGCATCCGCGCAGCCGTCGAGCACCGCAGCAAAGCTGCCGTCGGCGTCGTCGGTCACGAACGCAGCGCCGTATCGCGATGTGATGGTGATGGGCACAGGCGAGCGATTGACGACTTGTGTCTCTCGCACCGCGGTCTTGCCCTTGGTAACCGTGCCGAAATCGTAGATCGTCCCCCATGGTTGCTCCACCGCGCCAGGGATCTGTACGGCGGAGGACGGGTGATGATTGATGAACCAACCGATTCGAAGGTTTTGTCCGCCGTCGGGCACGCCGGCCGTTCCAACCCATGACCAAGTTTCGCCGCCGTCGGTGCTCACGCGGAATTTGTAGGGGTACACGCCAAACTGGACGAGCGAATCCGCCCCGGGTGGTGGTTCGCACGAGCAGCCGCTATTGCGCACCTGCCAGGAGAACCTCCAGTCGTTGCCGTACGTCTCCCACAACTGCAGGGGATATCCCTTCCACTCGCCTTCGACGGATCCGGAAAAGAAGGGCGACCAGACCTCGACTCGTACGAACTTGCCGGCAGCGTCCCGCGCGTCCTGCCGGTCGGTGACACCCGGGATGTAGAGCTGAATCGTGGGCAACGGGGGCGCCGAAGGGGGCTGCCACCTTCCCATGGTGAACGTCAGTGGATCGGCAATCCCGGAGTGATAGGACCACGGCCCGTACTTCGGCTGATAGCTGACCGTCCCCGCCTCCGCCCAGGCCACCTCCGGCGCCGTCGACGCAACCTGGATCGAATAGTTGGCGCCGTCGCGGCTGTCCCACAAGGTCCCAAGGGGATTGGCCGCCTCGACCCAGTAGACCACCTGCTTTCCTGGCTGCAGATCGGCCGCCGGAATGCTTGCCCTCCAGAGCGTGTCGTTGCCATGGGGACCGGCGTTCACCGCCCCGTATGCCGCGCGAACCCGCCTGATCGTGGCGAATCCATCGGCCGTGTAGTGCAAGATGACCTCGGTCCCGGGCGTCTGTGGATACGTCCTGACTTCGACGGTGAGGGGATGCTTGGGATAGACCGGGTCCACGCCCATCACCCTGGGCAAACCGTCCTGCGAGAGCCGCTGGCCCCCAATCCATTGCAGCGGCGTCTCCGCACGCACCCGGGTGGAGTAGTCGCAACCCTGGTTGTTCAGCCAGATCTGCGTGGCGTTGAGCAAATCGATCCTCCACGCGCAGGTGAGCGTGGTGTCGACCGGGTAGCTTCCCATGTCGAACGCGAGGACCGTCTGCCCACGCCAGTCCCGCGGGGATGTAGTCCGATCCGACGAGGTGGACCAGCCGTCGATGGTGCACCTCGCCGTGCCGGCCGTGCTCTGCGCAAAGGAATCGGGAGGCCCCACGACAACGACCTTGATGCGCGTATTGCTTCCCACGATGCCGGGCGTCTGGAACACGGACCACCCGGCTTCCGTGCCGAGCGACAGCAGCCGCTGCGATTCACCGTCGGTCAGCGTACCGTCCGCGACGAGATACTGTCCGAGGTCGGACAGGCCCATGATGGTCGCGGATTCGACGCGTCCGACGGCGCCTTCTGGTTCATCGCCCTGCGGCGGGGCGGAACATCCGATGAGCAGGCAAGCAGCGACTCCAATCCAGGCACGCACGATGACATCCTCCGGGGGGCGGGCTGGCGCCCGCGTGACGAGTAGTAACTCCTATGTGCGTTACGCTTACTCGTGCAGTCTGTCAACGAAAAAGGCGTGAACGGACCGCGGACAGGTGTCCGTGCGTGGAACAGCGACGATGTCCGGCTCGCGCCGCCGCCGCGGTCGCTCACGGCACGCCTCCGTCGCAATGGAGTCCGCCAGCGAAACAGGGTGTGCTCAACCAGGGTTCCAGTCGGACGACGCTTCCGCAACATCTCGATCCCAGGTATGGTTCGCCCATGGAGTTTCTGTCTTCTGCGACACTCGCACGCCTTCGCGATCAGCTCAGGGAGCGGGGGCAGCGGCCGTCGGTCGTGCTGACGAACCAGTCGGCGATGACGCCCGACACCGTGGAGCTCATGCAGCTCACGGCCGAGTTCGGTCCCTTGTGCGAGGCGATGTACCTCATGATGAGTGCCGACGGACGCGTGACGAACGACGAGCGTGAGGTGCTCAAAGGAGCCCTTCGCAATCTGAGCTGCGACGAGATCCGGTCCCACCACATCGAAGCAATGCTCGACGCTGCGTCACGCCGGATCGCGGAGCAAGGACGGGAGCGCAGGCTGCAGGCGGTGATCGGCGAGCTGCGCGAAGACCAGAGCCGGGCCGAAGTCGCGCTGGTGCTCGCCGCCGCGGTCGCCTTCGCGGATGACGAGATTGCGGACGAGGAGAACGACTTGCTCAATCAGCTCGCCGAGGGGCTGGGGATCGATCCGGACCACGCCAACGAGCTGCTCGACCTCGCCGAAGCCGACTTGCGCTCCGGCTGATCGTCTCGCCTGTCACCGGCCGGCATCGTCAGGGGCCACGAGCGCCCATGCCCGGGTGCGGCGATGCTGAGGTTGGAATGAAAGCCGAACCGAGCCGCGCGCTCCTCGGTCCGTCGACGCAAGCTCACGAACCACGTGCGGGCTGGCCGGGATTGGCGTAGCATCGACCCCATGAGAAGTTTCTGGATGACGCCGTCGGCCGCGGACGAGGAACCTCGGTGGGCCGCCTTTGTCGAGCAGGCGATCGCGAGCCTCGGCAAGACCGAGGCGATCGCTACAGCCGGAAAGAAGAGGTCGTTTTGGTCGGTAGGTTACTGCCCGCCGGCTCGCTTGCCGGACGTCCAGGTCGACCGTGCCGCGCGGCTTGCCGAGGACGTGGCCAAAAACGGCGGTGCGGGTTCCGCTTTCGTGATGAGAATGCTGCTCGGGTTCATGCTCGCCGGCAACGACGAGCGCTTGATCCCGGCCTGGGAGCGCATGTTGATCTCCTACAGCCGCTTTGGTCGTAACGACGTCACGGCCAGCATGCGCGCGAGCGCGGCGGGTATGGCGCTTCGCTCGCTGCTGCTCAATGGCGTGGAGGCCGCGCGCGATCCGGTCTTCCGCTTCGTTCAAGCTGCCCCGCCCGAGCACGCTGGCGATCACCTGGTACGCACGCTTGTGTTGCTGCAAGCCCTCGGGCGCGACGAGGATGCCCGCGCGTTCGCCGAGATCGCGGCGCGGTCGGCCACCGAAGCCGACAGCTTCAAGCTGCGCTACCTGGCCCGGCTGGCGCTGCTCAACGCTGGCCTGCCCGTGCCCTTCGACCATGGCGATGGCTTCTACACGTTCCTGGTCACCTACGAGGGCTTCTCTTGCGCAATCGAGGTCGCCAGCGACGATTCCCTGACCTCCCTGCGTGGCAAGATCCTTCATGCGCTCGACTGGAACACCGAGCACGCATGGTGCTACTACCTCGACGGCAGCGCCGAGAACGCCACCTTCTGGTGGCCGATCGAGGGGATGTACGAGGATCCGTACCCGTGGCGCGAAGACCAGGACACCAGAAGCGAAGAGGCTGATGATGCACTGGGCGAGGAGGAAGACATCGTCTGGGATCCGGACGAGCTTCGTGACCTCGCGGGTGAGGGCCCGCTCTCTCTCATTGTTCCGGAGTGTGTGGGCGAGCTCGGATTGCGCACGGGCAACAAGATAACGTTGCACTGCGGCGGTGGCGATCATCGCATCAGCGTGAAGGTTGGGCGCATCGGCGAAAAGCGTGTCGCGCGTGCGCGCTATCCGCGCGTGACTGCGAAGAAGGGCAAGCGTCCGCGGCAGTACCCGCGCTGATGACGAAAGGGTAGCGGGCGCGCGCCGTGTCGCCCCAGAGCACGCCTCCGGGTTCGCGCCGCGGTCTTGAGACGCGACGATCCTTGGTCCACAATCGAGCGATGCCCCGTTGTCCGCACGTCTGCGGTGTCGTCGTCGTCGTTGTGCTCGCGGCGCTGCCGACGTCTTGCATGCCGGAGGCGCCGGCGCGACCGCAGCAGCCATGGCAGCAAGCGCCGGTCGCGGGACAGATCGAGAGCGGACGATCCACACCGCACGACGTGCTCGCGCTGCTCGGCGAACCCGACAGCCGGATGCGCGACGCCAACGGGCTCGTGCAGTGGGTGTACTGGAGCACCGAGGAAGCGGGAGGTCGATATGCACACACGCGCATCGTGGTCGAGTTCGGTCCCGACGGCACGGTGCGGCGCGTGGCCAGCTCCCGCGTTGCGCCTTGAAGCAGCGTGCGTGACCGTAGTCGTCGCGATGGCGGGCGCATGCGAGCGGCCACCGGCGACGCCGTCGCCCCCGTGTCCGACGGATAGCGCGGTCCCGACGCCGCCCTGGTCCGAGCCTGCGGCAGGGGGCCATGAATCGGTCCGCGTCGACAAGACCGCCCCATCTCGTGCCGCACGGGAGACGACGCGGATCGCGGCGGACGCGGAGCTCGACCCAGTGGACCGGGCCTTGGGGCCGAGGGCAAGGCGGCGCATCAGCACGCTGTCGTTTCACCGGGCGCCCGCCCGAGAGGCGCTGCGGGCCATGGCGGAGATTGGCGACTTCAGCATCGTCATCCCCGATGGTGCGGCAGACCGCGAGATCACCATCGACCTGCGCGACGTCTCGCTCGGCACCGCGATGAGGGCGATTCTGGCGGCTGCACACCTGGAGGCTTCGGGACTCGGCGACGGGGTCGTGGCGGTGCAACCTGCCGGCGCCGGGCGGTAACGCCTTCGGCCGGAATCGTACTTCCGCAAGGAGAGCGGAACCACTCGAACAGGATCCCGGATCGCGCTAGGGTGCAGCCCATGTTGCGACGCGGTCTGCTTGCTTGTGGTGTTGTCTCGTGGTTGGTACTGGCCGGATCGCCGACAGTTTCGCATGCTGCCCAGCCCTCGGTGCAAGAGATTCAGGAAGCGGCGTTGCCGCCGGGTGTGTTGCCCGCGTGGCAGACGCAGGCGGAGCGCGGTCGGCCCCGGGTGCGTCCCCCCACCGCGCCGATACCATCGCCGCCGCCGTCGCCCCCGGCTCCGGGCTATCGCGTTCCCGCGGAGTTCGAGCCTGTCGCTGCATTCCTCGTCTCCCGGGGCGATTGGACAGACGGAAGCTGGACGAACGACATCCAGATGCTGGTGGACATGATCAACGCCGGCACGGTCGCTTCGGGTGCGGGTGCGATCGTGCTCACCGACACATCCGTCAGCAGCTACGAGAGCTACCTGGCCGGCCTCGGAGCGGACATGACCCGCGTGCATGTGGTTCGCGCGAACGCCGGACTCGACGCGAAGTGGGCACGGGACTTCGGTCCCATCAGCGTCTACGATCCGAATCTGCCGGGCCGCCTCGGCTTCGCGGACCTGCACTACTACGACTCGCGCGCCAGCGACGACGCGGTGGTCGCGCAGCTCGCGTCCGCGCTCGGCGTCCCGCGCTACGGCCTGGAAGGCAATGATCATTCGCCTCCGGACCCGGTCAAGCTCTACATGGAGGGGGGCAATTTCATGACCGACGGCCAGGGTACGTGCATTCTCTCCAACGATATCGCCTCGGACAACGCGGCGGAAGGCAACACCCAGGCGGATACGCTCCCGGAGGTCGAAACGATCCTGCGCACGTATCTCAATTGCCAGAAGATCATCTGGCTCACGCCCTTGCCGCACAACTCGACGGGCCACGCGGACATGTACGCGAAGCTGCTGACGCCCACGGACATCCTGATGATCGACTTTCTGAACCAGTCGGGCGCCAACGGGCAAGCCGACGCCATCATCGAAGCGAACGTGGAGGTCATGCAGGCCGCCACGAACCTGAGCGGGCAGCCCTTCAACATCCACAGGGTGATGATCCCGTCGGTGTCGTCGTCGACCTGGATCTATCGCACGTATACGAACTCGACGATTCTCAACCACGTCGTGCTGGTGCCTACGTATCAGTCGGAGGCCGACGATGCGGCCCTCCAGACATACCGCGACATCCTTGGCCCAGACTATACCGTAACAGGGGTCGACGCCTCGGCGATCGTGGCGATGGGTGGCGCGGTGCATTGCACCACGATGCAGATTGCGAGCGCTTGCGGTGACGGCAAGGCGCAGACGATGTTGTTCGAGTCCTGTGACGGAACGGACCTGGCCGGCCAGACGTGTCTGTCGCTCGGGCTGGGAGACGGGCAGCTCGGATGCACGGCAGACTGCGAGTTCGACACGACGGGATGCGGGTCTGGGCCGGAGCCTCAGCCAGAAGCCGGGGTCGATGCCGAGGCGGAAGCAGGCGACGCGGGGGCGGAAGCCGAGCTTGACGCCACGCCGGGCCCCGACGCGGTCGTGGAGGACCACGCCGGACAGGACGCGGTGAATCCGGCGGACGCCCGCGGAGACGAGCAAGCCGCCCCGGGTGACGGCGGCGAGGCGGAAGCGTCCATCGCGGATGGCGGAGCTCCGGACGGTTCGGCGCTGCCGTCTGCCACGGCTGCGGACGATGACGGAGGCTGCTCGTGCGAGGCCGCAGGCGCCTCTCGCGGCGGGGTTGGCATGGTCGGGTTCGCGGCGCTGCTCCTGGTGGTTTGTGGCAGGAGGCGCCGGGCCAAGGGCGGCGGGTAGCCCGCACATCCGGCGGGATCGTGCGTTTGCCTCAACCAAGCACGAACGCTTGCCACGATGCGCCTGGCTGGTCCGGCGTGGCCATCCGATCATCGACGCAAGCTGGAAGGCAAGAGCGGACCCTGATGGCGCCGATCGCGAGCACCAGGGTCGATAGGCAGACGTTGGCGATCACGAGGGAAACGGACGCCCTGGCGACCAGCGTGGGAAGGTCCTGCCCGACCTGGGGACGTGCGGACCGGTCGCGAGGCTGTTCGATCCGGCCAGCACAGCATGCCGCGCTCGAAGGTCGAGGGCCGGTGCGGAGATCGCTCGGCGGCGGTCAGCATCCACGGCGCGGGAATACGGTCATGGCGCGTCGTTCTCTGCATCGGAGTCTGCGTCGATTCCGGCGTCCGTCGTGCCCTCGGTGCTGAGCTTCCAAAGGTTGTCGACGCCGGACCAGCGGACTATCACATAGATGCTCGGGCACGTCAACCCGACGACCCGGATCCACTCCAGGCCCGGCTTGCTGGGGAATGCCACCTGGGTGACCGCGCCGTCGGCCAGGTCGACGACGACCAACGACGGTATACCTTCGGCGCCGGTGGGGCCGACGCGAGCTGCCCGTCCGCAGCCCACGGACCAGCGTCCCTGCCCCTGCTGGTCGGCGTGGTCCAGCAGGCGTCGTGCGGTGGACTCGATCTCGGCGACGTTGGTGGACAAGGGGGCTGTCATGAACCAGGGTGACAGTCCGCCCCCGTCGCTGGTCTTCCGCGGGATTCGAGTCCAGACCATGTCAATCTGGTCGGTCGAAAACTCGCCAGCCGAATCGCCCAGCGGATCGCCTCCCAGGAGAGGTTGGACACCTGTTTTCAGCGACCAGACCGCGACGCCGGCGCGGCCGTGTGCCAGGCTCTCGAGAAACAGATGGCCCCCGGCGCCTGCGACCGCCGACAGGTCCGCGTCCGTCGTGCCAGCGGCGGACACGATCGTCGCGTGGGTCTTCAAGTCCCACGTCCACGCCGTGATATCGCTAGCATTGCGCACCACCCACTGCGGTGTCACCAGCCAGGACGACACCTGGTCCGGGTCGGCGGGCAGGCGCAACGAGATCTCGGGCACAACGACGCCGACCAGTCCGCCCACGATGCCTTCCTCCTCGCGTCCTTGCGCGCCAGGGCCGATGCCGCCCGCGAGCGCCACGGCGTAGCCGTCCGCGGCGATCGATGGGGGGCCGAAGTCACATCGAGGCGTTTGCGCGTGCCCGATCGCGTGGCGGATCGCGCCGGTCACGCCGTCGATGACGAGGGAGAAGCGCACCGTATCGCCGCCGTTCTGCTGGTCCAGCAGCAGGTGAATCAGAGCCCCGGCGCCCTGCGTGTCAGACGACAACACCGCATCGGGTACGAGACGGGCCTCCGCACCGTCGAGCTGCAACGCAAGCTGCTCGCAGCCGAAGCCGTCGGGCTGAAACGGCGCGCACGACGTCCAACCCAGCGGCGGGAGCGGAGCTACACCTTCCGGCGGAGTGAACATGGGACAGTTGCATGACCAACTTTCATGCAGCTCCCAATCGGCAGGGATCGCCTCCGGGTGGTTCGGAGGCGCGCATGTCGTGGCGGCGTCCACACCCGCGTCGGATTCACCAGTTCCTCCGTCGCCGCCCAGTCCGCCGGCCGCGTCTTGGCCCCCACCCCCGTCGCCGGCCTCACTTCCTCCGGCTCCAGCACTCCCGGCGTCGGATGAATCGACACTCGTGCATCCCGTCGTGTCGACGGCCGCCGTTTCCATGCAGCAGCAGCCCTTGGTTGCGAGAATCGCCGCAGCGATGCCCGCAGGGCGCAGGTGTGGACGCATTCCGCAGACCGCAAGCAAGCACGGAACCATGCCGACAGTGTAGTGCACCCCGCTGGCGCTGCCATCCGCGCGTCGCCCCGTGGCTCACAGGCCGATGTCCGACGCGCCAAGCTCGATCGTGCGAGGCCCCCGCCGCGGCAGTACGCATGCGCCCATCGCCGGGCACTCCCCGACCTCGGCGCCGACGCGCCCCGATCCCGCAGAGCACATCGACTCCAGCGAACGACAAGCATGGTCGCCGACCGGTGCATTCGGTCCACGTGAGCCTCGTCTCCCCGCACGACGCGGCTCGACCCACGCCTGGCCCACACGCGCACGCCTTCGCCTCGTTTGGAACCGAGCCCCATCGAATGCACCCTTCGTCGACGAAGGGTGGCGCATTTCCGGCAAGAGTGTGCTCTAATGCTACGCATGAAGATCTCAGCGCGACACAAACTAATCCTTGCGGCCAGCCTGGTGGCTGGGCTGGCTTTCTTGGCTCCAGGTTGCGGGTCCGACGACAGCGGTTCGAACCCTCCGAGCGGCACGGGCGGTGGCGGCGGAACGGCCGGTATTGGCGGCACGGGCGGCGGGACGGGTGGTACCGCTGGCATCGGTGGAGCAGGTGGCACCGCCGGCACCGGTGGAACGGGCGGGAGCACGGGAGGCTCAGGCGGAAACACGGGCGGAACCGCCGGCACGGGCGGCGACGGCGGTGCAGCGGGCACGGGCGGCGACGGCGGTGCAGCCGGCACGGGCGGCGACGGCGGTGCAGCAGGCACGGGCGGCGACGGCGGTGCAGCGGGCACGGGCGGCGACGGCGGTGCAGCAGGCACAGGTGGCGACGGCGGTGCTGCCGGCACGGGCGGCGACGGCGGTGCTGCAGGCACGGGCGGTGACGGCGGTGCAGCAGGCACGGGCGGCGATGGCGGTGCAGCGGGCACAGGCGGCGACGGCGGTGCTGCCGGCACGGGCGGCGACGGCGGTGCAGCGGGCACGGGCGGTTCCGCTGGTGCCGGCGGTTCCGACCAGATCGCGGCCGTGCGCGCGGAGTCTGACGGCAGCGGGCTGGCGCTCGATGTGAGCGGCGTGTATGTCACGTACTTGAAGCCCAAGCTCGGCCAGGACGCCGCCGGGTTCTTCGTGCAAGGAGAAGCAGCCGGGCCCGCGATTTTCGTCGCGGTCGATCCGAGCACGCTCACGCCTTCCCCGGCGGTGGGCGACAAGGTTTCGTTCACCGTCACGGCGGTCGCCACCACGGCGGGGCTCCGAGAAGTGACGGGCATCAGCGGCCTGGTGGTGGAGAGCAACGGCAACGACATCGCCCCGCTGGTGACCGAGATCAGCCATGCGACGGACGTCATCACCGATCTCGCGTCCTACGAGAGCCGCGCGGTGAAGCTTACGGGAAGCCTGGCTTCGGCGTTCGTGTCGGCCGGCGCTCCGCAGGTTTCCGCGCAGATCAACACCGCCGGGATCCAGGATCCCAACCTGGTCCTCCGCATGCCCGAAGCGATCCGCGCGCAGTACGACCTGCAATCGGGTTGCTCCGTGACCGTCGACTACGGTGTCATGTGGCGCTACAACCAGAAGGCCCAGCCGTCGGTCTACGACGCTTCGAGCCTGACCAGCATGACCTGCCCGGCGCCCACGGTCGTCAGCGCGGTAGCCGCATCGGGCACGTCGGTCGTGGTGTCCTTCAGCCGCGCGCTCGATGCGTCGACCGTTCAGGCGTCCGACTTCGCCTTCAACAACGGTTTGACTGCCTCCGCGGTGAGCGTGGCTGGCGCCAACGTCACGGTCACGACTTCTCAGCAGACCGGCGGAACGAGCTACACCGTCACGGCGTCGAACCTCAAGGACGTTCTGGGCACGGACGTGGGCACCCCCAACTCGGCCCAGTTTGTGGGCTATTCGGCCGCTGCCCAGATGCTCATCAACGAGGTCAACTCAAACATCAACAGCAGCCACGATCTCATCGAGCTACTCGTCACCCAGGGTGGTTCGACCAGCGGGATCACCGTGACCGAGATCGGGTCCATCACCGAGACGCTCGCGACGCTGCCCGATGTGGCGGTCGCCGCGGGTGACATCATCGTGGTGCACCTCGTGCCCAGCGGCACGACCGGTATCGCGCCGTCGTCGGAGACCACATCGAAGAGCGAATACGCGCATGCGAGCTACAGCGCGAACTACGACTCGGCGTGGGACTTCCTGGGCGGCACGACGGGGCTCACGTACGGCAACCGGGTTGTGCAGGTCAGCGCGCCTGGCGGCACGGTGCTCGATGCGGTCCCGTTCGTGGTCAGCAATTCCTCCAGTCTGCTCGCGGCGTTCCCGAGCAAATTGCAGGCGTTGCAGGCGGTTGGCGGGTGGTTCCCGGCGGATTGCGGCGGCGTGCCCTGCACATACAGCTCGAGCCCGACGGCCATCGAGATCTCGGTCGACTACGCGGGATGCGGCAACTCGCCCACCGGCAACAGCATCCAGCGCAAGCCCGGCGCGAACACCAAGCAACGCGCCGACTGGTCCGCGGCACAAGCCCAATCGTTCGGCCTGCCGAATCCGTAGTCGTCCCGGCGAACAACCCCTTCGTCGATTCCTCTTCGTTTTCGCGGCAGCGTGCGCCGCTCCGGCGTGGAGCTGCGCGGGTTCCTGTGCAAGCGGTGTCGCTCCTTGCATTGTGAATGGCGCTGTGAGACGCTGTTCGATCGATGTGTCTGCGGTCGCGCGGCCAAGCTCGCGCGGTCTCCAAGGAGGACGGTCATGAAGCCTGTCGACCACGCGGAGTTGGCAAGAGCGTACCTGGACGAGCTTTGTCGGCGCCTCGATCGGGGGCAACCGTTGCGCAGGCTGCGCCGGGAGTGGTGGACCTGCACGGTGCTGGTGCCCGTGGCGGTCGGCCTTGCAGCCGGGACTGCGTCTTGCGGAGGAACGGTCACCGAACATCCGTCGTCCACGGAGGTGTGCAACAACGCGAAGGACGACGACGGCGACGGCAAGATCGACTGTGCCGATTCCGATTGCGCGGGGCAGGCGGTTTGCACTTCGCCGGAGGGGGGTACCCAGGAGGTGTGCAACAACGGGAAGGACGACGACGGCGACGGACTGGTCGACTGTGGCGACACCGACTGTGCATCGTTCCCGACGTGCGGGTTGGCGTACGCGGCGCCCGCCGAGGTCTGCGACGACAAGCTGGACAACGACAGCGACGGCAAGGTCGACTGTGACGATCCGGATTGCAAGGGTTTCTCGGGCTGCGGTGGCGATCTATACGCGGCGCCCGCCGAGATCTGCGACAACGCGGTCGACGACGACGGCGACGGGCTGGTCGACTGCGGCGACACGGATTGCAGCGGATTCTACGGCTGCGCTGGGGATGCGTACGCGGCGCCCTTCGAGGGTGGCGCTCTATACGCAGCGCCCGCCGAGATCTGCGACAACGCGGTCGACGACGACGGCGACGGGCTGGTCGACTGCGGCGACACGGATTGTCAGGGCGTTTATCCCTGCATGGGCGCGGAGTACGCGGCGCCGTTCTGATTCAACCCGGGCGATAGCTGCTACGCGTCGGCCGCCTCTCCTACGATCCACAGCTTCTTTTGCGGCTTGGAGAGGAACGTGCAGCCGTCGGCATCCACGGCGACGATCTCTTCCACCGTGGCGACGCCATGGCCGGGCACGGGCAGACGCGGTTCGAGCGTGTAGACCTGGCCCTGCTCCACGGGCTTCTCATGAAGCTTGCCGTACCGCTCCCATGCCGGGCACAACAGTCCCGCGCCGTCGTGGGCGACCCGGCCAACCTGATGACCGAGCGCGTGCGGGTACTCTGGATAGCCCTTCGCGGTGATGTGCCCGCGTGCGATGGAGTCCACATCTCCGCTTCGCACGCCCGGGCGCAGCGCATCGGCCGCTCGCTCGATCGCCTCGACGATGGTGTCGAAGCCTCGCTGGACGGCTTCAGAAGCGCGGTCTTCGCCGGGGCGAAGGATGTACCATGTGCGTTGCAAGTCCGAGCAATAGCCGTCTTTGCGCACGCCGAAGTCCGTATTGAGCAGGTCGCCAGGCTCGATGCGGCGGTCCGTGGGGCCGGCATGAGCTCCGGCGGATTCGGGTCCGGTGAACACGGCTGGGCACTGCTCGGGCTCCCAGGCAAGCTCCAGGCCGGAGAAGCGAGCGGTCTCCTCGAGGATCATCGCGGCGACCTGTTTCTCGGTGAGACCAGCCCGCAGACGCGGAGTCAAGCGCTCGTAGATCTGCACGGTCACCTCGCATGCAGCAGCGATCCGCGCGCGCTCGGCCGGCGACTTGCGACCACGAAGCGCTGCCACGATCGCCTCCGACGACTCCAGCCTCGCCGCGTACGGCGTCCCCTCCAGTGCGCGCGTCAAGCTGAGGAACATGCCGTGCGTGAGCCCATCCGCCATGGGATCGTCGAGCGAGTAGTTGATCGCGATCCGGCGCGGATCGATCCGCGAGATGATCTTCCGCAGGTCGTCGCGGACGCCGTTGCCGTAGCCCACGACTTCGGGGTAGTGCCCGTGTGCGCGGATGTTCGCGGCGTCCAGGCTTCCCACCAGGGCGATGCGGTCTCCCTTGCGGGTGAGCAGGAAAGCCGACTCCCACGTGATGTTCGTGCCCACGACCAGGTCGAAGCACGGGTCATGCACCGTGTGGCTTTCGCGTGCGTACAGCAGCCACAGATCGATGCCGATCTCGTCGAGGATCGCGGGAACCTGCTCGAGCTTCTGAGAGACCATCGGGTCGGACATGTCGTCGCTCCTTGCGCCTGCGCAAGCGGCCAACGTAGCGGGGGCGTGCGCCGATGCCAACCCTAGTGTTCGGTGCGGCGATCGATCCTCCGTGCTCGCACTGCGGCACAGCGAAGACCGGACCAGCCTGGTTCGGCATCGCCTCGGTTTAGCGGATTCGCCCGAGCAGCCTGCCGAGAAGCTTGTGGCTGTAGATGGCCACGCGGTTGTGCGCCTCGATCATGTCGTCGGGCAAGCCGGGCAAGTTCAGCGCGCGCAGATCCTGCGCGGTGGGCGTGGTGCCCTCGTAGGGGTGGCAGACGATCCAGTAGAGGATCTGGACAAGCTGGTCCTGCGGCACGGCTTCTTTCACGCGCGCGAAGACGACATGCGGCGCCCACCATTCAATCTCCATCTCATCGATGTCGGGAACGCCGGCCGCCCACATCAGGTTCCTCACTCGTTGCACGGGATCCTCGACCTTGCCGGGCGGCCATGCACGCAGCGCGATGTCGAGCTCCTGGAGCATCCCGGCGACTTCCCTCCTCGGCTCCAGCCCTTCACGTCCGATCGGCGTCACCGGCCCCATGTCCGGCGGAAGACCTCGATCGAATACGAGATCCGCATCGATCATGTCGATGGTGACCTGGAACCATGTCGGCGGTGCGGAGGGGCATTGTTGCGCGCCGGCGTCCGTGTGGACCGTTGCGGAACCGGGCTGCTCGACCGCTGATGGGCCCGCGCTGGGAGCTGGCGAGCGTGCGGAAGCAGCGGGTGATGGGGACGGGTCGGCCGGGCGTGACCACGACAGCAGCGCGATCTGTCCTCGTGCTTCCGCGGCCAAGCCGACGGCGATCCAGGCGAGCAGGGCAACGCCGACCCAGGCCTTGCCGGGACGCGAGAGGAACCGCTCGTTGGTGTCCCAACGGAACAGGCCGGCGCTGGCAGCGAGGGCAGCGGCACCGATGACGATCAGGGCGACAAGGCTGAAGGCGACCGAGCCCAGCCCCGGGCCATTGACGCAGGACTGCAGCGCCTGAACCGCGTAGCGGCCCGGGAAGAACGCCGAGATGTGCAGGGCCCAGTCGGGCAGGCTCGAAAGCTGAACGGCCACACCGCCGATGATGAGCATCGGAAGGAAGATCGTCTGTCCCAGCGCCTGGACCGCTGGAACGTTGTCTGCCATCATCGCGATCACGAGGCCCAGTCCCAGGAAGGCGAACGTGACGACCGAGAAGGCGATCCCAAGCTGAAAGGGGTGGGCGGGAAGAGGCATGCCGAGGGTCACGGCGAGGGCGATCTGGAGGACCGCGGCCCCCAGCACGGATAGGTAGCGCGCGACGAGGGTGCTGCACACGAGGCCGACCGTCGAGCCGGGAACGAGCCGATAGCGTCGCCAGACGCCGCGCTCTCGCTCGCTGACCAGGGTGGTGGGCAGACCGAAGCAGGAGCTGCCGAGCACGGTTACCGTGAGCAGCTCACCCATGTGGCGGACGAGGGGGACGCGCTCGTAGCGGTACAGAACCCAGAACGCGATCAGGAACAAGATGGGGAACACATAGCCGTAGGCCAGCGCCATCTTGTTGCGCAAGTAGAGCTTGAGGCTGACGACGAGGTGCTGGCGAAGCGCGTTCATTTCGGCGGTTCCGCGCGGGTCAGCTCCAGAAACACGTCTTCGAGCGTGCCCGCGCTCACGTGGAGCGACACGATCTGCGCGCCGCTTGCCTGCAGCAAAGCCATGAGGGCGGTGAGGCTGCCGACCGTGTCCGACGTGGTGAACCGGACGAGGTTGTCTTCGACCACCACGTTGGTGACGGCTGGAAGCGCCTGGATAACGGCGACGCCGATCGGCGCCGTGGTGACGAGGGAAACGGACTTGTTCGCGCTCGATCGTTCGATGAGCTCCGAGGGCCGTCCGATGGCGACGACGCAGCCGCGGTCGAGGATCGCGATGCGGTCGCAGAGCTGCGCGGCTTCTTCGATGTAGTGGGTGGTCAGCAGCACGGTCCGGCCGTCGCGTTTCATGCGGCGGATCTCGTCGTGCAG
>Ga0272446_1001446_pt1 | contig 34490 bp, 30 predicted proteins | sample YNPCB0061_FD_194587 | JGI IMG/M metagenome (GOLD analysis project Ga0272446, IMG submission 194587) | Hot spring microbial mat communities from Yellowstone National Park, WY, United States - YNP-CB-006-1 | ecosystem: Environmental > Aquatic > Thermal springs > Hot (42-90C) > Sediment | place...
CTCCGCGACCTGGCGCTCGGCCTGTTCGACTGCCTCGGCGAGAACGGCGCGCTCGATCGCCTGGCGGTCGCGGTTCAGCCCGTCAAGCCGTGCGGCGAGCGCCTCGGCCTCGCCGCTTTCCTCAGCGAGCAGAAGCCGCACGCCGAGCGCTGCATCGGCAAGCCGACCGGCGGCGTTCAGGCGCGGGCCGAGCGCGAAGCCGAGCGCATGCGCGTCGATGCCGCGTTTCAGCCCGGCCGCCGCAGCGAGCGCGGCGAGGCCTGGCCGGGGGGCGGCAGCCATAAGCGCGAGCCCGCGGTCGACGAAGGCGCGGTTTAGGCCGCGCATCGGCACAACGTCGCACACCGTCGCAAGCCCAACGAGATCGACCATCGCGAGCAGGTCTGGCTCGGGGCGGCGGGCGAAGTGGCCGCGCGCGCGCAGGCTGCGCACGAGCGCGACGGTGACGATGAAGACGATCCCGGCGGCGCAGAGATGGCCGAGCCCGCTCGAATCGTCCGCCCGGTTCGGGTTGACGAGGGCGCGCGCCGGCGGGGGCTCCGCGCCGAGCCCGTGATGGTCGAGCACGATCACGTCAGCCCGGTCGGCGATCGCTGCGATCGGCGCGTGCGCGGTGCTGCCGCAGTCGACGCAGACGATCAGGCTCGCGCCCGCAGCGGCGAGCCTGAGGAAAGCGGGGAGGTTCGGGCCGTAGCCGTCGCGCATCCTGTCCGGAACGGCGTGGATCGCGCTGGCGCCGAGCGCGCGCAGCGCAAGCACGAGCAGGGCCGTGCTGGCCGTGCCGTCGACGTCGTAGTCGCCGAACACGCCGATGGTCTCGCCGCGCGTCACCGCATCGGCCAGGCGCTCGGCCGCGGTTTCGGCATCTGCGAGAACCGAGGGGTCGGGCAGGAGGTCGCGCAGCCGCGGCGCGAGATGTGCGCCCGCCTCCGCCGGGGCGATGCCGCGCGCGATCAGAAGCCGTGCGAGCGGCTCAGGCACGCGCGCCGCCTGGGCATAGCGGGCGGCCTCGCGCGCATCGCCGCCCGCGACGATCCAGCGCCTGCCGCTCAGCGAGAGCGGCAGCGCCTCCGTCTCCGCCTCAGGCACCGATCCAGGACTTGCGCGTGAAGTTGTGGTGCGCCTCGATGTAGCGCACGGTGCCGGACTTCGAGCGCATGACGAGGCTGTGGGTGATCGCTCCGCCGGCGATCCGGCGCACGCCGCGCAGCATCGCCCCGTTGGTCACGCCGGTGGCGGCGAACATCACGTCGCCCTTGGCCATATCGGTAGTGGAATATTTCCGGTTGAAATCGGTGATGCCCCACTTCGCCGCGCGTGCCTTCTCCTCGGCGTTGCGGAACAGGAGCCGGCCCTGCATCTGCCCGCCGATGCAGCGCAGCGCCGCGGCCGCAAGCACGCCCTCGGGCGCTCCGCCCGAGCCCATGTAGATGTCGATGCCGCTCTCGGGCTGGGAGGTCGCGATCACGCCCGAGACGTCGCCGTCGCTGATCAGCATGATTCGCGCTCCGGCGCCGCGCACCTTGGCGATGAGCTCGGCGTGGCGCGGCCGGTCGAGGATGCAGACGACGAGGTCGGAGACGTCGACTCCCTTCGCCTCGGCGAGCGCCGCGAGGTTCTGTTCCGGTGTCGCATCGAGGTCGACCAGCCCCTCGGGAAGGCCACCGCCGACCGCGATCTTGTCCATGTAGACGTCGGGCGCGTTGAGGAAGTTGCCGGCCTCGGCGAGCGCGACGACGGCGAGCGCGTTGTTGCCGCCCTTGGCGGTGATCGTCGTGCCCTCGAGCGGGTCGAGCGCGATGTCGGCACGCATCCCGCCCATGCCGACCTTCTCGCCGATGTAGAGCATCGGCGCCTCGTCGCGCTCGCCCTCGCCGATCACCACCGTGCCGTCGATCGCCACCGTGTCGAAGGCGCGCCGCATCGCGTCGACCGCCGCCTGGTCGGCCGCCTTCTCGTCGCCGCGGCCCATCAGCCGGCTTGCGGCGAGTGCGGCGGCCTCGGTCACGCGCACGAGTTCGAGCGCGAGGTTGCGGTCGATGTTGGTCGCATCCGGCGCGGTGCCGCCGGCGGCGAAGGTGCGGGCGTCGCGTGTCGTCGCAGCCATCCTGTCGTTCTCCCTTCCCGTCCTTGGGATCGCGCTAGAGCTGTTCGATCCTGAGCATGGTAGGCGGCGCGATCACGGCAGCGAGGGCGCCGATCCGCGCGAGTGCCGCCGCCATCGCCGCCTCCTCGCACACATGCGTCGTCAGCACCACGGGCACCGCCTCGCCCGGGCTGCGGCCGCGCTGCAGCAGGCTCTCGAGGCTCACCGCATGGTCGCGCAGAACGGCGGAGACGTCGGCGATCACGCCGGGCCGGTCGACCACCATGAGCCTGAGGTAATAGGCGCCCTGGCGGGCGGCGATCGGCACCGACGGCTCCGCTGAGAGAAGCACGCCCGCGATGCCGAAGGGCGGGGTGATCCTGCCGCGCGCGATGTCGATCAGGTCGGCGACGATGGCCGATGCGGTGGGGCCAGCCCCGGCGCCGCGGCCCTCGAGCATGACGCGGCCTGCGAAGTCGCCCTCGAAGGCGACGGCGTTGAACACGCCGTCGACATGCGCGATGGGCGCCGTCACCGGCACGAGCACCGGATGAAGGCGCGCGGCAATCCCCGCGGCCGTGCGTTCGGCGATGCCGATCAGCTTGATCCGGTAGCCGAGCTGGTCGGCAAACGCGATGTCGAGGGCGGAGACCGAGCGTATGCCCTCGACATGCACCGAGGCGAAGTCGACCGGCCGGCCGAAGGCGAGTGCGGCGAGGATCGCGAGCTTGTGCGCGGCGTCGATCCCGTCGATGTCGAGGGAGGGGTCGGCCTCGGCGTAGCCGAGACGCTGCGCCTCGGCCAGCGCCTCGGCGAACTCCCGCGCCTGCCCACGCATCGTCGTCAGGATATAGTTGCAGGTGCCGTTGAGGATGCCGCAGACGCGCCGGATCCGGTTCGCGCTCAGGCCCTCGCGCAGCGCCTTGATGGCCGGGATCCCGCCCGCGACCGCCGCCTCGAACAGGAGCGGAGCGCCCTTTGCCTCGGCGAGCGCGGCGAGCGCGGCGCCGTGGACGGCGAGCATCGCCTTGTTCGCCGTCACCACCGGCTTGCCGAGGCCGAGCGCGGCCTCGACGGCCTCTCGCGCCGGGCCGTCCGCCCCGCCGATCGCCTCGACGAGAACGTCGATTCCGGGGTCTCGGGCAAGCGCCGCCGGATCGTCGAACCAGCGCAGGTTGCCGAGCGCGATGCCACGGTCGCGCGCGCGATCGCGCGCTGAGACGGCGGTCACGGCAAGCGGGCGGCCGGCGCGCGCGGCGATCAGCTCGGCGTTCGCCGCGAGCAGGGCGAGCGTGCCGCCACCGACCGTTCCGAGACCGGCGATGCCGATGGAGAGCGGGTGCGCCATCAGGCGGCGTCCTCGACACCGGCGTTCGGCTCGGCAAGTTCGGGCGCGTTCGAGCCCTGCAGGAAGGCGCGTATGGCGCGGCAGGCCTGGCGGATCCGGTGTGTGTTCTCGACGAGCGCGATCCGGACATGCCCGTCGCCATGCTCGCCGAAGCCGACGCCGGGGCTGACCGCGACCTGAGCCTTCTCGAGCAGGAGCCGCGCGAAGCCGAGCGAGCCCAGGCCCCGGAACCGTTCCGGGATCGGCGCCCAGGCGAACATCGAGGCTTCCGGTGCGGGGACCGTCCAGCCCGCGGCGGTGAGCCCCTTGATGAGCACGTCGCGCCGGTCGCGGTAGAGCGCGCGCATCGCGGCCACGCAGTCCTGCGGCCCGTTCAGCGCCGCGACCGAGGCGATCTGGATCGGCGCGAAGGCGCCGTAGTCGAGATAGGATTTCACCCGCGCCAGAGCCGCGACGAGCCTTGGGTTGCCGGCCGCGAAGCCGATCCGCCATCCGGCCATCGAGTAGGTCTTGGACATCGAGGTGAACTCGACCGCGACCTCCTTCGCGCCGGGCACCGCGAGAACCGAGGGCGGCGGGGTCTCGCCGAAATAGATCTCGGCATAGGCGAGGTCGCTGATGACGAAGATGCCGTGCCGGCGCGCGAAGGCGACGAGGGCGCGGTAGAACTCGGGCGTCGTGGTCAGCGCCGTCGGGTTCGAGGGGAAGTTGACGATCAGCGCCGTCGGCTTCGGCACGGAGTGGATCACCGCGCGGTCGAGCGCGCGCAGCATCTCCTCGCCCGGCTCGTGCGGGATCGAGCGGACGGCTGCCCCCGCGATGACGAACCCGAACTGGTGGATCGGGTAGGACGGGTTCGGCACCAGGATGACATCGCCCGGGCTCGTGATCGCCGAGGCGAGGTTGGCGAGCCCCTCCTTCGAGCCGAGCGTGACGCAGATCTCGCTCTCGGGGTCAAGGCCGACGCCGAAGCGGCGGTCGTAATAGGCGGCGACGGCGCGGCGCAGCCCCGGGATCCCCTTCGAGACCGAGTAGCGGTGCGTGCGCGGGTCCTGCACCGCTTCGGTGAGCTTGGCGACGACATGGGCCGGGGCGCCGCTGTCGGGGTTGCCCATGCCGAGATCGACGATGTCCTCGCCGCGCGCGCGCGCCTCGGCCTTGAGGCGGTTCACCTCGGCGAAGACATAGGGCGGCAGGCGTCTGATCCGGTGGAACTCGGGGCTCTGCTCTTCTGGCATCGGCGTTCGGTGTCCGTCGCGGCGTGGGGGGGGGTAGCCCGGCCTGCGCCCGCTGTCGAGGGCCGGCCTCGCGGGGCGGCCACCCTGGCCTTGTCCCGGCTCAGCGGCTGTATATCAGCCTGACCTCGGCGCCGCGACCGGCTGGGCCCGGCCGCGCCGACCCGCCGAGTTCGATCTGTTCGGCCGCAACGCCGGCCGCCCGCAGCGCGTCCGCCACCGCCTGGGCGCGGGCGAGCGGGAGGTCGAGCGCCCGGGCGCCGCCGCCGCCGTCGCCGAAGCCGGTGATCCGGAACGTCGCCCCGCGGCCGCGCGCGGCGAGGTCGGCGAGCACGGCGCGATCGGCAGCGGCGAGCGTGACGGTCCCCGGCAGGAAGTCGAGCGCATAGCCGGGCCCTTCGGCGGCCGGAACGACGGGGAGCAGCGCCGTGCGATCGACCACGACCGCAGGAGCAGCCGCCCGGGCGGGAGGGGGCGCGGCACGCTCTGCCGGAAGCAGCACCGGCGGCGGGTCGGGCGAGGGTGGCTGCAAGCGCGCCGGCTCGGGTGCCTCGGGAGGGCGGGCAGGGTCGGCCGACCGCTGCGGCAGTTCCTCCGGCATCGCCGGAGGCGGCGGCGCCAAGGCCTCGACGGCGACGCGCCCGATCGGCGCTGTCTCGACCGGCTGGGGGGGGGCGGGGCGGGTCGGGGGGATCGGCGGCGGCGCGGCCTCGGCGATCCGCGCGGGCGGGGCAGGGGATGGCAGGTCGGGCGCCGCGGATGGGGCCGCAGGAGAGGCAGGCGGAGGAGAGGGGGCCTGGGGGCTGCCGGCGATCGGCGGCGGCGGTGGCGGTGGCGGAACGCCGATCGGCGGCTGCTCCTCGGGGCTCGGGCCGAGCAGCGACGGCGCCGTTTGGCCGAGCGGCGTGGGCGAGGGCGTCGCCTCCGCCACCTGGGCGCGCGGCACAACGGGGGTCGCGGGTTGGCCGACATAGCGGGCATTGGCCCGATCGGCCACCAGAGCATTCTCGAGTGCACGGCGCGCCTCGGGCGAGGTCGTCACCGGCCGTGCCGGGACGGACCCGAGATTCGGGAAGGCCTCGCCCTGCCCCGGCACGGGCGGGAGGGTCGCGGTGGGCGCTCGCCCGGCGGCAACGCGGGCGCGCTCGATCGGGTCCTCGCCCGCGCAGGCGGCGAGCGCGAGCACGACGCCCAGCAACGGCGCCGCGCGACGGAACGCCTCCGTGCGAAGAGCCGGTCCCGGCCTCGCTTGATCGCGCTGAGGGCGCGCTCTAGGGTCCGCCACCGCGTCCGATACGGTCATCGCGCGTTGCGCCGCAGCATGGGCGGCTCCGTTCCAGAGAGGGTTCCATCCATGGCCGACGACAAGGCCGGTCAGTCCTTCAAGATGCCCGACCCCGCCATGTTGAGCCGAAACATGGCCGACATCGCAAGCCGCAGCCAGCGGATCGTGATGGAGTTCCTCAAGCGTCAGGGCGACGCCACCATCCCCGGTCTCGACCCGATGAATCTCGGCGGCGCCTTCCTCGAGATGACGGCGCGGATGATGGCCAACCCCGCCAAGCTCATGCAGGCGCAGCTCGGCTTCTGGCAGGACTACATGCTGCTGTGGCAGAACACCGCGCGGCGGCTGATGGGCGACACGCCCGAGCCGGTAGCAGCACCCGCCCCGGGCGACCGGCGGTTCAAGCACGAGGATTGGCAGGAGAACGAGGTCTTCGACTTCATCAAGCAGAGCTACCTGCTCTCGGCGCGGTGGATTCAGAACCTGGTCAGGGGCGTCGAGGGCCTCGACGAGAAGACGGCGCAGAAGGTCGATTTCTACACGCGGCAGTTTGTCGACGCGATGGCGCCGTCGAACTTCCTCCTGACCAACCCGGAGGTGCTGCGCCGCACCGTCGAGACGGGCGGCGAGAACCTCGTGCGCGGCCTCAACAACCTGCTCGCCGACCTCGAACGCGGCAAGGGCAAGCTGCAGATCAAGATGACCGACTACGAGGCGTTCAAGGTCGGCGAGAACATCGCCACCACGCCTGGGTCGGTCGTCTTCCAGAACGATCTGATGCAGCTCATCCAGTACACCCCGACGACCGAGACGGTGCTGAAGCGGCCGCTCCTGATCATCCCGCCCTGGATCAACAAGTACTACATCCTCGACCTGCGCCCGAAGAACAGCTTCATCCGCTGGGCGGTGGCGCAGGGCCACACCGTGTTCGTGATCTCCTGGGTGAACCCCGACGAGCGGCTGGCCGAGAAGACCTTCGCCGACTACATGCGCGAAGGCCCTCTCGCCGCGCTCGATGCGATCGGCAAGGCCACGGGCGAGCGCGAGGTCAACGTCATCGGCTACTGCATCGGCGGCACGCTGACCGCCTGCACGCTGGCCTGGATGGCGGCGAAGAAGGACACGAGGATCACGTCCGCCACCTTCCTGACCACGATGGTCGACTTCGCCGAAGCGGGGGAGCTCTCCGTCTTCATCGACGAGGAGCAGCTCAAGGCGATGGAAGAGAAGATGGAGAAGCGCGGCTTCCACGAGGGCCATGAGATGGCCGTCACCTTCAACATGCTGCGCGCCAACGACCTGATCTGGTCGTTCGTGGTGAACAACTACCTGCTCGGGCAGGAGCCGTTCCCGTTCGACCTGCTCTATTGGAATTCGGATTCGACGCGCATGCCTGCGGCCATGCACAGCTTCTACTTGCGCCAGATGTACCAGCAGAACCGGCTGGTCGTGCCGGGCGGAATCGAGCTCGACGGCGTCAAGATCGACCTGCGCAAGATCGCGGTGCCTTGCTACCTCCTCTCGACACGGGAGGATCATATCGCGCCGTGGAAGAGCACCTACCGCGCCACCCAAATCTACTCGGGGCCGAAGCGCTTCGTGCTCGCCGCCTCTGGCCACATCGCGGGCGTCGTCAACCCTCCCGAGGCGGGCAAGTACAGCCACTGGGTCAACCCCGAGCTGCCGGCCGATCCGGATGCGTGGTTGGCCGGCGCGACGGAGCTTGCGGGAAGCTGGTGGCCTGACTGGCAGCGCTGGGTCGCCGGGCTCGCGCCTGAGACGGTGCCTGCCCGCGTTCCCGGCGACGGCGAGCTCGCCGTGATCGAGCCGGCGCCCGGCTCCTACGTGAAGCTGATGGCGAACTGACCGCGGCGCTGTCGCCGCGGCCCCGGGTAAGGCTATCCTCGCCGCTGCGTGGGTTTCCCCCGGCCTTCCGGCCGGGCGGCGATAGGGCATGAGCACCGGGCTCGAGATCCTCATCATCGTCGCGCTGATCGGGGTGAATGCCCTGCTCGCGATGGGCGAACTCGCGGTCGTCTCATCGCGCAAGGCAAGGCTCCAGGCGATGGTGCGCAAGGGCGTGCGCGGTGCCGCCGCGGCGCTCGCCCTCGCCGAGGACCCGCACCGCTTCCTGCCCACGGTGCAGGTCGGCATCACGGCCGTCGGCGTGCTCGCGGGCGCCTTCGGCGGCGCGACGCTCGCCGCGCGGCTCGGCGCGGTGCTCGACACGCTGCCGCTGGTCGCACCGCGCGGCGAGGCCATCGCCTTTGCCATCGTCGTCGTGCTGATCACGCTTGCCTCGATCGTGCTCGGCGAACTCGTGCCGAAGACGCTCGCGCTGCGCCGCCCGGAGGCGGTCGCCGCAGCGCTCGCACCCGTGCTGACAGCGCTGGCGTGGCTCACGAGCCCTGCCGTGTGGCTTCTGAAATCGCTCTCCGGCTGGGTGCTCGCCCTGTTCGGCGCAACCCGCCCAGCGGAGTCGGCGATCACCGAGGAGGAGGTGAAGGCGCTCGTGCAGGAGAGCGCCGCGGCGGGCGTGATCGAGCAGGGCGAGCGGCAGATCATCGAGCGCGTGCTCCGCCTGCCTGATCGGTCGGTGCGCGCGGTGATGACGCCGCGGACGGAGGTCGCCTGGCTCGATCGCGCCGACCCGCCGGAGGAGATCGCCGCCCAGATACGCAGAGCGCCGCATGCGCGGCTCGTCGTCTGCGACGGCAGCCTCGACAACGTCGTCGGCGTCGTGCGCGCCAAGGACCTGCTCGACCAGGTTCTGGGCGGCGAGACGCTCCGGCTCGCCGCCGCGCTGCGCCGCGCCCCTGCCCTGCCCGACAGCATGAGCATCCTCGCCGCGCTCGAGATCCTGCGCCACGAACCGCTCGGCCTTGCCCTTGTGGTCGACGAGTATGGCAGCTTCGAGGGGGTGGTGACCGCCTTCGACATGCTCGAGGCGATCGTCGGCGAGGTCGCCGCCGGCGGAGGCGACGTCGCGCCGACCTGCGTGCGTCGCGAGGACGGGAGCTGGCTGATGGACGGGCTCCTGCCGATCGAGGAGGTGCGCGCCCGGCTCGGCCTTTCCGCCCTGCCCGACGAGGGCGACTACCACACGCTCGCCGGGCTGATCCTGACGCTTGCCGGCAGGATCCCGGTCGAGGGGGACCAGGTCGCCTGGCAGAACCTCGTCTTCGAGATCGTCGACATGGACGGGCGGCGGATCGACAAGGTGATCGTCCGCAGCGCCGCGGCGGTTGTGCCCGACGTCTGATCCGCGACGGCGCGCCTCAGCGGCCCCGGCGCGCCCGCGCCTCGAGCCGCGCGAAGAGCAGCGACAGGCAGAGGCAGATGGCGAAGTAGAGCACCGAGGTGGTGATCCACACCTCGAACACGCGGCCCGTGCTGACCGCGACCTCGTTCGCCATGAAGGTCAGGTCCTGAATCGAGACGATCGAGACGATCGCGCTCTCCTTCACGAGCGCGATGAACTGCGTCCCCAGCGGCGGCAGGCTTCGCGCGACCGCCTGCGGCACGACGACGAGGCGGAGCACCTGCCAGCGTTTGAGGCCGAGGCTCGCGCCCGCCTCCCACTGCCCGCGCTCGACCGAGAGAATGCCGGCGCGCAGGATCTCGGCGATGAAGGCGCCCTCGAACACGGCGAGGCAGATCGCCCCCGAGACGAACGCGACGAGCAGCTCCGGCGGCGCGGCGACGACGGAGACGATTCTGCGCGCAAGCGGTCCCATCGTCGCCGTCGCGCGGTCGATTCCGAAGAGCGGCGTGACCTGGGCCGAGACGAAGAAGTAGAGGATGAAGAGCAGAACGAGGGCGGGGGTGTTGCGGATGAGCTCGACATAGGCACCGCCCACGAGCCGCAGGAAACGGTCGCGCGAGAGCCGCATCAGCGCCACGAGAAGCCCGATCGGCGCTGCCCCGAGCATGCCCCATAGAGCGAGGCGGAGCGTGTTGAAGACGCCGAGGAGAAGGAGGTTCGGCACGAGCCGCCCTGCCTCGTCCAAGCGCAGGATGAAGCCCGGGATGATCGACCAGTTCCACGTGTAGCGCAGCGTCGTCGCCGCTTCCCACGCGACCCAGGCGGCGCCGCCGAGAAGGAGGAGCACGAGGGCGGCGTCGGCGACCGGCGCGCCACGCCGACGCCCCCAAAGATCCATCAGCCGTGTTCCCTCAGCGGCGCGGCTCGCGTGGCCCGCTCCAGCTCAGCGCTGGATCTGGTCCTCCCAGTCGAGCCCGTCGAACCAGAAGGCGCGGCGCTCCTCGAGGAAGCTGTCGGTGATCTGCCTGAGCCTGATCCAGTTGTTGAAGAGGTTCAGAGCGTCGAGGTCGCTCTTGCGCACGGCGAAGGCGGAGAAGGCCTTCTGATAGGGCTCGGCGAAGGGGAGGAACAGAACGTCGGGGAAGCGCCTGACGCTGTGCGCCGGCAGCGGGATCGAGCCGACCATCGCATGCGCGCGGCCGTTCACCACTTCCTGCAGCGCCGGCGCCTCCTCGTCGAACTGCCTGAGCGTCGCCCGCGGCATGCGCTGGCCGACGGTCGCCGCCGCCGGCGTGCCGCGGCGGGCGACGATCGTCACGTCCGGCCGGTTGAACTGGTCGAGCGTCGTCCAGCCGCTGGCGAGGCGCCGGTTGGCGAAGATGCCGATGCCGGTGATGTTGTACGGGTCTGAGAAGTTGACGGTCAGGTTGCGTGCGATCGTCACGCTCATGCCGCCGATGATGGCGTCGAACCGCCCCGCGAGCAGGGCGGGGATGATCCCGTCCCACGCTGTGGGGACGAGTTCGAGCCGGGCGTTCATGTCGGCGGCGAGCCGGGTCGCGACATCGACCTCGAAGCCGACGAGCTCGCCGGCGCGGTTGCGCATCGCCCATGGCACGAAGGTGGAGAGCCCGACGCGGAAGCTGCCGCGCCGCTTGATCTCCTCGATCAGGCTCGCCCCGGCCAGCTGGGCACGGACGTCGCCCCCCTGGGCACGGGCCTCGCCGATCAGCCCGCCCGCGAGCAGGGCGCCGCCGGCGGCGCCGAGCACAGGGCCGTTGAGGATGTCGCGTCGGTTCATCGTGAAGCTCCCTTGGTGATTGATGTCAGGCAGACGTGCCGAGCCGCCGCTCGAGCCACTGCGCGGCGAGAGAGAGCGGCGTCGTGATCATGAGATAGAGCGCGGCGACGGTAAGCCAGATCTCGAAGGTCATGAAGGTGTCGCTGATGATGTTGCGCCCCTCCGTCGTCAGGTCGAACACAGCGATCACGCTGACGATGGCAGAGGCCTTGACGAGCGAGACCGCGCGGCCGGCGAGCGCCGGAAGCGCGAGCCTCAGTGCCTGCGGCAGAACGACATGGCGGTAGCACTGCCACTCGCCGAGCCCGAGCGCTGCCGCGCTCTCCCAGTGCCCGCGCGGCACCGCGAGCACAGCACCCCGGATCGCCTCGCTCATCGAGGCGCCCTCGAACAGAGCGAGCGCGAGCACCGCCACCCACCACCGCGACATGCCGACGATCGGCGCAAGCACGAAATAGAACAGGTAGATCTGGATCAGGAGCGGGGTATTGCGGATCAGCTCGAGATAGCCGCGCGCCACGGCCCGCCCCACGGCCGTGCCCTTGAGACGCGCGAGCGCCGCAGCGAGCCCGATCAGGAGCGACAGGACGAGCGCGACGGCGGAAATCTCGACGGTGACGGCAAGCCCACGCAGGAGCGGCCCTGGCCAGAAGGCGCCGTCGAAGGTCTGGCCGAGATAGCGCGGCACCCGGTGCCACTGCCACGGGTAGCCGAAACTGGTGGCGCCGCTGACGATCAGCCACAGCATGCCGCCGGCGAGGACGACGAAGCGAAGCGCCTCGCCGGCCGGCGTGCGCAGCAGCGTCACGGCACGCTCCATGCCAGTCGAAGCCCAGGCTCCCGAAATGTTCGTTGCAACAAAGTGTTGCCGCCGTGCTGCGGCAAGTCAATGATCATCGGCGCTGGACAGGCGGTGGCGTGCACTGCGACATCGATCTCGAGGCGCGCGGGCGGAGCATAGGGTCGCTTGTCTCGCCCCGAGACAGGGTGGCCCCTGGCGCAACGGTCGCGATCCTGCATCATTGGCGCGAGCCGGCGCGGCCGCCGGCGGCGCTCGCGGTTTCGGTCGGCGGCGTCGTGCTCGCGGTCGCCGCGCGTGGCAGGCTGAAGCCGGGCGACCATGCAGCCCTGGTCGCCGAGGAACCGGAGCAGGGGGCGTGACCAATACGACGGACACCGGCGCAACGAATGTTGACGCAACGAACAGTGGCGCAACGAACACCGGTGCAGCCAACACCGGCGCGACCAACCCGGCCTGGATCCGCCTCATCCCCTATACCGAGAGCGAGGGCCAGTTGCGCGCCCTCTATGACCGCGTGAAGGGGCCGGACGACCGGGTGGACAATGTCATGCGCGCGCATTCGCTGCGCCCGCACACGATGGAGGGCCACAGCGCCCTCTACAAATCCGTGCTGCACCACGCTGGCAACACCACGCCCGTCTGGTTCCTCGAGACGCTCGGGATCTGCACGAGCCTCGCCAATGCCTGCGCCTACTCGGTGGCGCACCACTATGCCGGCCTCTGCCGGCTCGTCGGCGAGGAGCGCGGGCGTGCGATCTTCGCGGCGCTGGCCGCCGGTTCGCCGGAGGCGGTGTTCTCCGGCCGCGAACTCGCGCTCCTGCACTACGTGCGCAAGCTCACCCTCTCCCCGCAGGCGATGGTCGAGGGCGACATCGACGCGCTGCGCCAGGCGGGCGCGACCGACGAGGACATCCTCGAGGCCAACCAGGTCTGCGCCTACTTCAACTATTCGAACCGCCTGCTCAACGGTCTCGGCGTGACGACGGACGGCGACGTGCTCGGCCTCTCGCCGCCCAACACGGGCACGCTCGACGACTGGGAGCATGCATGAGCGGCCCGCGGGTCCTGTTCGCCGGATTCCCCTTCCCGCCTGACGGTGACACTCTTGAGAGGCGCCTGTTCGGCGACGATGCCGTGCTCGACTATGCCCGCGTCGACCGCCCCGACGCGATCGCCGAGGATCGCTGGCGCTCGGCCGAGGCGATCATGCTGTTCCGCTTCCCGCTGACCGCGGCGCGGATCGCGCTGCTCGACCGGTGCCGAATCGTCGTGCGCTACGGCGTCGGCGTTGACCGTATCGACCGGATCGCCCTCGCAGCGCGCGGCATACCGCTCTGCAACACCCCAGACTATGGCACGACGGAGGTGGCCGACCATGCGGTCGCGCTCCTGCTCGCGCTCCGGCGCGGCATCGCCGCCTATGACGCACGGCTCCGCGATGACCTTCCCGGGGCCTGGACCGCGGAGGCAGCGACGGGGCTACGGCGGATGGGCGCGCAGCGCGCCGCCGTGATCGGGCTCGGGCGGATCGGCACCGCCGTCGCGCTGCGGCTCCGGGCCTTCGGCGTCGCGGTGACGGCCTACGACCCCTATGTGCCGCAGGGGGCGGAGCTCGCCCTCGGCGTCGGCCGCGCAGAGACGCTCGAAGAGGCGCTCGACGGCGCTGACCTGCTTACCCTGCACGCCCCACTGACGCGGCGCACGCAGGGGATGATCGATGCCGCCGCACTCGCCCGACTTGCCCCCGGCGCGGTCGTGGTCAACACCGCGCGCGGCGCGATCATCGATCTCGATGCTCTCGCGGCGGCCTTGCGCTCCGGGCACATCCATGCCGCCGGCCTCGACGTGTTGCCCGAGGAGCCGCCCGATCCGGCGCACCCGCTGATCGCCGCTTGGGCGGCCGGCGAGGCGTGGATCGCGCATCGGCTCATCATCACGCCGCATGCGGCTTTCCACTCGCCGGAGGCAGAGGCCGACATGCGGCGCAAGGCCGCAGAGACGGCGGCGCTCTACCTGAGGGAAGGCCGCCTGCGGAACCACTGTCCACCGGATGCGAGGTAGCGCCGCGGGCCGGCGCGTGGAGGGGAATGCGATGGATCGTCTCGTTGCTGGGGTGCCTGATCGGCCGCCGCTCTTCCGCGAGGATTTCGGCTATGTCGAGAAGCCGTGCCTCGATGCCATGGTGGGGGCGGAGTGGCGGATGATCGAGGCGCAGCGTGCCGCCTTCATGGCCGGCCGCCAGGCGGAGCTCGTGCTCGATCTCTTCGCCGCGGCCCGGAACGACCCGAGCTTCGGCTACGCGGTCTCGATGTACGCGCATGGGCTGCAGGCAGCGACGATGGCGCTGCACTCCGGCGCCGAGGAGGAATTCGTCGTCGTGGCACTCCTGCACGACATCGGCTTCACCATCGCCGGGCCCAGCCACGGCGAGTTCGCCGCCGCCCTTCTGCGCCCCTATGTCAGCGAGAAGCACCGCTGGGTGCTCGAGATGCACCAGCTCTTCCAGACCCACCACGCGCACGACCACCCGCATTTCGACGGCCATGAGCGCGATCGTTTCGCAGGCCACCCTTTCTTCGCGGATGCCGCCGATTTCGTCGCCCGCTTCGATCAGAACGCAATCGATCCGAACTTCCCGACCTTCCCGATCGAGGCCTTCGCGCCGATGGTGCAGCGGCTGTTCGCGAAACCCCCGGCGCAGCGCTTCGGCGCGGGTCTCGTCACGCCATGACCGGCCTTCCCGCCTGGGCATCGCCGCGGCTCGCTGGCCTCGCGCCGCCGCTGCGCGCGGGTTCTCCTCCCTCGGCAACGCCGCCGCGCGCCCGCCTTCACCTCAACGAAAGCCCGTGGGGGCCGAGCCCGCGCGCGATCGCCGCGGCCGGCGCGGCGGCGTCCAGCGCCAACCGCTATCCGCCCGGGGAGGGAGGGAGGCTGGTCGCGGCGCTCGCCGAACGCGCAGGCGTTGCGCCCGACCGCATCCTCCTCGCCGCCGGCTCGGACCTCATCCTCCACTATGCCTGCATGATCGCTCTCGATCCCGGGCGCTCCTGCGTCTATCCGCGGCCGTCCTTCCCGCGCTACCGCCTCTCCACGGCGATCGCCGGCGCACGCCCTCTGCCGGTCGAGGTCGGGCCCGACGGTGCGAACGACGTCCCCGCCTTGCTCGCAGCGATCGCGCCCGACACGGCGCTGGTGTTCGCCTGCACGCCGAACGGCAACACCGGCGGGATGCTCGGCGAGGCTGCCCTCATCGCGCTTGCCCGCGGCGTTCCCGACACAGCGCTGCTCTGCATCGACGAGGCCTATGCCGAGTTCAGCCGCGCCGCCGGAGGCCCCGACGCGGTGGCGGTGCTCAAGGCGCATCGGCGCGGGCCATGGATCGTTTCGAGAACATTCTCAAAAGCCTACGCGCTCGCCGGCGCGCGGCTCGGCTATGGTATCTGCTCCGGCCCCGATGTTGTCGAGGCGATCGGGTCGGTCCGTCCGATCTTCGAGGTCTCCGCGATTTCGGTCGCGATGGCGGAGGCAGCGCTCGAGGACGAGGCGCATCTTGCCGCCATCATCGACAGCACGCGCGAGGGATGCGCGCGGCTCACCCTCGGCCTGCGAGAGCTCGGCTTCGACGCGTGGCCGTCCTTCGCGAATTTCGTCGCGGCCGATATCGGAAGGCCGGTCGATCCCGTGCTCGCGGCGATGGCAGAGCGCGGCGTGCTCGCGCGCGGCTTCCGCGAGCCGGAGGGCTATGACACGGCGCTCCGGATCTCCGTCGGCACGGCCGAGGAGAACCGGATCGCGCTCGATGCGCTCGCCGCCGCGCTTGCCGCCAACGCTCGCCGGCCCGAGGAGAGGCTGCCATGAGCTACGCCACTGCCCGCAGCGTGGACTTCAGCGAGATCCCCGTGGTCGATCTCGCTGGTCTCCTCGCGCCCGGCGAGCCGGGGCTCGCGGCGGTCGGCCGCGCGATCCGCCGTGCCTCCATCGAGGTCGGGTTCTTCTACATCGCCAATCATGGCGTGCCTCGCCCAGTGATCGACGCCGCCTTCGCCCAATCTCGGGCGTTCTTCCGCGCCCCACCCGCGGTGAAGGAGAGCGTGCGCGTCAACGCTCTGCATCGCGGCTGGCTCGGGCCGGGCGGGGCGGTGATGGATGGGGCGAAGCGGCCGGACCTCAAGGAGAGCTTCATCTTCGGCCTCGAGCTCGGCGAGGACGACGCCGACGTTCGCGCCGGCAAGCCGCTGATGGGGCCGAACCGGTGGCCGGAAGCGATGCCGGGGCTGCGGGCCGCGCTGTCGGCCTACTACGACGCCGTGCTCGCCTGCGGGCAGCGCCTGCTGCGCGGCTTCGCCGCAGCGCTCGATCTGCCGCCGGATCATTTCGCTTCTGCCTTCGCCAAGCCGCTCGCCCGCGGCAGCGCGATCTGGTACCCGCCGCAGCCGCCCGAGCTCGGCGAGAGTCAGTTCGGGGTCTCGGCGCATACCGACTATGGCTGCATCACCATCCTCGCGCAGGACGACACGGGCGGGCTGCAGGTGCAGAACCGCGCCGGGGAATGGATCGCAGCCCCGCCGATCCCTAACACATACGTCATCAACATCGGCGACCTGATGGCGCGCTGGACCAACGACCTCTTCGTCTCGACGCCGCACCGGGTGGTGAACGCGAGCGGCCGCGAGCGACAGTCGATCGCGGTGTTCTATGATCCGCATCCCGACACGGCGATCGCGGCGCTGCCGCACTGCGTCAGCCCCGGGGCCAAGCCCGCCTATCCGCCGACGACCTGCGGCGCCCATATCCTTGGACGCTTCGCGCGGAGCTTCGCCTACCGCAAGGAGGCACCCCCCGCAGGCTAGCTGGCGCTTCTGCCGCACGCCAGCATCGGCGACGCTGCGATCGCGAATCTCGGCGGGCCGTCGCTTCCGGTGTGACGGGATCAGCCGTTGCCGTCTGCCCCGTCCCTGCCCGCGGCCCAGAGGCTGATCGTCGCGGTATCGATCCGATCCGCGATCGCCGCGGCGAGTCCGAGCGCGACGAGCGCAGCGAGCGTGAAGCTAAGGCGCGAGCAGGCGGAGAGCACTCATCCGCGCGCGCCGGCTTGCGAAGGCGGGTCGTGGACCTCACGGGCGATGGCGACTTCACCTCGACCCTCGGCGATCTCTAACCGGCGTTGCGGCCCGGCACGCCGATCGTGCTCTGTGTCTTCGCCAAAGCCGCCCGGGCCATGTGCAAGCGCTCCAAAACGCCTCGGACGCTCCCGGCGGTCACCAGTCGAGCGACGTCTTCGCGACGTCCCGCGCCACGGTCGCTCGCGCGATCGGCTGCATGGCCTCTGTATCGAGGACCCGCGTGTTACAGAAGAGGCGTTGCGCAAGGCGCTGGCGAACAGGGCGACACCGACGGTGGTCGATGTGATCGTCACGGCGCGACCTGGCACGTATGCTACCCGGCATGGACAACCGGACGCTCAAGGTGGAGAAAGGCGACCGGCCCGTGTGAAGCGGTGCAGCGGCGAGGGAGGGAGAGGATGACGGCCTGCATCGTCGGATGGGCGCACACGCCCTTCGGCAAGCTCGAGGACCCGGACGTCGAGAGCCTGATCGCGCGCGTTGCCCGCGCTGCGGTCGAGGACGCAGGGCTTGCGACGACGGATGTCGAGGCGCTTACCGTCGGGCTGTTCAACAACGGCTTCAGTGCGCAGGACTTCCCAGCTTCGCTCGCCTTCAACGCCGTGCCCGAGTGGCGCTTCCTGCCGGCGGTGCGGGTCGAGAACGCGTGCGCAACGGGCTCGGCCGCGATCCATGCCGCGCGCGACATGATCGCGGCGCGCCGGGCACGCGTCGTCGTCGTGGTGGGCGCCGAGAAGATGACGGCGAGCACGCCCGAGCGAATCGGCGAGGCCCTGCTCGCGGCGAGCTATCGCGCCGAGGAAGGTGCGACGGAGGGCGGCTTCGCGGGCGTCTTCGCGCGCATCGCGCAGGCCTATTTCCAGCGCCACGGCGACCAGTCGGACGCGCTCGCGATGATCGCTGCGAAGAATCACGCCCACGGCGTCAACAACCCCTATGCGCAGATCCGCAAGGATCTCGGCTTCGAGTTCTGCCGCAGCGTGCACGAGAAGAACCCCTATGTCGCGCCGCCGCTCAGGCGCACCGATTGCTCGCTCGTCTCCGATGGTGCCGCAGCGATCGTGCTCGCCACTGAGGAGATCGCGCGCACCTTGCCCAAGGCAGTGCGCTTTCGCGCGGCGGTGCATGTCAACGAGTTCCTGCCGCTCTCGCGGCGCAACCCGATCGTGCTTGAAGGCGCGGCAAAGGCCTGGGCCGATGCGAAGGAAGCCGCCGGGATCACGCTCGATGACCTCGACTTCGTCGAGACGCATGACTGCTTCACCATCGCCGAACTCCTCGAATATGAGGCGATGGGCCTCGTGCCCGAGGGCAGGGGAGCGGTCGCGGCGCTGGAGGGCTGGACACGGATGGACGGGAAGCTGCCGGTCAACCCCTCCGGCGGATTGAAGGCGAAGGGCCACCCGATCGGCGCCACGGGCGTCTCCATGCACGCGCTCGCGTCGATGCAGCTCTCGGGCACGGCAGGTGCGATGCAGGTGCGCGACGCATCGCTCGGCGCGGTGTTCAACATGGGTGGCGTCGCAGTGGCCAACTATGTCTCGGTGCTTGAGCCGCTGCGCTGAGGGATGGCCGCGCCGTTTCGCGCGGCCGCACACAACGCGCAGCATGCGGCGGCTCGTGCAGGGCGCTGCCCCGGTGCGCGTTGCTGTGTCGCGCAAGCGTCCCGTTCGGTGACCGGCTGTCGCTCGCGCCCTGCGTGAGCGCGCCGGTTGGGGGAGGGCAAGACTGCAAGTGGGCAGGCGAGGCTTGCTGCCATAGCGTCGCGGCCCATGTGAGCGGATGCGCGAACGGAGCCGGCCATGCCAGACACCCAGCTTCTCGACCCGACCATGCTGAAGTTCGGCATCGGCCAGCCCGTGCCGCGGAACGAGGACCCGATCCTGCTGCGCGGCGAGGGCCGCTACACCGATGATCTCTCCCTGCCCGGCGAGGTCTGGTGCATGATGGTGCGCAGCGCCCATGCGCATGGGGTGATCCGCGGCATTGCAACGGAAGAGGCGCGGGCGATGCCCGGCGTGCTCGGCGTCTTCACCGGCGCCGATCTGGCCGAGGCCGGCTACGGCACGATGAGGTGCGTGCTCCCGCTCAAGAACGCCGATGGCTCGCTGCTTCGCAACATCGAGCGGCCCGCGCTCGCGACCGACCGTGTGCGCTTCGTGGGCGACCCTGTGGCCTTCGTGGTCGCCGAGACGAGGGCGCAAGCGCGCGACGCGGCCGAGGCGGTAGAGCTCAAGGTCGAGACCCTGCCCGCCGTGACCGAGGCCTCGGCGGCGGTGGCGCCTGGTGCGCCGCTTCTCTACGACGACATTCCCGGCAACGTGGTGCTCGACTATGCCTATGGCGACGCCGCCGCGATCGATGCGGCCTTCGCCAACGCGGCGCATGTCACGACACTGCGCCTTCGTAACAACCGCGTCGTCGTCTGCGCGATGGAGCCGCGGAGCGCGATCGGCGAGTACGACGCCGCAGAGGGGCGCTACACGCTCCGCGTCGGCAGCCAGGGCGTGTTCGGCCTGCGCGCTCAGCTTGCGCGCGACATCCTCCGCGTGCCGCCCGAGAAGGTGCGCGTGCTCACGGGCAATGTGGGCGGCTCCTTCGGCATGAAGGCCTTCGTCTATCCCGAGTATGTGTGCCTGCTGCACGCGGCGAAGATCCTCGGCCGGCCGGTGAAGTGGACCGACGATCGGACGGGAAGTTTCGTCTCCGACCAGCACGGCCGCGACCACGAGGTAACCGGCGAGCTCGCGCTCGACGCAGAGGGGCGCTTCCTCGCGGTGCGGCTGACGGCGTTCGCCAACATGGGCGCTTTCCTCGGCGCAGTCGCGCCGCTGATGGGGACGGGCAATTTCGTCAAGAACGTGCAGTCGAACTACCGCACGCGCCTGATCGGCGTGCGCACGGTCTCGGCCGTGACCAACACGAGCCCCGTCTCGGCCTATCGCGGCGCCGGCCGGCCCGAAGGCAACTACTTCATGGAGCGGCTGATCGAGGCAGCGGCGGCGGAGACCGGTCGCGACCCCGTCGCGCTGCGCCGGCTCAACCACATCCGCCCCGAGGAGATGCCCTATGCGGCTGCCTCCGGCTGTACCTACGACAGCGGCGAGTTCACCGCGCTGCTCGACCGCGCGCTTGCCGCCGCCGACTGGGACGGATTCGCCGCCCGCAAGGCGGAGAGTGCGTCGCGCGGGAGGCTGCGCGGGCGGGGCATCGGCAACTATCTCGAGGTGACGGCGCCGCCGGCGAAGGAGATGGGCGGGATACGCTTTGAGAAGGACGGCACTGTCACCATCATCACCGGAACGCTCGACTATGGACAAGGGCACTGGACGCCCTTCGCCCAGGTCCTGCATCAGACACTCGGCGTTCCGTTCGAGCGGATCCGGCTGCTCCAGGGCGACAGCGACGCGCTCATCGCCGGCGGCGGCACGGGCGGCTCGAAGTCGCTCATGGCATCGGGGGCGGCGATCCTCGAAGCGTCGGCTCAGGTGATCGAGAAGGGCAGGGCGGTTGCGGCGCACGCGCTCGAGAGCGCGGTGGCAGACATCGCGTTCGCGCGCGGGCGCTTCTCCGTCGTCGGCACAGACCGCGGCATCGAGCTGATGGATCTCGTCGCGTGGCTGCGCAGCGCGAAGGACCTGCCGCCCGGGGTTCCGGCGAGCCTCGACGTCCAGCACGTGTTCGACGAGGCGCCGTCTGCGTATCCCAATGGCTGCCACGTGGCAGAGGTGGAGATCGACCCAGAGACGGGGGTGACCCAGGTTGTGCGCTATGTCGCGGTGAATGATTTCGGCACCGTGGTGAACCCGCTTCTGGTGGCCGGCCAGGCGCATGGCGGGATCGTCCAGGGCATCGGCCAGGCGCTCTACGAGAACGTTGTCTACGACGAGAGCGGCCAGCTCGTCACCGGCTCGTTCACCGACTATGCTCTGCCGCGGGCGGACGATGTGTGTGCCATCGCGACCGAGAGCAGGCCGGTGCCGGCGCGCACCAACCTGCTCGGTGTGAAGGGCTGCGGCGAGGCGGGCTGCGCGGGCAGCCTGCCCGCCGTGATGAACGCCGTGGTGGACGCCCTCTCTCCCTACGGCATCCGTCATATCGACATGCCGGCAACACCCGAGCGGGTGTGGCGCGCGATCGCGGGGGCTGGGCGCGCGGGCTAATCCCGCGCGTCGCGCCAGCGGCGCTCGATGATCGCCGCAGGCGCGATCCGCCTCACGAACGCATAGGCCGGGATTGGCTTCAGCGGGCTCAGCGGAAGCGGGATGTCGCGCCACGGCGCACCCGCAGCCTGGCGCGCGAGTTCCCGCCCGATCGCGGTCGCGAGTGCGACGCCGCGGCCGTTGCAGCCGTTCCAGCCGGTCACGCCGGGGGCGAGCTCGTGCACATGCGGCGCCCGGTCGGCCGTCATGCCGACATGGCCCCACCACACATACTCGAACGACGGAACGCCAAGCTGCGGGTAGACGGCGGCGACGCGCCGGCCGATCCGCTCGCGCAGTCGGTGCTCCCAGTCGAAGTCGAGCGCGAGCGCTCCGCCCGTGATCAGCCGGCCGTTCGCATCGAAGCGGAAGAAGTAGAGATCGCCGCGCGTGTCCGACAGAGCATGGCCCTCGGGCAGGATCGTCCTGCGCACGTTGTCGGAGAGCGGCGCTGTCGCCATCTGGTAGGAGCGGACGGGGATGACCTCCTCGCGGAATCCGGGCCAGAGCTCGGTTGAATAGGCGTTGGTCGCGATGATCACCTTTGCGGCGCGAACCGAGCCCGCCGGCGTCGTGATGCGCCATGCGCCGCCCGATCGCTCGATCCGTTGCGCGGGCGTGGCAGTGTGGATCGCAGCACCGGCGGCGATCGCGGCGCGGGCAAGGCCGCGCGCGAAACCGAGCGGGTTGATCCGCCCGCCCGAGGCGTTGCTCCAGCCGCCGTGCCAGTGGTCGGTGCCGGTGAGCCGCGCCATCGCCGCGCGGTCGAGCAGCGCCACAGGCGCGCCGCGCCGGGCCCAGGCGGCAACGCGCGCTTCGGCGAGTTTCATGCGCGAGGGGCGGTGCGCCGGCTGCACCCAGCCGTTCTGCACGGCCTCGGCCTCGATGCCGTGCCGGCGGATGAGGTCGAAGACCAGTCCGGCGCTGTCGCGGATCAGCGCGACGAAGGCCTCGCCCTGAGCGCCGCAGCGGGCGGCGATCTCGTCAGGGTCCATCCGCGAGAGTGTCGGGATCACCTGGCCGTTGTTGCGGCCGGACGCGCCCCAGCCGATCGACGCGGCCTCGAGCACGATGACCGTGAGCCCGGCCTCAGCGGCGTGGAGCGCCGCCGAGAGCCCGGTATAGCCAGCGCCGATCACGCAGAGATCGGCGCTCGCCTCGCCGGCGAGCGTCGTCGTCTCCGGCGCGGGCGGGGCGGTCGCGGCCCAGAGGCTCGGCGGCAGCCTGGAACGGTCGTCGGTCATTCCCCCGCCCTTCAGGCGTGCGCGTGGCCGCCGAGATAGGCGGCCTTCACCCGCTCGTCCTCGGCAAGCTGGCGCGCTGGGCCTGCGAGAACGATCCGCCCGCCATCCATCACATAGGCATGGTCTGCGACCTTCAGCGCAGCGCGGGCGTTCTGTTCCACGAGCAAAACGGGCGTGCCTTCGCGGCGGATCGCGGCGATCAGGTCGAAGATCTGCTTGACGAGCTTCGGCGCAAGCCCGAGCGAGGGCTCGTCGAGCAGAAGGAGGCTCGGCCGCGCCATCAGCGCTCGGCCGACGCAGAGCATCTGCTGCTCGCCCCCCGAGAGCGAGCCGGCGCGCTGGCGGTAGCGCGCGCGCAGGATCGGGAACAGGGCGAGGACGCGGTCGAGCAGCGCCGGGTCAGCCTCGCCGACGGCGCCGAGGTGGAGATTCTCCGCAACCGTCATGCCACCGAAGATCTGCCGCCCTTCCGGCGCCTGCGCCAGCCCGAGGCGGACGATGGCGTGGCTCGGCAACCCGGCGATGTCCTTGCCGCGCAGGCGGATCGTTCCGCTCGCTGGGCGATAGACGCCGGAGAGAGCGCGCATCAGCGTCGTCTTGCCGACCCCGTTCGAGCCGAGGACGGTGACGATGCCGCCCTCGGGAACGGTGAGCGAGACGCCATGGAGGATCGTCTGCGCGCCCATGCGCACGACGAGGTCCCGCACCTCGAGGACCGCGCTCACGCCTCCTCCTCGGCGACGCCGAGATAGGCTTCGAGCACGGCGGGGTCGGCCTGGACCTCGGCGGGCGTGCCGTCGGCGATCTTCCGGCCGGAGGCGAGCACCATCACGCGGCGGCAGATGCTCATCACGAGGCCCACGTCGTGCTCGACGAGCAGGATGGTGAGGCCTTCGGCCGAAAGCGTCGTGATGAAGCGCGCGAGCGCGGTCGTCTCCGTGTCGTTGAGCCCTGCCGCCGGCTCGTCGAGGACGAGAAGCCGCGGGGCGGTCGCGAGCGCGCGCGCGATCTCGAGATACTTCCGGCGGCCGTAGGAGAGGTTGGCGGCGAGCTCGCCCGCGACATCGGCGAGCCCGGTGCGCTCGAGCGCCTCCTCTGTGCGTCGGCTGATCGACGCGCTGCGCGCGCGTGCGGGGCCGGAGCGCCAGAGCGCATCGGAGGGGGCGTGGCCCTCGCGCCCGATCGCGCCGACCGAGACGTTGTCGAACACCGTCATGTTCGGGAAGACGCGGAGGTTCTGGAAGGTCCGCCCGATGCCGAGGCGGCAGATCCGCCACGGCTTCAGCCCGGACACGCGCTCTCCTTCGAAACGCACCTCGCCCGCCGAGGGCAGCGTGAAGCCGCAGATGACGTTGAAGAGCGTCGTCTTGCCGGCCCCGTTCGGGCCGATCAGCCCGACGAGCTCGCCCTCCGCCACGTGGCCCGAGACGTCATCGACGGCGACGAGGCCGCCGAAGCGCCGCGTCACGCGGTCGATCTCAAGCAGCGGCATCGCCTAGCGCCAGCCAAGGCCGCGCTCGGGCCGCCAGGCGGCGCCGAACTGTCGCCGCGCGAGATCGAGCGCCGAAACCTCGCCGAAGAGCCCCTTCGGCAAAAAGAGGATGCAGAGGAACATCACCACACCGACCATGAGGATCCGCACCTCGCCCACCGCGCGCAGTGCCTCGGGCAGGAGCAGAAGGAGCGCCGCACCGATCACCGCTCCGGGGATGCTGCCCAGGCCGCCGACCACGACCATGGCGAGGATCAGGATGCTCTCGGCGAAGCGGAAATCCGCCGGGTTCACGTAGCCCGTCGTGTGCGCCCATAGCGCTCCGGCGATTCCGGCGAGGAAGCAGGCGATTGCGAACACCTCGATCTTCAGCCGGACCACGTTCAGCCCCATCGCATCGGCGCACTGGTCGTCCTCCCGAACGGCGCGGAGCGCATTGCCCCAGTAGCTATGGGCGCAGCGGTGGACGACGATCGCTGCGAAGGCGGCGATGGCGGCGACGGCGAGGTAGGTCGCGAGCGGGCCGGACAGGTCGAGCCCGAGCGGGCGGAGTGGAGGGATGCCGCCGATGCCGAGCGGGCCTTGGGTGAACGCGACCCAGTTCAGCAGCGTCACGTAGATCATCTCGCCGAGGCCGAGCGTCGCCACAGCGAAGTAGATCGAGACGAGCCGCATCGTGGGCAGCGCGATCGCGACGCCGACGAGGCCGGAGACGAGGCCCGACAGCGGTATCGTGAGCGCTGCGTCAAGCCCGAGCCGTGTCGAGAGGATCGCGGCCGTATAGGCGCCGACGCCGTAGATCGCCGCATGGCCAAGGCTGAGCAGGCCCGCGACCCCGGTGATGAGCTGCATCGAGAGCGCGAGGATCGCGAAGATCAGCGTCACCACCGCAAGGCGGAAGAAGTAACCCGACCCGCCGAGCGTGAGCAGGGTTGGGACGACGATGAAGACGGACGCGGCGAGCACCGCCGGCAGAAGCGGGAGGCGACGGTCAGACACGTTCGCGCCCCGCTCCGAACAGCCCGGTCGGGAAGAAGACGAGTGTGGCGACGAGGAAGAGATAGGCGACGAGGTCGGCCCAGCCCTGCGAGAAGAACTCAGTGGCGACGGCCTCCGAGATGCCGAGCACGATCGCGCAGATCACCGCGCCCGGGATGGAGTTGAGGCCGCCCATCACCATCGCGACGAAGGCCTTCACGCCGGGCGCGAAGCCCATCGCCGGGAAGATCGTGCCCTGGTAGAGGCCGATCAGGAGGCCAGCCACGGCACCCATGCCAGAGCCGATCGCGAAGGTCGCGATCACGGTCCTGTCCACGTTCACGCCGACATACTGCGCGCCGAGCGGATTGGCCGCGACCGCGCGGATCGAGAGGCCGATCCGGCTGCGGAACAGGATGAGCTGCAGCGCCGCGAACATCACGATCGCCGCGGCGAGGATGACGATCTGTCCCGAGGCGACGGCGAGCTCGCCGAGCAGGATCGGCTCCTGCATGGCGTTGGCGTAGGCGCGGGGGATCGGCTGCATGTCGGCGCCGAAGATCTTCTCCGTCGCCTCGCGCACGATGATCGAGACCGCGAGCGAGGAGAGCAGCGTGCTCTCGCGCATCGCCTTGGACTTGAGGGAGGCCTCGTCGCGGAAGCGGCGGAACGGCTTGAAGGCGGCGCGTTCGAGGCCGGTGCCGGCGGCGATCCCAGCGGCAAGCACGATGAGAAGCAGAGCGACCCATGGCGGGGCGAGGAACAGGATCGCAAGCAGCCCAGCATAGGCGCCGATCATGTAGACCTCGCCATGCGCGAAATTCACGACGTTCAGCACGCCGAAAATCAGCGTGAAGCCGATCGCGACCAGCGCGTAGACGAGCCCGACGGAGAAGCCGTTGACGAGCTGCTGGACGAAGAAGATGTCGAAGCGGTCGAACACGCTCAACCGATCGGGCCGGGCAACGCGCCCGGCCCCGCCCCGTCAGTTCTGGATGAGCGTGAACCGGCCGTTCTCGATTCGCATCCGCGCGAGCGTCTTCGAGGGCTCGCGCGTCTCTGGGTCGAAGGTGGTCACGCCCGTGATGCCAGGGAAATCCTTCGTGCGCGCAAGCTCGTCGCGCACGCGCTGGCGCGTCACGTCCGGCCAGGCGCGGGCGATCGCCTCGAGCAGGATGTTCGTCGCGTCGAAGGCCTGCGCGGAGAACATGTTCGGCTCGGAGCGGAACCGGCGAGTGTACTCCTCGACATAGGCGCGCACCGCTGGATCGGGGCTCTCGGCCATGAACGAGGTCGAGAGCAGCAGGCCTTCGGCGCCGGGGCCCGCGAGTTCGATCAGCTTCGGCTCGTACATCGAGGAGGTGCCGTAGACGGGCGCGCGGATGTTGAGCTGCCGCCGCTGCTGCAGGAACGCAGCACCGTCCTCGTAGAACATGCCGATATAGATCGCATCGGGGCGCGACCGCGCGATGTCGGTCAGCACCGCGCGGAACTCGCGGTTGCCGGGGTTGTACATCTGCGTCGCCACCACCTCGCCGCCGGTGGCGCGGAACGCATCGGCGAAGTTCGAGACGACCGACTGGCCCCAGTCGTTCTGGATCGCGACCACCGCGACGCGCTTGACGCCGTTGGCGGCCATCCAGCGCGCGACATGCGGCCCCTCATAGGCCTGGGTGGTGATGTTGCGGAACTGCCAAGGGCTGATCCGAACGAAATCCGGGTGCGAGGCCGTCTGGCTTAGCTGCGGCATGCCGGCCTCGGCGTAGACGCGGCCTGCCTGGATCGAGGCCGAGGAGGAGAAGTCGCCCAGCACCGCGACGATCTCGCGGTTGTCGACGAACTTCCGCGCGACCGCCACCGCCTCGCGCGGGTCGGACCGAGTGTCCTCGAAGACGATGCTCACCTGCGCCGGGATCCGCCCCGACCGGTTGAATGCCTCAAGCGCCATGATCGCCGAGTTGCGGAACCGCTCGCCATACTGGCTGAACTCGCCGGTCAGCGGCAGCTGGTAGCCGATCGTGATCGTGCGCGGCTGGGCGAGCGCTTGGCCCACAAGCGGAAGGGAAGCGGTCGCAAAGAGGAGGGTGCGGCGTGTCGTCATCGGTCGCTCCATCGCGTGGGCTCAGGCCGCGGGGCCTGGGGAGATGTGGAGGTTGCAGCAGCCCGTCCGACCCGGCTGCCAGGTCCGGTTCTCGATCGTGAAGCCGGCCGCCTCGAAAGTGCCGTTGTCGATGATTCCGGCGATCCGGCAGAGGGCTGCGAGCTTGCCCTCGGGCACGCCGGCGGCGACCCAGGCCGCCTTCAGCGGGCAGTCATGGAACTGGATCTCGAGCGTCTCGGCGTCGCAGCGTTTCACCTCCGGCTTGAACAGGTCCGGCCCTCCGGGAAGCCCGCCGATGAAGGCGTCCCTCAGCCCGGCAAGGTCTGAGGGGCCGAAACGCTTGAACGCCTCGCCGACGGCACGGCCGCGACGATAGATCGCACGGGCGAGGATGGCTTCGGCCCGCGCCGCGCCGACCTCGTCCGAGAGCGCGTCATAGGCTTCGAGGTAGATCAGGGCGCGGTTGGCGATCTGCGCTCTCAGCTGGTCCTTCAGCGCGGCTGCATCCATCCCCCACTCCCATGTTGCGGTGCGGAAGGCTGCGCGGCAGGGCGGCAGACGTCAAGCGGTCTGCCTCAGGAACTTCCGATCTCGGCGCGGTCGCGCCGCACCGCGTAGGGCTCGGCTGCGATCGCGGGGCCGATGCGCGAGACGATTGGAGGCGGGCCGCTCGAACAGGCTGCGCTCGCGCGCGGCGCTGCGCGCATGGCGGAGGCGGTCCGCCGTGGCGCGGCCGTTCGGGACGTCGCGCTCGACGGTGGTGAGCCGGCTGTCGCGCGCGATGAGGCTCGACCGCATGGGGCTCTCCCAAGCCAACCGGGGCCTGCATAGTGTCCGCCACGGACGGCGAGCGCAACGTGGAGGAACGGATGACGATGGACCGCCAGCAGGCGCGAAAGGCGATCGCCGTGGGCGGGCGCAGCATCTACGGCGCGCCGCTCGGCATCCTGATGCTCGAGGCGCGCTTTCCCCGGATCCCCGGTGACATGGGCAACGGCCTCACCTGGCCCTTCCCCGTTCTCTACCGCGTGGTGCGCGGGGCGAGCCCGGAGCGTGTGGTGCTCGACGGCGCGCGCGGGCTGCTCGAGGACTTCATCGCCGCCGCCCAGGATCTGATCGACCTCGGCGCCGAGGCGATCACCACCAATTGCGGCTTCCTCAGCCTGTTCCAGGCGGAGATGGCAGCACGCCTCGCTGTGCCGGTCGCGACGTCGAGCCTCATGCAGGTGCCGATGGTGCAGGCGACGCTGCCGCCGGGCCGGCGCGTCGGCATCATCACGGTCTCCGCCGCGAGCCTCACGCCCGCGCATCTCGATGCCGCGGGTGTGCCGCTTGACACGCCCATCGCCGGCACCGAAGGCGGGCGGGAATTCTTCCGCGTCCTCATCCGGGGCGAGAAGCAGGACATGGATGTCGCGCTCGCCGCGGCCGACATCCTCGACGCTGGGCGCGACCTCCTACGCCGCCACCCCGAGGTGGGCGCGATCGTGCTCGAATGCACCAACATGCCGCCCTACGCGCATGCGCTCTCCGAGGCGCTCGGCCTGCCTGTGTATGACATCTACGCCTTCATCACCTGGTTCCATGCCGGCTTGCGGCCGCGCGACTTCGGCCCTCCGGCTGACCGACGCACCTGCCTAGGCGGCTGAGGCCGCATGACGCGCGGGGCGGCCTTTACGCTTTCTTCGCCCTGATCTGGTCCCATGACGCTCCCCGCCGGAGGTGCGCCCATGGACGATCTGCTTAAGGATTTCCTCACCGAAACCGCCGAGAGTCTGGCCGAGCTTGATACCGCCCTGATCCGACTCGAGCAGGCGCCCGAAGATGCTGAGACGCTCGCGCTCATCTTCCGCCTTGTGCACACGATCAAGGGCACGTGCGGCTTCCTCGGTCTCGCGCGGCTTGAGAAGGTGGCGCACGCTGCAGAGAACGTGCTGGGCAAGTTCCGCGACGGCACGATGACCGTCACGACCGGGGCGATCAGCGTCGTGCTGCGGGCGATCGACCGGATCAAGACGATCGTCGCCGATCTCGAGCAGCACGGTGCCGAGATGCCCGCCGACGACAGTGACGTGATCGATGTTCTGAACCGACTCTACGCCGGCGAGGATATCGGCGACGCCCGCACCGCTGCGCCCTCCGCAGCGCCGGTGGCAGAGCCAGCGCCACGCCCAGCCGCGACCGCCGCCGAGACCGAGCCACTGGCGCCGGCGCCCGCCGCAGCCACCGCCGTCTCCGCCGCCGCGTCGGCCGCCGCTTCGGCCGCCCTCGACCCGGCCGCGCGCGACGGCGCCGACTCGCTCGCCACAGCGAAGCAGACCATCCGCGTCGGCGTCGACGTGCTCGAGGATCTCATGACTCTGGTCAGCGAGCTCGTGCTCGCGCGCAACCAGCTTCTCCAGCTCTCGCGCACGCACGAGAACAACCCCTTTGCCGTGCCGCTGCAGCGGCTCTCGCACATCACCTCCGATCTTCAGGACGGGGTGATGAAGACGCGCATGCAGCCGATCGGCAACGCGTGGAACAAGTTCCCCCGACTCGTGCGCGACATCGCCCACGAGATCGGCAAGAAGATCGATCTGCAGATGATCGGCGCCGAGACCGAGCTCGACCGCCAGGTGCTCGAGCTGATCAAGGACCCGCTGACGCATATGGTGCGCAACAGCGTCGACCACGGCATCGAGAAGCCCGAGGAGCGTCGCGCCGCGGGCAAGCCGGAGACCGGGCGGCTGGTGCTCAACGCCTTCCACGAGGGCGGGCATATCATCATTCAGATCAGCGATGACGGGCGCGGCCTCAACACCGCGCGCATCCGCCAGAAGGCCGTCGCGCAGGGGCTTGCGACCGAGGCCGAGATCGCGGCGATGCCCGAGAGCGAGGTGCACCAGTTCATCTGGCGCGCCGGGTTCTCGACGGCGGCGGCGGTGACCTCGGTCTCCGGCCGCGGCGTCGGCATGGACGTGGTCAAGACCAACATCGAGAAGATTGGCGGCACGATCGAGCTGCGCTCGGTCGAGGGCCAGGGAACGACCTTCACGATCAAGATCCCGCTCACGCTCGCGATCGTCGCCGCCCTCGTCGTCCAAGCGGGAACGGAACGTTTCGCGATCCCGCAGATCTCGGTGGTCGAGCTCGTCCGCGCGGGTGGCGGCTCCGACGCAGCGATCGAGCGGATCAACGAGACCCCGGTGCTCAGGCTGCGCGACCGGCTGCTGCCGCTCGTCGATCTCCGCCAGCTCCTCGGCCTCGCCGGCGATGGCCCTGTGGAGGGCGGCAAGGACGGTGCGACGGGCGCGTTCATCATCGTCTGCAAGGTCGGCGTGCAGGTGTTCGGCCTGATCGTCGATCGCGTGTTCGACACCGAGGAGATCGTGGTCAAGCCCGTGGCGCCGATCCTGCGCCACATCACTCTGTTCTCCGGCAACACGATCCTCGGCGACGGCAGCGTGATCATGATCCTCGACCCGAACGGAATCGCGCGCGCTGTCGGCATCGGCGGAGGGGCCGGGGCGGAGCGCGAGGCGGTGGCCGGTGCGGCGGCCGAAGCCGTGGTCGATACCGAGAAGACCGCCCTGCTCTTGTTCCGGGCTGGCAACACCCAGCCGAAGGCTGTGCCGCTCGGCCTCGTCGCGCGCCTCGAGGAGGCGCCGATCGAGGCGATCGAGAACGCCAACGGGGTGCGCGTCATGCAGTATCGCGGCCGGCTGATGCCGCTGATCGCCCTCGATGAGACGAGCGTGGCGGAGGGCCGCACGCGCCAGCCCGTGCTCGTGTTCAGCGACGGCGAGCGCAGCATGGGCCTGCTCGTCGACGCAATCCTCGACGTGGTCGAGGACAGACTGCGGATCGAGCTCGGCACCGACCGGCCTGGTTTCCTCGGCACCGCGACGATCGCCGGGCGCGCGACCGAAGTTCTCGACACCGCGCACTGGCTCAGGCTTGCCTATCCCGACTGGTTTGAGCGGAAGGCGCATGCCGGTGCGGAGCGGCGCCGGCGCGTGCTCGTGATCGACGACAGCGCATTCTTCCGCCAGCTCCTGAAGCCCGTGCTGATCGCTGCCAACTACGACGTGACCGTGGTCGATGGCGCCGCGGCAGCGCTGAGGCTGCGCGACGCCGGCGAGATGTTCGACGCGATCGTCTCCGACATCGAGATGCCGGACATGGACGGGCTTGCCTTCGCCGCCGAGATCCGTCGCGGCGGTTCCTGGGAAGCGCTGCCGCTGATCGCGCTGACGGGCCGGGTGGCCGATCGGGACATCGCCTGCGGCCGGGCCGCGGGCTTCACTGACTATGTCGGCAAGTTTGACCGGCAGGGGATCATCGCTGCCCTTGCCCAGGTGTTCAGCGCGAGCGAGATGGAGGCCGTCTGACATGTCGAGCGTGATCGATCGCCGTCGCGCCGTCCGCGCGTCCGGCGCTGCGCAGGAGTTCGTGACTCTGACGGTGGGGAACCAGAGCTGCGGCATCCCCGTGCTGACCGTGCGCGACATCCTCGGGCCGCAGCAGGTCACGCGCGTGCCGCTCGCGCCGCCCGAGGTGGCGGGAAGCCTGAACCTGCGTGGCCGGATCGTCACCGCGCTCGACCTCCGCCGCAGGCTCAGCCTTCCGCCGGCACCGGCTGGCGCCCGGCCGATGAGCGTTGTCGTCGAAGTGGGCGGCGAGTTCTACAGCCTCCTGGTCGATCAGGTTGGCGAGGTGCTCTCGCTCGAGGACGATGCCCGAGAGGCGAACCCGCCGACGCTCGATCCGCGCTGGCGCGGCGTCTCGGCCGGCGTCTATCGCCTCCAGGGGCAACTCATGGTCGTGCTCGATGTCGAGCGCGTGCTCGACCTCGGCACGGGCGCCTAGAGCAGATCGCACACGGCTCGCTCCAGCCGTGTCCGCGACGATGCTCGCATGGAATGCCCTGAGCGGGCTCCGCCAGTGTGCAGACCGCTCCAAGACTCAGGGGCCGAACAGCGCCTTCGGCAGCGCCGTGGCGAGCGGCGGGAAGGCCGCCGTCAGACCGAGCCCTGCGAGCTGCAGCGCCACGAACGGAATGATGCCGCGATAGAGATCGGACGTCCTGACGCCCTCCGGCGCGACGCCGCGGAGATAGAACAGGCTGAAGCCGAAGGGCGGCGTCAGGAACGAGGTCTGCAGGTTGATCGCGACGAGCACCCCGAACCAGATCGGATCGACATCCATCTGCAGGATAATCGGCCCGACGATCGGGATCACGATGATGCAGATCTCGACGAAGTCGAGGAAGAAGCCGAGGCCGAAGATCACCGCCATCACCGCAGCGATCGCGCCCGCAGCGCCGCCCGGGATGGCGGAGAGGGCGGCGTGCACCATGTCGTCACCGCCCAAGCCGCGGAACACGAGCGCGAACAGCGTCGCGCCGATCAGCATCGCGAAGATCATGGCCGTGATCGTCGTCGTCGCGCGGCAGACGCCGGCGAGGATGCCGGCGCGGGCCGTCACGACGAGCGCTCGGAGGACGGCGAGCGAGAGCCCGCCGGCGCAGAGGGCGGCGCCCGCGAGCGCGAGGCGGTCCGCAATCGGCGGGGCGAGGCGGCCGAGCCTGAGGTCGAACAGGCTCGCGAGCGCGACGAGGCCTGCGACGGAGGCGAGCGCGAGCAGCGACGGCCAGAGCGCGGGCGCGGCCCGGCGCGCGGCAAGCAGGCTCGCCCCGACGGCGCCGACGGACGCCGCCTCGGTCGGCGTCGCGATGCCTGCGAGGATCGAGCCGAGGACGGCGACGACGAGCACGATCGGCGGCACGAGGGCGCCGAGGATCTCGCCGCGCCCGACGCGGCCCTCGTCGCGCGGCAGCGCGGGCGCGACCGAGGGCCGGGCCCAGGCGAAGCCGACCTGGTAGAGGATGTAGAGGAACACGAGCATCAGCCCTGGCAGCAGGCTTCCGGCAAACAGTTCTCCGACCGATATGGTCTGGATCGAGAACGAGCCCTGCGCGAGCTGCGCCTGCTGGTAGGCGGCGGAGAGGATCTCGCCGAGGATCACCATTACCGTCGAGGGCGGAATGATCTGCCCGAGCGTTCCGGCCGCGCAGATCGTGCCGCAGGCGAAGGCCGGGTCGTAGCGGTTGCGCAGCATCGCGGGCAGGGCCATCAGCCCCATCGTCACCACCGTCGCCCCGACGATCCCCGTCGACGCAGCAAGCAGCGCGCCGACGAGCGTGACCGAGATCGCAAGCCCGCCGCGCACGGGGCCGAACAGCCGCCCCATGGTCTCGAGCAGGTCCTCGGCGATCTTCGACCGCTCAAGCATGATGCCCATGAACACGAAGAGCGGGATGGCGACGAGCACCTCAGAGGTCATCGTGCCGAAGATTCGCGGCGGCAGAGCGCCGAGGAGAGCGGGCGTGAACACGCCGGCGGCCCAGCCGAGCGCGCCGAAGAGCAGCGCCGAACCGGTGAGGATGAACACGACCGGAAACCCCGTCAGGATGCCGAGGCAGAGGGTCGCGAACATCAGGATGTCGAGCGCGCCGCCGAGAGCTGTAGCCAACGCGGTCAGGCCCCTGCGACGGTGCGGCCGGCGCGATGGTCGCCCCTCAGGCCCGCGAGCGTGAGGATGCAGCGGCAGAGATGCGCAATCCCCTGCAACAGGAGCAGGCCTGCCATCGCCGGGATCAGCGACTTGAGCAGATACTGGAAGGGAATGCCGCCATAGGCGATCGCGCCTTCGCGGATCCGCCACGAGGCGGCGACGAAGGGCCAGCACGTCCAGAGGATCAGGAGGCAGAGCGGGATGACGGCGAGGAGAACACCGGCAAGGTCGATCGCCGCACGGCGCTTCGGGCTGGCGGCCGCGTAGAGGATGTCAACCCGAACATGCCCCTCGTGCAGCATCGTATAGGCGATCGCCAGCATGAACAGCGTGGCGTGGAGGTAGATCACGCTCTCCTGCATCTGGATCAGGCTCGTCGAGAAGCCGTAGCGCAGGAGCACAACGGCGAACTGCGCGAGCACGAGCAGAACCGCAAGCCACATCACGACCCGCCCGACCAGGTCGGAGAAGCGGTCGAGAGTGCTGCCGATGAGCGCGACGGCCCTCATCCGCGCCGGCTCATGACCAGCGCACAAGCGCTCGGCCAGCGTTCATCGGCGCATAGGCCTCCGCCACGTAATCAACTGCGGCGGTGCGATAGGCGATGTAGCTTTCGATGATGCGCCGGTTCAGCGGGTCAGGGTCCTCGCGGAGTTCGCGGATGAAGGCCGCCGCCGCCTCGGCCATCGCGCGCACGATCGGCTCCGGCACGGAGCGGACGGCGATGTTCTGCCGCTCCGTCATCTCCTTCAGCGCGAGCGGGTTGAAGTGGTCCCACTCCGCCACGCTCTCCTCGTTGAAGCCCTCGCAGGCGAAGCGCACCGCCACCTTGAGGTCGTCGGGAAGAGCGTCGAACTTTGCCTTGTTGACCACCGTCTCGAGGCTCGCAGACGGCTCCTGGCCGCAGGGGCGGTAGTAGAACCGCGCGACGCGCCCGAAGCCGAGCGGGCCGTCGGCCCAGGGGCCGGCG
>Ga0272446_1001448_pt1 | contig 34460 bp, 29 predicted proteins | sample YNPCB0061_FD_194587 | JGI IMG/M metagenome (GOLD analysis project Ga0272446, IMG submission 194587) | Hot spring microbial mat communities from Yellowstone National Park, WY, United States - YNP-CB-006-1 | ecosystem: Environmental > Aquatic > Thermal springs > Hot (42-90C) > Sediment | place...
TAGATACGCCTATACAAGCGCTACATACTGATGTAAGTTATAGGAACCACTCGTTTGCCAGGTTCACGCAGGCAAATATTGTCTACTTGGTCGTGGTTTTAACCATCAAACGTTTTTCGAATCCTTACTTAGTAAAAGTAGGAAAAAAATAAATTTTTCGTAAACTATTGCTTCAGTGGTTGTACGTAGGTAGAAAAAAGAATTTAATTGTTGCATCTAAAGCAAATGCTTTGTATAGGGCAGCTCAAATCATATTTAAGCTTTAGTTTGTTTATACATTGTTACTACAGGTAGTTAGTTTTAGTCCATTTAATGCTGCTTTTAATTGACTCCAATAATTCGTAAAGGTAACCTTTCTATTCAAGTTCAGGTGCTTCCTACAGCAGCCCATGGGAGAGCAATTACATTATGATATCTATTCCTACCGTGTCTGCTCTGATAGATGTTTCGATTATTGTGCCACTTTATAACGAAGCACCGAATATCGATCATCTATTGAGACGCCTTGAGTCTATTTGTGAGGATCTTGAACTGAATTATGAGATTGTCTGCGTTAATGACGGTAGCCAAGATGAGACTCTGTCTTTTCTAATAGAGCACCATCGTCGGAATCCCTCTATTAAAGTTGTCAGTCTGTCTCGCAATTTTGGTAAAGAAATTGCTTTAACGGCAGGGCTTGATTACGCAATTGGGCAAACGGTCGTTCCGATCGATGCTGATTTGCAAGATCCACCTGAGCTGATCGCGGATATGCTAGAAAAATGGCGGCAAGGTTATGACGTTGTTTATGCTGTCAGGCGATCGCGCCAGGGTGAAACTTGGCTGAAAAAACTGACTGCTGATACCTTTTATCGAATTATCAGTCGGATGAGTCGGGTGTCTATTCCTCGAAATACAGGTGATTTTCGACTGATGGATCGAAAGGTTGTCGATGCCTTGAAGCAATTACCTGAACGGAGCCGCTTCATGAAAGGCTTGTTTGCCTGGGTTGGCTTCAAGCAGACTGCAATTTATTATGATCGCGCTCCTCGTTACAAAGGGCAAACCAAATGGAACTATTGGAAGTTATGGAATTTTGCGATCGACGGCATTACCTCATTTAGCCTGATCCCTTTAAAGGTTTGGAGTTATATAGGGCTGACCTTATCTATTTTGGCTTTTATTTACGCAATTTTTCTGCTTCTACGCACGCTCATTTATGGAGTTGATTTGCCAGGGTATGCCTCTCTTATGGTTACTGTCCTGTTTTTGGGAGGAATTCAGCTAATTACACTAGGAGTGATTGGAGAATACTTGGGGCGGGTGTATGAGGAAGTCAAAGGGCGTCCGCTGTATTTAGTGCGCGATGTCTATGGGTTTGATTTACCTTTGCTATCAACGGCTAATCAGTCTCAACTCAATCCAGACAGTGACAAAGCCCTACGGGCTACCAGAAAAAATGAAAATGGGGCGCTTCTATGATTCGCCTGATAATTACTCTCTGCCTGGTTACAACAGCGATAGTCGTTTATTTGCTTGGAGCGATTCAACCAGAAAGGCTTCAGTCTGCTTTGCATCAGGCAGGGGTCTGGGCACCTATTGTTTATATTGCAATCTATGCTGTGGCAACCACTTTGGTACTACCTTCAACTGCTTTGAATCTGACAGGGGGAGCAATTTTTGGTCCCTGGTGGGGAACGCTTTGGAGCAGTATTGCAGCAGTTATTGCAGCGGTCGTTGCCTTTTTATTTACCCGCACTGTTGGGCGCGATGTCGTTAGCAAGCGAATTACAGGTCGTTGGCAGGCTTTAGATGCAGAAATTCGAATAGGTGGGCGATTTTATATGTTTGTTGTCCGGCTTCAGCCCATTATTCCTTATGGTTTGGTCAATTTTGTTGCCGGTCTGACATCTATTCGATTTAAGGATTTTCTCATTGGCACTGTCTTAGGTACAATTCCAGGAGTATTTCCATTTGTACTACTGGGTAGCTCGGGGATAAAGGCCCTAACAAAAGGTGAATTTTTACCATTGTTCCTGACTCTATCTTTAATCGCTATTTTAGTTTCAGGTTCAGCTTGGTACTATCGTCGTCGCAAATTTCCTTCTGAGATTTTTTCTAAGGATTTTGATATAAAGTAAGCCTTATCAGTTGTGCATTTACCCCTGAGTATCAAGTAAGTTGACAATATTTAAGGACCGACGCAAGTGAATGTAGAGTTTAAGCCATCTGACCGGCTAGGAATTGTTACGGCTAACCACACTGGTTATATTGAAGCGATGTTTCAGTGCATGGAGAATGGAAACATCGCAGTACCGCTTCGTTCTGTGAATGATCATGATCGCATCAGTCTGGCTAATGTTGATCGTGTAATCGTGCCAAAACCTGATTCTGCTTGGATGCAACGACAATGGACTGCTCAAACGACGGCTAATGTTGCCTTAATTTCTTTCACCTCTGGTACAGAAGGTGCTCCTAAAGGTGTTGTTCTAACCCATAGAAACTTGGCAGATGTAGTGACGCGATTAAACGCGCTCATGCAAATTGACGACAGTATTTGCGAGTACATCGGGGTACCGGTTTACCATTCATTTGGCTTTGGTCGCTGCCGAGCCGTAGCTACAGCAGGGGGGAAGTTTTTCATTCCCGATAATGGCTTTAACCCTTCTGAGATTGGAGTAATGCTCAGAAACGGAGAGATCAATGCAATCTCAGCTGTTCCGAGCCTTTGGCGGCTTCTACTCGCAAATCAAGATGTCATTGGCAGCTACGGCAAGCGAGTCCGTTGGATTGAGATTGGAAGCCAGTATATGAGCCGCCAGGAAAAAGAAGCACTAAAGTCTCTTTTTCCTAAAGCAAGAATCGTTCAGCATTATGGCTTGACTGAGGCATCTCGCACAACATTACTTGAAATTCATGAAGCTGAGGGGGAGGCTCTAGAATCAGTCGGGAAAGCCTTTGGCAGTGTAGACGTTAAACTCACTGAAGAAGGACGAATTGCGATTTGTGGAGAACATGTTGCTCAAGGATATCTAATTGATGGCAAAGAGACACCACTAAAAGATAACGAAGGTTGGTTTCTGACTAAGGATCTAGGCAGTCTAGAAGACGATTATTTATTCTACAGGGGTCGAGCTGATGATGTGATTAACTGCGGCGGTATTAAAGTTCATCCCGAAGCTTTAGAGGCTAAAATTTATGCCAGCACTGGATATAGCAGTGGTCTAGCTGTGTGCCGCAAGCAAGATCTGATGCGAGGAGAGGGGTTCTTGGTTGCAGTAACGAAAGATTTAGAGGTTGATCAGCAAAAACTACGAGAAACCGTTGTACAAGCGACTCAAGAATTAGGAGTTAACGCTGCTAATGCGATCACAATTATTAAGGTTGATAGTTTACCTAAAACGGCCACCGGAAAGATTCAACGGAAACAGTTGGCTGATTGGTATAATTTGGAGTTTCCCCAGGAAGACCGATTAGTAGATACAACCGATTCACCACTGGAAAACGGTTCACCCATCCATGCGATCTTCTGTCGAACCCTTAAAATCTATCAGATTCAACCTCAGGATACCTTTATTTCCCTCGGAGGCGATTCCCTCTCTTATGTCCAATTAGGAATGGAACTAGAGCGTTATCTAGGTCATCTTCCTCGAAGTTGGGAGCAGATGCCCTTAAGCGAATTGGAAAAGTTAGTTCCTCAGAAGCGGTTCAGTACGACCATTGAAATGAACATTCTCCTAAGGGCCTTGGCCATTTCTGCGGTAGTGCTCAACCACTCTGGCTTTCATTTTATTGAGGGGGGAGCGATATTGCTCCTTTTAATTGCTGGGCTCAACTTCTCACGCTTTCAGGGATGTACCCTGATTCAAGGTCAGTTAAAATCCATCCTCCCATTGTTTAAACATATCCTAGCTCCTTATTTTATTGTTGCGATCGCCTACCAAATTTGGAAGCAGAGGTTTGATCCGATGGTCGTATTTCTGCTGGGCAACTTTCAAAGTACCCAGCAACAAATCGAGAATAATATATTCTTCGTGTGGTTTATTGCCAACCTTGTCCAGACCATTATTCTGTTTTCACTTCCGTTTAATCTTCAGGCTGTCCGCAACTTTGCTAAAGCCTCTCCTTGGCGATTCGGGGTAGTCGCTTTAGGGATTGGAGCCGCTACCCATATAGTGGGACCCGTGGTGTGGGATAGCCGCTACGCAGCTGACCAAGTGCCACACATGTTGTTTTGGTTGTTTGCTCTAGGTTGGTGCATTCACTTTGCTAAATCTAGAACTGAAAAGATAGGTACGACGGCTTTAATCTTAATGACTATACCTACTTTTCTTGGCTTTAAAGATCTAGGAGGATGGTGGGCTCTAATCGGATCAGCCCTCCTACTTTGGCTACCCTATGTATCGATTCCAAGTATCATTAAGTCTCCCATTCAGATGATTAGCGCAGCCTCATACTATATCTACTTAACTGTTCTGATTTTCATTACAATTGTTACTAAGTTGATCGGGCGCGATTACCCTCTGATCACGACGTCGGTAACTTTATTGGGAGGAGTTTTGACTTGGGCTGCTGTTCAAGCACTACAACAGTTTCTGTCTGATAGGCGGTTTAAAAATGCGAAAAACCGCATGGATGCGCCACAATATTAGTTGCCAACCAGGAAAATAATTTCAACCGGAGCAATGAAGTTACGCATCAAAACTGCAGCTTGGGGTATGAGAGATGGAAGGGTCGCGACGGTTAGTTGGCATTGATTTATTCCGTGGTTTGGCAATGTACGCTGTCATCATTTTACACATTGATGAAGGCTTACAAGTTTTGCCTCCTACTTGGCTTAGTATTTCCAACTTTGCGTACTTCAGCGTTCCTTTCTTTCTCGCAACAGCTTTTTACTTTGCAATTAATAAACTCTATACTTCTCAGGGTTCATACCCCCTTAAATCGAGATTGCTACGTCTATTAATTCCCTATGGGATATGGTCTGTCCTGTATTTGCTTTATAAAGCTGCTAAGTATACAGTGGCTGGTGAATCAAACAGGTTATTCCAGCTTTTTCAAGATCCGCTTTCGTTGGTTTTCTTTGGGGGAGCTTCTTATCATCTCTACTTTCTGCCTCTACTGGCAATGGGAACTTTATTGATCAGGTTTGCAGAGTTTTTAATAGAAAGGAAGGTTTCCTGGAAAGGAGCAGGGCTAATCGCCTTTGTCAGTCTATTAGTTTATGAGGTGATTCTTAGCTCTGGAAATGGGTTAAAGAAGCCAGATAATGTTGCATTTGAATCACTTCTAGCTACTATTTTTCCGGAGGGCAACTCTAATCCTTTGTTAAGGTTGCTTCTGGTTGAGTTTTCCTGGGCTTTCAGATGTTTGCCCTATGTGATGTTTGCGATGGTTCTGGCACACCCAAAAGTAAATAAATTTTGCTTAAAGTTGATCAGTGATTACTCTCCTTTTTGGATTCTAGTATTTCTAGCTGTTAATATCTTTGCTCCTTGGGTATTACCGGATGCTGTTGAAGAAATCGCTAGGGGCTACACTGCACTCGTTGCCGCGATCGCAATTTCTAGTCTGTTAAAAGAAAACGCTTTAATTAAGAACATCGGTCTGTGCTCCTTTGGTATCTATTTAATCCACATCTTTTTTATTGAGGTTTTTCAGTCAGTTGTTGTCCGCCTCTATCCTAGTTACAATAACAATGTCAGCACGGCTACTTTGCTTTTGGCTACAACACTGATCTTTTTGGTTAGTTGGGGCACGACCAACTTCCTGTTGAGACATAAGAGATTAGCACAGATCTTATAGGAATATCTTCTGTCACAGAATACTCAGGTAAACTCAAACTCGCACAAATTGAAGACACCGACCCCGAACAAATCAAGCCTTTAGCTGGCATTTGCATTGCCAACTACACCTATAATCAAGCTGAAGACTGCCATTGGTTCCGGGGCAGTCGAATCAACCGTCAGATAGATTGGTCAACGCATCAAACTGTTGGGAGCGCAATGGCCGAAAGAGAATATGCCATAGGTGTTCAAGCATCGCTGGGCCTACCTCAATGGGCAGCGCTCAAAATGAGTCTTACAAGATTGGGATGCTCTCCTGCCACAGTGCGTTGTGCAGCCTCACAGGGCATTCATCACTCCTCGGCTTTCTCTGGTTTTAGTAGTGGAAAAGCAATCACATCTCGGATGCTGGGGCTATCGGTCAACAGCATAACCAACCGGTCAATGCCAATGCCTAGCCCCCCTGTAGGAGGCATGCCATACTCCAAAGCGGTCAGAAAATCTTCATCCACACTGTGGGCTTCTACATCGCCTGCTGCCTTCTTAGCCGCTTGTGCCTCCAGCCGTTGTCGTTGATCCAATGGATCGGTTAGCTCCGAGAAGCTATTTGCCGTTTCACGCCCGACAATAAATAGCTCAAATCGCTCCACCAAGCCAGGTTGACTTCGGTGGGGCTTAGCCAAGGGTGAAATTTCTACGGGATAGTCGATTACAAACGTTGGCTGAATTAAGGTTTCTTCGGCCTTCTGCTCAAACGCTTGATTTAATAATTCACCGATCGATTGGCAATCCTCCAAATCTTTTAAACCCGCCGCTTTTGCAGCAGCTCTGGCCTCTTCTAGAGATGTATATTGCCGAAAGTCGATACCTGTCTTCTCCTTAACCAGATCATGCATAGTGACTCGGCGCCAAGGAGGCGTCAGGTCAATCGCTGTTCCCTGGTAGGTAATTGCTAAGGTTCCTAAAACCTCTTGAGCGGCTGTTGTAATAATGGCTTCAGTCAGTGCCATCATATCGTGGTAGTCAGCATAGGCCTGGTACACTTCGATGGTTGTGAATTCGGGATTATGCCGGGTTGAAATCCCCTCATTACGAAATACACGCCCTAATTCAAATACTTTTTCAAACCCGCCAACGATCAGCCGTTTCAAATGTAGTTCTGTGGCAATTCGCAAATAAAAGTCTAGCTCTAGAGTATTGTGATATGTCACAAAGGGACGAGCTTCTGCACCACCCGCTTCTGCCATCAATACAGGTGTCTCGATTTCGATAAAGCCCTGTTGATCCAAGTAGCGGCGTATTGATGCCGTAATTAGTGCCCGGCGGCGAAAGGTTTCTCGTACCTCTGGGTTGACAATTAGATCTACATACCGCTGACGATAGCGCTTGGCAATATCAGTTAAGCCATGCCACTTATCGGGTAAAGGCAACAGAGATTTGGTCAAAATCACATACCTGGTTACATTCACCGATAATTCACCGCGATTGGTGCGCTTGATAGTACCCTCAGCGCCAAGAATATCCCCGACATCGGTCAATTGCATCAGTTGAGCAAAGGCATCGGGTTGGTCTGCCATGTGTGCTGTAATATGGGCTTGGTCTAGGTACAGCTGAATGGTGCCGGTTTCGTCCTGCAGGCTAAAAAAAGCCAGTTTTTTACCCATGACCCTGCGGGCCATGATGCGGCCAGCAATCGATACAGGAAATTCAACGGCTTCGCCATTGGGTAAATCGGTAAACTTTGCATGCAGATCAGCCGCATGATGAGTAACCTCCCAACGATAGGCAAAGGGATTGTGTCCTGCCTGTTTCAGTTGCTCAATCTTTTCTAAGCGAGTAGCACGAATTTCTTCCAGCGTTGAAGTCGGCTGAGAGGCATCATCAGGGCTGCGATCGCGGGACATAGAGCATCCTTAGGTCAAATAATTCACATGACTCCAGGGCCAGCTCGAAACCTATTGTTTTTGCCGGGTAAAACAACCGTTTTGGCCAGGCACTAGGTTGAGCAGAGAACCATTGCCCCGTTAGTGTACCAAAGGAACCGGGGGAATGCGATCAGACTGAGAGAATCGGCGTTTGGTCAAAAGCTTTCTGACAGAACACTACTCTATCTGCGTTGACTAGATTGTATTGTCGGCATAGCCTTGTAGATTTTCATGGGGAAGCGCTTGCAACACCCGATAGGCTTTACGGGTCTGAGCCTCTGAACCTCGAACAACGACTAGATACTTTCCCTGATTAAGTCGATTGCGATAGGGCAACGCATCTCCTCCTCCCACAATCAGCCCAACACCGCCGCCGACAAACACACTGCCTAAAGCCCCAGAAGCGGCCCCCAGCAAACCCCCGATCGCATGGTTTCCGACTTCACCTGCCCACGCAAAGGTATTTAAGCGGGTAATCACACTAAAAATCACGCCTGCAATAAAACCAAAGGGAATTAGCCAGGAAGCCATCAGCCGAGACTGCTTAATCGCCTGTTCCTTAGGGTCAATCAGGCCATATTCATCTGCACTTTGGTAACCTTTTCCTAGAATGGCTACTTGCTCCATGGTGAAACCATCCTTCTCAAGGGCGGTGTAGGCGGTTTCGGCCTGGTTGCGATCGCCCAAAACAGCCACAAGGTAATTCATAGAACCATTGCACTCAATCTGAGTTTATTATCTAGTGAAGGACAAAAAGAAATCCCTGGGAGTCTTTCCATGTTTCGACCCCAGGGACTCTTTTGCTCGATTTGCTCCTCACACAACTCTATTATACACAATTGTTTTAAGATGTCCAGCAAAATGGTAAACGTTGTGTTTTTGCTTCTGCACAGGCAAAGTTCGTAGATATTGGGAGGTGTGCTGTCACGCTGTTAGCTGAACCTGCTCTGCCCTTGGCTTTTTAAGTGAATCCATAATCCTGAGCACAACAACCCATCATTTTACCCACGGCAAAACATCCTAATATTGCCGCCGCCATGGTTCTCACAGCGACCGTGAGGCAGAAAGTCTAACCAGCAGCGACGTTTGAGCACCCAGTTGGCCCCATAAAAAAGGGGGCGATCGCCCCCTTTATTGTCGTTTACCCAATCTAAATGACTAGAAAAGGGGATTCAAACACCTGAGCATCTTAGGCGGATGCTTTCATCCCCTAATTGTCATCACCACTGGTCGAGGTATTATTTGACCCGTTATTCGACGTATTGGTCGAGGTGTTATTTGACTCGTTATTCGACGTGTTGGTTGATGAATTGGTCGAGGTATTATTTGACTCGTTATTCGACGTGTTGGTTGATGAATTGGTCGAGGTGTTATTCGAGTCATTGTTCGACGTGTTGGTCGAGGTGTCATCATCCCCGTCATTATCAGCAGCATTGGGGATCTGCTTCAACCCAGTTAGACCAGGGAAAACACGACTGGGTAACCCAATCACCTGGTAAGTCGAAAGCACTCTCCGTTTGCTCCCACGGGCGCGGGGACCTTTTTCACGCTCTACCACGACAATTCGGCCTTTTCTGTCTTGCTCGACGACAACCTGCACAGGGCGATTGACATACACCGTGTAGGTGAGGTTGCCAAAGATAACATCATCATCCTTATCGTCATCGCGATCGCGGCCATAACCACCCATGACCAACTGAGTGGGATTAAACGTCCGCACATAAGTGGTATTAGCACTGGTATTGATGAGGGTGATATTTGTAACGGCGGTTAGGGTTGTGCTAGGGGTGGTAACCACCGTTGTGCCGCCACCGCTGGGTAGGGGAGCCACTGGGGTGAAAGTGGTACCGCTATTATTCACCCCGACAACGGGAGTGTAGGCAGTGAAGGAGCCACCGGGGCTGACGTTAAAGTAAATATCCCCGGCTGTCTTCCCTTCGAGCTTATTATTCCCTTGCTCAAACTTAAACTCAGTTTGACGGCGAGAAGTGCCTGTAAAGGAAACGGAGTTATTGCCAAAGGCAACGTACCCTGGGCCTTCACCCTTAATTTCATACTTGGTTGGTGCGGTGTTTGAAAGGGTGCCATCCTGACGAATGGTCGCGGGGGCAGCAATACCAATCGTGGTATCCAGTACTCCCAGGTTTCCCTCAATCTTAAACTCCTGCGTACCGCGGGTACCAACACTCTGAACCTTGAAGTCAGTTGTTGGCCCAAAGTAGGAAATCTGCCCATTAGCTGGGTTTAGGTTGGTGCCTGTTCCGGGTAAGACATTGTCCCCCTTAAACTCGAATTTAACCCGTCGCCCCAGGATAACGGGTAAGTTGCCGCTGTCAGAAACGGGCCGCAGTTGCAGGTCAGAGGGCAGACCAATAAAGTCGCCGGTCAAATCAGCCGCAAAGTCACCCACGCTCAGAGAACCCGTTTGGGTGCTGAAATTAGCGCTTGATTCGGTCGAGAGGGTGACCGAGGTGCTGGGGAGAAATACGAGGGGAGCTGCGCCCGTTGTTTGTGGGCTAACTAAGGTTCCCCCTTGAATAAAGGCGGGGGTGTAGGAACTGAGGGTAAAGTTAAGGGCTGCAGGCACCCCCTGGAACAGTACAGGACTACCCGCACTGGTAAAGGCAACGCCTGACAGTTGACCTTCGAGTCTGCCGGTATCGCCCGCATCGGGTAAGCCGTTGGTATTGGTATCAGTGAAACTGCTGGCGTTGGGAATAAAGCGCGAATTGGTGGAGGTTCCATTAGGGGTCACCAAACGCAGTGTTTGCACAGCTGCATCAAATAGGACAGGTGCGGCGGTGGTGCCGGGTGTGGCATTGCTACCGGGTAAGAAAAAGGCCGCTTGTCCAGAGGCTTGACCACTGGTGACTGGGATATCGGCCCGGACGGCAGGCGCGATCGCCACAGACCCCGCTAATAAACCTAAACAAACGGTAAACCGCATCGACTGATTCATCACAGTAGGAATCCTCAATGTGTAGGTGAACGCAAAGCTAGTAAATGAACGACGTAGGTAGGCAGCAATTTTGAGATTTTTATCCGGATGACACCTGACTCAAAGAGCACTAAGTCAGCATTCGGCGATTTAAGCAACCTCATCAAGTAAGCCAGGCACTGCAGTAGAACTGGATGGGGCTACACTCCAGTTAGAGAAGAATCTCTGTAATCAATCCAGGCGGGAGATTCATCAATCAATTCCCTAGCCGAGAGTTTTGACTGGATCATTACTCGCCTATCCTTTATCTCAGTAGTTATTGCTACCGAGATAGAGGAACTGCCTACGGAGATAACAGACCACTCGTAGACCCCTAGAAGGGTTGGTGTCAGTAAAAGTTCCCGCAGATGGCACGAGTTTATACCTTTCTGAAAGCTTGATGGAGTTAGCTTTCTTTCCTAGAAGGAGAACGTAGTTCTCAGGGCACCGATGTAGATAGTGTCATTGGCAGAATTTTGCCGCGGGTTAAATACCACAATAAAGCCAGGTGTGACGCTAATATTGTCATTCAGGCGAATCCGGTAAAAGGCTTCCAGATGATAGGTGGTACTAGGTTGGGCCCCTGGCCCGGCCAGAAGGTTGCCGTTACTGGCAAATTCAGGAATGTTTCTGCCATTGGGTAGATCGCTGCTGGTAATGCGGGGTGGCTGGCCAAAATAAAGACCTGCCAGGTTACCGCGCCCACCAAAATCTGGCAGATTGAGGAAGGCCATCCAGTTAATGGTTTCAACGTTACCACTTTCGCCTTTGAGGCGCGAATTGGTGTAGCCTGCCCAACCCCCAACGGTGATGCCAGGGTTAATGCGCCAGGAGGCGGTTAAGCCAACCGCATTGGTGTGGATGGGGGCGCGCCCCGTAAAGGGATTGGCGATCGCCAACTGATCATCTCCTACAGAAGTGCCGAGAGTTCCCAGGGGCGAATAGGCATTGACATACTGTAAGGCCAGGTCAATTGTTTCGGTCGGGGCAAAAGTTAACTGAGCACCCAGGGCATTTCCCCCCAGGCGGCTGCCAAACAGGCCGCCATTTTCTGGGTCATTGGCCCGGTTCGCAAAGTAAACTCCTTGCAAACTAAAGGCCGGCGCGATTTGCCAGTCAAAACCAGCCCCAGCGCCACTACCATTGATGTTGATGATTGGATTGCGTTGGGCAAAGAAAGAAAGTGGCCCTTGGCCAGCGCTTTCAATTCGGTTGGCTCCCCGGAAAACATTTACCATATTGACCCCAACGGGGCCAGCGATAACAGCCAGGTTATTGGCCACCAAGTGACGATAGGTAAGGTCACTCAGTACAACATTGCTGTTGGTATCGCCGGTATAACCCAGTCGCACATCGTTGGTCAGTTGCAGAGAACCAAAGGTGCTGCCCGTACCGGCCTGCAAGCCCGTAAACAACAAACCGCGATCGCTCAACTGAGTCAACAGGCTCAACTGTACGTTGGTAATCACATTGACTTGATCGGCATCATCCCGAAAGTTAAAGCCTGCCAGTGTCACATCTCCGGCACTCCGCCCCTGGATACCCACAATGGCTTGTCCAAAAAGCTTGGTAGTGGTCGAAAATTGTTGCTTTTCCAGGGTTGTCGTCCGGGCTTCCAGAGCATCTACCCGGCCTCTGAGTGTCGCCAACTCCGCACTAAACTCTTCCTGCAGGCGGCGAATCGCATCTAGATCTTCTTTCTTAACAAAGTCGGAGCTGTTGGCCGCGAGGATTTGAGTGATTCGATCCAGGCAAGCATTTAACCCTGCAGCAAATTCGTAACGGGTGATTGCCTGATTGCCACGAAAACTGCGATCGGGATAGCCCGCAATGCACCCGTACCGCTCTACTAAAGATTGTAAGGCCTGAAAAGCCCAGTCTGTGGGGCGGACATCGGTAAGCTGAGAAACAGATGTGACTTGATCCATGCCCAGGATGTCAATCCCTGGGTTGACCTCTGAAAGCTCAGCAACCGCAATGGGCGTTGTTGTCGTTTCGGTTTCTGCCTCCGCGTAGGCGGAGGTTGGAGCGATCGCCCCAGCCACGATAAAAACCCCCAACACTGATAGGGGCAGCATTGGGGCAAAGTATTGAAACACTTTGGAACGTGATGTTTTTAATAAGCTCTCTCGATTCTGAGAATCCTTGCGCATAATCAACTCCTTCACCAAGGCCAGTTTATTACTTCAGTTCAGTCAGCTTGAGATCGCCCTAAACAGCCAGATTTGGCAAATGAAACCTTCTAGCCCAGATTGGTTGCTTTACCTGTAGAGAGATGACAGGCTTTGAGCGGAATCTGATTCAGGGTAACTGACTAGCTCCCGTTATCGATCAAAAATGGCAGTACCCATTACCTGGGAAATGCCCACAGAAAGATGCCAGCCGCCTACGATGGCGACCGCAGCAAGAAGCACTCCTTACCCAAATTGATAAGGAGGATAGCCTGATCGGCGACGCGATTCGCCAGTATTTGGCTAAATCAAGAACATGGACGCCTAGCGCTTCCAGAAGTTCCTGGCTCTGTTAAAGTTCCCAAGATTGAGCCATACCCATCAGGATTTCTCAGAAAAGCTTTGCAATTCTAAAAATATTACTGAGAAAAGACAATTTTCAAAACGTAGCGGTTCAGCAACAATCCTGGCCCCAATGGCATCCAACGGTTCAACCCCATTGCACCACAGATGGCTCTGAGAATGAGCCTGGGAGTCAATTACACTCCATCGGGTGATGCGTTGCTGCGAGCCTGCATCTAAGCCATCCTGTTTGATTAGCCATACGGATTAACCTATAGCTTTTATGAGAAACATTGATTTTTAGTGATACTCCTTGTGCCTTATGCTATTTCTATAGCGGTTTTGTTCTCGTCATTGCCAAGGCCATCTCTGGTGAGACAATGGCTACTGGTCAGCGCTCACATTCGGCAGTCGATCCATTCGTCTTGCCCTGAGCTGACCCGTTAAGGTGATGCTTAAACTGTTGCTACTGTTCAAAGTTCTGTGCAGTGAGTGTTTTCGCCCCCTGGGTGAGTCGCGTTCTTTGTTGTTTTTGCAATTTCATTCCCTTGTAGTCCTACAGGTAAAGCTGCATGGCTCATTTTTTGCTACACACTGTTTGGCTGATTCCCTGCTACGCGATCGCGGGGGCAATCCTATCGGCCCTTTGGTCTCCCGCACTGATTCGGCGAACCGGCCCGCGCCCAGCAGGCTATGCCAATTTAGGGATGACTTTTCTGGCCTTTCTCCATAGTTTGTTGGTGTTGCCCATGGTGTGGCAGCAGCCAGCAGAGCATGTCTCGCTACCCTGGCTAGCGGTAGCAGGGTTAGATCTAACCTTGCCCATTGAAATTTCAGCGGTGACTGTGGGTGCTAGCCTGGTTGTAACCGGCCTCAACTTGCTCGCGCAGATTTACGCTGTGGGTTATCTGGAAATGGACTGGGGCTGGTCGCGATTTTTCTCCATGCTAGCCTTATTTGAAGCTGGGATGTGTAGTCTGGCGTTTTGCAATTCTTTGTTTTTCAGCTACATCATTCTCGAAATTTTGACCCTGGGCACCTATCTCATTGTGGGTACCTGGTATAACCAGTCTCTGGTGGTGACCGGTGCCCGCGATGCCTTTTTAACCAAGCGGGTGGGTGACCTCTTCTTGCTGATGGGGGTGTTGGCAATCTACCCCCTGGCGGGAACCTGGGATTTTGATGAGTTGGCTCACTGGGCAGAAACGGCGAATGTGAACTCTACCACAATTACGCTCGTTGGTCTGGCTTTACTGGCGGGGCCGATGGGTAAATGTGCCCAGTTTCCCCTGCACCTGTGGCTGGATGAAGCGATGGAAGGCCCGATTCCTAGCACGATTTTGCGCAACTCGGTGGTGGTTGCGACGGGGGCCTGGGTACTGATCAAACTTGAGCCAGTGTTGTCCCTCTCTCCAGTGGTGCTGGTGACAATGATGGCGATCGGGGCGTTGACGGCCCTGGGCGGTACCCTCATCGCCATCGCCCAGATTGACGTTAAGCGGGCTCTGTCCTACTCGGTCAGTGCCTACATGGGGCTGGTATTTCTTGCGGTCGCCACTGGCCAGACCGATGCGGCTTTATTGCTCATTCTGAGCCACGCACTAGCTCAGGGTTTACTGGTCATGAGTACTGGCTCAATTGTGTTGAATAACATTACTCAAGATCTCACCCAATTGGGTGGATTGTGGAGCCGTCGCCCGGTTTCAGGCCTGTGTTATCTGGTCGGTGCGGCTGGATTGGTTGGCTTACCTCCCCTGGGAGGCTTTTGGGCTTTGCTAAAGCTGGCCGATGGCCTGTGGATAACCCAGCCTTGGCTGGTGGGCCTTCTGCTAGGGGTGAATGGATTAACGGCATTTAGCCTGGTGCGTCAGTTTGGGCTGATTTTTGCTGGTTCATCCAAGCAGATGACAGAGCGATCGCCGGAAAGCTTCTGGCTAATTACACTGCCAATGGTGCTGCTGGCCGGTTTCACCTTACATCTGCCGATGATTTTGCAAAGCCTTTCGCTGTTGCCTAGTTGGGCAGTTTTGAACAAAGATGTGGCGTTGCTACTTCTTTGGTCGAGTGTGTTTGGTGGGGGTATCGGGGCTGTTGTCTACATTGGGCAAGCCATTCCGAAGCCAGTCGAGCTGCCCTGGAAGCCACTACAGTCCTTTTTTGCCTACGACCTCTATACTCCGCAACTCTACCGCTCCAGTATTGTCTTTTGTGTGGATTGGGCCTCACGCTTGAGCGATTGGTTTGATCGCCAAATTATTGACGGGGCGGTGAATTTGGTCGGGTTGGCATCGATGTTCAGTGGTGAAGCGTTGAAGTATAGCAACTCTGGACAGGGGCAATTTTATGTTCTGACGATTGCCCTGGGGTTAGCCGCGATCGCCCTGAGCATGAGCTGGACTTTCATCTGGCATTGACCCTAAGGCATGAGGATTGTACCTCCTGAAACATCATTCTAGAGATACAGCAGGTATCGAGGAACTGCTTTTAGGAATGGCTCTGTATTCCCCGTGTCTCTTGAGGAGAGTGCTCATTTTTTCGGTTGATTTCATTCCTGACTGTATCGGCAATTGAGATCGTTTGTATTAGACTGATGGATTTTCCATCGCTCTGCTCCTGACTCACCTACCTGCTGACTCCATCCTCTTTCCTACCATGCTAAGTACACTGATTTGGTTTCCCTTTCTTGGTGCAATCGCGATCGCGACCCTGCCGCTCCGTCAACTCAAACTGGTGGCATTAACCATCAGCGGTTTCATGTTGTTATGGAATTTTTGGATTGCGACCCAATTCGACGCCAACAATCCTTTATTACAGCTTCAGGAGTATTTACCCTGGCTAGAAACCCTGGGTCTCAATTACCAGTTGGGGGTGGATGGTCTGTCGCTGCCGTTATTACTGCTAAATAGCCTTTTGACCTGGATTGCGATTTACAGTAGTCAAGAACAAACGGAACGTCCGCGCCTGTTTTACAGCCTGATTCTGCTGGTGAGCGGAGCTGTGGCCGGAGCCTTGTTGGCGCAGAATTTGCTACTCTTTTTCCTGTTCTATGAAGTCGAGTTAGTGCCCTTCTACCTGCTGATTTCTATCTGGGGCGGAGAAAAGTGCAACTATGCGGCTATGAAGTTTTTGCTTTACACGGCACTTTCGGGTGCGCTGATTCTGCTGGCCTTTCTCGGTTTAGCCTGGCTACAGGGGGCGGGCAGTTTTGCCTATGAGGCAGCGATGGGTGACACGCTGCCGCTGTGGATTCAGTTGGTATTGCTGGGTTTGGTGCTGGTTGGATTTGGCATTAAAATCCCGCTGGTGCCTTTGCATACCTGGTTGCCTGATACCTATGTTGCGGCTTCTGCCCCTGTTGCGATTTTGCTAGGTGGCGTGCTGGCAAAACTGGGTGCTTACGGGATCTTCCGGTTTGGATTAGGGCTTTTCCCTACTGCCTGGGCAACTCTAGCGCCAGTGTTAGCCACCTGGGCGACGGTGAGTGTGCTGTATGGTGCGACGGTGGCGATCGCCCAAAAGGATATTAAGCGCATGGTCGCTTACAGTTCCATTGGGCATATGGGCTACATCCTCTTAGGTGGCTCTGCCTTAACTGCCCTCAGTTTGGTGGGAGCGGTCGCCCAGATGGTGGCCCATGGCTTGATTTTGGCAATTTTGTTTCATCTCGTCGGCGTGATCGAAGCCAAAGTCGGCACCCGCGAACTAGATGTGTTGAATGGCTTAATGAACCCGATTCGGGGCTTGCCCTTGATCAGTGCCTTGTTGATTTTGGGTGGCATGGCCAGCGCTGGCATCCCTGGCTTGGTTGGCTTCGTTTCTGAATTTCTTGTTTTCCAGGGTAGTTATGCGGTGTTTCCTCTGCAAACCCTACTTTGCGTAGTGGGCACGGGTCTTACGGCGGTTTATTTTGTTATCTTGCTCAACCGCACTTGCTTCGGCAAATTGGATAATGCGATCGCCTACTTCCCCAAAGTGGAATGGCGTGAGCGGGTTCCTGCCCTGATTCTAGCCATCACCATTTTTCTCTTGGGTATTCAACCTACTTGGCTTGTCCGCTGGAGTGAATCGACCAGTACTTCAATGGTCGCGGCTGCCACGCCAAGCCTGACTCAACCCGCGATCGCCCAAGCGCTGCACATTGAAAAGGCGAAGAAATAATGGGGTGATCAGATCAAAGGGTAAAGAGGGACTTGCTTTCCCAGATTCACTCCTTTTCACCTCTCCTTCCACTTTTTTCCATACTCTTTTCTGCCCACCTCTCACCTTTCCACCTGCACCTTCCCATGACTATCACGACCCCTGCCCCAATTACCCTGCCTCCTTCTACCCACGAATTTGCCGATATCGTTCATCGCTTAGAAGCGGGTGGCTCGATGCTGCCTGATACGCCGGAAAACCTGATGCAAATTATTGGGATTTACAAGGCTTATGCGGTGCCCATGGATTTCTATTGGCGGGATTTGCTCTATATTGCTGAGCGGGTGTTTCTCAACCCATTGCCCGCCTTCAAATACTTTCTGCCAAAAGAGTATCTTGACTTGCACAATCACTACGCGGGGGATGATGCGGATCTGCGCATCTGGCGGGGAGAAGCCACGGCCCATCCAGAACTGCTGGAATTTATGGAAAAAGGGGAAATAAGGCAGAAACTCCCCAAGCTGTTTCATCATCTCTGGCACGATCGCATCAACATGGAATTTGCCGAAGAATGTATGCGGGCGATGATGTGGCATCGAGGCATGGGGGGGCAGTTTGACCCCTATCTCGATAGCGACGAATACAAAGCCAATGCGGATCGCGCCATTCGCGCCTACTTCCAGGGCAATCCGGTGATGCTGGGGCTATATAAGCTGTTTCCAGAGATGTTTCTGGAGCAGGTGCGACAAATGTCTTACTACGCAAACCTGGGGCTGTTCTGGGAAATCATGGCTCCCGTCTTTTTTGAGATGTCGGATCTGTATGACGAGGGCAAAATGACGACAGTTCCTGAAGCTATGAATTTTCTGGTGAATGGCATTTTTGCGATCGCCGGTCGTCCGATTTACCACCATGTCTACATCCGGGGAGAATGCTACGAAATTATCCCCAAATCAAAGGGGTTTATGTGGCTCTACGAAGCGGCTCTGCCCTATGTAGAAGCGGTGTTCTACCGCACCTCGCCGTTCCGTGGCACTAAATCCTACAATGCTCAGGTAAGGCAAGTTCCAGACAATCAGGCTGAGTTTCACTATGGCATCCTCTACGCTGATGTGTTTCCAGTTGGTTCTGCTGGTATTCCCCCGACGCTGCTGATGCAAGATATGCTGCACTTTTTGCCTCCCTACCTGGTGGAATATTACAAACAGCATTGTCGGGGTGAAGACGATATGCTGGTTCAATTGGGAATTAGCTTCCAGCGATCCATGTACAACGTCACTTCAGCGGTGATTCAGGCGCTTCGTACAGCGTTGCTCTATCCATTAGATGACCCCAATCCTAAGCATCTAATGGCTAACCGCCAATTTTTTGAAAGCCAACTTGATCGGTTCAAACGCCCCGAAGCACGATTAAGAGATATTCAGCGACAGAATTATCGGTAACCTTTGGCAACGGGTCGAGCAGGCATTTAATCGAGTAACAAAGATGTAATGGGTATTATCCAATGGCAGATATTGTAGACATTGCCGTCAATGCAGACGGGTTTAAAACCCTAGTGACCGCCGTCCAAGCTGCAAACTTGGTTGAGACCTTAAAAAGTCCAGGGCCATTCACGGTTTTTGCCCCTAATGACGCGGCGTTTGCTAAGTTGCCGCCAGGAACAATTCACACCCTGGTGCAAAATATTCCCCAATTGACGCGCATTCTGACCTTTCACGTTGTTCCAGGTAAGTGGATGAAGGCTGATCTAGAGCGAGTCAGCTCCCTCACCTCAATTGAAGGATCGCCAATCTCCATCAATCTGTCTGATGGCTTTGAGGTGAAAAATGCAACCGTGCTAACCGCTGATATTGAGGCAGATAATGGTGTTATCCATGTCCTTGATCGCGTGATTTTGATGGGCTAAGAATCGAGAAAAAATCACGCTTAACCGCGACAAAACTTGCGATCGCGCTCCCAGTTGGGTTCCTGCCAGCCAAAGGAAAAATGACTGACGCCCTGTAGTGTAGGAAATTGCGATCGCAAGGCAAACATTTGGGCTTCTAGCGCAGGGCGTTCTGCGGTTGCCTGTTGCCACATTCCTGCCAGTACCGGAAATACCCGTGTACCAGCGGGAGCTTGTTCCATTACCCGTTGCACCTGCTCCACAATGCAACCGGCATGGCCACAAACCCCATAGGCCATGGGATGCCACTCAATCGTAGGAGGAAATCGATCCCAGGCTTGCAGACGCGAGTCAAAGCCTCTTCCAACCGTTTGATTTGCTTCTGGAAAGAACACAGCCCCTGCAGGTACCCCCTGCTCATGGGCTAAATTCGCAAAAGTTGTTAAAAAATCCACTGGGCCCTGCATGGCATGAGCTACTGTTAACTTCCAAAGCTCCTGCTGAATCAGCGGCAAGCGTTTGGCTACCGACTCTGTCCAAGGCATTGAGGAAATTCTTCCCTGCCAGAGGGGTTCCTTTTCTAAGGGGTAAAGCTTGTCAACTGCGATTAAATCCTCTGCGGTTACATAGCCCTGAGTCACATAGCGACGAATCAATTCCTGCCCCTTTTGATTCAAGGCGCGTTCATACAATGCCTGCTGGGCGGCCTCTCCATAAATCCACAAATCTTTGACCTTGCTAGCAACCGAGGCACCCCCGACCCCCTTGGGGTAACGAATATAGTCAAACAAAATGCCATCGGGACGACGTTTAAGAATCGCCTGTATGAGTTGGCGATAATCGCTCAGTACTTGGGGATGGTAAGGATCTACAAAAATTTCGTCGGTCGTTGTGATATCACGCCCGGTTTCTAGACGGGCTTTTACGGCGGTACTGGCAGTTGTTTCGCCGCTGCCATTGCGAGCAAGTACCCCCTGCCGTTCCGGTCGAATCGCATAGGCGTAGCCAAAATTCAGGCTAAAAACCCAGGCATAAACTTTAAGACCGCGCTGGCGACCTTTTTGGATGGCCATCGCTAGGAGGTCGGTATTTTCTGCCCCTGGTTCTTGTAAAACAGAAGCCCAGACGGTTGGATTATCTGCGGCAGGCAGCAACACCTGACCATTTGAAAAGGCATCAATATAGACCTGGTTATAACCTCGATTCACAATTTCATCTAACAATGCGTCTAACATACCGGGATGGCGATCGCAGGGGTAAAGGCGCAACCAAGTGGCCTGGGTCGTTATCTGGCTTTGCTGACGGCACTGATGCAGACGTTGGGCTTGTTGGGCTAACAGCGTTTGATAGGATCGGGCCGCATTCCCATCCCCCGCGATCGCCGCCTGCAAAATTGCCAACTTTTGACTCCTCTCGTGGGGCACCACCTGGCACTCATCTCCCGCACCAGCTAGGGCAGGGTGGGCAAAGGCCAACCCATAAATCAGTAGCGGAAAACCAGCGATCGCGACACAGGGTCGCCAAAAACTCTTCCAAGCCATCATGAGTCTTATCCAACCTATGCCTATGGTTATTTGTGTCTTCAGTCAAACTCCATCGTTTCAGGCAATTTAGACAAAGCTAACAACTGGCCAACCATTCTATGCGCGATTGGCCGGTGGAATTTTTTTTTAGAAATGGTTGCACGTGTGGTGTATGACGAAGAATCAAGCAGCGTCCTGTCTCAGTCGCAAATTCGCGGACTGATCAACCCAAATTCCATCGTTGAATTTCACCCCTTCAATCGGGATCAGGAAAAGGATTGCAGCGAGCCAGGCAATGACAACACAAGGCTCACTTCGGTTGCTGAATACACGGCTCGCACAGTCCAAAGAATTCCAGTGTGTGATAGTAAATTTTGAACGGAACAGAGTGCTGCAAATGTGCTTCTAATTCCGGCACAGGGCAGTGATCCAACGGAACTGATCGTCCACACTGCAAGCACGTTAAATAATGCTGATCTTGCTTCACCAAACTGTAGAGTGCTTCCCCATTAGTGCTCGCCCGACTCTGAACCACTCCCCGTAACTTTAAGGTTTCCAGTGCCCGGTATACCGTTGCTAATCCGATCGCCTGTTGTTGCCGCAGGACACTATATAGCGCCTGAGCCGAAATGGGTTGGGTTTGCTGACTCAGTCCATCTAGCACTGCTTGTTGGTTTCGCGTCAGGCGAGCCTGGTAGGGCATGGGATGCAAATGGTTTTTGGGGGAAAGAGACTCATTTTTCACGGCGGTTGCTATAGAATAAGCGAATGATAATCATTCTTGTTCTCATTATATTCTATGGCAGTGACTGAAGCTTCCCCTCTTGCATCTCAACCTCCGCAGACAGAGGCCGGGCAGACAGAGTCTGATGGCCAATCCACAGCTACTGTGCCAGCGATTGTCCAGCGTCCCCGGCGATTGCGTCGGACGGAGACGCTACGACGTATGGTAAGAGAAACTAGTCTGCGCGTAGAGGATTTGATTTATCCATTGTTTGTGATGGAAGGAGAGGGGCAGCGAGAAGGAGTCCCCTCCATGCCAGGTTGCTACCGTTACACGCTGGATTTGCTACTGGATGAAGTGAAGGAAGCGTATGAGTTGGGGCTTGGGGCGATCGCGCTCACTTCTTTTTTGGAGACAAATGGCAATCGGGCGATCGCTTCTAAGGGATTTTCGGGCTTGATGGTCAATCGCATTGGACGATTGCCTGCCTCCTGATTGAATATCTTTATTGAATAGATGGATCAATGCTCTGCAACCCATTGGTTTCTGGGCTAATCTCCCCTCGCCGTGACAGAAAAGGCATCACAAACAGATAAATACCGCTCATTGCCAGTAAAACCAGCAGTAACAGCATCGGAAATTCGATAATGGGGGGTATAGGCTTCAATGCTAATCTGAAGCCCTGAGCGCAACTGGGTTTCGTGGATGAACCCACTGATGAAGGAACCAGGCATGATCATCCGGGTTTCTGCTCCCTGCATCTGCTGGGTGAAGCCATAGGATTTCAGGCTCTCGTCCCAGTCGTTCGGCGGTAAGGTCAGCTTCATGGAATAAATGACGGTTTGTCAGAGTTGTCAGGTAATGAGCAGATTAAGATGAAAGGGCAATTTCAAGCAAGCGCAATGGTAACCATTCCAGAATCTAGGCTATCCCTACCACCGTTAGAAAATGGCGACCGCCTCTCGCGGTTGGAATTTGAGCGGCGCTATGCAGCCATGCCCCATGTCAAGAAAGCTGAATTGGTAGAAGGAGTGGTTTACATGGCATCCCCGCTACGGATTACAAGTCATGGACAACCCCATGGGCGACTGGCAACCTGGTTAGGTACTTATGAGGCATTTACTCCGGGCGTGGTTTTAGGCATTGAACCAACGGTGAAGCTGGATTTAGAGAATGAACCCCAGCCAGATGCCGTACTCCTGATACCGGGTAGACAGGCCACCATCGGTGCAGACGATTACATCGAAGGGGCACCAGAGTTCATTATGGAAGTGGCAGCCAGTAGTGCGGCGATCGATCTGCATGATAAAAAACGAGCCTATCGGCGGAATCAGGTGCGGGAATACATCGTTTGGCGAACATTAGAGGGTCAGTTGGATTGGTTCCGGCTGGAAGCGGAGGAGTATGTGATGCAACTGCCCGATGAGCAAGGAATCCTTCGGAGCCATGTTTTTCCTGGTTTGTGGTTAGCAGTGCCTGCTTTGTTAGCAGGAGAAATGGCAACGGTATTATCGGTATTGCAACAAGGGTTGAATTCGCCAGAGCATCAGAAATTTGTGCAGCAGTTGGGTCGTGAGTAGAAGGAAGAATTGAATTGAAGAATTGAATTATCGAGATTGAATCAAGGTTGATGCCCCTTCGCGATCGCCCTTGTTCTGCTTGCGCTTGCGATACCACCACATCATCAATCCAGTGATCAACAAAACCGATGGCGCTAACCCTACAAACACATAGAGAATGCAAACACATAGAGAATGCGGGTGGGTAACCCCCCAAACGTCCCGCAATGAACCGGGGCAAACTGATTGGTAATCGCCTCAGCCCGGTTCGGGTTCATCCCATCTCGCAATTGCACCACTTGCCCAGAAAATTGATCCAACCTGATGCGCGTATTCCCATATTTATTTCTTTCTTGCGGTTGTCTTTTGCCCACGGTGAAGATGCCTTCGGGCTTCTGGGGGAAAGAAATAGTGAGCATGCTGCCATTTGATGCTGAAGCCAGCAGCGAGTTTGTGCCAGCCGGGCCACAACACAATCCCAGTCATACTCAAGATCAAGGTCAGTAAGGCAACGATGCCCATAATCAGGGTGCCCGTTTCACCTGCCAGCAGTTAGTTTGTAGTGTAGATCGAAGATGATGCCAGCCCAACTGGTTTCCCATTAGTGCTCGCCCGACTCTGAACCACTCCCCGTAACTTTAAGGTTTCCAGTGCCCGGTATACCGTTGCTAATCCGATCGCCTGTTGCTGTCGCAGGACACTATATAGCGCCTGAGCCGAAATGGGTTGGGTTTGCTGACTCAGTCCATCTAGCACTGCTTGTTGGTTTCGCGTCAGGCGAGCCTGGTAGGGCATGGGATGCAAATGGTTTTTGGGGAAAAGAGACTCATTTTTCACGGCGGTTGCTATAGAATAAGCGAATGATAATCATTCTTGTTCTCATTATATTCTATGGCAGTGACTGAAGCTTCCCCTCTTGCATCTCAACCTCCGCAGATAGAGGCCGGGCAGACAGAGTCTGATGGCCAATCCACAGCTACTGTGCCAGCGATTGTCCAGCGTCCCCGGCGATTGCGTCGGACGGAGACGCTACGACGTATGGTAAGAGAAACCAGTCTGCGCGTAGAGGATTTGATTTATCCATTGTTTGTGATGGAAGGAGAGGGGCAGCGAGAAGAAGTCCCCTCCATGCCAGGTTGCTACCGTTACACGCTGGATTTGCTACTGGATGAAGTGAAGGAAGCGTATGAGTTGGGGCTTGGGGCGATCGCGCTTTTCCCGCTCATTCCCTCCGAGCAGAAGGATAATGCCGGCACAGAAAGCTATAACCCGGATGGCCTAGTTCCCCGCGCGGTGCGAGCCATTAAACAAGCCGTCCCCGATATTCTGGTCATTACCGATGTTGCCCTTGATCCCTACAGCAGTGAGGGACACGATGGCATTGTGCAAGACGGCAAAATCCTCAATGATGAAACGGTCGCGGTGCTGGTGAGGCAGGCTCTCGTTCAGGCAGAAGCCGGAGCCGATTTTGTGGCTCCTTCAGACATGATGGATGGTCGCGTGGGCGCGATTCGCAGGGCATTGGATGCAGAAGGTTGGATTAATGTGGGTATTCTTGCTTATTCCGCCAAATACGCTTCTGCTTACTATGGGCCGTTTCGTGATGCCCTCGATTCAGCCCCGAAGTTTGGCGACAAAAAAACCTATCAAATGGATGCAGCAAATTCTAGAGAAGCGATTAAAGAAGTGGATTTGGACATCGCAGAAGGGGCAGATATTGTCATGGTCAAGCCTGCACTGGCGTATCTAGATATTATTTGCCAGATCAAGCAGCACACCAATTTACCCGTTGCAGCCTACAACGTCAGTGGTGAATACGCCATGATTAAAGCTGCGGCGGAGCAAGGTTGGATTGATGAGAAGAAAGTGATTGTAGAGACGCTGATGAGTATGAAACGTGCTGGAGCTGACTTGATTTTGACCTACTTTGCCAAAGAAGTAGCACTGATGTTGCGATCGTGATGCATCATGGTGAAGTTGTGCAGCAGCAGATAACCTTGAAGTTCACCGATAACCTCTATTCCGTTCGCACCAACGCAGTGTTAGCGGGCTGGCCACTACTCAATTTTTACTCCAATAACCAAGCAAACAAATCTTTAATTGTAAGCTGTAGCTCACTTGCAAACGATGGTACGGGGACAACTTCATCCGGCTCATCCAAAACTTCAGGTTCTTGCTTGGGACAATAGACAAACACGGTTTGTTCATCTGGATCAATTAACCAACCCATTTGGGTTCCATGTCGTAGACCGTGGAGGATATTCTTTGTCATTTTTGTTTGGCTGTGGTCAGGAGACAGGATTTCAATTGTCCAATCTGGTGCAGCAGGAAACGTGTTGGCAACCTCTCCATTCTCGTCACGGGGAATGCGGCTCCAAAGAAACACTGCAATATCAGGAACGGTTGAACGACCACCAAAGGTAGTGCGTAGTTCAGGAAATGCACGAGCAATACGCTTGGATTTAACTACCTCATTGATAGCAGGTACGAGTTCCCCCTGGATAGCACTATGTTTCCCTTGAGGTAACGGTTTCTGAATAATTTGACCATCAATGTATTCACTCGCAGGTTTCGTTTCTGGTAATTGTAAAAACTCTCCCAAGGTCAGTGTTTTAGATGGTGTTTGTACCATTTGAGGTTATCCCCATCAGCCAGATCAGAAACTAATCTCTAGTCTACTCGAAAATGCAATGAGGCTAACTGCTCTGCCTCAACCGGTAGACTAAGTCAGCTAAAGGTTGAACTCACCTATCGTCAGTAACTTTGGATGATGTGGTGCTGAATAGCAGTATGAGTTGAAACAAAGTTTCAACTCATACAACCCCTAATTCATACCCAGAATTAGGAACGCTACTTTGAACGATAGGGACAGCCTAGCATACGGTCAGGTGCAGTGATTTGTTATGTTGTGTAATGCTTGCACCGATCGCCCCTAACCCTCCACAGACACCGCCCTACAACTCGACCTAACAACTCTGCTAAAGTCATGTCAGTATAATCCGTACCAACATTGCCGAGATTTATGGCTTTAGTTTTTCCTCAAATTTGCGAAGTAGGGCAAAGATTTTGAGCTAAGACTCCTCCAGCCATAGGGCTAGATTAGTCACATAGGCGTGAATGTCTGCCAGGGCTTGAGGATATTGGGCAATGCCATTTCCTGGAGGCTCCGAGACAAAGCTGGGGCAACCCGCATTGGGATTCCAGTTGTAGTCACAAAAATGGTGAAAGGTGGACTCGGCAACTGCCCGACCCAAGCAATATCCGGAAACATCCTTGACGCGCTCAAAGGCAACCGCCAAGTTGAAAGAACGACCGCTGATTTTGCTCACCCCCGTGGCAATGATCCGCGCCGCAGGGTTGCCATCTGCGGGCAGTCCGACAGCACCTTCGTGAGGATGGGCTGGAAAGTATTGAATCGGCTCCCCATCAGGTCGCAGCAACAGCTCATGAACCAGCTCCGTCGGCTGAATGGTTTGATAGTCCCCATTGGCTCCAGAGTGGTAGTTAGGCCAAGTGATGTCCTCGGTGTCTTGATCGTCCCGTTGCTGTCGGGTTGGGTCGGGGTCTGGATTACGGCTGTGAAAAAAGTGGGCCGCTCCTAAAGGATGACAAACTCCGCTTAATTTACACAAAGAGGAGCCGAGGTCTTGGTGATCGCGGGTGGTGAGAATCCCTCCCCCCCGTTGCCGAAACCGTTGAATACCCTCGCAATCGGCAGTGCTGAGACCATCCCCCACATCTACCGCAAACAGCCACAATTGACTGTAATTCGACTGATCAAGCTGGCTCAAAATTGGATCATCCCCATCCTCGTTGGGTTGACGATCGTGGGAAGTCACGGAAAAAAGCGGTCTTCCATCCGAATCCGTCAAAGAGCTTAGGTGATCCTTCAGCAGGGAGAAACGCTCGATAGACCAGTCATCCGGGTGATCAGGAATGGTAGTTTGTAGGAGAATTGATCGAGACATGCTAGGTTTCAGAAATCTCTAGTAAACAATTTCATAGACATCACCACTTCCTTGGTGAAATGTCCAGTACTGGTCAGCAATATTTTGACTGCTGTACTTTGGATCATCCCCATTGACTGTGCCACAGATGGTAATTGTACCCACTTTGATAGCAGACTCTTTGAGAGCTTGGTGAAGGGTATTGGCTAAGACCCGAATCCCAGCTTTGCCGATCGACAGGGAAACAAAATCGGGATGGGGATACATGGAAAAACCGCCCCCAGTAAAAAGAATTGTGCCTCTATTTTGGGCTTGCATGGCAGGTAAAAAAGATTGAACACATTCCATTGCACCCGCCACATTGGCACGAAAATCCTCAACTAAAGTGGTAAAAGTTGTTTGCAAAACACTCTCCATACGAGGGATGGCAGTGTTGTAAATCAGCACTGATGGAGGGCCTAACTGATCTTGAATTTGCTGACAGGCAGATTGCAAAGCCCTTTGATCTCCAGAGTCTGCGAGAAAATAATGGGAAGTAATCCCTTCTTCTTGCAATTTAGATTGGTAGCTCTTGAGCTTCTCTTCATTGCGAGCAGCCATAGCGATCAAAAAATTTTCTTTTCCAAACCTGTTGGCGATCGCCATGCCATTCCCTTCACCCATCCCCACAATTACGCATAGTTCAGACATAAATTTACCTCATGTGTAGTGTTTACAAATTATCTCAAATTCGGATAAAGCCACCAAGCAAGAACTTTGGTTAATCTGGGCATGACAATGTAAGTCATCACAGTTGTCATCGCAAATGTCAGTATCAAAGAGCGCCAAAGCACGGGCAAAAAATTCATCCAAGCAAGGGGTAACAAAGATATCAACTGGGACAAAACAAAGATGGCGATCGCTGTAACTGCCACCATTTTATAGCGAGGAGGCGGGGGTAATCCTGGTTGTGCCGGTAGGGTGAACCAAGTCTCCAAGCCAGTAATGACAGAAAACGATCCTGAATCTACAGTGAGCTTTCTAGCCTGTTTAAGGAGCCTTTGACGGATAGGAGAATCTTCCCAGATCTCCAAGTTTTCCAACCGATCAAACTTGAAGATAATGCGATATTCAGAACTTCCACTGTTAGGACGAAATACAGAAGCTCCCAGATAGCCTTCAAAGTTAGAAGCTGCTCCAATGATTTGCTGAAGTAACATTTCAAATTGGGATTCTTTACCCGCAATTACTTTTTGCATCACATCTACAGTTACAGGTTGGTCATTATCCATGTCAACTCACACCCTTAACTCCAACCTCCAAACGCACTAATTGAGAGGGTTCCACTCCAGTTTCAGGAGGTAAAAACATTCCACCATTATTGACTACATAAAGTCCCATCCCATAGAATGCAACTGCTGTACACCCAGTTACGTGAGCGATGATCGTAGTCTGTTTATTTTTATCAATCCGAATCACACTATTGTAAACATGGGTTGCTCCGTAGAGATTTCCTTCCAAATCAAAGGCAAAATCATCAATATTCGTGTTTTCGAGGTAAATTTCTGGCTCCAGAGGTTGTAAATTTGTATTTAAGGGAATGCGTAGCATAAGCATCCTCTGGGTGTTAGAAGCATATAGAACATGATCGAATATCTTTAATCCATTCACAGCAGGAAAAGAACTAGAGCTATCATCGCGAGCAAGAAGGGGATGCTCTAACCAAATCTCGACTGAGAGTTTCTCCACATCAACCGACCAAATGACACCTCGATAGGAATCTGCCATGAGAAAAGTATTAGAATCCAATCGCGTAATGCCATTTGGGAACATCCCATCAGGAATAGTTTGAAAAGATTCTAAGCTTCCATCTTGAAGAATTGCCACAAAAGGAATCCCCTCACTGTCCCAACCATTAACGATTAGGCGATCTTCAGAGATCAAAGCGATTCCAGTTACCTTTCCCTCTAGCTTGGCATAAATGCTCAATTCCCCATTGATTCCTAGCTTTACAACTTTGCCAACTTCATGGTTAGTAATAAAAATACTGCCATCAGATGCGATCTCGAGATTTTCTAAAAAAGTGTTGACAGGAAATTGAGCTACAGACTTCGCAGGAACAAGGGCGATTGGTGTATTGGCGTAAATGTTAGGTAAATTCATCTCTTTAATCTCTTTAGGTCAAAATCATGGGAGTGAGCATGGGAGCCATCAGCATCTCAAATTCTAGGTTTGTAGCACTGACAATATTCTCTACGATTTTACCATTGGCAATCTGCATCACATGGGTCTCATGGAAAGTAATCATGCGATCGCTCCTAGGAATTCCGTAATAGTCCTTGGCATGTTTCTGAAATGACTTAAAACGCACCACCACGCGATCGCCAGCCGCAAAAATGTCTTCGATTCGCAAGGGTTCAATAGGTGGAAAAGCATCAAAGAAGCTCGAAAATCGCTGCTTTTACTCTTCAATACCCGCGATCGCTCCAGTCGGTTTCAAGCCTGTAATCACTTGAATATTTTGGTCTAAAAGCTCTTCAGCAAGTTCCATTTTGCCCTGCCCGAGAAAGTCCTCAATAAATTTACGGGCAATCAATAAATTTGCTTCTTCCATCGTTTTGATCTATAGATTAGATAATTAAAACCGTAGAAGATTAGCTAAAATAAGTCAAATTGATAATGAAAATAAAAAATATCAATGTCGTTAATAGATTTAACTACCGTTGATCTTAACTTACTAGTGGCGTTTGAGGCCCTCTGGTTAGAGCAAAGTGTGTCAGGAGCGGCATTGCGTTTGCACTTGGGACAACCAGCAGTGAGTTCTGCCCTAGCCAGACTACGCCGTATTTTTGAGGATGAGTTATTTGTGCGGGCGGGGCGAGACATGAAGCCAACGGCAAAGGCGCAGGCGATCGCCCCTGATGTATTGCGGTCTTTGCAAATCATTCGTTTTGTTTTCATGAATCACGATCGTTTTGAACCTAGCACTGCCACTAGGGAATTTAGGATCGCTACTTCTGACTACTTAGCAAATCTCATCTTACCGGAGCTCGTTAAATCTCTAGCCAAGGAAGCACCGCATTTGAACTGGCGGATTTTACCCTTGGAAAAAGAATCTATCATTCGTGATTTGGAGCGGGGTAATTGCGATCTGGCGATCGGTACTTTTGGTCAATTGACTGACTCTATCCACTCTTGTCCTTTTATTGATGATTCTTTTGTTGGTATTTGCCGAACTGGTCATCCTGTATTGTCTGAGCCAATTAGCTTAGATTCTCTAGTTGCCTTTCCCCATGCCCTTTTTACGCTCAAACGAGATCATCAGGGTATGATTGACGAGGTTTTGGCTAGATATCAATTAAAACGCCGTGTCGCCCTAACCGTTCCCTACTGGTTTGTTTTACCCAGTGCGATCCTCCATAGTGATTTACTCGCTATTATTCCCAACTGTTTAGCTTGTCATTTTGTGAATCATTACCCAGTAGAAAAGTTCATGATTCCTCTGGAATTGCCCCAAAATAATGTGGTCATGGCTTGGGGGACTTTACAAGCGGCTGATCCTGGACAAGCATGGCTACGACAAAAAATCCTCTCTACAAAAGCACAACTCTTTTGAATATCCTTGATTTTCTAGTAGTTACCTGTGTGCAGGTTCAAGTTAGTTTGTGCTTGCTCTAGCAGTGACTTCTCTTTTGCTTTGATAACAATTGCGTTCAGCGGCAGCGAGAAAACCTAAATGATAGACAAAAAAACTTCAATCCGTTCGCTGTAATGGGATTGTTGCACTGCTGTCTGGATGAGATGATTTTATAGACAGCAAGAAACGGGTGGTGCAATCCCACTTAATCTTGAAATTTCTGAATCTTCTGAAGCAACACAAAAACTCAACCTTGCTCATAGCCCTTTGGGATGCCAATCTCAACAGATAATATCGGTGTACCTATCTCCACCGGCCAACTGAGCGTGCTAACTCACTGCTAACCTGCGCTTACTCCTAAAGGAAAGTAGAATTTGCTGACCTTGATTGTTGACCTTGAATGATTCCTCAGTGTTTCCCATGGATTCGCTAAATTTTCATGAAAACTTTATATACCTCCTGCAGCTAATCGAATATTTTTCTCAATAGAGAGGAGCCGGTACTGCAACGAATGAATATTGAAATATTTTGAGGTTTTTTACCAATGGTTAGATCTTTGATCGCGCTGCCAATTGCAATAGTTGGTACAGTTTTGCACTTTGCAGCCGCAATCCCAGCGCAAGCAGTGACCTTTCAACTAGGCTGGACAGGGCAAATTGCTGGCTTTAGTATCAGTGGTTCGTTTGGTTATGACGAAACTAGAAGCTACGCTGACGGTATTGTTAGAACCAGAGATTTGGATTTTTTAACCGTTTCCTTCTTTGCTCCTGATGGGACGCTCTTGAGAACTTATCTGAATAATCATCTCGACCCCGGAACTAACTTTAACTTCGACACCAGAACGCAACAAATTCTCCAGCTTGGAAACTTCAATGACCCTGATGGGATTAATATTGGTGCTCCTAATTACGATCGCGAAAGTGGTAATGATCTAAGTCAAGCCAGAGGGCTAAGTTTTTGGTCAAAGCCACCTCGTGGTACAACTCCGCATGTTCATTTTGATGACTGGGCGGATGAATTTGGCTTTCCAGTCGGGTTTAGCACTCATGAAGATGTTGCCTTTTTTGAGCGCACAACGGCGCAGTTGCTGGCGACAGGGCGAGTCGGGGCAGCTTATCGGGATAATCCATTCAGCCCGCTTGATAGCCTGGGACAACCAGCAATAGCGGTAGTACCAGAACCTACAACGATCTTAGGTCTGGGAATTGCAGGGGTTGCGGGGCTGTTTGCGAAAAAGCGAGCTACGCAAATCGGTAAACACGACTAAACCAAACGTGGTCAATCCTGGTTTTCTTAAAACTCTCTGTAGCAGCGTGAAACTTTGCACCACTACAGAGAGTGCTAGTCTTTTTTACTGCTAAGCGTTGAGAATTCCACTGAGAAAGTGATGATGCGAGGCAGATTACTCTGCTGGTATTGTTTTTTACTCTATCTTACTTAAGAATTATTCTTATCTATTCTGCCCAGGATGCCATGGCTAAAATCTGCTGAATTTTGTTGCCTCTCTGTCTCATCTCGTTTTGCTTGAACGCCCCAAAGATAGGTCTTGCTTCTCGATCATTAACCTGGAAAATCACTGAAATAAGATCTTTGAGTGAGCCTAGGAACAGATAGTTTGATCCACAAAAGAGCTTAAGAATTTGTAAAAGCTATCTACCTATCAGAGTTCGAGGCTTAAGCTGAGTGTAATTAATGAGAATTCTAATCAATAATTCCCATGAGTAATGGTTCAGCAAATGCCAACTCCAACCATTGGCAGCCGTTTATTTATCTGGGCGAGTCTCCTCATCCCAAGGTTGAGGGCAGGCATGGGGACAACTTCCCTGAGCAGGCTGATTGCTCTGCGGCTCAGTCACCCATGACCTCACTGGCCATGGCGCAAGTGGGCGATCGCGTCCGCATCGTTTCCCTCAACTGTGGCGAATCCAATAACCGCTTGATGGGCATGGGACTGGTTCCTGGTGCAGTGCTAGAGGTAATCAGTCGTGTGTCCCCTGGGTCGGTGATTGTGTCACTGCAAGATCAGCGCTTGGGCTTGGGGACAGAGATGGCACGGCGGATTCAGGTCACAGATGCCGACCAATGCGAGGCAGACCAATATGCAGACCAATCCAGAAAGCATCCTCAACCGAGTTCGACGAGAACCCTGGAAACCATGCAAACGACTCCCGATACTTCCCCTGTCAAACTGCGAGATGCGGCGATCGGTTCAGTATTACGAGTGATTGGCTATGAACCGACCATGCGAGACTATAAGCGCAAGCTCCTGGCAATGGGCTTGACACCCGGTACCGAATTGCGCGTGATGCGCCATGCTCCCTTAGGTGACCCGACTGAAATTCAGGTGCGCAACTTTCACCTGAGTCTGCGAAAAGATGAAGCCGATGCTCTGGTCGTTACGCCTACCCTCGGAGGAGAGTCATGACCCAAGCCACGATCGCCTTAGTCGGCAACCCCAACTGTGGTAAAACCACGCTGTTTAATGCATTAACGGGAGCGCATCAGCGCGTCGGTAACTGGCCTGGGGTTACGGTTGAGCGTAAGGAAGGCAACTATCGCTACCAGGGGCAGATCATCACTGTGGTGGATTTACCCGGTGTCTATTCGGTGGATGCCGAAGATACGGCAACGGGGCTGGATGAACTGGTAGCGCGGGATTATCTGCTAGCCGGCGAGGCAGATGTCATCATTAACATCGTGGATGCTTCTAACCTGGAGCGTAATCTCTATCTCACGACTCAGATTCTAGAGATGGGGGTGCCTATGATGATCGCCCTCAACATGATGGATCTGGCAGAAAAGCGAGAAATTCGCATTGATCCCCACCTGTTATCTGAGCGCCTGGGCTGTCCGGTCGTTCCCCTCTGCGCCCATACAGGAACAGGAGTATCCCAGCTCAAGGACTTGATCCAGCAGGCGTTGCTGCACCCTGCAATTCCCCAGACCTACGTCGCCTATTCCCCCGTAATTGAGGATGCACTGGCGGATTTAATTCCAGTCTTGCAAACGTCGGCGATCGCCAACCCTGCCCAGATGCGCTGGTTTGCATTGAACCTGTTGGAGTATGACGACCGCCACCTGCCAAATCTGGGACAGGACACCCTACGACAGATTGCTGAGTACCGTCACCGTATCCATCAAACCCTGGGAGAAGATACGGATCTATTGATTGCGGACAGCCGCTACACCTGGATTCGGAACATCCTTCAGGGCGTTACCGAACGGACGCATCTGGTGAGACAAACCGTATCCGATCGCATCGATCAGGTAGTGCTCAATCGGTGGCTGGGAATTCCCATTTTTCTAGTGATGATGTATCTCATGTTTCTGGTTGCCATCAATTTGGGAGGTGCGTTTATTGATTTCTTCGACATTGGCGTAGGTACTATTTTCGTCAGTGGAACTGCCCATTTGCTCCAACAGATAAATGCACCCGGATGGTTAATTGGGCTGTTAGCCGATGGTGTTGGGGGCGGGATTCAAACCACCTCTACTTTTATTCCTCAGATTGGTCTATTGTTTATTTTTCTTGCCATCCTGGAAGATTCGGGCTATCTGGCACGGGCGGCGTTTGTGATGGATCGGCTGATGCGATTTATTGGGCTGCCTGGCAAATCTTTTGTGCCGATGATGGTGGGCTTTGGTTGTAACATTCCCGGCATTATGGCCACCCGAACGCTGGAAAATCGGCGCGATCGCCTGATGACCATCTTGATGAACCCCTTCATGTCCTGTGGTGCCCGTCTACCCGTATATGCCCTGTTCTGCGCTGCCTTTTTCCCCACGAATGGTCAAAATATCGTCTTCCTGCTCTACGTTCTAGGCATCATTGCTGCCGTCTTTACTGGACTGGTGATGAAGAAAACCCTGTTCCGGGGGGAGGCTGCCC
>Ga0272446_1001449_pt1 | contig 34447 bp, 27 predicted proteins | sample YNPCB0061_FD_194587 | JGI IMG/M metagenome (GOLD analysis project Ga0272446, IMG submission 194587) | Hot spring microbial mat communities from Yellowstone National Park, WY, United States - YNP-CB-006-1 | ecosystem: Environmental > Aquatic > Thermal springs > Hot (42-90C) > Sediment | place...
GACGATTATAGTTTTCGGGTTTATACCCATCTACATAGTAGGGCGCATCCAAATAGGAGGCTTGAGGAGATTTGCCAGTGGCGATCGCCGCTGTGTAGAGAATTCCCTTAAATACAGAACCCGGTTGCCGCTGAGCTTGGGTTGCCCGATTAAATTGAGTATTGTTATCCGCTCCCCCAACCATGGCACGAATCTCACCGGTTTTAGGGTCAACAGCCACCAAAGACCCCTGACTAAAGTTCTCATAGGTACCAATATTCCGAACAGCACCTTGAATCGCCCGCTCTGCATACTTCTGCCACTTGGGATTCAACGAGGTTTCGATGACTAGCCCACCCCGTTGAATATCCTCCTCTGAAATTCGCTGGTTCAGCTCCTGGTTGATAATGTAACTGGTGAAGTAGGGCGTATCGCTGTAGAACTTGCGCGGTAGTTTAGGATTCAGTTGAAGTGGTTCAGCTTTGGCTCTGGCGGCTTCCATGGGGGTAATAAATTCAGCCTCTTCCATACGCGCCAGCACAATGTCTCGCCGCATCTGGGCAGCCTTGAGATTGACAAGTGGCGAGTAGGTGCTGGGGGCAGGCGGCAGGCCCGCGATTGTGGCAGCTTCGGAAAGAGTGAGTTGATCCACCGTCTTGCCGAAGTAAACCCAGGCCGCATCGGCCACACCGTAGGCATTAGAACCAAGAAAGACCAGATTTAGATACTGTTCCAGAATTTGTTCCTTGGTCAGCTTATCTTCGATCGTCTGAGCCAAGACAGCCTCCCGCAGCTTACGCCAGAGGGTACGCTCCTGGTCAAGATAAACCACCCGTGAAAGCTGCTGGGTAATTGTGCTACCGCCTTCTACCGTTTGCCGTGCGATCAAATTCGTCCAAACGGCACGAGCAATTGAACGATAATCGACTCCATGGTGTTGATAAAAGCGCCGATCTTCGGCGGCAATAAACGCTTGAATAACTTGCTGCGGAATTTGTTTGTACTCTAAGCGCTCACGAGTTGCTGGCCCTTTGTGATAGAGGACGGTGCCATCAACAGCTTTAACTGTCAAAGTGCCATCGCGGCGAAAGGTCAAAATATCGGAAGTGTCTGGTAGGGTTTTCTCGATTTCGCGGTAGCCGTAGACAGCTCCTGCCCCTGTCCCTGCCGCCAAAAAAGCCAACCAGAAGACGACTTGCCGATAGAGTGGTTGTCGTCGATAAACATGACCCGCCCGGGCAATTGCCCGTCCAAACTTTTTAAGGACGGCAGGTGTTGCAGTTTGCGCCGATTTCCGTTGTCGCGGTTTTTTGGGGGGCTGCCCCTGGCCGTTGTGAGCGTTTGATAGCCCTGCCTTAGTACCAGACTCGGTATCAGCTTCTGACGGCTCTGTTAGTCTATCCTTCACCTCAAAGGGCTGTTCAGAGAAGCCCTTTTGGGATTGCTCTGTGATACTCTTCAGCCGCGAAAGAAAGTTGTCCACTTTGGAGCCTCACCCCACCCAAGACCACGTCCTACATTGTAGAGTGCGATCGCTGCACTCTCTTGCGAAAGATTAAAGCAATGCGAACTCCGATATACCCTAGCATCATTTCAGTCAAAACTGGCAAGCTTTTGCCAGGAAACCTGAAGGCAAGTAAAAATGAAGATCTTGTCTGCCAGGCAATAAACAGTGTCGATCCTTCCGATCTATCCCCCCGCATGCCCTAGCGCCAAAGCCGTGACGAGCATGCCTAAAACCAGAAAGGGCTGGGCGCTTGCCTGATACTTGACATCATTTTTGAGTGGATCGCGCAAAAAATACATATCTTGAAAAGTGATTTGGGGAATGACCAGCAACAGCAGAATCGCTGCGTAGAGATTTTGACGAATTCCCATCAGGTAACCAGCTACCCCAATCTGAAAAACATCGATCATCAGCACACAAATCCACGCAGCGGTCGTTATCCCAAATATCACTGGCAAGGATTTCAAGCCAAACTGGCGATCGCCCTCAACGCTTTTAAAGTCATTCACAATCGCGATGCCCAATCCGGCCAAACTGTAAAACAGGGTCAACACCACAATTTGCCAAGTTAAATCACCAAAGAGGGCATGCCCCGCCCACCAGGGCAAGGCAATATAGCTAGCACCTAGGGCATAGTTTCCCAGCCACCCATTTTGTTTGAGCTTCAAAGGCGGCGCAGAATAGATATAAGCCAGAAAACAGCCGCCAAACGTTAGGGCTGTCAGTGTGGGAAAGGTATGCCCTGCCCAACGATCCAGCAGATAAGCCACGACAACCCCTGCCCCCAGCAAAACAAAAATTTGGGTCACCACCTGGGGCAAGGAGATCGCCCCCGAAGGAATCGGGCGATAGGGTTCATTAATGGCGTCAATTTCCCGGTCATACAACTCATTGACTGTCTGGGTGTAGCCCGTCAGGAGCGGCCCCGCCATCAACATGCAAGCGGCAGCAATCAAAACATGCTCCAAGTCCCAGGTGTAGTTGCCGGAAGAAGCAGCCCCGCAAACCACCCCCCAAATCAGAGGAATCCAGGTAATTGGCTTCATCAATTGCAGGCGAATTTTCCAGATCGAGCTACCACCGGCAGTCGCATCCTTCATCCCCAAAACCTGGCGTAATTGAGCAGAACGCTTTTCCTCTGTTGGAGTAGGAGACTCCGCTGGGGCCGGAGTCGTTGATTCGGGTGGAACAGGAGAGGGATTGTCAGCCATAGGATTCACTAAAAGGAAATGATCAGAAAACCGTCCTGAAATTTGGCACTTTTCACTGATTTACCCCGCAGGGCCTCTGGTAAGAAGACATTGCGGCGTTGATCCCCTGCCTCGATGGTAATTTCAGGGCCGTATTGGGTCAGCTTGACTTGCTTTTTATCAAACCCTGGCAAAAACAAGCTGACCTTTTGTTCTGCCACATTGACCGCAATGGGTCGGGGCATTTGAGCAGCCGAACTAAAGTCAGGCAATGCCTCTATCAGAGGTTGCCAATCGTTGACAACCTGAGTTGGCACAGTCGTCAGGGGTAGAGGTGCAAAGGTTTGGCCCAGAATGCCTGGATCGCTAGCTTGATTCAAAATTACCCCACCCACGGTGACACCAACTTGCTGGGCACCTCCCCAGAGATGCTGAGCCGTTGCGATCGCCGCCGCATCAGGAGTGGTGACCAGATAAGCCGCCACCCGATCTGGGTCTGCGATCGCCTGCCGCCCTTGCTCTAGCCAGTTCGTTGCCTGTTGGGTCATTGGTTGATTAAAAATGTCTCCCGACCAGCTTACGTTTAAGACCGCACTGGCGATAGGTTGCAGAAACGGTGAGAGGGTTTTGCCCAAGTCAGAGTCTGCAAACACCTGACGGAAGCGGCGCGTGTACCAGCCCATGATTTCCGGCATCCCCAGCATCCGCAGGCCCGCCTTCCCACCAAGACCGTCCAGAATAATGACCTCATACTGACCACTGGCATCGTATTCCCGCAGGGCATTCAGGGCCAGTGCCTCATCCATACCGGGTAGCACCCCTAGCTCTTGACCAAACACTTCTTTGAAGAAGGGGGTGCGGAGATACTGGGCTTCGAGTTGCTTCAGTTCTTCCCAACTGCGCTCTAATAAAGCCGCTGTCTGGAGCTGAACCACCCAAAGCCGAGAAGCAATTTCCCGTACCTCCGCTGACACGGCTTCACCCAGGGAAATCGCAAACCCAGGACCACTGTCTTGACTCACCAGCAAGACCGATTTGCCCTGACTGGCAAGGCGCTTAGCCGCAGCGATCGCAATAGTGGTTCGCCCTACCCCGCCCTTGCCTAAAAAGGTCAAAATCAGCGCCATTTCTAATGTGTCTCCATGAGTCTGGGTAATGATAGGTCGCGCCATAGCATTAGGCAATGGCTATAGCTTAGACCACCTCTACCTCATCGGCAAAAAACCAGGTAGCTGATTGGTCTTCAAACTGCACCAGCACACCAATACCACTGCCATCTGTCATCTTAAAATCTTGAATTACCCCAATTTGCCCTAGCCGTTTTGCAACTGATTCAGAAACGCGATCGCGAAAGCGTCGCACTTGCACTTTTTGACCGACTTCCATCTCCACTCCAAAAGAATACAGGCCAGAAATCAGTGTAACAGCGTCATGTACCTGATTTAGCCAGTGAAGCCACAGAATCCTGGAGTTCTTATGGCATAGCCACCTCCCACCATAGACGAATGCCGTCACTACCGGCACTAATCACAGCCTGCCCGCCCAGGGCAAAAACTCCCTGAACTCGCCCATACTCAGAGGCGCGTATCCCTCCCAAAAAGCGACGGGAACTCAACTGCCAAAAGTAAAGAGTGCCTCCGTTTGCGGTGAGCAGGGTTTGCCCATCAGGGCTAAGGGCCAGAGAGGCTACCTGGGAACGAATTACCTGCACGGGCTGCCCCGTCGGTACTTGCCACCATCGAAGAGTAGGGCCGCCGATAAGCAGCCGATTGTCAGGGGCAAAGGTCAAATCAGTAATCGCAGCCGGGTTTTCCGATTGATCAGTTAACGGCTGCTCCAGCTTTCGCCAGAGTTGTAGGGAATCACCTGCGATCGCCAACCATTGGCCATCCAAACTAAGGGCAAAGGCTTTGATCGCCCCAACTCCCTGAATTTGTTGCAGCCGCTGCGTCGTCAGATCCCAAATATGCACCCCTCCAACACTAACCGTGCCATCTGCCCAATCGAGAAACTGGCTGGCACCTAGCAGCGATCGCCCATCGGGACTAAAGCTGAGCTGAGTCATTCGCCCCGATGGCAGGGTCGCAATAGTTTCACTGGTTTCCAGATCCCATAGTCGAATCGTTTGATCCAGACTACTGCTGGCTAGGATTGGGGTATTTCTCTTCCCATAGGGATCTGGAGCCAATCCCCACTTGGGGTGAAACGCCAGAGACGACACCCAATGGCGATGCCCGCGTAAAATCTTAATCCGTCTTGCTTGAGCCAAATCCCACAGGTGAATCTGGTCACGATAGGCACTGGCCAGCAGGGTTCCATCGGGGCTGACAGCGATCGCTGTCACAGCTTGTCGAAATAACCGCCGGGATTGGTGCAAACACCGGGAACCCGCCACTTGACCGAATAAACACCGGGATTCTACGGCAGGGGGTGCCACGATCTGATGCATCAAAGGGTAAAAGCCGATGCCAAACATTAGGGCTGCCACCAGGCACACTCGTAGAAACTGCTTACCCCAGGGTTCTCCCATGAATTACCCCATCGTCAGAGGGATAGAGCCAGCCCGCAACCGTTGAAACAACAGGGCTACTTTGGCTAAATCTTTATCGCCAGGAGCGCGCTCTACCCCACTTGAGAGGTCAATGCCCTGGGGATGGATCTGTGCTAGAGCCGTCAGCACATTATCCGGTGTCAGCCCACCAGCCAACAGCCAGGGACATTGGGGTTGAAAGCGCCTCAGGCTCGGCCAATCCAAAGTTTGCCCAGTGCCTCCAGCAAGCTGGGGGTGGTAAGCATCGAGCAATAGGGTATCCACAATAGATGCATAGATTTCGGCCTGGGATAGGGCCTCTAGGCTGCGAATCCGCAGGGCTTTGATCTGCTCAATGCGGGGAAACTGCTGCTGTAATTGTTGGCAGAACTCAGGAGATTCCTCTCCATGAAGTTGTACACCACTTAACCTTCCCACCTGAATCGTGCGGGCAATCACAGAGAAGGGAGCGTTAACAAAGACGCCAATCCGTTGCACCTCTGAGCTAGTCTCCGGTTCAGCAGCCAGCGCGGCTGCAATCGTCCCAATTTGCTCAGGGGTAACAAATCGGGGGGATGACTCAACACAGATAAAGCCTAAGTCTGTTGCGCCCAGTCGCGCGATCGCCTGCGCCTGCTCTGGCCGGGTAATACCGCAAATTTTGACGCGTAGGTTTCCCATGAATTGGCTGCCACAATCAACAACACGCCCTGTCAGAAAACGTTAATGGCGGTTAGCCATTAGCGATTGGCTCATGCTCCTACTTTGTATCAAAAAATCAAAGACCTTTAACTCTTAAAACAAAATCTGGAGTATTGCGTAGGAATGCTTTTTAGCCTTCGTATAATCCTGATGCAGTTTCTTCTGAGTCATCGGCTCAACTCTAAATCAGAGACCGCCCCTGGCTTTAGAGCAAAGCCAATTGCTTAACAAAACAGATAATCACTGAGGAGAGAAACGTGTTACATACAACCTTTTTACTCGCCGTTGCCAAAACCGCCAGTTGGTCGCCCAGCGTAGGGTTAGTCATGGTGTTTTGCAATTTATTTGCGATCGCGATCGGTCGCTTTGCAATTAAAAACAAGGGCGTTGGCCCCAGTTTGCCAATTGAACTTCCCGATCCCTTTGGGGGAGAATTTGGCCTGCCAGAATTGTTAGCAACCACCAGCTTGGGGCACCTCCTAGGGGCTGGAGTGATTCTCGGTCTGGGCAACGCGGGAATTCTATAATCCCCAAGGAGATTCAGAGGCTTTGCTTTTCCCAAAAATGGGGCAAAGCTCTGGATGCTCCATCAGGAGAATTTTGCCGAATTGAATAAAATCGCTAGAGGGGAGGGCTTTACAAAGCATGGGAGGCGCTCTTCCAAGGTGCTGGCTAAACCCTCTTCGGCCTTGGCCTTCTATTTTACCTCTCTCCCCGGTCGCATCTAGCTCGCAACCCATGAGATCTTTCATAGCGCGTGCTGCAATGCACAGGTCAACAGCCCCTGCGGGAAGGGTAAAGCCCTACAAAAATCAATGGTATGAACCGACGGAGTCAGTCCCGACAGATATTTCGCCCCAAGGGGCAGAGAATGAACCTAAAAGGGTGTTTGAAAAGGGTTCGGCGGTTAAAACCGCAACTAAGCAAACACAGTCCGCCGACGCGGACTCAAGCCAATGAGGGATTGCTATCACCTGCATCGGCAGGTTTTGTCCGTATAGCCGCGACTTTAGTCGCCAAGGCGACAGGGGTTTTAAACATACTCTAAAGAGATTTAAAGCTGCGGTCAGCCGACCTCTTAACCCTTGCTCAGGTGATCCTGCGGAAAGCTGTGGTGCACTGGCCCCACGTCTGCTTCAGAACAAGGTTTAATATTGTAAAAGCGTCTGTATTTTTAGAGATAAGCTAAGATGAATGCATGAATAGCCGTCGTATTTTCGTCAGGGACACGAAGGTTGACCGCCTCTCTCCGTTGAGTCAGAAGACTGGTTGGTTCAAGGTATTCTGTTCACGTTAGAACATCATTCATTGCACAGCATTCGTTATTTGACTAAGGGGTATTCGGGCTAATGCAACGACCGGGAAACCGTGGTGATTTCAGTGGGAGGCAGCGTTAATGCGGCAGGCTGAACATCCAGAGAATTTCAACATTCCAGTCAATGTTGTGTCTTTGTCGAATGCTCAGCCGACTTCAAATGCTTGCCCTAGCCACAGGTTCCCTAACGACTCATCCGTTCTGCGTTCCAAGGTGCTGGCTTGGTTAGCTGAAAATGTACCACAGTCTCGGTTAGATCATATTCTTCGGGTGGAAGAATTAGCGATCGCCCTAGCCGAGCATTACGACTTGCCTGTCGCAAAGGCTGCCCAGGCTGGTTTAATGCATGACCTAGCCAAATACTTCCCCACTCACAAGCTTCTGGAAATGGCCGATCGCGAAGGTTTGGTGCTTGATCCCGTCGATCAGGCTAATCCCCATTTGCTCCATGCAGAAATAGGAGCCATTGTGGCACGGGAGCTATTTGGGATTCGAGACGCGCAGGTATTGAATGCGATTCGTAATCACACACTGGGACATCCAACGATGGATTCACTCAGTTGCGTTGTGTTTTTGGCCGATAGCTTGGAGCCTGGTCGAGGTGATACGGCTGAGTTGCAGCACTTGCGAGAGTTGAGTCGTGTGGATCTGGCTGCAGCAGTTTGGCAAACCTGTGATTATACTCTGCGTTATCTCTTAGCTAAGCAACAGTTGATTCATCCCCGGGCCATTGCAACTCGCAATGCTTTTCTTCAAATGGCGAAACGAAAACCGAAGGTGAACCGTGATTCTTACCGGGGAAATCACGCCTGATTAGCTTGAATCCTCCCTGGCTAATTTTAATCTCTAAAGGAATAAAAACTGCATGACCAATACATCCAACCTTTCAACCCTGACTTCAACCAGTCGGCTGGCTGTTGCAACCGAGATTCTGAATTGGGCAGACCCAACGGTGCAATTGGTGAAACAGGTGGTCGTAGCAGCAGATGAGCGAAAGGGCGGAAACATTGTGGTTCTCAGTGTGGCGGAGGTTTCGACCCTGGCCGACTACTTTGTTCTGATTACGGGCTTTTCGCGAGTGCAGGTCAGGGCGATCGCCCGCACGATTGAAGACCAGGTGGAAGATACCCTCCAGCGTCGGCCTCGCCGTCTGGAAGGATTAAGTGAGAGCACTTGGGTATTGATCGACTATGAGGACGTGGTGGTTCACGTTCAGATGCCCCAGGAACGAGAGTTTTACAATCTGGAAGCCTTTTGGGGGCATGCCCAATCTTTACCGGCTGATTTGTTTTTGGCTTAGGCGTTGTTAAACCTCTCCAGACAGGGTGACATTAGCAACCCCAGTGGATATAGCCGCTCAGCTAAAACCTAAGGAAAACCCGCCCTTATCAAGTTAGGACGGGGTGTGGGGGAGAAGCTCTGGCCGTGGGCAAAGCTCCCATATTCTCTCTATCTTTATGCCAGTGTGTTAACACACTGGCGTAGTTTTATCCTCGATCCCTAAGCCTGCATGAACCTCAAATGTCCTGGATCACTTCAAATCCAGGAGGCCAGCTTCTTTGAGCTTAGGATTAAACCGAATTTCTTCCTGTACACCTCTGGCCTGAAGAACCGCCAGAATATCCGCTTCAACCCGGCGAGCCACCTGTTTTAGCAATTTGCTCTGGGTTAGCTCATCTACGGCCTCAGCATAAGCCGTTTGTTCCGTTGGCGTCATTTGCTGCTTAGCATCCAGGGGCTGACTCCAGAGGTTGGCTTCAGCGCCATTGCCTGCTGGGGTTGTGCCATTTTCAGCAATCCAGGCGGCTCGAATGGCTTCCAGTTGGCTACGGTCAGGTCGCTCAATGGTTTGTACCTTCAGCCAGTGACAGGCAGCAGGTCGGCGCACTAAATGTTGTCGCAGACTGAGCAACACATCCCGCGAATAGCCCACATATTGGAGCGTAGATGTGTCATCAAAAATGGCGTAGACCCCGACTTTTCCCTGGAGGGCACCCGGCAATTTGCCTGCGGCATCTAAATAGGGAATGGCCGTCAGACTCTTGAGGAGGGGGATCGCTGCAGCAGAAGTCATTGTCATGCAAGCCTTGTTTAAGGAAACCCTATTATAGGCTGGGTTGGGTTTAAGGCTGAGCAGGTGGTGCAGGGTCGGCCAGCTTTTGGCCCAAGCGCGGTTCGGTGCCAGCCATCAACCGTTGAATATTAGCCCAATGCCGCCAAATCACGTAGGTTCCTCCGGCGATTGCAAACAGGAGATAGGGCAACGGTTGCTGCAGGACGACCATCAGCAGCGATACCGCGATCGCCCCTGTGATTGAGCTAGCAGAAACAATTCGCGTCAGGGCCAATACCACCAGAAAAGTTGCCAGGGTTCCTAATCCGACTATCCAATTCATGGCTAGTAAGACTCCAAGGCTGGTTGCAACGGACTTGCCCCCAGTAAAATTTAAGAAAATTGACTTACTATGCCCCAGCAACACCGCAATGCCAGCACAAGCAGTCAACCAGGGTTGCCATGAGGCAAAATCTAGACCCGCCGGAATCAGGGTTTGAAAACCGTCAAAGCTACCCGGAAGCTGAGCAAGTGAAATCGCCCCAACCCCTTTCAAGATATCGACCAGCAACACTATCAGCGCTGGCCCCTTGCCCAGGGTACGCAGGACATTAGTTGCTCCGGTAGAACCAGACCCATGCTCACGAATATCAATGCCCTGCAAGAGCTTGCCAGCCCAATAGCCCGGAGCCAGTGAACCGAGCAAATAGGCAAATACAATTATCAATCCATTCAAGGCAAGCCAGATCAGCATAGCAGCAAAAGAAGAGAACGCTTTAACAACAGGGCATTGGCTAACTAGTCTTCTGGCCGGTGTAGGCTTTCTAACTAAAGCTATATTATCCCCGTTTCGTTCCCCTACGCCAGGCCTCTCCGCTCTTACCTCAGCGATTCTCAGCATGAGAATAATGCTCGTCCGGATGTCTGATTGCAATTGCCCAGAATGGCTAGAAGCGCTATTCTGGCGTTCAGGGAATTAAGTAAAAAGCATTTGCAGACCCCCAAGTCAGTACAAATGTTTCAAAATAGAATTCCTAGGTATTACAAGTTCTAGTTGACAACTGGCTGAGGATTTGGCATAGTTAGATACGTCGCAAATCGCGGGTATAGCTCAGTGGTAGAGCGTCACCTTGCCAAGGTGAATGTCGCGCGTTCGAATCGCGTTACCCGCTTTGTTAATAAAGGTTGTAGGGTTTCGAATTATTCCAATTGTGTTCCAAACTGTCCCTAATCTGGCACTGTCGCTTACATTCCAAATAGCAACCCAATAAAAAGGGCAGCCCAAGGGATGGCGTTTTCAATTTGGCCCTCGATTTAATCCACAATCTGAAGGGGATGGCCTGGTTTGATTGGGTCAGTTATCGGTTCATCCAGTATGCTACAGATTCAGTTGGAAGCCTTTGAAGTCGTGCTTTTGCCACAGAAAGCCGCCTATGTCGCCCAATATGGACTGTTGCTGGTATCCGATATTCATCTGGGTAAGTCTGAAACCTTTCAAGCCAGGGGTATTCCCATTGCTAATCGCGTCAATCAGGTCAATATTGAACGGTTACAGAGCTTGTGCGATCGCTGGCAGCCCAAACAGCTCATTATCCTGGGAGATTTGTTTCACTCTTCGTTTGCCTGGGTGCCAGAGGTTCTGGAGGCTTGGTTGGCATTTTTGCACCAGAGCAATGTCAGTGTGAGGTTATTGCTGGGCAACCATGATCGCGCCCTGCTCACTCGGCTACAAACTTTGCCAATGGAGTGCCTAACGACAGCAATTGAGCAAGACAAACTGGTCTTAAGTCATGAACCCGTTGCCATACCAGGGTGCTTCAATATTTGTGGTCATATCCATCCCTGCCTACGTCTGAAGACCCGGTTAGATAGCCTGCGTTTACCCTGCTTTCACTATGAACCTGAGCAATTAACACTGCCCTCCTTTGGCGAGTTTACCGGGGGATATGAAATCACCTTAAAGCCAGGGGCGATCGCCTACGTGATTGCCGATAATGCAGTTATTCCCTTTGAAGGTTAGTGATGGAGTCTTACTACAAGCCCGAACATTTACCGAACTTTGGCACGATTGCTGAAGGCAACCCGGAACTAGCGGAGAAATTTTTTGCCTATTATGGGGCCGTGTTTGCCGAGGGGGCACTTTCAACCCGCGAAAAAACTCTGATTGCTTTGGCAGTTGCCCATACGGTGCAATGTCCCTACTGTATTGATGCTTACAGCAAAGAGTGTCTGCAGCAGGGGGCTGACTTAGAGCAAATGACCGAGGCCATCCATGTGGCAACAGCCATTCGGGGTGGAGCCTCCCTAATACATGGCTTACAAATGCTCGACCACGTTCATCGTCTGACCATGTAGCCGAATTTCATTTTCTCCTTCATCCATTCGTAGCAATAACCGTAAGGGTGTTGCATGCCTGCATTTTTATGGGCAAACTAGCGCAAGTGAATGAATGAGATGTCCGTAGAAACTATGAGTCAAGCGGTACAGACTGGGACGAGCTTTTCTCAAGACTTGCTTCAGAAAGGGATAGCCTTTAGCCAGGAGGGAAACTACGCGGCGGCGATCGCCCAATTTGATCAGTTGTTGCAACAGGAACCCAGCAATGTCCTCGCCTGGTATGAAAAAGGGAATGCACTGGTCGATGGGGCGCAGTTAGAGGCTGCGATCAGTTGTTTTACTAAAGCAATTCATCTGGAGCCACAGACTGCCACTTATCACTATGCCCTGGGCTGGGCTGCCTACAATTTGGGCCAACTGGAGCAAGCAACTGCGAGCTTTCAACAGGTTACAGAACTACAATCAGATTTCCCAAACGCTTACTACAGCCTGGGTCTCAGTCTTTACCGTCAGGGACACTACGAAGCGGCGATCGGTGCGTTTAGTCATGCGTTAGAACAGTATCCAGACATTGCAGACATCTGGTATAGCCAGGGCCTGGCCCTGCATGCCTCCGGACGCTATGAAGGCGCAGTGAAGCACTATAGCCGTGCCCTGGAGCTGAATCCTGAGGATCAGGCCGCCTACAGTTGCCGGGGGGCAGCCCTGGTAGCACTGGCCGACTACAGTGCCGCTATGAATAGCTACGATAAGGCCCTTGGCCTCAACCCTGAAGATGCCGAAGCTTGGTGCCAATGGGCGCAATGCAAGAAAAAGCTGGGTCAGCTTAAAGATGCCCTACTAGGCTATGAGAAAGCCCTGGGTGTGGATCGAAATCATAGGGAAGCCGCCTATGGGCGTGGAAGTGCTTTGCTAAAGTTGGGCGACTGGGAAGGAGCGATCGCCAGTTTTGATTGGGTCGTTAAGCTCCAACCCGATCACTTTGAAGCCTGGTTTAGTCGCGGCATTGCGCTGAAAAACCTGAAACAGTTTGAAGCGGCGATCGCCAGCTACGACCAGGCATTGAAATTGCGGCCAGAGGATCATCGCGTCTGGGCAAACCGGAGTAGTGCCCTGATTAGCCTGAAACGCTATGAAGAAGCTCTCGCCAGTTGCGACAAGGTTTTAGAACTCAAACCCGACGATGTTAATGCCCTGAATAACCGGGGAAATGCGTTGTTTCACTTAGGGCAGCTTGAGGCCGCGATCGCCTGCTTTGAAAAAATTCTGGAAATCAATCCTGACGATGCCAAAGCCAAACAAAACCGCAGCGTAATTGTCAAACGGCTTCAGGGAAACGGCCCCTGACACTAGATTTGAGCGTCTGCCGAAAACCCGGCACTCTCCCCAGTGAGAGTGCAGCCATCGCCCCTTTCTATGGATTATGCCTTTCTATCCTCTGGTTGGGGGGATGTGGGTTCTACGGGCCATGTTTTTTCCTTAAACCTGCTCGCCGCAAACATCTACCAAGTAGCAGTGAGAACGAAACCGCAAGCCAACTAGTTGCTCGTAGAGGGGGTTAAGTTTGCAGAGGGGAGGGATGTGCAGCACAGTGCGACCAAATATGACAATATCGCGCTCAAAAGGACACTCTCCAGGAATCAGCCGGTAGAGGAGATAGGCCAGGCGGCGATCGCGAATTTCCAGATGATCCAGATGATGGCGAAAGGGAGCTAACCAATCCCGACGATAGTCATAGAAGAAACGGGAGATTGGCAACCAACGAGAAGCATGATCAGACATAGGAATCCGATGTTAAGCAGAAGGGAGAGCAAATAGGTGGGGAACAGACTGATGGCATAAAATTTCTGCCAGTCAAAATCTGAAATCAAAACTCTAAGGTATATAACAGCTTTGAGTAATTTATGGAAAAAACGATGAGTCCCTGAGGTTAGATACCGTGAGTGCTCTATAAGGCGTATTAAAAGCTATTCAGAAGATGCACGTAGAGATTTTTGCGATCGCCCTGAACTTCCCCTACCATACAAACTTCTGCCCATGATTGCGTAAAGGTCTGTCTAAAATTGCCTCAATTCGGGTAAAGTTCTGATTAACCTTGTTTCCCGTTCCTTACCGGCCTTCTCATACCCATTTAACTAGACCGATTTAACTAGAAGGATGGGGCAGATGCCCGGATCGAATCCTTTGAGCTATGGGAAGCCTGCAGCACTACGCAAGTACATTAGGATACTTGGGTGAAAGGAGAGATATGAGAGCTTCTTCCTCATGCAGGGGTTTCACTTCTGAATTTAGTCCTAAGTTTGGATCGTAGTTCTACACCATCCAAAGTTGCAAAAAATGGCGTTAGGTTCGGTTAATGGCTGATTGGCTAGAGTCCGCGTAAGTGGACTTTGTTTCTATGGTCGCGCTTTTAACCGCCAAGCACTTTTCTCAAAAGCCAATGTCGTAGAGATTTCAGTGATTTTTCCCTGGTTTCGAGAGGGGGAAATTTGTTTGAATTAAAACATCTTTTCGGGTGATGACGGATAGCGATCGCACCTCTAATCCACTGTTGGTGGATTAATCATATAGCTGCCGCCAAAACAATTAAGGCACTGAAGATAGAGAGAAACATGGGAACTGAACCCCTAGCTAAGGCTTTCCCCCCTGCAACCCCATTCTCACTTAGGTGACTGTGGTGACACAAATCGCTTTACCCAAAGTCAGCGATTCATGGAGGCAGATTGGCCAAAGCGCCTTCACGCCGTCATTGACCCCAATAGAAACTCACTACATCTCTGAGATTGTCCTACCATCTGAATCTTGAATACTGACATGAGTGCATTTCCCCCAAAAACTCAAGAGAGCCATTCCCAACCAGCCCTGAGCGAAATTCAGTCATTATTCAGAGCCATTATAGAATCCGGCAAAATTAACCGGGTGACTCAACAACGGTTTATGCAGGCAATGATGCAGAAAAAGACAATCACAGCTCATGACGAGGCTCTGATCAATCAGGTGTTTGATTTACTGCGTGCCGGAAGGTTGCGGGTGGTTGACTGATATTGACTAAGGCTTCATAACCCTAGGTCAACGGCAACGCGATGGGCACAGGCAAAGCCAGAAAAAGCCACCGCATTTAAGCCCTGCCCCGGAAAGGTACTGTCTCCCACACAGTAAAGCCCTGGCACCGAGGTGCGGTTAAAGGGCATGCCCAACAAACCCGATAACTTGCGGGCAGGAATCGGCCCATAGGTACCATCCATGCGTCCCAGAAAGCGGCGATGGGTACGAGGGGTACCAACTTCTTGATAATCCAGATGCTGAGAAAGGTGGGGAAAGATCCGCTCTAGTCGATGAATTAACCGCTCTGCAGCAGCTTCTTTTTTTTGCTGATAAGCCGTTGGCGATAAGCTCTGCCAGTCTTCCAGCCAACTGGGGGTAAAGGTGTGAATAATGTGATGTCCCGCTGGTGCCAGGTCAGGGTCGAGCAGGGTGGGAATTGAAACAAAAATGGTGCCTTCTGGGGCCTCCAGGTTTGCCCAGTCCTCTAGCAAGATGTGGTGACACTCGGTGCCCGCTGGCAGGGCCTCAGCCTTAACCCCCAAATGCAGGCTGAGAAAGCTGGGAGATTTGCGATACCGCCTTTGCCAACGGCGCTCTGCCGGAGGCATTTGGTCAGGTGGCAGTAACTTTTCAAAGGTATCCCAACGTGTGGAGTTGGAAATAATGCGCTTTGCCCGGTAGGTTTCCCCATTGGCCAGTTGCACTCCTACGGCTTTGCCATTTTCAAGCAAAATTTGGGAGACCCTTGCTTTATAGCGAATCTGGCCATGATATTTTTCTAAACCTTCCACTAATTTCTCAGCGATTTTGCCGACCCCCCCTTTGGGGTAGTTAATGCCACCATAGTGGCGATCGCTAAAGACCATACCCGCATTAATCATTGGGGTCATCTCAGCGGGCACCACCGACCAGCAGTAACACTCCATATCAATAAACTTCAGCAGAATAGGGTCGTGGATGTAACGCCGGGCAATTTCTCCCACATTCTGCGGTAAGTACTTCACCAATCCCAGACAGGCCAGGGGATGTTGAAAGAAAACCCGGATCAAGTAGCGGGGTTCTTCCAGGGAGAGCAATTCCATCGCGTTCAGGCAATGAAACACTTGCCAGCATTCCCCGTAAAATTGCCGAATCCCCTTAGCTTCATGGGGAAATTGGGCAATTAATACTTGCAAAAAATTCTCATAGTTTCGACTAACTTTTATATCCAGATCATTTGGCAAATGATAATGAATTTGCACCGGGTCAGGAATGGTTTCTAAGTGAGTACCAATCGCTGCCAGGGCACGGGTTAATAGATTGGTTGTGCCTTGAGTGCCAAACCCAAAAATCATCGAAGCCCCGACATCAAACCGATAGCCGTTGCGTTCAAAGTAACCGGCGCTCCCCCCTGGAATCAGGTAGCGTTCCAACACTAGCACTTTCGCTCCTTTTGCTGCCAACTGAGTTGCGGTGACCAGACCACCGATACCCGCACCGATCACGATCGCATCCCACACTTGGGGTAAGGGTTCGACTGAAGCAGAGGTCATGGAAGGAACAGAAGCAAAAAGGGTCATGGAGGTTTGAGATTGCATCGAAATCGCCATCTTCTAGTCTAACGGGAAGCGGGGCCGACCCATTGACAGAATGGCCAAATAAAAAGGGACTGGCTGCAATCGCAATCCAATCCCACCTGCCGATCCTTTAGAGAGGAGAACACTGGAATAACCATAACCTTGTTGAAAATTATTGTCAATAGTTTGTTGAATTTTCCCAAGGGGCGATCGCGCTACCCTAATGGTTGATCGAATTAAACAAACCAAGTTTGACAGGTAACTAGGCATCGCAAAGTTAACCTAAGGAGAAATTTTGAGGATCTGCAGTAGCCTGTCAAAAATTCTCTGCCAGAACACTGAGATAGCAACCACTGGAGTAACCAGGCTGACGGCTGACCAGGCAAACGTCTTCAGCTACCTGGTCATTCTTATTCTGAAACATTCGTACTGGCTCGAGAGCTTGCAAACGCTGCTTTGCTCAACTCCCTGAACGCCAGAACAGCGATCCCAACCATTGAGATTGCAATCAGACATCTGGGCGAGAGTTATGCAATGCTTTTCATACTGAGAATTGCTGGTTAGCCACCTGAATGACTCTGAGTTGACCGAAAATATGCTTAAATAGCTCTGATCCCCTGGGGTTGACCTCCCACAATGAGGAGAGTTCTACGGCCTTCTGTCCCCCTTCGTCTGTTCCCTTTTGGCAGAATTGAAGCCAAGGAATGCTGGGTGCACGCTTTTAATCAGCCTCTCGTCTTTATCGAATTCCTATGACTTTGCAATTGCGTGTCTATGTTCCCCCTCATCCACTCATTAAGCACTGGTTAGGGGTTGCACGCGATGCCACAACTCCAACAACCCTGTTTCGCAGTGCCATGACCGAATTAGGTCGTTGGCTGACCTACGAAGCGTTGCGGGAGTGGTTACCTACCCGTGATGTGGTAATTGAGACTCCTCTGGCTCCCTGCCCTGCTACCTTTATTGACCCTGAAATTCCGATTGCGGTTGTTCCAGTCTTGCGGGCAGGACTGGCGCTTTTAGATGGAGCGCAGGCCCTCTTGCCACTAGCATCGGTTTACCATATCGGGTTTGCCCGTGATGAAGAAACTCTAGAGCCAACCTGTTACTTGAATAAGCTGCCCCAGGAGTTTCATCCTCAAACCCGCCTCTTGATTACGGAACCGATGCTAGCTACCGGCGGCACAATGTTGGCCACAATGGCAGAGTTAACCCAGCGCGGGGTTGATCCTGCCTTTGTGCGGATCATTTCTGTCGTGGCGGCCCCAATCGCCCTACAAAAACTGGGGAGCCGCTACCCAAGTTTAAATATTTTTGCAGCGATGATTGATGAATCCTTGAATGATAATGGTTTCATTGTTCCGGGTTTAGGAGATGCAGGCGATCGCACCTTTGGAACATGACAGAATAGAAAATATCGGTGGAGACGGTCTACAGCATGAGTCAACGGGATAACTTTGCAGGTGGCTTTTTTCTAGGCGCACTCGTCGGCGGGTTAATTGGCGGCGTTTTGGGTGCAGTTGTGACTTCCCGCCTTTCAGAAGAGGATTCTGCCCCAGTAGAAGGGGAAACCTCTAATCCAAGGGTCATTCCCTCAGGAAGTCAGCGCTCGGATATGGAACTGGCCCGCCGCAAGCTAGAGGGTAAAATTGCTCAACTCAATGATGCGATCGATGATGTTCGGCAGCAATTGGGAGGCGTGAATGGGATTAAGACCAAAAATGAACAACCCGCTACCCCTAACTCTGAGCTTTAGTCATTGGTCGAAATTAAGCTTGATCTGGGTTCGGCATTGAGAATTGACGTTGGGTCTGGGGTAAAACAACAATTTGCAGGCTGAATCGGGTTAAGCCAACTTCTGTGCTGAATTTAAGTTTGCCCTAGATAAAACAGAAGTCCTTACTGCAGGCGAAGAAGAAGCGCGCAAATGTACTTACCAGTTCAGGGATGGCCCTTACTGCTGCACCTGAGTTGCCACATTGCTGACTTGGGATAATTGTCTGGGAGCAAACAGGTTGCTAACCAGGGTCAGGCTAACTGCACCAAAGAGTAAAACCGCTGCGATCGCCACCATCGATTGAATGAAGAGTGTTGTTTCAGAGTTCCTTTCCATCATGGCTCCCTCCTTTAGGGAATGGTTGACTGAAGATGGCCCTTTCAGCCGGATTGCTTTTCTCTATACTTTCTATCATCACTTTCTATCATCTTGCTCCCTTCTAACTTCATCAGTGATACGGAGCCTTACGGAATTGTGATTCATAACATTCCCTGATATGGGCAAAATCACTGGGAGCAGAGAAAGAGACGCATCAAAAAATCAATAAGGCTAGCACCTTACACAATCAAGATGCTTTTTCTCAAAAAAATGTTTCTCCTGTCTATTTGCGTAAATATAGCTTTGGTCAGAAAGCTGAGGACAAAATCAGGTGCCCAACTACCCGTGCTGGGTAGGCTTTCTGACTCGCCATCGCCATGTTTCTCTCTATGAGTACTTGTCAACCCAAATAAGACCTCAATAGGAAGAATAAAAGTGGCCGGGTTTGTATCGAGTCCATGGGCCGACGTTATAATCTCTTAGCACTGCGCCTCAAGCCCGTGGAACCTCCAACGTTGAATCATTTGACTGCGGCTGCACCTCACCCACCTAGAAGTGATGCTGCAATGAGTTTGCCCTATGCTGACCCAGAGCGAAACCAGGTGAGGGTGGCTGATCAGGCTGCCCATTGTTGGTATCGGTTTGTCTTATCCTATCCGCCCCATTTGGTGCAAGCCTATCTCTCTCGCTTTGGCATTACCCCTCAGCAGCGAGTGCTGGACCCCTTTTGTGGCACGGGTACAACTGTGGTTGAGTGCAAAAAGCAGGGGATTGCCAGTGTCGGTGTCGAGGCGAATCCGATGGCGTGGTATGCCAGCAGTGTTAAGGTTCAGTGGGGTCTGGATGCAGCGCAACTAGCCGCGATCGCCACTGACATTGCCACCGCCACCGAAGCGGCCCTGCTCCAGTGGGAGAACCATTGGCTCACCCTCCCTGCAGATAGCCAACAATTACTACTCAAAAACTCTATCAGTCCCTTACCCCTTCACAAGACGCTGGTTTTGCTAGAACAGATGGCGGTTTTGGCTGGCCATGCTACAAACTCGTTCCCTACTCCCGGCAATGCTCCTTGCCCCAGTTTCTTCTCTACATCGGCAGCAACAGATTACTCTCACCATCTGCGCTTAGCGCTGGCAAAGGCACTGGTCACTGGCATTAGTAATCTGCGGTTTGGGCCAGAGGTAGGGGTCGGGAAACCCAAGGCAGATGCTCCAGTGGTTGAGACTTGGTTACAAGCGGTAAGGGCGATCGCCCAGGATCTGCCCACCCTTCAATCCTTACCTGCTACAACTGCCACAATCCACTACGGGGATGCCCGTCAACTGCCCCGCCTCCTGCAACCCCACTCCATTGACGCGGTGATTACCTCGCCGCCTTACCCAAATGAAAAAGACTATACCCGAACCACCCGGCTAGAGTCGGTGCTGTTAGGCCTGGTTAAAAACCGGGCTAACTTGCGGGCTTTTAAGCAGGGCTTGATTCGCTCGAATACTCGCAATATCTACAAGGCCGATACCGATGATGGATGGGTCTTGCAGCATCCAGAAATTCAGCACATTGCTCGGACAATCGAAGCCCGTCGCTGTGAGTTGGGCAAGACCAGTGGGTTTGAGCGGCTCTATCCCAGGGCGGTCACTCTCTATTTTGGGGGAATGGCACGGCATCTGGCTGAGTTGCGCCCTCTGTTGCGATCAGGCGCTCAACTGGCCTATGTTGTGGGAGATCAAAAATCCTATCTGCAGGTTTTGATTCGCACCGGGCAGATCCTCGCCGAATTAGCGGAAGGATTGGGCTATGAAGTGCTGGATATTGAGCTGTTTCGCACCCGCACAGCCACGGCCACCAAAGAACAAATGCGGGAGGAGGTGGTTTTGCTACGTTGGCCTGGCCCCTGGCCTGATCGCCCCTATCCCTTTGGTGTGTTTTAATCCACGCTCCTAAAGTAGAGGATGATTATCCAGGCCGAAGGGTTTAGCGATCGCGCCACTGCTCTTTGAGGCGCTCAATCCGGTCAAGCAGTGTTTCATTCGACAGGCGTGAACTCCAGCGCTCAACTAACAGCGGAAAGGCAAAGGGAGAAGGGCGACGACTCTGGCACCAGACAATTTTGAGCTGCTGCAACCGCTCCAGGGTAGCTGCCAACCGATGCACCTCCAATTGTTCTCGCAGCACTTCTTGCTCCGCCTGTTGCAGCAGTAGATTATTTGGTTCGTATTTAGAGAATACCTCGTAGAGCAGAGAGGCGCTGACTTGCAACTGGCTTGCCGTTTTCTTAGCAGAGGGATAACCCTGAAACACTAATCCTGCCACTTGGGCAATACCGCGAAACTTGCGTCCCATCAATTCTGACAGATTCACACTGGCCTTGATATCGGCCACCAACGCGGCACTGCTGAAAAACTCAGAAGAAAAAAGCTCCTGGAAAGGATAGTCCTTGGGGGCAAGAATTTCAAAGCCATAGTCATTCGCCGAAACCGTAAACGTTGCTGGTTTTTGATGGGCGAAGCGGTAGCCCCAGAGAAAGCCTAAACCCTCATGGACAAACCGTCCCTCAAAGGGAAACACAAATAGATGTTGACCCTCACGAGTGTGGCAGGACTCAATCAATAATTCCTCTGCTGTGGGAATTTGAGCAATCCGATCCTGAGTAGCCAGAATTGGCGCCAGACAAGCGATTTCGGCACTAACTGGGTCTGTGCTATGAATGGCGGCGATTTCTCGACGCAGATAGCGGCTGAGGGTATCTGAGATAGCAAGATTGCCACCACCCCAAATGGGGGTAACCGTGGATTTACGGGTTGTTCCCTTGACATAGGCCACCATATCCTTAAGCATAAAAAACTCAAGCTGGCGACCTGCAAAAAAGAAGACATCGCCCTTCTTTAAACGAGAAACAAAGCTTTCCTCGACGGTGCCAATTTCCTTGCGGTTAGTATAAACCAGACGTACCAATTGATTGGAAGTGATGGTACCGATTCCCAGCCGATGCATTCGGGTAATCTGGGCATCGGCCACTTTGTAAACTCCCTCCTGGCAAATCACCTTCTTGTAGCGGGGGTAAGCTCCTAGGCATTGGCCCCCCTGGGTAATAAACTCTAAAACCCAGTCAAATTGGGCATCGGTTAGGTGCTGATAGGCCACCGTTTGACGTATAGCCACCAGGGTAGAATCGCGCTCAAAGCCATCTCCACAGGCTAGGGTCACCAGGTGTTGAATTAACACATCATAGGGCTGCGGCAGCGATCGCCGCTTTTCCAGATCCCCTTTTGCTAAACCCTGGCGAAAAGCCGCAATCTCCAGCAATTCCAACGCATTAGTCGGCAGAAAGAAAATTTCTGATTTGCCCTCAGGCACATGGGCAGAGCGACCTGCCCGCTGCAGTAACCGGGCTAAATTTTTGGCACTACCAATTTGCACCACCCGCTCCACCGGCTGGAAATCGACTCCTAAGTCCAAGGAGGATGTGCAGACCACCCATTTGACGGTTCCCATTTTAACCGCCGCCTCGATTGCCTCTCGCTCCTTGACATTAATGGAACTATGGTGCAACGCTATGCGCTCGGCCTCGTCAGGCCGGGCAAAGATAAGGGCTTGATACCAGCGCTCAGCCTGGGATCGAGTGTTGGTAAAAATCAGGGTGGAGGTTTGGATATCTAGCGCTGCCACCAGGTCTTCAAACATGCGTAGCCCCAGATGTCCAGCCCAGGGAAAGGTATCCACCGACTCTGGCAAGATGCTGCGAATCATCGTTTCCCGCTGCAAATCTGACTGGATCAAGACTGGCTCTACTCCTAGCCCAACTGCTGCTTGAGCCGCTTCCAGGGGGTTACCCAGGGTTGCTGAGATGGCCCACGTGCGTAAACCCGGTTGCAGTTGGCGCAAGTGGGCCAGACATAGTTCCGCTTGGGTACCCCGCTTTGAACTCAGCAACTCATGCCATTCGTCTAAAATCACGCCTTGCAAGTGCTGAAAGCGCTCTTTCGCACCGGGATAGGAGAGCATGAGCGCTAGGGATTCGGGAGTCGTGATCAGGATTTCAGGGAGATTTTTTAGCTGGCGGGCCTTTTGGGTCGAGGGGGTATCCCCCGTGCGTAACTCAACTCGTAAGGCCCAGCCCATTTCGGCAATCGGTCGCCGAATCGATTGCTCAATATCGCGCGCCAGTGCTCGCAGGGGAGTGAGGTAAAGCAGTTGCAAGCCCTGACGAGGGGTTGCGATCATTTCAGCGATCGCCCCCATGACGGCGGCATAGGTTTTTCCTGAACCCGTCGGCACTTGGATCATGCCACTCTTGCCCGCTAAGTAGGCTTCCCATGTAGCCTGCTGAAAGGAGAGGGGCTGCCAGTTTTGGCGGGCAAACCATTGGGTAATCGGCTCTAACACAGTAAATTCCGGCAGGATTAGGGGATGCTCTGAGCCTACTATAGAGAAAGGGGTGAGGGAGTAGAAGGGTTTTGCCCTTCTCGCCGAATATAGCCATAGTCACCGGACTTAGGACGGGGTGCAGGGGTGGAACCCATGGCTAGGGGCGAAGCCCCCACACCCCCTTAAACCCAGTGTCCTAAGCAACCTGGCGACAGCTATATTTTGAATTTTAGGGAATACTGGTTGTGCGGAGTTTCCAAGGATGTCACCTTCTATGCCAGAGTCATCGCCTGAACAAGCGGAACGGCTTACCTTTGAGCAGGATTTGGCAACTGTGGAGCAGGCTCTGCAGGAGCTAAGACAGCGCCATACCCAGGTGCTACAGGATCAACAACGGCAGGCGGAGTTAGGCGATCGCCGCGAACGCATTCATCAAATTCCTCACTACCGTACCATTCCAGAATTGCGGGCAGAACTCCAGCAGATTGAAGCACAGTTGGGGGAATTAGAAGTCAATTTGGAGAGTCGGCTATTTTCCTGGAGCAGCCTCAAACGACCCTTCTGGCAAATTGTACGCTTTGGTGGGCTGGGCTTTGTTTTAGGCTGGGGGTTAGCCTATGCCACGCTACGATCGCCCCAGTTACCACCCCCCCCTCCCTCACCCTCGAATGAGTCGGCCCCTTGAGGTGAGCAAAAACGCCTGAGGAGGCGAAGTGAACAGGTGTAGAAACCAGGATTTATCGCGATCGCCGTGAGAAACATGGCGATCATGAGCCAGAAAGCCTACCCAGCATCGACGTTTCAGCACTTGCGTTTTATCCTCAGCTTTCTGACCAAAGCGATATTTCCAAAACTCGGTTCTACAGGAGCTTGATTCAATTCACCTGGCTAGGGGATGCATTAAAAATTTCCCAGGTCTTGGGGCAATGCAGCAACAGGGGGCATCATTCTGGCCAATATTTGCTTTAGTACCATAGCCGTCCACTCAATATCGGCGAGACTCGTTTCACGGCCCAGCGTCAGGCGCATACCCGTGCGAGCGACTTGCTCGCCATAACCCATTGCCAACAAAATTGGGCTGGGGTTAAGCGTGCCGCTGCTACAGGCCGAACCTGAACTCATGCCAATACCTGCCAAGTTCATCTGCCGCACAATCGCCCGACCGTTTAGCCGCATGCTATCAGCCTCGGTTAAACAAAAACTGACATGGTGGGGCAACCGATGCAAGCGATCGCCCGTAGGTATTAACTCTGGAACATCTGCCAACAGGTCAAATAGGCGATCGCGGAGGGCGATTAACCGGCGGGACTCATCCGCTAGTTCTTGTAAAGCACAAGCGGCAGCAGCCCCAAAACCAGAGATCGCCGGTAAAGCCTGGGTGCCCGAACGCAATCCCATTTCTTGCCCACCTCCCCCCAATAGGGGCAACAGGGGAACCCCCGGTCGTACATAGAGTGCTCCGGCACCCTGGGGGCCATAGAGCTTGTGGCTAGAGAGAGACAGCAGATCAACGGGCAATGTTTTCACGTCAATGGGTAGCCGACCCGCAACCTGCACCGCATCGGTGTGAAACAATGCGCCATGGTAACGAGCGATCGCCCCCAAAGCTTCAATGGGTTGTAACGTTCCCACCTCGCTTTGACCATAAATAACTGAAATCAGCACCGTGTTGCGTTGCAGGGCAGCCTGTAAATCATCAGGGTTAACACGCCCACTGCGATCCACCGGCAGCCGGGTCACCTGCCACCCCCAGCGCTCTAATTGCTCAACCGGACGAGCGATTGCAGAGTGCTCAACACTAGAAATAACCACATGTTGGGGGGTTTGGTACTGACGTGCAACCCCCATAATCGCCAAGTTGTCAGCTTCCGTGCCCCCAGATGTAAATACAATCGACTCAGGTACCGCATTGATTAATTGGGCCACTTGCACCCTGGCCTGTTCTAACACCAGAGCTGCCCGTTCCCCCCAACGGTGTACACTCGAAGGATTACCCCAGGCTTGAGTCAGCACCTGCTGCATTGCCGTAATGGCCTCTGAGCGAGGTGGCGTTGTTGCACTATAGTCTAAATAAATTTGCATAGGATAAAAAAGCAGCCCGATTTTTTAATGCGTCAAACAGGATTGAAATACCGTTCACAGAATAAGGGTATAGAACAAGGTTGATCCTTTGGAAGGGCTGATCATAAACCGTGAGGAATCTAAGTTCAGACTAGTCAGTTCAGACTAGTTATGACTGCATCAAAGCTTTTTCAATCAACCCTGCCTTGACCCAGAACAAGCGTTTAGGCTGTCGAAAAACACTAAATTTTGAGCTTCAATTAGTTTAAAGAACTTCTCAATAATAAAGGCAGCAGTCTTTTAAGAGATGATTTCCACAATAAACTGATGACGAAAAGTAGATTGAATCGTTAACTAAATCAATCTTCTACAAAAAATTCTCTAGTGCTTTCTATGCTTATCCGACGTTGGTTTTACTCGAACTGATTGAATGTGTATTTAACCCTGTCGTGTAGACCAGCAAACAGACCTCAAGCGACATCAGTAAATCCAATATAAATCAGGTTGGGCTAAAATCACCAATTGCTTACTATTCCCCAGCCAAACCGCCTTGGTCAGTATCGCTCTAGGGGAATCTATGGTAGGATTTGCGTCTCTAAAGTGAATGAGTGAATGGTTTTAGGCACGGTTGGTCGGGTTACGCTGGCATCTAGCCATCGTTGTTATAGCCTCCTGTTAATTCCTTCAAATGTCGTCTAACTGCGGATTAAGCGATGATGAGTGAACTCAGAAGCCAGCTAGTGGAAGCTCTTGATGAAGCCGAGTGGGATTGGTTAGAACCTCATGCAAAAAGAGATTCGGTCATTCTTGTCAGTGCGGCCTTAAATCTGATTGATGTGGGTGAGGCGATCGCCAATGATAATGTTACCTATGTGCAGCGCTGGATTGCGGAGGCGCTGATTCAAAAACCCTCCCCTGACCAGTTATCAGACTGGCAACAGGATCGAGCAAAACGGTTTAACGCCTTAATTGTGCAGCCCTATGTCTTAGTGCAAGAACTATAGATGTCGCTTAAGCCAGCCGTCTGGGCAAGGCTCCAGTTCGACGGCGAAACTGATGGGTTTGACGGTGCTTCTGGCTTGCCGGTGAAAGAGCCGGTCAGTGCTTCTTTATGCCCAACAGACCCTCCCATTTGTCGAATTTGCTGCAGCGATAACGTTTGCTGAGCCCTCTAATTCCAGGAGAGCCGATTTGACAATGGATGGAGGGAATTGTAAAAGCGTTAGGGAATTGTAGAAGTTCTATGGATCAACGCGTCACTTCTGAAACTACCTCAACGACTGTGTCTGGAGAAAAATCTGCCGACCTGAGCGCTGAGCACTATCGCCAAAAGATGCAACGGCGTAAACAGGTACAAGCCGAGCGACTGGCCGGCATGACGGCAGAAAAAGGCTTAGTTATTGTCAATACTGGCCATGGCAAGGGTAAAACGACCGCCGCGCTGGGGATGGTGTTGCGATCGCTGGGCCATGGGTTTCGCGTCGTGATCATTCAATTTATCAAAGGGGCCTGGGAACCTGCCGAGAAAGCCGCTTTTCGACCCTGGACTGAGGCAACTCCAGAGCGTCCTCCCCTTCTAGAGTTTTATGCTATGGGAGAAGGCTTCACCTGGGAAACGCAGGATCGCGATCGCGATCGCGCACTCGCTCAGGTCGCATGGGAAAAGGCCCTTACCTCCATCCGCAACCCCGAGATTAAGCTGACTCTGCTGGATGAGGTTAACATTGCCCTCAAACTCGGCTACCTGACAGTTGAACAGGTTCTTGCCGGACTCGATGAAAAACCTCTCAATTCTCACGTCATCCTCACGGGTCGAGGTGCTCCGCCGCCGCTAATTGAGCGAGCCGACTTGGTAACGGAAATGACCCTGGTTAAACACCCTTTTCGAGAGCAGGGGGTCAAGGCCCAGGCTGGTATTGAATTTTAACGCCCGCAGGCAACCAAACGAGGAATTAGGAACCCGAACTTCCCCAATTCATCTCCCTGAAGGGCTGCAAGCGAAGCATTTGCTTTTCTTTGCAGAGAAATAAACTTTATCGTTGACCCCCAGGAACGTTCGGACAAGGCTGCCCCACACACAAAACGAAGTGCCAGTCCTCTATCTTGGAGAGCTAGCACTTCGCCTACTTATTCAAAGGGATTTATCTTTAGGGTCTCTATTCAGCTGACCCCATTTCAACTGTATTGAGTATGACGCGAGCAGAAGTATCTCAGGGATTTCATAATGTTTTTTTAATCTTCTTGATTCGCAATGCTTCGTAACTTGGTGGGGAATAACTTTTGGGTACCACATCTTCTGTGATGCATGCAGAGATTACTTCACTATCTGCAATGGCTTGTTACATCCTGAAGGGCAAACCCTAGTCTGTGGCAGAGTGGAGCCAAACACCTGAAGTAGGGGCTACCTCATAGCCGCTCAGTAGCGTCATCAAAGACGCAAGCACTCTGTCTACCCTAAAACCCTGAATTTCATGCCTCCAGGCTTTTTAAGGCAATTTCAGGGAGAAAGCCGCTCAATTTTCCAGGAAGTATCCTGACGGCGATAGCACAGGCGATCGTGGAGGCGACTGGGACGCCCCTGCCAAAACTCAATTTGATGGGGAATAACGCGATAGCCACCCCAATGGGGCGGGCGGGGCACGGGTTGATGCTGATAAGCCGCTTCTAGTTCTTGATAACGTTGTTCCAAAATTTCTCGGCTGGCGATCACCTGGCTTTGTTCTGAAGCCCAGGCTCCCAATTGGCTGGCTAAGGGGCGACTCTTAAAGTAGGCTTCCGTTTCAGCATCAGCCACTAGCTCAACGACCCCCTCAATTCTTACCTGGCGCTCTAACTCATGCCAGAGAAACACAAGGGCAGCCCGAGGATTTTCGGCGAGTTCTTGACCTTTACGGCTGGTGTAGTTGGTATAAAACACAAAACCGCGATCGTCTAAACCTTTGAGTAAAACGACTCGAGCAGAAGGTATTGCCGCATTCGTCGCGGTTGCCAGCGTCATGGCATTTGGCTCTGGCACCTGCGCTGTAACCGCCTGGTCAAACCAGAGCCGAAACTGCTGAATCGGATCGGGATGAATATCGGTTTCTAAGAGTGCCTGGCGACTGTAGTTGACCCGGAGATCGGCGATGGAAAGACTCATAGGGATTTGATTAGGAGCAAGAACGATGATTTCATCACTGATCGTAAACTTCCCAGTGGTTTTTTATTATCGTGGAAATTTCCTTCTACACTAGACGGGGAATAATTGTTGAGCGTGATTCCATGACAACAGAACTTGACGTAGGCCTACCTAGTATCCGCCAGATTCAAAACCTGATCAAAGAGGGTACCGAGGTTGAACTCAAACTTTCAACGGGGGATTTATTGGCTGGCCGAGTGCGCTGGCAAGATCCAATTTGTCTTTGTATTGTGGATCAGTATGATCAAGATACGATTGTTTGGCGACAGGCGATAGTGTACCTGAAGCCCAGGCTCTAAACGGAGTCCGGTTCAAGATTTAAGCATCTTTTCAGAGGTCAGGGGACTCGTCTGAACCTGAAACAGGTTTAGTCAGGAAATCGCCAGGAGGCCGAGTCTTCAGACCAGTAAAACAAGGACTCGTCTGAACCTGGAACAGGTTTAGTCAGGAAAGGCCATGGAAAGGGGTGTTTTTATCATTGGGCTATCGATTACAGTTAAACAGTATAGGGGATGTTGATAGGTGGCTCTGCTCATCTGGCCAGTAATTGGCTGAGAATGCAAGCTGATCTGAGATTGGCTTGTAAAAGCTTGTGGGGTGGGAGCGTATCAGTTTTGCAAGTCTCTGCATTTGCCCTCATCCCCCAACCCCTTCTCCCAAACTTGGGAGAAGGGGAGTCGAAGCTTCAAGTTCCTCTCCCAAGGTTGGGTTGATCCGCCGAACCAGCGCACTAAAAGAGGTCTGGTTGGGAGTCGAAGCTTCAAGTTCCTCTCCCAAGGTTGGGAGAGGGATTTAGGGTGAGGGCGCAAAGGTGACATGCTCCCTGTGGGGTGATCCTATGGCTTTGAGCAAGTAGAACACGGGCAAATGCTTCATCCATTTGTCATTAGGGTGCGAATTAATTAATAGTGGGTAAGGTTCCGACGACTCGCTTGCGGGATAGGGACTTAGTAACGGCCAAGGGCAGGGCGTATCGCTTTGGTGCCGCTTTGCCAAAGGGAACTGCGCCGTTAAACGAGCAGATGGGTTGGAAGGGACTTGATTGGCTACAAGTCTCCCTAGCAGTAGGAGGGAAGTCGAACCATGACTGGACAACAATTGGTTCAGCCACTCAGCTATGCCCAATTGATTGATCGCAGCCTGGGATGGGTTGCAGCCGCTCCGGTTTTAGCTCAGATTCTTGGGAGTTTTTTTAATATTTGGTATAACGCTACCTATGTGCAGCCAGTGTTAACGGCAGCTCAGTTGGCTGTGTTTTGGCAAACCGTCAAGCTGTTTAATGGAATCGTCTATCCAATTGGGGTAGGGTTATGGATTTGGTCAGTGTGGTCGTTGCGGCGACCCTGGCTGGGGCTACAAACCCATCAATCGTTTAGCACTGCTGAGTTAACACAGGCGCAACGGCGAGTGATCAATCTCCCGTGGTTTGGTGGCGTGATCGCTGGGGTGCTATGGTTTCTCTGTATTCCTGTGTTTTTGCTAGCTTTGGCCCAGGCTCCGGGGGAGATCAATCCCCGCATCTGGTTTGATCTGCCGGTTTCCTTCGTGATTGCGGGACTGATTGCTGTAACCCATGGCTTTTTTTTAGTGGAGATTAGCAGTCAGCGCTTACTCTACCCTCACTTTTTTCAAGAAACACAACCGTTTCAGGTGCCTGGTGCGTTTCCCCTTTCTCTCCGCTGGCGTAGTGTGCTGTTTGCGCTGTGTGGAGGTGTTTGCCCGATTATCTCGTTGCTGTTGCTGAGTCTGGCACCCCACAACGATATAAAACAAGATGTCTGGTTTGCGATCGCCGTTGGCAGCCTGGGCATTATTTTTAACCTGAGTAGCGCCTGGATGGTAGAGCAACTTGTGATTGAGCCGATTAAGTTGCTACAGCGCACGGCTGCTGCTGTTACCCATGGCAATTTGAGTATTCGCTTGGAAGTATCACGAGCCGATGAGTTTGGGCCTTTGATCAAAGAATTTAACCAGATGGTCGCCCAACTCCAGGAAAATCGAATTTTGCAAGAAACCTTTGGGCGGCATGTGGGGGAGTTAGCCGCCATCCAAATTTTGCGCCGAGACCCCAGCTTGGGAGGGATGGAGCAAGAATTAACCATTCTATTTGCAGATTTACGCAACTTTACCCAGCGGTGCTCGACCCTTGCCCCCCAAGAAGTCGTCGCCCTGCTGAACCTATTTTTGACTGATATGGTTGAAATTGTAGAGCGCCAATATGACGGTATGGTGAATAAGTTTTTGGGCGATGGTTTTATGGCTCTGTTTGGCGTTGGCAGCTCCGGCAATCACCATGGAACTCAAGCCGTAGAAGCGGCTCTGGCAATGCAAGTGAGTTTAGCTAAAATTAACTATCGACTAGAGCGCGAGGGTAAACAACCCCTGGCTATGGGAATTGGCATCCACACTGGTCGGGCGGTGGTGGGTAGCATTGGCAGCGATCGCCGGATGGAGTATACCGCCATTGGAGACGCGGTGAATGTGGCGGCGCGGGTAGAGGCTTTAACTAAGGTGGTTGGGCACCCTCTATTGGTGACTCAGGCAACGCAAAAAGTCCTGCCGGCTAACATCTTAACCGATGCCCTGCCGCCCCAATGGGTCAAGGGTAAGGCCTTGCCCCTACGCATTTTCGCCGTGAAAAACCCTGAACTTGATAGTGAAACGACCTGCAACGGTTGCTAATTACCTTAATCCCAAGAGGGCTACCGGTTTTAGGCTAAACTTGGCTGCAAAGATCAGATCGCTGGAAGTTGATTGGTTTGTAACAGTGCTGTCGCCGCAGCGGCTACGAGAGGGCGGCTAAACAAATACCCCTGCATTTCATAGCATTGGAGCGATCGCAAATGGTCAAGCTGGCCCGTTGTTTCAACCCCCTCCGCCACAACGCTAAGGTTGAGGCCCTTACCCAGAGCAATGACCGCACTGACAATTGCCGCATCGTTAGGATCCACCGTTAATTCCTGCACGAAGGAACGGTCAATTTTAATCGTGTCCAGAGGAAACTTCTTAAGATAGCTGAGGGAAGAATAGCCCGTACCAAAGTCATCAATTGAAATGTGAATTCCCATTTCCCGCAATTTGTGGAGCGTCGAACGGGTGTAATCCACATTTTTCATCGCTGTGGTTTCGGTGATTTCGAGCTCTAGGCAACTGGGCGCAAGTTGAGTCTTTTCTAGGGTTTGGGTAATAGTATCTAGCAAGTCTTGCTGCCGAAACTGACGGGCTGATAGGTTAACCGCAATGCGTTGTGGGGCAATGCCCTTTGTCTGCCACTGGACATACTGCTGGCAGGCTGTTTGCAGAACCCATTGCCCAATAGGAATAATTAAGCCGTTTTCTTCTGCGATCGCAATAAAGACATTGGGTGAAATTAACCCCAGCTCTGGATGATGCCAGCGTAACAGTGCCTCCATCCGAGTAATGCGCTGGGTCACAATATTGACCTGGGGCTGAAAATGCAACTCAAACTGCTGTCGAATCAGGGCATGATGCAGGCTGTTTTCTAGCACCAGTAACTCCGAGGCGCGGGAGTTCATGGCAGGAGTATAGAATTGAAATCCGTTGCGGCCCTGTTCTTTGACCCGATAGAGCGCCGCATCTGCATTTTTCAACAGAGCCTGGGGATCGCAACCATCTGCGGGATAGAGGGCGATGCCAATGCTGCTACTGATATAGAGTTCGTGGTCTTCTAGGAAGAAAGCTGGCCGTAAGGCATCGATAATTCGCTGGGCTGCTTTTGCCGCATCCTCCGCAGAGTTAATCTGGGGCAGCAAGAGCGTAAACTCATCCCCTCCCCAACGGGAAACCGTATCGCCTTCTCGGATGCAGTTTGCCAATCGCTGGGCAACGGCGCGGAGGAGTTGGTCTCCAGCCGTATGCCCCAGGGTATCGTTGATCGTCTTAAACCGATCTAAATCAAGAAATAGAATGGCTAGTAGTGACTCACTGCGCTGGGCGTTTGCCAGGGCTACCTGCAATCGGTCGTTAAACAATGTGCGGTTGGGTAGATTCGTCAGCAAGTCATGGAAAGCCTGGTAGCGAATCGTGGCCTCGGCCTCTTGGCGTTTAATTGCACCGCTAATGCTGGCAGCCATGGCAATCAAAATGGATTTTTCATTTTTTGTCCAATGGCGATCGCAATCACACTCATTAAACCCGATGTACCCCCAAAAGTGGCCATCGATTAAAATGGGCACCATCAAGATTGACTGAATATTATCCAGTTCCAAAATGGCACGCTCAGCCGCAGGAAACTCCTTTGTAATGCCGCTCAGTGACTTGCCTGCGGCCAATCGCTGGTACCAGCGCATCATTCCATAGGCGCTGTAGGGTTGGTTTTGCCAGTGGGGTTGGGTAATAGAGGGCTGGATTGACTCACGCACCCACTCATAGCGCATGCTCATAGCTGGCTCACCAGTTGGTTGGTGGGGGTGGTTTTCATAGATATAAACCCGATCAACCCTCGCGGCTTCTCCCAGGGCGGCTAGAGCACGGGCGATCGCCACATCAAAATCTGTCTCCATCAGCAGATGTTGGGTTGCTTCGGCGACTCCCTCTAACAAATTATCTCGTTGACGCAGGGCTGTTTCCGCCTGTTTGCGGGTTGTAATATCTTCGACCGTACCTTCAAACCCAAGAATTGTACCGGCATCATCCCGAATGACCCGAGCATTTTCCGCAATCCAGATAATGCGGCCATCCTTACGGTAAACCTGTGACTCAAACCCCCAGGCAGCCCCTTGCTCTAAAACTAACTGGGTAAACATCTGGCGCCGTTCGGGATCCACATAAAGTTGATGCTGAATATCCGTAACGCTGGCAATCAATTCCTCTGGCGAGTCATAGCCATAGATCCTGGCCAGCATTGGGTTTGCTGTGACATAGCGCCCATCTATCGTAGTTTGAAAAATGCCTTCCACTGCATTTTCAAAGATGCTGCGAAATTTGGCTTCTGCCTGCTGCAATGCCTGTTGCGCCTGGCGATATTCCGTAATGTCGCGACAGATGACATGCAGTTCTGGCTGACTATTGCGTTCATTAAAGCTAAGCTGGGCCTGTTCACTGACCCAGACCACCTGGCCATCTTTGCGAACTTGACGGTACTCTAGCCGATTAGAAATCGTTTGCTCAGCAAAGATACGCTCGGTCTCTATTTTCACCCAGGCGCGATCGCTGGGGTCAATCAGGTCATAGATGGAGGAGCCAATCAACTCGGCTTTGGTATAGCCAAGGGTATTGGCCCCGTGGTGATTGACGGAAAGGATGATGCCCGCTGGCGATAGGGAACAGTAAAAGTCTGGAGCATAGTCATACAAATTTTGATAGCGCTGTTCACTTTGGCGCAGGGCTGCTTCGGCGCGCTGGCGATCGCTAATATCCACAGAAATGCCACCCAGGGCATAGAGGTGACCATTTGGGTCAAAAAGGGGAAACTTTGTAGACAAATAAATATGTACCCCATCGGGTAAAGTGATCGCTTCATCAAAGCGGGAAACAGCTTGCGTTTGTAAGACTTGCTGATCGTGATCTTGAATCAGGGCCGCTACCTCTGGAGTCACCAATTTGTAGGAACTGGTTCCCGGTAGCTGCTCCAGAGGCAACTGAAAAATGTTAGCAAGCTCTCGATTGGCAAAAATGAACCGTCCCTCTAAATCTTTGATATAGGCGATCGCTGGGATATTATTCAAAAACGCTTGCAGTCGGGCTTCACTGGCAACCAGTGCCGCCTCCACCTGCTTGCGTTCTGTAATGTCGGTAATGAACCCTTCCAGCCTAAGGACGTTCCCGTCTCTGTCATAAATGGCCCGGCCCTTCTCCCAAAACCAACGCTCCTCCCCTGTTTTTGTACGAATGCGGTATTCCACCACATAGGGCTGCTGCTGCTCTACTGCTCGGTGAATGGTGGCCAGGAGAGCAGGGAGATCGTCTGGGTGAGTAATCTCGTTATAGGTGATTAATCGCCTTGTACCGGCCAACTCCTCAGGGTGATAGCCCGTGAGGGCATAGCATCCTTCGCTGAGATAGGTCATAGACCATTCCGGGTCATTTTGACAACAAAACACAATGCCCGGTAGGGAGTCTACCAGGGTTACTAGCTGCTGGTGGCTGACAGCGAGGAGGGTTTGGGTTTGCTCATACCCAAAGGCTTCCCAAGTAACGTCAGCCTGAGGAGGTTGAGCACTAAGACGAACAGGGGGAGTGAGGGGCATCTTCAACATCGTCTGACAGATCTCAAGCACTTGCTGCACTGAGGTGATTTTTGAGAGCGGGATAATCAAATAACTGAACGGCAAGGGAAAACCGCTGGGTGGGTTATCCAGGTCGTGCCGGAGCACCGCTGACTGCTGCAGCAATTGCTGGCTGAGCGTTGCGATCGCCGCAACCAAATCCGTGGGGGACTGTTCTGGCATTGCTGATTCAGTCCGAGTGGTCGGCACCGTTGCCAACAACGGCACCAGCACCGGGCTGATGGCTAAAAAACAAGCCGCTGCTTGATTGGCCGCTGCCTCTACCTCTGCAACCCCTAAAATCAGG
>Ga0272446_1001450_pt1 | contig 34447 bp, 16 predicted proteins | sample YNPCB0061_FD_194587 | JGI IMG/M metagenome (GOLD analysis project Ga0272446, IMG submission 194587) | Hot spring microbial mat communities from Yellowstone National Park, WY, United States - YNP-CB-006-1 | ecosystem: Environmental > Aquatic > Thermal springs > Hot (42-90C) > Sediment | place...
TTATCTCGGTTTCAGGCATTCCTCGACGGCGCGTTCCGGAATGGCGCCTTCCCGGATGACGCGCCAGTAAGGTTCGGTGATGTCCACCGTCGTGGCGCCCGCGCCGAGGCACGGTCCTCCGTCTAAAACCAAGTCGATCCGGCTGTCCATGATGCCGAATACCTCGATTCCGCTGTGGCAGGTGGGTTGTCCGCTGATATTGGCGCTGGTGCCAATGAGCGGCTGTTTCAGGCGCTCCAGCAATGCGACTGCTGTCGGAGATGCAGGCTGCCGGAGCGCCAGCCTCCCCGTGTTCCCCGTCACTTTCAGGGGCACTTTGGCCGAGGCGGGAACGATAATCGTCAGGGGTCCGGGCCAAAAATGTCTCGCCAACAAAAAGAAACGGGAGGTGGCCTCTTTGGCTAACTCCTGTGCTGTCAACAGGTCCGGAACCAGCAGCGGGAGCGACTGGTTGGGCGACCGCCCCTTGGCCGCAAAGACCCGTCCCACCGCCCGCAAGTTGAAAGGATCCGCCACCAGAATGTACAGCGTGTCGCTGGGGATGGCGACGATTTCGCCCTTTTGAATGTGTCTGACGGCGCGATCCAGCGCTTCGGCGCTGGGGTGATCCGGATCGATTTCAATAAGATCGGTTGCCACAGTTCATCCAGAGCAAGAAGTGTTAACCCACTTGGCGCACCGTAAAGAAACGTAGTTTACCGTGGACCGATGGCATCGGCAACCTCCAAAGCCATTTCGTAACGCCCAAACGGCGCGCTCAGTTGCACGCCCGCCACCATTCCGCGGGTCGCTCGGACCATTTCCTGCGCAATCCGGACGCCCTCCTGGCGGGCTCTTTCCGCCGTATCGGCGCGCCGCATGCGCTCCATGAAAGTTTCCGGCACCGGAACCCGCAACTCGTTGACCATAAATTCGGCGTTGCGGAAGCTGGTCAGGGGCCAAATCCCGCAAATAAATGGAATTTTCAGATGCTCCACCCGGCGAAGGAACTGTTCGAGCAAGCGCACGTCAAAAACCGGCTGAGTGACGGCAAACTCGGCCCCGGCTTGCACTTTCCACTCGAAACGGCGCAGTTCTTCTTCCAGGTTCAAAGCGCCAGGATTGGCGCCCACGCCGATGAGCAGCGTGGTCTGCGAACCGATGGGGTTCCCGCCGATGTCCAACCCGCTGTTCAAGTTGTTGACAATATTCGTCAGCCCGATGGAATCCACATCAAACACCGCGGTGGCGTCCGGATAGGCCCCCATGCGGGGCGGGTCGCCGGTGATGCAGATCAGGTTTCGGATGCCCACAGCCTGCGCGCCGAGCAGTTCGGATTGGATCCCGAGGATGTTGCGGTCGCGGCAGCAAAAGTGCAAAACGGTCTCGATTCCGGCTTCTCTCTGGATAATCTGGCAGGCTACCTGCGCGCTCATCCGAGAACTGGCGCGCGGTCCGTCGGGGACGTTGATGCAGTCGATGCCGTGCGCCGCGCACAGCTTGGCGCCCGCCACTTCCTTAGAGGCGTCCACCCCTCGCGGGGGCAAAATCTCGACGAAGGCCACGAACTTTCCGGCTGCCAGCTTGGCGCCCAGCTTAGATTTCTGGGCCATGGGAACTTTGGGCAGCGCCTGGGCTTTGGCTACGGGCGTCTCCACGGTCACAGCCAGCCGCTTGTGCACCGGCTGAAGAGAGCGGGCCTCGGCCCGGATGGCTTTAATGTGCTCCGGTGTGGTGCCGCAGCAGCCGCCCACGATTCGAACGCCTGCCCACAGCAGCCGCCGCGCATATTGCGCCATATATTCGGGCGAACACAAGTAGATGTTACGGCCCTCGACCCGTGAGGGGTGTCCGGCGTTGGGCATGGCGCTGATCGGTTTTGTGGTGTAACGCATCATGCGCTCCACCGTCTCCAGCGTGATCTTCGGTCCCACGCCGCAGTTGCAGCCGATTACATCGCATGGGGTCTCATGCAGCCGCTCGGTGAAGGTCTTGACATCGGCGCCGCCGGCCAGGTTGCCATAGTCGTCGACGGTCACTTGGGCGACAATCACCATGTCGGGGCCGGCCGTCTCGCGCGCCGCCGCCACCGCTTCGCACAGCTCGTTCAGGTCCGAAAACGTCTCCAAAATGAGCAAATCCACGCCGTTTTGGACCAAAACAGCGATTTGTTCGGCGAAAAACGCGCGGGCCTCTTCGTAAGAGGTCGGCCCCAGCGGCTCGATGTGCACCCCCAGGGGGCCTACGGCGCCGGCGACGAACGCCCCGCTGAGGGAAGCGGCCTCGCGCGCCAGCCGGACGCCGGCTTCGTTGATGGCCTTGAGCTTGTCGGCCAATCCATAGGAGGTGAGCCGCGGCCGCGTAGCTCCAAACGTATTCGTTTCAAGGATTTCCGCTCCTGCCCGGGCGTATTCCTCGTGGACTTCTTTGACCAAGCCCGGATTGGACAGGTTCAGCTCGTCGAAGCAGCGGTTGATGAAGACACCCTTAGAGTAGAGCATGGTGCCCATGGCGCCGTCGGCGACAAAGACGCGCTGCTCAAGCTGAGTCCGGAATTCTCGCGCCCGGGAACCGGCGTCCCCAAATGGGCTACGGGGAGTGCTCATGATTCGCGTCTCAACATCTGGCGGGGAGGCGGGCGACTGCCTGCTATGTTTCCCTTCTATTCGCCTGGCCTACCGCGCAACCTAAGAAGGCCACAGCGGGAAACTTACCGGAGGCAACCAAGCCAGCAGGAAGCACGCCAGATATGACGATTCTACCGCAAGGCGAAGAAAAGCAACAACCGGTGTTTAAAGCGGGATGGAGGTCCTTGAGTGGGCTAAAGCAGGGTTGCAGAACCGCCGATGGAAGGCATGATGAAGCGTCTTGTGGTGTTGGCACTGCTTCTGGGGGGCGCCAGCCTGTCAAGCGGGCAGACGCAGCCGGGCACGATTTCCACGGTGCGGGTGTTCACGGAGCCGGAAGGGGTGAAATTCGTTGTCGATGGCAAAATCTACGACCGGACAGCGGTGTTCAGTTGGCCGAGCGGCAGCGTTCATACGCTCAGCGTGGTGTTGCCGGAGCCATTCCGAGATCCATTCGTCCCGCAGATTCCATCCGCGGAGTGGAAAACAGATTGTCCGGAGCGGGCCTATGCGCCGGCAGGAACTCAGATCGACGATAACTGCGAAACCCGGTGGAGTTTCACCGGCTGGTCGGATTCGACAAACGTCGGCCGTCATGGCTCGGCCACTACGATTACAGTAGTGGCCGATCCTTCTATTACCTTCTACCGCGCGACCTTCGAGACCGAAGTGCGCATCCGGCTAACCTTTTACGGCGAGGAGAGAACTCCTCCGTCGGGTCCGGGAGCATGCTCGATCGGCTCTCCACCCCCGCCGCCGGACCGGCATCAGCCGGGCATTGTGCAAGTGGGCAGCGCCTGCTATTGGAGTAGCGGGCACATCTGGGTCCCAAAGGGAAGCTCGGTTCCCATCGCCGCCACACCCTACGACGGCTTTGCCTTCCTAGGCTTTTCCGTAAATGCCGGACCGGTTCAGCCCTCCGTGTCTTCCGTGAGAGTACTCGCTCCGCTGGACATCATGGCGCGCTTTGCGCCGGGCAAGAGCGTGAAATTCAAGACCGATCCAGAAGGATTGCATCTGCTGATCGACCGGACGGAAATCCCCACGCTGCCCAAGAACGAGCCGAAGGAGTACCCTAGGCTGGCTCAGTTCTGGTGGGCGGAGGGCACCACGCACGTGCTGGCGGCGCCGTCGCCGCAGCAAGACCGGGAAGGCACGCCGTGGTTTCTCGATTCTTTCTCGATCGGAGGGGGGCAGAACACGCTATACACGGTCACCGACATAAACATTCCGATCGTCATCACCGCCAAGTTCGTCCGTGGGGCTTTCGCCGATATTTTCACCAGACCTGCGGGCTTGAAGCTCAAAATCGACGGGCGCGACAACTGGATGGGCAACAGCTTCGCCTGGCCGTTGGGTTCCAAGCACACCATCTCCGCGCCTCCCGAGCAAACCGACGCCAGGGGACGCAAATACCGCTTCAAGGGTTGGAGCAATGGAGGACCCGCCACTCAAGAAATCACGGTGACGGAAGCCGCTCTGGATGGCGGCATCCGCTTGGTGGCCGAATACGAATTGCTCGGCCAAGTGGTGATTCGCAGCACGATGCCGGGAACCGTGGTGAGCGTGGATGGGGCCGAATGCCGAATGCCCTGCATTTTGGACCGGCCGGAGGGCGATCAGATACGAATTTCGGCCGCTCACCTGCCGCTGAGCAGCGTAGAACGACTGGAGTTTGCCGGCTGGTCCGATGGCGCGCCGGCCCAGCGAGTGGTGAAGGTGGAGGGAACCGAGGCGCTGACGCTCACGGCCAACTATCGTAAGGCTTACCTATTGCAAACCACGGCCGAGCCCATGGCGGGCGCGGTGATCGTGGTAGACCCACCCTCGCCGGATTCCTTCTTTGCCGAAGGCGCGCAGCTCAGCATCACCGCGCAGGTGAGGCCCGGTTACCGGTTCCGGCGCTGGGAAGGCGACGTGAGCGGCATGTACCGCTCCGCCAGTTTTCAGATGGACCGCCCGCGGGTGGCGCGAGCCATACTCGACGTGGCGCCGTTTCTGGCTGAAAGTGCGGTTAAGAACGCCGCCGGAGATACGCCGGATGCTGTGGTGGCGCCCGGTTCGCTCATTTCGATCTTTGGCGCCAGCCTGGCCGCCGAGTACAAAGTCGGACCCTCCAGCCCGCTGGCGCAGAGCATCGCCGGCGTGACCGTGCGCGTGGGCGACCGCCTTCTGCCGCTGCTTTTCGTATCGCCCGAACAGATCAACGCTCAGTTGCCTTCAGATCTCGAGGAAGGCGAATACCGCCTGGCTGTGCAGCGCGAAGGGCACGAGCAAGTAAGCGCCCGGTTCCAAGTGGCGAGGAACGCGCCGGGGCTGTTCTCCATGGTTTCAGAAGGGAAATCCATTGCGCTGGCTACCCACGAGGACGGGCGGATGATTTCGACTGCGGCGCCGGCTCAAAAAGGCGAAACCATCACGCTGTTCGGCACCGGGTTTGGACCCTACGACCGGCGGCCTCCGGACGGATTCGCCACTCCGCCGAGTCCCGCCTTTCGAATCAGCGATCCGGTGGAAGTCCTGATCGGCGACCGCGTCATCGAAGCCGGCTGGGCGGGGGCGGCGGCGGGCTTTGTCGGAATGAACGTAGTCCGCTTCCGGATTCCCGAAGACCTGCCCACGGCGAGTCCGTTCGAGGTGCGGGTGCGAGTGAACGGCCGTGACAGCAACACCGTAGCGATTCCGCTGGAATAGTGCGCTCAAATCTCAATTTTGTAACCATTTCGGCTTGACACCCGTCGCTACAGGCGACACTATGGAAGTGCCAAGGAGGTTGGCGGCTATGAAGAGAGTTCCTGCTGTACTGGTTGCGGTGGCTGCCGGCTGCTGCTTTGCAGCGCTTGCCGCCGGCCAAGCGGTGATCTCAGCCCGCTCCGGCACGATTCACTACCTGGAAGGCCAAGCCTTTCTGGATGATAAGGCCGTAGAGATGAAGTTCGGCCAGTTTCCGGAGATAGGCCGCCAGCAGGTTTTCCGCACCGAGGAAGGGCGCGCGGAAATTCTGCTGACGCCGGGCGTCTTCCTCCGCGTCGGGGAGAACAGCGCCATCCGGATGATTTCCAATCCGCTTAGCGACACGCGCGTAGCGTTGCTTCGGGGCTCCGCGCTCATCGAGTGCGCAGAAATCATAAAGGGAACGGCGGTAAGCTTCACGGTGGGCGACATCGAGATTCCGTTTCAGAAACGGGGGCTGTTCCGGCTGGATGCCGAACCGCCGCTGCTGCGCGTGTATAGCGGCGAGGCGGCGGTAATCGCCGGCGGCGTATCCACGGCGGTCAAGGACGGTCGGCAGGTGGAGCTTAACGCTGCGCTGCTGGTTCCCGCCAAGTTCGACAAGAACGACGCCGATGCGCTCTACCGTTGGGCCAAGCGGCGCGCCGAATCTCTAGCGGTGGCCAATATCGCGGCGGCGCGGCGTGCTGCCCGCAGCGGCGGCGGCTCCCTGCTGAACAGCGGCTGGATGTGGAACCCGTACTTCGGCATGATCACCTATGTACCCTGGCGCGGTTCTTATTACAGCCCGTTTGGGTACCGTTTCTGGAGTCCGGGTTCGGTCTATCAAGTATTCGAGCGTCCCAGCCCCAGCTTGGGCGGCGGGAGCGGCATGCCCTCGGCGGCTTCCAGCTCCGCGCCGTCTTATAACCCCTCTTACGGGTACACGACCGCGGAACGCTCCGCCGGCAGTTACTCGGTTGCGGCTCCGGCTGCCAGTTCCGCTCCGGCTTCCAGCGCCCCGGCGCCCAGCGCTCCGGCGCGCACCAGCGACTCCGGAGGCGGACGCGGCACGGTAGGCGGTCCGCGCTAACGCAATTCCCGCTCGAAAAACGAGAGGATCGTCTCGCGCATGTGGCGCTGGAAGGCTCCGGTGACGCCGTGAGTCTTTTGCGGATACAGCATCAGATCAAACGGCTTGCCGGCGCGCTGGAGAGCCACCATCATTTGAAAGGTATTCTGGAACAGCACGTTGTCGTCCTGGTAGTTGTGGATCAGCATCAGGCGACCTTTCAGGTTGGCGGCAAAGTGCACGGGTGAACTTTCCCGGTAGCCTTTGGGGTTGTCCTGGGGCAATCCGAGGTATCTTTCCGTGTAGATGGTGTCGTAATTTCTCCAATCCGTGACCGGCGCGCCCGCCACGCCCGCGCGGAAAACCTCCGGCGCGTGGAGCATGGCGTAGAGCGTCATGAAGCCTCCGTAACTCCAGCCGTGAATCCCCACCCTTTTGGGGTCCACGAATCCCATGTCGATCAGCCGCTGGAGCCCGAGGAGCTGATCCTCCAGTTCCTGCTTGCCCAATCGCCGGAACAGCTTGGACTCCCAGGCGTGTCCCCTGCCGGCGGAGCCGCGGTTGTCGAGTTGCCACACCGCAAAGCCGCGGTGCGCCAGCGCCTGTTCGAAGCTCGCTCCGCGCCACGAATTCTGCACCGCTTGCGAGTGGGGTCCGCCGTACACCATGACTATGGCTGGATACAGCCGGCCCTTTTCCCAGCCCGCCGGACGAATGAGGCGAGCATAGAGAGTCTCTCCGTCGGGCGTCCTCACCGGCACGATCTCGACCGGAAGCAGCTCCAACTCTTCGATGGGCTTACGGTCCGGAGCCTCCAACTCCGCCACCAATCCGCCGTCGGCTTGGCGCAAAACCCGCCGGGTGGGTTCGCGCAAACTGCCGTAGGTGTCGGTAAAGTGGGCGCACGTGGGGCTCATACTCACCCGGTGGACGCCCTCCTCGGCGGTGATGAGCCTCCGTCCGGAGCCGTCCAAGGCGACGCGATACAGGCGCTGCTCCAAAGGACTCTCCTCGGTCGACAAGTAGTAGACCCAGCCGCCCGGCTCATCCAGACAAACCACTTCGGTCACTTCCCACTCGCCAGAGGTGAGTTGACGTTGCAGCTTTCCGTCCATTTCGTATAGATACAGGCGCCGGAAGCCGCTGCGTTCGCTGGACCACAAGAAACGCCGGCTATCGGCGAACACGCGGAGATCCGAGGTGAGATTCACCCAGTAAGGATCGGTTTCGCGCAGCAGGAGGCGCGCCGCGCCGGATGCCGCTTTCACCAGCAACAGATCCAGGCGGTTCTGCACGCGGTTCAGGCGCTGCACGAGCAGGCTCTGTGCGTCGGGGGTCCATGTGACCCGCCCAAGCAAAGCCTCCCGGGTTTCACCGACATCCATCCAGCGGGTTTGTCCGCCAGCGGCGGGGACCACTCCCAGGCGGACGTCGGCGTTGGGCGTGCCCGCTTTAGGATAACGCTGCGGCTCGAATACCGGGATGGCCGGTTGCAGATCCCCATGCGGATACACCATCTGGCGGCTGACGTCGAACTGCAAGTACGCGAGCGCCTTGGAATCGGGCGACCACCAATAAGCGGTGCCGAGGTCGAGCTCCTCCGGATACACCCAGTCCAGGCGGGCGTTCCAGAGCGTCTCCGTAGCGTCGTGCGTCAGGCGCCGCTCTTTGAGCGAAGCCAGATCGAGAACAAACAGCTCATTGCCGCGCCGGAATGCGACCCATTTGCCATCGGGGGAGATTTTAGGGTCGCGCTCGGCAGCCGCTGTGGATGTCAGTTGACGCCACTTGCCCGAGGGCGCCTCCATCAGGAATAAGTCGCCTGAAGCCAGCACCAGCAGACGCGCGCCGTCCGGGGTCCATTGCAGGCGTGCTTCTCTCACGCGCCGGTTTTCCCAGGCAAAGGGCGCCGCAGGATCGCCTTTCGCGGCTGCTGCGTTCAGCGGCGCCAGCGGCGCTACCTCCTTGGCTTCCCGGTTCGAGATTTCATAAAGATAGATGCGCTCCGCGGCTTCGTACGCGAATTTGGACCCGTCGGGCGACCACACCGGCGCCGGGGAGGGGCGCGCGGCGAAGCGGTCCACATCGTCCAGGGTGACCGGGCGCTTCTGTGCGAAGCTCCAAGTCCCCGATAACAACACCAACAGAGCAGTGACTTTATGAGGCATGGATCGAGGTTTTGCGCGTGCGCGCATCTTTGTGAATATCCCGGAGTTTCATCCCAGTGAGCGCCAGCGCCACAAACCCGGCGAGCCACAGCGGGACGGTCACGACGAAGAACAGAAGAGTGGCGAATCCGGTGGCTGCGGCTTTGTCAATGCCGAACAGCATCAAGCCGAGCTTGGTCAAAGCCTGGAAGGATCCCACATTGCCGGGCGCTTGGGGCGGGATGCTGCCCAAGCGCAGGATGACCAGCACCACGGCCGCCTGCCAGAAATTCAGCGGGATTCCAAACCCTTTCATCAGCGCAAACACCGGGACCGCTTGCAGGGCCAGATAGAGGAAACTTACCAAGGCCGCCAGATAAAACGATGGCGAGTTGCCCATGGCATGCAGCCCCTCCACCACGTGCCAGAGCTTCTCCTTCCAGCGGCTTTGGCGCACCACGGCATGGGCGTGATGTTTCATAAAGATAGCCAGCGCTACCAGCGCCCCGAGCACGACCAGGATGGCTAGCAGAATCAGACTGCCGTCCAACAACAACTGCGGCAGTTTGACGAAGCGGGTGCAAAGGAAAAAAAACAGAATCAACCATACGCCGTCGAACAGCCGCTCGACCACCACGCTCGACACCACCACGCCAAATTCCAAGCCGTTCCATTTGGCCATGAGGAAACTACGGATGAGTTCGCCGCTCCGCAACGGCAATACTTCATTGGCGAACAAGCCGATGTAAATGGCCTGAACCGAGCGCCACATCGAAACCGCCGCCACCGGCCGCAACACCAGCGTCCACCTCCACCCCTGGGTGACATAGACCAGGATATCGGCGGCCACGGCCACCGCCACCCAACCGGGATGGGTCGCCCAAATGCGGGGCAGCTCCCTTTTCCAGTCGAACCCGTGGTACACCCAGATGAGGCAGGCGATGGAAACCAGATAGCCCACCGCGGGGATGAGCCAATTAGGAGCCTTTTTCCTCCGTTTGGCCTTTTTGCGGTGGGTTTTGATCATCTGGCTCAGCTTCCATTGTAACGGACGTCCTCTGTTTTCCTCCGCGCCTGAGCGTGGCGGCCCAAGACAGCGCGGGCAGCAGGACGATCAGCCCCGTGCCGGTGGCCACCATGGCCGGCGTCATGCCGCCGTCGATCAGCAATCCGGCTGAGTAGTTCACCGCCGACATGGTCAGCATGGCGAAGGCGTATTCAGCCGAAAACACGCGTCCGCGGAAGCGGTCGTCCGTCATTTGCTGTAAGAGCGTCGTCGAGAAGACCCAGATGATGGAGCCGCCCATATGGGCCACCACCAGCGCCAGGCAAGCGGTTTCAAGCGTCGGGGCCGCACCCAACAGGAGATAGCCCACGGAAGCCGCAAGAAATCCGATGAGGATACCCAGGCGCAAGCGGCGCGGGTTCGGTCCCGCCCAGTAACTGCCAATCAATGGACCCAGCAGGGCGCCCACGCCGCGCGAAGCCATAAGGATGCTCATGCCCAGCATACCGGCGCGGCGTTCGTCGAGCTGGGCGACCCCGACGGGGAAGACCCGTTCGCCCATCACCGTGACCAAGACCCAGTTGGCGCCCGTCAGGCCGAGGCCGGCCTTAACGAACATGGTGACCAACAAGCGCGCGTCTTTGCGCACATAACGTACGCCTTCGATGATCGGCCTGAAGTCCGCCAGTTCGCGGCTGTGAAACGGTGGGCGGTTTTCGATGTGCGGCTCGTGGAACTTCATCCTGGCAATCAACAAAGCCGACACTACAAAGGAGACGGCGTTGATGACGAACACGGCGTCGCGGCCGAAGGCGGCGGCCATCAAGCCGCCCACAGCCGAGCCGACGGCCAGATTGAAAGACCAGGTGGTGGAGGAAAGCGCGTTGGCCACCGGGATATCGCCGCTTGTGGCGATGTTCGGGATTACGGCGCTTCGCCCGGGCTCGAACAGCGCCCACATGATGGTTTCCAAGAACAGGAGCACATACAAGAACGGGACCGCCTCCGGCGTACGAACCAGGAGCATTCCCAAGACGATGAAGGCCCGGCACCAGTCGGCGAAAATCATCACCTGCTTGCGGCTCAGCCGGTCGTGCAGCACGCCGGCGGTGGGCGCGATGAAGAATTGAGGCAGCACCTGGAGCACGAACGCCAGCGACACGGCGCGGGCGCTGCCGGTGTACTCCAGCAGCAGGCTGTAGATGGCGACCGTGTAGAACCAGTCCCCAAGCTCGCTGACAATCTGCGCCAGCCATAATAAACGGAAGTTCCGGTTGTGGCGCACCAACCGGAGATACGAGGAGAGCGTGATAGGCCGGTGTTCCATGGAGTCAGCCGGTGTAGAGGCCCATTCTGCTCTTCACCAGCTCCACCGTGGAATTGGCGATGGGCGCCACGCGCGCGGCGCCCTCGCGGAGCACGCCGGCCACGTACCCCGGTTCCGCGACGATCTCGCGGTAGCGCTTTTGGAACGGCTCCAGGTGCGAAATCACCATGTCGGCTACTTGCTTCTTCAGTTCGCCGTAACGCATGCCGGCGAAATGGGCTCGCATCTGCTGGTCGCTCCACTCCCCAAAAGCCTGAAAAATAGTCAGCAGGTTTTGCACTCCGGGTCCGATGTTATCGAAATCCACCGCGGGATTGGAATCCGTGGTGGCGCGCATGATCTTCTTGCGGACTTGGTCGATGGGATCCAGGAGATTCACCGCGTGGTTGGCAGCCGTGACCGACTTGCTCATTTTCTTTTCCGGGTCGTCGAGACCCATCACCCGGGCGCCGACCGCCGGAAGATGAGTCGCGGGCATCACAAACGTCTCACCGTACAGCGAGTTGAAGCGCTGGGCGATATCGCGCGTCAGTTCCAGGTGCTGCGCCTGGTCGTCCCCCACCGGGACGATCGCCGCCTGGTAGAGCAAGATGTCGGCCGCCATGAGCACGGGGTATTGCAACAGTCCGTCGCCTACCGTTTGCTGGGTTTCGGCCTTGGCTTTATATTGCGTCATCCGCTCCAGCCATCCCACAGGCGTGACACAGGTCAGCATCCATGCCAGTTCCGCGTGGGCGGGCACGGCCGACTGAACCATGATGGAAGAGTGCTTCGGGTCGATGCCGGCCGCCAAAAACAAGGCGGCGATCTCCTGGATCTTGGCCCGCAGCGAAGCCGGCTCCTGATAGACGGTAATGGCGTGCAGATCGACGATGCAGAAAATGCTCTCGTAGTCGTACTGGATTTTCACCCAGCTCTTGAGCGCACCCAAGTAGTTGCCGATATGCAGATTGCCCGAAGGTTGGACCCCGGAGAAAACTCGTGCTTTCATTGTGAAAGAAGGGTTAAACTTCATCCTACGAGATGCAGCCGCCGGAATCCAACACCGAACTGAAAATTGAGAAGTGGATTTATGGGGGCGACGGCTTAGGACGGCTGAACGGCCAAGTGGTCTTGGTCCCGTTCGCCATCCCCGGCGAGCGGGTGCGCGTACGCTTCACCGGCGCACAAACGGGGCTGCGCCGCGCCAGCCTGGAGGCGGTGCTGGAGGCGTCGGCGGACCGCGTGGCGCCCCGCTGCCCGTACTTCGGGGTTTGTGGCGGTTGCCATTACCAGCACGCCGCCTACCCTCTGCAACTGGAGCAAAAGACCCTCATTTTGGCGGACGCCTTCCGCCGCATCGCCAAGGTGGAGATCCCGGCGCCGGTCAAAGTCGTCTCAGGCGAACCTTGGGGCTACCGCAACCGCATCCAACTCCACTTTGCGGAACGGCGGCTGGGGTTCATGGCGGCGGGGAGCCACCGGTTGCAACCGGTGGACCGGTGCCCGGTGGCGTCCCCGGCGTTGGAGCAGGCCATCGGAATCCTGCGGCAGATGGTGGGCGAGCGTCCCTGGCCGCAGTTTCTGCGGTCGCTGGAGGTCTTCACGAATGAATCGAACCTGCTGATCAACGTGCTGGAATCGCGGCAGCGCGTGGCGCGGCGGTTCTTCGACTGGTGCGCCGAGCGCATGCCCGGCTGCAATGCCGGTTCTCTGGAATGGCCGGTTGCCGGTTTCTCCTATCGGGTGAGCCGCAGGTCATTCTTCCAAGTGAACCGCTTTCTGCTGGAGGAACTCATCCATGCCGCGGTGGGGGAGGCTTGCGGCGAGTCCGCATGGGACTTGTACGCTGGGGTGGGACTATTTTCCTTGCCCTTGGCCAAACGGTTCCGCCGCGTGACAGCCGTAGAAAGCAGTTCGGGCGCCGCCGCTGACCTGGAGTTTAATGCTGCCCGGGCAGGCTTGCCAGTGGACGTCCGCCACTGCTCGGTGGAAGATTTTCTCGATAATGAAGCGGCGGCGCCGAATTTCGTCATTGCCGATCCGCCGCGCGCGGGACTGGACAAGCGCAACGTTGGCAACCTCCTTCGTCTCAGGCCGCGCCGTTTGGTGGTGGTCGCCTGCGATCCCGCCACCCTGGCCCGAGACGCCGCCGCCTTGCTCGCCGGAGGGTACAGGCTGGAGAGGCTGACGCTGGTGGATCTGTTCCCCCACACCTACCACTTGGAAACGATTGCGGCTTTCGAAGCGTAGCGGGCGGAGCGTTGGCGGGCCCCCGCTCTCAGGCCGGCATCTGGAAGCGGATGCCATTTTGGTGCTGCACCAGTCCGGAGCACTGATCCGGGCGATGACGTTCTCTGACGAGAACCAACGGCGACAACCACAAGGGATGGGATGTCATGGTCTCTGTTTTCATCAGCGCTGGGGGTTCATGCCATTCAGTCTGGCCTGCCATCGCACCACCCGGGAGAGGTGTTACGGTAGGAGTATGTCTCGCACAGCATTTTGGGCGGCGGTCTTCTGCGGGGTGGCCGCGTTTGCACAAACGTTTAATTCCCGCATAACGGGGACGGTGACCGACCCCACGGGGAGTGCGATCCCGGGAGCGAAGGTTACCGCACGAAACGTAGACACCAACGTAAGCAAGCAAGGTGAAGCGGGGGCGTCGGGAGTGTACAACATCCCCCTGTTGATGCCGGGCAACTATGAGGTGATCGTGGAGTCGGCTGGCATGCAGTCGCAAGTCCGGCGGGGCGTGCTGCTGGAAGCCAACTCGACCGTGACCTTGGATTTCCAGATGCAATTGGCGCAGGTGGCCACTAGCATCGATGTAACCGGGGACGTTCCGCTACTGCAAACCGAGACTTCCAACGTAGCGAACACGGTGGACGCAAGAATCATTGAAGAGTTTCCCTTGATTCAGCGCGATGTGATGGCATTGGTGCGCACGATGCCCGGGGTGATTGCCCGGGATCAAGTGGGCGATGCGCGGGGCGGCCGTAATGTGTTTGATTCGAATTTTTCGGTGGGAGGCGGCCGGACTTCAACCAACGAGGTGCTGATTGACGGAGCTGCGAACACCATCGGCGATTTCAACGGCGTGGCCATTGTACCGCCCCAGGACGGCGTACAGGAGTTTCGCATCGAGGCCAATTCTTTTTCGGCGGAGTTTGGCCGCACCGGCGGCGGGGTGGTAAACATCATTACCAAGCCGGGCACGAACTCGTATCGCGGCAGCGTCTACTATTACCATCAGAATGACGCTTTTAACGCCAATACCTTTTCCAACAACCGGTTCAGCCGGCCGAAGAACGTGCTGCGCCGCCATCAATACGGCTACAGCGCCGGCGGACCAGTTTTAATCCCGAAGGTTTATAACGGCAAGAACAAGACGTTTTTCTTCACCGCATATGAAGGGCGTTCGGAGAAGGACCCCATCGACGCCATTTTCAGCGTGCCGACTGAACTGGAGCGGCGAGGCGACTTCTCCCAACTGCGCTTTCTGAGCGCCGCCGGTCCGCAGCCCATCACCATTTACGACCCGGCGACCAGCCGCATCGTGGGCGGCGCCCGCATCCGCGACCCGTTTCCCGGCAATGTCATTCCAGCGCAGCGGATTAACCCCGTGTCAGCCAAGGTGGTCACCGAGTATCCCGCTCCGAACCGTCCTGGAAGCACCATCACCGGGCGGCAGAATTACGCATACGCGGCACGGCGTACTTACGACCGTAATGTGTTCAATGCCCGGGTGGACCAATACCTCACGGACCGGCATCGCATCTTCGGCCGTTTCACTTGGCAGAGCAGCACGGAGTTAAATCCCAGCCGCGTGGTTCGCTTCACGAACACAAATTCAACCTATGATACATTCCGCAATGCGGCCTTCGACGACACGTTCCAGTGGACGCCTCGTCTGTCGTCCGTCGTTCGGTACAGCTACGCCCGGTTCCGCGCGAACTTACGCTCGAACACACTGGGATTCGATCCTACGTCGCTCGGGTTGCCGTCCTACATCGCCGCCTCAGCGAACGTGTTGTATTACCCGAATTTCTCCATGGGCGGCGATTTTCCGGACATCGGCGGCCAAGCCTATAACAACCAGCCGCGCGACACCCAAGGCGTCCAACTCAACTTTGTGTGGGTGCAAGGACGGCACAACTTGCGTTTTGGCGGCGAATTCCGGCTATATCGCTTCTATCCCTTCCAGGTCTTCAACGCCACAGGAGGCTTCAGTTTTTCCCGCGGCTTTACGCAAATGGACGCGATCGGCGGCGCCCGCCCGGAGCAAGGGCTTGGCTTTGCCAGCTTTCTGTTGGGCGCCGGGAACTTCAGCTTCGAGCATGCGGAGGCGCTGAGCGGTTACCAGCGTTACTGGGCAGGTTATGTGCAGGACGATTGGAAGATCAGCAACCGGCTGACACTCAACCTCGGCTTACGCTGGGAAGTGGAAACCGGCATGGGGGAAGCGCACAACCGGATCGCGTACTTCGATCCGGACGCGGCCAATCCCATTCCCAACGGTCCCAAGGGCGCCATCGTGTTTGCTGGAGACGGGAATCCGCGGAACACGCGTGATACCCGGCTCAGGAATTTCGGGCCGCGCCTGGGGATGGCGTACCGTCTCAGTCCGCGTATGGCCATGCGCGCCGGCTATGGGTTGTATTACCTGCCACTGGGTTTGGAGCCGGCGATTGCCACCACCCCTTACAACTACACGGTGACTGCCGATGTGTACAACCCGGATTACACGATCAGGACCAACCTGAGCAATCCTTTTCCCGGAGGGATTATTCCGCCCGCCGGCGCCGTCCCGCCGAAGGACGGCTCCTACCGGCTCAATAATTCCGCCAATATTCTGTTGCGGGACCAACCCTCTCCGTACCAGCAACAGTGGAATTTCGCCATCGGGCGGCAACTGGCGCGCACCACGGTGGCCGACGTCACTTACACCGGAACCCGCGGCGTACACCTGCCCATTCCTTCACTGGCTCTGAATCAGATCGATTCGCAGTACCTTTCGCGAGGCGGAGCGTTTTTGACGGAGCTGGTCACAAATCCCTACTATGACTTCTTCCGCGGGACCGGAGGGTTGCTTAGCCAGCAGCGGATCCCGCGCATGCAGTTGCTCAAGCCGTTTCCACAGTTCGCCGCTTTTACGACCGCGAACGCGTTTGGAAATGCCCTGAACGCCTGGCGGCCGCACGTGGGTGACAGCGTTTATCACGCGGTCACGTTCCGCATCGAGCGGCGCTTCACCCGGGGGCTGTCATTTGCGGCGCATTACACCATCTCGAAGCTGCTCGACACAGGCGGCGCAGGCAACGGCGCTGCATTCCTGGATCCGTCGGCGCTGCGGGACGTGTTCAACACTCGTCTGGAGCGCTCGGTGGGTTCTTTTGACGTGCCGCAACGCTTGATCATCTACTATTCGTATAACCTTCCCATCGGGAAGGGGCGCGCGTTCTTCCGGCAGGGCGGCTGGGTCGATCATTTGATCGGCGGCTGGAACTTGTTCGCTTTTCACACTTACCAGCGTGGCCTGCCTGTGAACGTTGGAGGCCCGGATCTGTCGCGGCTGGCCGGCGCGGCGCCGTCCAGAGCCAGCGTGGTGGCCGGCGTTGACCCGAAATATCCGATGTCCCAATCGATCGCCAACGCCCGCGATTACGATCCCCGCTGCGGCTGTACAAAACCCTGGTTTAACCCGGCCGCGTTCACCCGTACGCCGGAGTTCGTTATTCCGAACGGACCTCGATTTTTGCCCAACGTTCGCCAGGGTCCACTGGGCAATGTGGATGCCACTTTGTCCAAAGCGATCTATCCCCGCGACGGCTTGCGGCTGCAATTGCAGGGCCGAGCCTACAATCTATTCAATCAGACCACCTTTACCGGGCCCAGCGTCCTGGACGTGACTTCCGCCAACTTTGGTTCTGCCGGCGGCACGCGGGACTCATCCCGCCGCCTCGAAGTGGGGCTGAAAATCAGCTTTTAAACGACTGGCGCGCCGGGCCCGACACCGGCCTTGACACTTGATATGATACTCGTGGGTATCGACGGGAGAACGCCAATGGACCCGAATATGACACGCAGGAATTTCGTCGCCGCGGCCGGCGCGATGAGCGTCGCGCCGGTCTCGCTGGGAGCCGCCGAACGGCCGGCTCTGCTCGGCGGCAAACCGGCTTGTACGGCCAAGTTTCCTTCCTGGCCGATCTTCGACGAGCGCGAAGAAAAAGCTCTGGCCGAAGTGCTTCGCAGCGGCCACTGGTGGCGCGGCAGCGGCCAGAAGGTGGCCGAATTCGAAGCGGCTTACGCGAAACTCACCGGAGCGAAAGCGTGCGTCACCACGGTGAACGGCACCAACGCCCTGTTCACTTCGCTCAATGTCTTGGGCGTCCGGGCGGGCGACGAAGTGCTGGTCACGCCTTTCACCTTCATCGCCACCATCAACGTGATCGTGCGGCAGCACGCGCTGCCGGTGTTTGTCGACAGCGATCCGGAAACGTTCCTGATGGACCCCAAAAAGCTGCCGGAGCTGGTGAACGAGCGCACCAAAGCCATCATGCCGGTGCACATCGGCGGCAACGCGGTGGACATGGACGGCGTCATGGCGGTGGCTCGAAAACACAAGCTGGCGGTCATCGAAGACGCCTGCCAGGCTTGGGTGACGCAGTGGAAAGGCCGCAACGCCGGCCTGTGGGGCGATTGCGGCTGCTTCAGTTTCCAAGCCTCGAAAAACATCAATTCCGGCGAAGGCGGCGCCATCATTTCCAACAACGAAGACTTCATCGACCGCTGCTGGAGCTTCCACAACCAGGGCCGGCCGCGGCGCGGGACCGGCGGTGAATTCAGCTACACCATCAGCGGCAGCAATCTGCGCATGACCGAATTCCAGGCGGCTGTGCTGCTGGCTCAGTTGACGCGTTTCGAGGAACAGACGCAGCGCCGCATCGAGAACGCCACTTATCTTTCCAGCATGCTCAAGGAAGTGCCCGGCATCCGGCCGGCCAAAATGTATCCCGGCTGCACCCGCAACGCCTACCACTTGTTCATGATTCATTACGACAAAAACCACTTCGCGGGAATGCCGCGGGCCCGCTTCTTGAAGGCGCTGAACGCCGAAGGCGTGCGCTTCAGCGCAGGCTATTCCTCGCACCGGAACATCCCGTTCCTGCGCGGGCTGGCGCAGGACCCCGTGTACCGGGCGCTGTTCGGCGCCGAGCGCCTGGCCAAGTGGGAGAAACAGAGTTTCGACCTTCCCGCCAATGAACGGGTCTGCGAGGAGCATGCCTGGTGCGCGCAAAATATTCTCCTGGCGGACCGCAGCGCCATGGAGCAGATCGCCGAGGGGTTCCGCAAGGTCCAGAAAAACGCCGCGCAACTGGCCAAAGCCTGACCGGCGCCTCCAGTCCCTCATAATGGGTGGGGGAGGGCTCGGACGTGGCGGCTCGGCGTTTGGCAGTGGCGGACCTGTTGGACCGTTTGCACATTCAGCCTCGGAATTCAGGGGCCTGTTGGGGTGAATGGATCGGATGCCCAGCGGGCGGAGAACTGGAATCGATCAATCCTTCCGACGGATCCGTCATCGCGCGCGTGGAGGCGGCCTCTGCGGAAGACTACGAAACGGTGGCCGCACGGGCCGCGGAATGCTTCGAGCGCTGGCGCATGTATCCGGCGCCCAAGCGGGGCGAACTGGTGCGAGAACTGGGCGAAGAACTACGCGCGGCCAAGGATGACCTGGGCGCGCTGGTTTCGCTCGAAATGGGCAAGATCCTGGAGGAAGGACGCGGCGAAGTCCAGGAAATGATTGACATGGCGGTGTTCGCCGCCGGACTCTCGCGCCAGCTTTACGGGGTCACCATGCACAGCGAGCGCCCCGGACACCGCATGTACGAGCAATGGCATCCGCTGGGCGTGGCCGGCGTCATCACGGCGTTTAATTTTCCCGTGGCGGTTTGGGCTTGGAACGCGATGATCGCCGCCGTATGCGGCGACTGCGTGATCTGGAAGCCGTCTTCGGAAACGCCTCTCACCGCCATTGCCGTGCAACACATCGCCAACCGGGTGATGGCTCGCCACGGGTGGAAAGGCGTCTTCAACCTGGTGGTCGGGAGCGGCGCCACAGTGGGCGAACGCCTTTTGGCGGACCGGCGCGTGCCGCTCATCAGCGCCACCGGTTCGTGCCGCATGGGTTACCGGGTGGCCGAGGTGGTGGGAGCAAGAATGGGCCGGGCGCTGCTCGAGTTGGGCGGTAATAACGGGGTCATCGTGATGGAGGATGCCGATCTCGACTTGGCGCTGCGGGCCATTCTGTTCGGCGCGATCGGCACAGCCGGGCAGCGCTGCACCACCATTCGCCGCTTGCTGGTGCAGCGGGGCGCTGCGGCCGAGTTGAAGCGGCGTTTGATCGCCGCCTATGCGCAGGTGAGAATCGGCGATCCTCTGGAGCCGGAGACGCTAATGGGGCCGCTGGTGAACGAAGCCGCGGTGCGCGAGATGCTGGAAGGAATCGAGACCATTCGCAGCCAGGGCGGCCGCATTCTTTACGGCGGCCGGCGTTTGGACCGGCCGGGATGTTTTGTCGAGCCCACGCTGGTGGAAGCCCACCCCGGCATGGCGGTGCTGCGCGAGGAGCTGTTCGCGCCGGTGCTTTACATCCTGGAGTTCGACACGCTGGAGGAAGCCATCCGCCTGCACAACGACGTGCCGCAGGGGCTGTCGTCGGCCATTTTCACGGAGAGCCTGGCGGCGGCCGAGGCATTTCTGAGCGCGCGCGGCAGCGATTGCGGCATCGCCAACGTGAATATCGGCACCAGCGGCGCCGAAATCGGCGGCGCTTTCGGCGGCGAAAAGGAAACCGGCGGCGGCCGCGAAGCCGGCAGCGACGCCTGGAAAGCGTACATGCGCCGCCAGACGGTCACCATCAACTGGTCCGGCGAGCTCCCCCTGGCCCAAGGCATACGGTTCGAGCTTTAAACGGTCACCACTTGCCGGCTACCGGGGTCTGGCCCGGGCCACCGAAAAACGCCGCCTTGTCGGAAGGCGGGTCCCAGGTGAAGCTGCCATTGTAGTCCAGCAGCCAGCTTCCGTCTTTGTAAGCGCCGATTTTCGACGACCCGCCGGCGTTCCAGTCTCCGACAACGGGCAGCCATCCGGGACCGCCGAAAAAAACCGCCTTGTCCAGACTAGGACCATCCCAGAGGAGATTTCCGTTATAGTCAAGCAGCCACTCGCCGTCTTTGTAAGCGCCGATCTTCGTGTTGCCCGATCCGTTCCAGTCGCCGATCACCGGCCGGTAGCCCGGCCCTCCAAAGTACACGTTTTTATCGATTGCCGAATTCCACAAAAAATCGCCGTTGTAATCCAGCAACCACTGGCCCTCTCGGTATACCCCAATCTTCGTGAAACCGGTCTTGCTCCAGTCACCAACCACCGGTTCAAAACCTGTCCCACCCCAAAACGGCATCCGGTCGGCGGGAGGATTCCACGCGTAGTTTCCGTCGTAGTCCAGCATCCACACGCCATCTTTGTAAGCGCCGATCTTCGTGCGTCCGTCGCCGTTCCAGTCGCCGGTCACTGGAATCCAACCTGGTCCACCGAAGTAAACGACTTTGTCCACAGAGGGGCCGTCCCAAAGGCCGTTACCGTTATAGTCGAGCACCCAGATGCCGTCCGAGTAAACGCCAATTTTCTCCGTGCCACTGCCGTTCCAGTCTCCGAGCACCGCTCTGTCAGCGGCTGATCCACTACTAAAATAGACGGCGCGATCCGTGGAGACACCATCCCAGGTGAAGTTGCCATTTAGATCCAGCAGCCAGGAACCTGCATAAAACGCGCCGATTTTGGTCGCCCGTGGAAGCACGCCCGGCGCAGCGCTTTGAACGACTGCAAAACTCTGTCCTGCGGCGATAATGCTGCCCGTCCTTGCCAAGCCCGTGTTCTTTTCCACGGAGAAAGTCACCGTGCCGGTCCCTCCCGCAGGTGGTGAACCCGTGATGAACAAGGTAATCCATGCGGCCGTACTATAGGCGGTCCAAAGGCAGCCAGTGGGGGCGATCACGTTGAAAGTGCTGAGCCCGCCGTCGGTGCTGAAAGACCGCGAGGCAGGCTGGAGTGTGTATGTGCAGGGCGCCCCCGCTTGAATGACGGTATAGGTTACTCCGGCAATGGTGAGGCGTGCGCTTCGCGCCAAGGTGTTGTTGTTCGGACCGACTGAGTAAGTCACGGTTCCCGTGCCTGCGCCACTGGCGCCGGAAACAATCATGACCCAGCGGTCCGAGGAACTCGCCACCCAGCGGCAACCCGCCGGGGCTATGACCGTTACCGTTCCACTTCCCCCGGCTGCCGTGAAACTGCGGCTAGTTTCAGACAGGGAAAAAGTGCAGGAGCCGGCCGACATGGAAAGGAATGCCGCAAATGCGTCTCCAGCGCCCGTGCTGACCGGTTGAACGGCGCCCTGCGTCACGGGAAAATTCTCCGAGAAGGTCTGCCCGGCCACAAACGCGTTCCCCAACGCGTCGATGGCTAAGGCGAACGCATAATCGTCGGCTCTCCCGCCGAGCAGGGTTGAGTATAAGACGATTTCTCCGGCTGCATCCAGTTTCGTGAGAAACCCATCGGTGAGCCCGCCGTTGAAAAGTTGGAGAGCATCCGAAGTAACGGGAAAAGCGATGCTCGTGGTATACCCGGCGACGTGGGCTTGGCCCATCGCGTTCACCCCCAGGGCTGTCACCGTCACACCGTCGCAGCAGGCGTAGGGCGCCAGCAAGGTGGAATAGAGCAACGTCCGACCGGACGGCTCAAGCTTTGTGACAAACCCTGATGGCCCGCTTTCAAAAGACGTCTGAAACGCCTTCGGCGTAGTGGGAAAGTCGCTGGACCTGGTATTTCCAGCAACATAGATCGCATTTTGGCTGTCCAGCGCAATTGCCGTGGCGCCATCCCACCCAGAGCCGCCGAGAAACGTCGCAAAGACGAGGGCTGAGGCCGAGGGATTCAGTTTGGCGAGGAACGCCTCGCCGGACTGATAGACCTGCCGTAGGGCGCCGGCAGTGATGGGGAAGTTTGCGCCGGTGATTTCGACGGTTCCGGCCACATAGGCGTAACCAAGCGAATCCACGGCAATGGCGTTTGCCTGTTCGTCGCCATCGCCCCCCAGCAAGGTGGAATATACGAGGCCCGAACCGGACGAGTTCAGTTTCGTTACAAATGCATCCTGATTTAATCGTTTGGTGGTCTGCAACGCACCGGGAGTGACGGGAAAGGCCGCAGAGGATGTGCTTCCGCAAACATAAGCGTTTCCTCCGGCATCTACGGCGATTGCTTTGGGAATGCCCGTGTCTAGGGTTGTGGAATAAAGTAATTGGGTCCCCGCGGGACTCAGCTTCGCCACAAAGATGCCTGTAGGTGCGGTGCGATAAGCGCCGGCGGTGGTGGGAAAATTGGGCGAGGTCGAAATCCCTACCACGTATGCATTTCCTAAACCGTCCGCAGCGATGCCGGCCGCCGTGTCGTTGCCGCTCCCTCCCAGGTAAGTCGCGTAAATCAATTGACTTCCGTCCGGGGTGAGCTTCGCCACGAATATGTCCTGCGCACCTGAATTGGCCGCCCGCACGGCCCCGCTGCTGACCGGGAAATTGGTCGATGTCGTCGTACCTGTTACATACAAATAGCCCTGTGGGTCCACCGCCGTAGCGACGATCCCCTCCGCGCCGGTTCCGCCCAGGTAAGTAGAAAAACTCAGTACGGGATCGATGGTCAGTGGCAGGCTTTGCACATACGGGCCCAGCGAAAACGTCACCTCACTCTGCCCCGTGATGTGGTAGCTGACCGTGACTTCCTTCCGCTTTCCGGCGATCTCTTGGAAGGCCGCCGGCTTATGCTGGCAAAAGGCGCCAGCAGCGGTCTCCACGATCAAGTCTCCGTCCGGGGTTAGATGAAGCCGCTGGCCATTCAGAAATTCTATTGCAATTAGTGACGGGTTGGCGCCTGGAGCAATCAGGAAATCGAACTCAATGTCGTTCCCCCGGCCATAAAACACCGCGTCGATTCCCGGATAAAGCTCGCGGTAGCGAACTGCTGCGTACCGGGGCACTGCGGTGCGCCAGCGGCTTTTGTCCCGGCCAAGAAAATAGTTGCTGATACCTCGGATTGGGCCTTCCGGCTCCAACCTCGCCGTCAGACTGGCGTTGCGAAAGCGAATCTCAACAGGTCCTCCAGGCATTGCTAAGGTGAGCGCCGACGAGGAAAGATAAACTTCCCCCCGCGCGCCTTTCGAAAGAAAACGAACTGTGCTCTGCGCCTGCCCGCGGTTCTCCTCAAACGTAGGAGGAAGAGAAAATCTTGGCTGGGTTGACTGGGCTTGCAGGAGCCCCGCCGCCACTGTCAGGGTAGCCGAGCCGGCGCACGCCCAAAATCTCACTGGGTTCACACCTCCTTACAAGAGGTGGTACCGGAGCCGGGCGAAAGATCTCAATGGAAAAAGAGGGGTTCCGTCAACCAACGGTACGAGGAGCGCCGGCTTTAGCCCATCGCTGGTCAAATTGCGACTCCAACAGCAAACAGCGCGCTCTCCAGGTCTCCTGCTGGACGGCTTCCCGCCTTCGCCGCCGGAGCGCAGGGTCCTCTCTCAAGGCGGCGTGGATCGCGCCGACGAACTCTGCGGGCGTCTCGTATCGGTATACCAAGTGGCTGAACGGCTCTACTTCAGGTAGCGCCGAAGTTGCTACAGGCAACCCTGCGGCCAAATATTCATAAAGCTTGATGGGGTTCGTAGCTTTCGTCAGGTCGTTGATAAGAAACGGGATGCCGGCGACATCCCAGTTTTGAAACAGCTTAGGCAGGTCGTCGTAAGATCTTTCGCCGAGGAATCGCACATTAGGTCGCGCTTCGAGCCGCCGCACACGGTCGCTTTCCACTCGTCCCACCAGTTCAAAGCGCCACTCGGGCTTCTGGCGCGCGGCAAAGTCCAGCGCGTCGACATCGAGCCAGACGTTCAAAGCGCCGGCGTAGCCAACCGTTACAGGATGCGGGTTGTCGGCGGCAGGAAAGCGCGGGGCGCACAACGGGAAATGGTTGAGATCAGCGGCGTTCGGGACCAGCTCGCTTCGGTGTTTCAAGCAAGGAAAACGTTCGAGAACCCGGGCTGCCAGCCACCGGGAGGAGAACAGGATCAAGTCAGCGTCTTGCATCAAGGCGGCTTCGGCTTCCACAATGCTGTCCGCGTAAGACCCAAATCCCTCGATGAGATCGTGGCAATCATAGATTATCATTGAGTCATACTGCCTACGCAGCAGCCGTGCGACATCCCCCCAGATAGGAAGACTAACGATATAAACCTGCCTGGATGCGCCCATTTTGTCCAGGGCTTCTGAAAGCACGTCCGCCACCCGGCGGCTTTCCGTTTCGCGAAGACACCGGTAGTGAAAGACGGGCTCGCGCCACAAGTGCACGTGCGCCTCCACGACGCGGTCTTGCAGTTGCCGAAGGGCAAACTTCGGACTGAACGGGTAAGGCTGACGAAATTCCCGGCCAAGGTGGGGGTTTAGGTAAAGACACCGGTGGCCTATCTCCGCGAACGTCTGGGCCATGTGCTGAGATCGCTGTGCGCGGGTATGCCAGTCGCACATCGGCAGAAACACTACGGCCGGCGCGCTGGCCTGGGCCGGGCGGTTGGCGGGCCCGGTCAAATCGGCATCCGGGTAGTTCCAACAGTTCGCAAAGTGCTCGGGACGGGCGCTAAAAAGTGGGAAATATAGCCATTTGAGATAATATGGCCGGACGATTTCCTTCCATACCTCATTAGAAAATTGCTTGGCACGCAAACTTTGAACTGCTGTTGAACTTCTCCACATCAACTTGGCTCCAGTCTAACATGCCGCTGTTGCATCGCCAGTTCGCGAAGGAGACGCATCTTGTTGACATAGCTGCGCTCTGGTTGTACAGTCCTATTGAACCGGGTCTGGCGCCACCATTGGGACGAACGCGGTTGGACTGGATTCGGAGGGATTCGTGCCTGGCATGTCAAGCCGCGACAAAGTCTGGCCGATTTTACCGGCTTTCGTCGCACTTCTTGCTGCCTTCGCGGTCCTCTTGCCGGCGAATGATCAAGGGCGACTTGTGCGGGGCGCGCAGGCTTTTTCTCAGGAAGGGATGCAGCCGGGGGCCCCGCTGAACAGCGCCGCTGACAAGATTGATCCGGAGATGTGGCGGGCGGCTCAGGTGGCGGGAGTAATCCGGGTTATGATCGTGCTCACCGAGCAGCCGCAAAGAAACATCGTTGCGCGGCACGAGGAGCTGGCCAGAGCCAGAGTCGAAGCAGCACTAAACCGCTACCGGGAGATGCTCGCGCGTGCCGGGCAGACTTCCACCGCTGAAGTGGGCACTGCCTGGGCGGAGCTGGAAGAGATCCAGAGACAAACACGCCAGGCGGCTGCTGCCGAGATCGCTAGCGAGTTAGCACCTTCGCAGAAGGCTTTGGACGCCGTTCTGGCTCAGGTGGGAGCGAAAGTGCTGCGGCGATATCAAGCCATCAATGTGGTGGCGGCTGAGGCGCCAGCTTGGGCTCTGGGCGCCATTGCCTCGCATCCCTTAGTTGCAAAGATGCACTTACCAAGCACCCTGATGCCACAGTTGCGCTTCAGTGTGCCGGAACTCGGCGCTCCGTCGTTCTGGAATTCGGGATTCACCGGAGTAGGCCAGACGGTGGGCTTGCTCGACACAGGAGTGCGGACGGACCACCCCGCGTTCTTCGGGTTGAATATCGTCAGCCGGATCTTTCTTGACTTGGGATCTCAAGATGAGTGTTTCGACGATACGCTCACTTCCGGGCGCGACTTGCAGGGTCATGGGACCCACACTGCCGGAATCATAGCCAGCCGGGGATCCTCCGACTGCGTGGATTGCCGCGGAGTCGCCAAGGCGTTGGGAACCCTTTATAACCTCAAGGTAGGGTACAAACTGAAACCCGTCAGTCCCTGTGTGGCTGATCCGTTCGGACCGCCCAAGGCAAGCGCCGACACAGGGGATATTTTGGCGGCCATCGATTGGCTCGTTCAAAACACCGCCGTGCGCACTCTCAATCTGAGCCTGGGCGGAACGACGCTGCAAGACGACGACCCGTTCGCGCAATCTTTGGATCAACTGGTGGATATCTACGGCTTGCTTCTGGCCGTGTCGGCTGGGAACGGCGGACCGGAGGCAATGACCGTGAACACCCCGGGACTTGCTTACAACATCCTCAGTGTCGCCAACTGGTCGGCTCGTGGAACGATCCATTACTCCAGTAGCCGGGGCCCGACTCCAGGAGGGCGCCGCAAGCCGGACATCGCCGCGCCGGGCACCAATATCCTGTCCCTTGCTTATAACTGGGACGAAGCCGGGAGGGACGATTTCGTGATCAAGACCGGCACCAGTATGGCGGCTCCCCACATTGCCGGTGCAGGGGCGCTTCTGATGCAGGCTGGCGTGATCGATATGCTGGCCATTAAGTCCATCCTCCTGAACTCGACCGACAACGTGGGATGGGAGAATGACCGTGGATGGGGGTATGCGAATCTCAATACGGCTCGCAACTCGCTCCATTACAAAACCGGCCAACTTGCGGCTCGCCCGGCGCCGGGGCATTATCACTTTTATAGCCTGCGGAACCCAGGTTATTTCAAGGCGACAGCCACATGGAACCGGCACATCGCTAGGGGCTCGACATCGGCGTTTAACAACATCGATTTGTATGCTTACTCCCGAACCTCGGGGAGTCCGCTATCCGCCTCTGAACTGGTGAAGGACAACGTCGAACAGGTATCCGGGAATGCGCCGGAGGACGTGATCGTCAAAGTGAAGATGATGAGCACATCTCTTGCGGGCGGCATCGCGCGTGAAAAATATGCGATTGCCTTTTCAACCGGGGATATCACGTCCATGACCGGCCCCGTACTCGCCGTCAACTGCACCCCTTCCTCTAACCCGGTCGAACCCTCGGCTGCGTTCACCGTCCGTTGCACGGCTAGCAATTGGGGAGATCTCCCCGCGTTTGGCGCGCTCGGCGCGTTGACGTTGCCGCCCGGGTTTTCCGGATCCAGCGCGACTGCCATTGGGGTGCTTCAACCCTCTGCCAGCGGCTCGGGAGTCTTCGAGCTAGTCGCTTCGGGTACGCCGGGGAACTATACATTCCAGGCATCGGTTCAGGGAACAGCCTACGACGAGTCTTTTATGGGTACGACGAGCTTCGAGCTGACTGTGGCGGCTCCCGAAACCGTGAGTGCGCCACGCACCCCCGCTGGTACGGTAAGCGGATCTGCGCTGGTTAGTTATTCCTATTCCAGCGGTGAAGCACGTTCCAGTCTGGACCATTCTGTTCAGTACCTCTTCGACTGGGGAGACGGGACCAGCTCGGGCTGGCTGGCGGTGGGGGTGACCGGCGCCTCGCACAGTTGGTCGTCGGCCGGCAGCTACACGGTGAGGGCCAAGGCGCGTTGCGCCGTGCACACGGCAATCGAGTCCGGATGGTCGGGAAGCCTGACGGTAAGGATTACAGCGGGCCAATCCAAGATAGCGGCCTTCAGCGAACCAGCGTGGCTGGTGGATGCCAACGGCAATTTTGCGTGGGATGGGCCTGGAGCCGATGGGTTCTTCTACTGGAGCTTGGGAAGCGGCTCGGTGCCTGTGCGTGGCGACTGGAATGGTACGGGGAAACAGAAAATTGGTGTGTACAAGGACGGAACCTGGTTGCTGGATTACAACGGGAACGGTTTATGGGATGGTGCGGGCGTGGACAAGATCATCTATTTCGGGGGCCCTGGCTTCACTCCGGTGGTGGGGGACTGGAACGGTTCCGGATGGGACAAATTGGGCGCCTATCGTGACGGGACGTGGGTTCTCGATTACAACGGAAACTTTCAGTGGGATGGTACGGGCGTGGACAAGTTGCTGTACTTCGGTGGACCGGGCTTTACGCCCGTAACCGGGGACTGGAATGGAACCGGTTGGAGCAAGCTGGGCGCCCATCAGAACGGACTCTGGATTTTGGATTACAACGGAAACTTCCAATGGGATGGTGTGGGGGTGGACAAGCTGGTGTTCTTTGGTGGAGAGGGGTACACGCCCGTGCTGGGCGACTGGAACGGCACTGGTTCCACCAAAATCGGGGCATATCGGGATGGCACTTGGATCTTAGACTATAACGGTAATCTTCAATGGGATGGGCCGGCCTCAGATAAGCTCATTTTCTATGGCGGCGCCGGTTGCGCACCGGTAGTGGGAGACTGGAACGGAACCGGAGGGAGCAAGATTGGGGCGTACTGCCGCGGGACGTGGATCATCGACTACAACGGAAACTTCCTCTGGGACGGTCCAGGTGTAGACAGGATCGCCTTTTATGGAGGTGAGGCTTACACCCCCGTGCCCGGAAAATGGTGATCGCGCACCGGGGTCTTTAAAGTCCGGCGATATACTTGAAGTATTCCGCCCAGTGCGGAACCGAAAATCGTTGTAAGCACGAGGTTGCCGCTTTTGAAGACCCAACCGGAAACCGTTGCAGCCTTAGATACTGCCGCCGCTTTCGCGAGCGAGAGGGAGAAATGGGATGCGTACTACTCTAGTCTCCCGCTGGTTGAAGAAGACGACAACACAAGACGCTTCAACGACGAATTCGTGGCCGCGGTGGAGGCAATCTTGCCGGAAGGAGGCCGCTGCTTGGAGGCGGGCGCCGGTGCGGGCTGGCAAAGTCTGGCGCTGGCTCGAACCGGCAAATTCGAAGTTTCGCTTCTCGACTTTTCCGCTGTCGCACTGGACTATGCCAAGCGAGTCTTTGCGCGAACGAATTATCCAGTCCGCTTCATCCAAGCGGACGTCGCCGATCCCGGTGAGCCGGAATTCGATCTCGTGTTCAGCGCCGGTGTCCTGGAACATTACACCATCGCGGACCAGGTGCGCCTGCTGCGAGGAATGAAATCCAGAAGCCGGCGTTTCGTGCTGGCGCTCGTACCAAACAGAAGGTGTTACTGGTATTGGATCTGGCGATACGCCCTATCTTCGGACGGCCAGTGGCAGTGGGGAGCGGAAGTGCCCGCCGACACCTTGCGCATGGCCTTCGACAAGGCGGGCATTCGTTTTCTGGGCGAAAGATATTTCGCTTCTTCCTGGACCGAGCACTTCATCTCCACCGTTGCCGCCGGCGAGGATGTCCGGGAAAAAATCCTGGCTGTGCATCGCTCGCCCATCATAACGGAGGAGCAACGAGGCTACCTGTTGGCCGGCCTCGGGGCGGTGGATGATACGCAACCCGCTGTCCCAGGTTGGACGCTGTACCCGGTGACCTCTGCGGATAGGTCGGAAGTGCTCACCGCCGCACTGGCCGACGCCTTGGCTCTGCGTGTACGTGACTTAACAGCGGAAAGCCAGAGCATCCTCGATGAGAAAAAGAGGGTGGCCGACTGTCTGGAAGCCTTATCTGCCAGACTGGCCGCTCTTGCAATGGAGCAACGCGGGGCGGTGGAACGCGCTGAGCGAGCGGAATCTCAGATGGAATGGTTGCGCCACCAGAGTGAACACGCGCGAACGCTCACTGCGGAGCTGAATGCCGCCCTTCAACACATGCGGGAACAGTATGCCGCTGCGGTGGAGCAGAACAAGTCGCTGTTGCAGTCATTCCGGCTGGCTGAGGAGTCGCTTGGCCAGGCCCGGAAACAGAATGAGAAGCTGACCGGCGAGGTTCAGGAGCTTGAGAGCTGCGTAAATCATCTGAAGCGAGAACTGGCGCGAACTGCGGAGGAGCGCGACGCACTTAGCAAGCGCATCGGGGAGCTTTCTGATCAACTCCGGCATTTGGAACTGGCGCGCGCAGAGGAAGAGCGGCGGCGCAGCGTGGCGGATGCGGCGGCTGAGCAGTCCCGGCAGCAGAGCGCCATGCTGGCTGCCGAACTCGACCGGCTTCGGGTGCGGCTGGAAGAGTTGAATCGGGAAGTTGGCCGGGCAAACCTGGCGCGGGAGGAGGCCCTGCGCGGTGCGGAGGAATTGCGCTCCGTGGTGCGGCGTTTGGAGCAGGCGTTGGAACGAGAGCGCACACGCTCGGCCGAGGCCGCTGCGGACTTTGGGCGGCAAATCAGCGCTATGGCCGCACACAACCGAACGTTGACCGACGGCGCCAACGCAGCAGCCCTCGAGCGGCAAGCGCTGCTGCGGCAAAACCAGGAGTTAACGTCCGAGGTGCAGCGTCTAGAAAATCGAATTGCAGGACTCGATCACGAAATAGAACAAGCTCAGGCCGAACGCCGCCGGCTGGAGGTGTCTCTGGCTGAGAGCCAGGAGCGCATCGCCCTGGTTGAACAATCTCTCGCCGATGCCGAAGCCCGGAAACAACAAGAAACGGAAGCCTTGCGGCAGAGCGTAGATGATTTGCAAATGGCGGTCGCCAAGGCCAGGGCAGACGCCGAACGCGACCGTGTGAAGGCGCGGGAACTCGAAGCGGCTGTGGAGGCTTTGAAGAGAAGGGTCAATACCATAGCCGCTCGGTATGACTCGAACTTGAACCGGGAGCTTGAGGTGCTGCGTTCGCAGCGTGCCTGGCGGCTCATGCTCGCAGCGCGGCAAGCTTACCACAAGTGGATGCGAGAGGGGTGGTCCGGGAAACTGGCCGCTCTGTGCACGCCTTTTCAATTGCTGGCGGGTGGGCCGGATGCGTTTGCCGCCCACGATGTCCGGCTGCCAAGCATTTGGGATTATCTTTCCGAACTCGAAACGGCAGCGCCGGCGCCGGACCGGATCCGAGCCCGAACCGACATGGCGGTGGCCGGGCGGTGCGACGTCTTAGTTTTTCCGGTGTTCGATTTTGAATTCCGATTCCAGCGGCCTCAGCAAATCGCCGCCCATCTGGCGGGATCAGGACATCGTGTCTTTTGGGTTAGCCCTTCACGGCCTCACGACAGGGGCAGTGCGGCGGAGCCGATCGATGTAGTCCCTCTCAGGGAGCGGGTGTTTGAAGTTCGCTATCGCGGTCCACACTTCCGCATTTACACCGACACGCTTCCACCTGCCCAAGCCGAGGAAATCGCCGGGGCGCTCGCCGGATTGTACCGCACGCACTTGCTGGGCCAGGCGATGATCCTGGTGCAGTTTCCCTTCTGGCGGCAAGTGGCTCTGGAACTGAAACACCGCTTCGGCGGCGTCGTGGTGTATGACTGCATGGACGATTGGAGGAGCTGGACCGCCGAACCTCGAATCAGCGAGTTCGCCCTGGACGAAGAACGCAAGCTAGCCGTCGAATGTGATGTGCTGGCCGCTACTTCAGCGGGCTTGAGCAAGCGTTGGGAAGCGGAAGCTCGACGGCCGGTGCTGCGGCTTCGCAACGGCGCGGATTTCGATTTCTTCCGTGCGGCCGAATCCGGCGGTCTGTTGGACGGCATTCCCCGGCCCATTGTTGGCTATTACGGTGCGGTAGCCGATTGGGTGGACACCGGACTTCTGGCCGAGCTGGCGGCAGCTCGCCCGAACTATTCCTTCGTCATCATCGGGGAAGTGCACGGAGAAGACATCTCGGCTCTGAAAGCTCTCCCCAACGTGCATTTGTTAGGCGAGAAGCATTACCGGCAGATTCCGTCTTATCTGAGGGACTTTGATGTGTGCCTGTTCCCATTCAAAGTCAATGAATTGACCAGAGCAGTCGACCCTGTAAAAATTTACGAATATCTGAGCCAGGGAAAACCCGTGGTGGCAACGCCGCTGCCTGAAGTGTGCGAGCACGGCGATCTGGTTTACCGAGCCACGGGCTCAGCGGAGTTTGCTGCCGCCATCGACGCGGCGCTTTCTGAAAACAGTTCGGTGCTTGCGGAAGCTCGCATCGCTTACGCTCAGGCCAACAGTTGGAGGCTTCGGGCGGACCGGCTGCGGCAGGCCGCTGCGGAGCGGTGCCCGTTGGCCTCTATCCTAGTGGTCTCCTACAACTCTCGGGAGTTCTTGGAGCCGCTGGTGGAATCCTTGCGCCGAAATACCAGCTATCTGCATTATGAATTGCTGGTGGTGGACAATGGTTCCACCGACGGTTCGGCGGAATTGCTCAGGAACTTAGCATCTCGGTATCCCGAAATGCGCGTGATCCTTCAGGAGCGTAACCTGGGCTTTGCTGCCGCCAACAACTTAGGTGTGCGAAACAGCCGCGGCGACTACTTGGTGTTTCTCAACGCGGACACGATCGTTCCGTGGGGATGGCTGGATCGCCTCCTGCGGCCCTTTCTGTGGGATGAATCCATTGGTCTGACCGCTCCAGTAACGAATTTTTCCGGTAATGAGACCCGGATTGAAACAACGTATTCCGACTTAGACTCACTGGAACATTTCGCGCGCGAGCGTGCTCGCAGCGAGTTTGGTAAACTTTTCGAGCTATCCATGGCGCCGCTGTTGTGTGCGGCTGTGCCCCGACGCGTTTGGAGCCGCGTCGGTGAGCTGGATGAGAAGTTTGGCTTGGGCATGTTCGAGGACGATGATTTTTGCCTGCGGATCCGCAATGCGGGCTACCGTATCGTCGCTGTCGAGGACTGCTTCATCCATCATTTCGGCAACGGATCCTTCGCCAAGATTGCCCCTGAAGAATCGCTGGCGTTGTTTGAGGCGAACCGCAAGTACTTTGAGACGAAGTGGCAAATCTCCTGGACGCCCCACCGGATGCGGCCCAACGTACGGCCGCCATCCGAAATAACGTCTCCCCCATTAAGGAATTTCCTGGGTGGGCGAGAGACGCTCGCCGCCGCGGCTCCCGAGTTGGAACTGATTCGCCTCCATCCGGACAGCACTGTTCGCGGCGGCTCGGTCAACCGCCAAATGGACGGATCGTCCGCCATTGTGGTCGACTGCCGGGGCGCGACGCCGACGACGGTGATCCGTTTCGGCGACGCTCTGCTCCCGACCACCTTTGGAAACGAGAGATTGTTGAGCGGCGTGTTGCCTCCGAATTTCAGCGCCCGCGCCGGCGTGGTGACCGTGACCTTAGTGAACGATTTTGGCGAATCCAACGCTCTTCCTTTTCGGATTAACCCGTAAGACGGTCCTTCCGCACGAGTACGGTCACGTTTCTCCCCCCAAAGCTTGTTTCACTGCCACTGCCAAGGCAGCGGCGCGGGCGTAGCCACGCGCAGGGCGGCGTCGAGACCGCCGGCGCGCTGGATGCCGGGAACGAAGAAATGGTCCAAGAAGTCTTCGTCGGAGCCGCGGAAGGTTCCCAGGCCGCCGTAGACCTGCACGCGGACGGGGGCCACCGCTGCTGCGAATACACACCATACGGCGGCGCTGTTGATGCCGGCCAGCTCGATGGGCCGGCCGTTGCCGTGCAGTTGCAGAAAACGCAGCGCGGTGAGAATGTCCTGGACGCGGGCTGCGGCGTCGCTCACGTTGAAGGTATGAAAGTACTTGTCCGAACGATCGCGGGCGGCTTTCGCCGCGCCGGTCTGAAAGGCGTCGATCAATAAGACCGCCTGCCCGGATGCAACCATCTTCTCGACGCCCGGCGCCTTTCGCGCCGCGGCGGATCCTTCCGGATGCACCACCAGCGTCATCTTGCCCCGGCCGCGTCCCGGAAACCACAAGCCGGGAACGCGGTCCTGGCGCCCGACCCGGCTGAGTACGACTCGCTCTCCGTTCTGGTCCGCCCACAGCTTCTGCGGCCATTCGGTCCCGAGATATGCAGACAACACAAAGCGGATCTCAGCCGCGCCGCGCGGCGTATAAGTAAGCTCTTTCCACCGCGCGAAGACGCCGGCTTCATCCAGCGCGCCCTCAGGCAGCTTTTTCCCGTTCAGCACGCGCATCTGGGACTCGGACGGAACTTCGAAGTCCCGCTCCGGCGCCATCGCCGCACCCGGATCATGAAGCAAGTGGCGCGCAAAAAACCGGTAGACCGCCTCGCGGCTGGCCCGGTTATAGTTGTGCCCGGCGTTGAACTGAACGCTCTCCACCTCCTGCGGCCTTTGAAAAAGTTCATACACTTTGCGAATGGCGGGGAACTCCTCGCGCGGAACATGGGCCGTCCAGTCGCCCGTGGCGGACACCAGCAACAGCGGCCGGGGAGCCATGAGGGCGGCGATTTCCGCATTAAAGGTTCCCACCCGCAGACCCGGTGCGTTCTCGCACTCGCAACCGCCCTGAAACGCCGCCGAAACCATGTTCACCGGCGCGGCGGCTTTCACCCGCGGGTCCACGGCCGCCAGCAGGAACGTCTGCGTGCCGCCGCCTGAGGCGCCGGTCACGCCGATGCGCCTCTCATCCACATCGGGGAGCGACTGAAGAAAATCTAACGCTCGAATGGAATTCCAAAGTTGCAGGCCCAGCGGAGTGAAGCTCCAGAGCTGTTCGGTCCTGCCGCCGAACTTGTGCGGCAGTTGCCGGGTGTCGTTGTAGCCCACCATGTCGTAGGAGAAAACCACATAACCCTGGCGTGCCAGCGAGATGCACCGTCCCGGCACCGATACTTCGTCGGAATTTTCCAATCGTCCGTGTTTCCAATGCCCATGCGGCGACAGGATGCCCGGCGAGCGTCCGCGGCGTGAAGCCGGACGGTACAGATTGCCCGCCAGATAGAAACCCGGCATGGGCTGAATGAGAACCTTCTCGATGGTG
>Ga0272446_1001451_pt1 | contig 34424 bp, 35 predicted proteins | sample YNPCB0061_FD_194587 | JGI IMG/M metagenome (GOLD analysis project Ga0272446, IMG submission 194587) | Hot spring microbial mat communities from Yellowstone National Park, WY, United States - YNP-CB-006-1 | ecosystem: Environmental > Aquatic > Thermal springs > Hot (42-90C) > Sediment | place...
CCAGCCGGTCGATGTTCACGACCGTCAGCACGTCCAGCTCGCCGGCGATGAACTTCGCCTTGATCGTCGCCGGGTCCGGGATGATCGACTCCTCCCAGGCGTCGATGTACGGCCCTTCCTTCACGTAGGTCGGCGAGGGCGGGTCGTGCTGGAAGTAGTTCGGATTCCGCTCGTAGCGCGTCCCCGTTGGCTCGCGCTTCACCATCCGGTACGGCCCGCTGCCGGCGTTCATCACCTTCATCAGGTCGCCGCCGTTCGCCTCCACCACCTCCTTCGCCACCACCGCAAAGGCGCTCGACCCCAGCGAAATCACGTTCGAGGCGAACGGGTTCTTCTGCTTGATGACGACCGTGTACTTGTCCGGCGTCTCGACCTTGTCGATCCAGCCCCACTGGATCTGGTTCACCTGCGACCCCTTCGTCAGGGCCACCGGGAAGCGCGTGTACGAGTACGCGATGTCCTCGGCCGTCAGCTCCCGGCCGTTCGCGACGTCCGCCTGGAACTTCACCCCCTGGCGGATCTTCACCCGCAGCGTCAGCGGGTCCACCTGCTCGTGCTCGAGCGCAAGGTCGTAGCACACCGTCTTGGTGGACGGCTGGTAGGTCCAGAGGTGCGAGTACGCCTTCGCCGGGTGGATCGGGTTCGTCACGATGATGTGCGGGTCGAGCCCGGTGTCCGGCGAGGCCTTGGCGATGCGCATCGTCCCGCCCCGCTTGCCGGCCGGCGCCGCCGTCGGGCTGCCCGCCGGCTGCGTGGCGCCCCCTTGCGGCGCCGTGGCCGTCGCCTTGCCCCCCTTGTCGTCATCGCCGCCGCCGCAGCCGACGCTCAGGCCGGCCGCGCCGAGGGCCGCCATCCCGGTCCCTGCCAGGAAGGCGCGCCGCCGGATGCGTGCGCGCCAGTAGCGGCTCCAGTAGGTGGATTCCATCGCAGTCCCTCCCCTGTTGGTCGCCCGGCAAACGCTTCGGTCCAAAACTTTGGCCATCTGGCCAATCGCCGGGTCACGGGTAGTATAGGTGCGGCCGCGTCCATTGCAAGCATCGACGCCGCCGATACCACCCCTTCCCGAACCGCCCCGCCCGCGCTACACTTTCCGCCGCTGGACGACCGGCCAAATCCTTGCGGTGGTAGCCAAATGCCGAGCCTCGCCGAAATCAACCCCCTCGCACCCGAAACCGCCGAGTGCCCCTTCCCCTTCTACGAGGCCATGCGCCGCGAATGCCCCGTCTACCAGGTCCCCGGCGCAGGCTTCTTCATCGTCTCCCGCTTTGAGGACATCCTCCACGTCCTCCGCCACCCCGAAATCTTCTCCTCCAAGTCCGGCCCCGGCCTCCGGCCCGTCCCCGACGAGGAGATCCTCGCCATCATGCGCCAGGGCTGGATGCCCGTGAACACCCTCCTCACCCAGGACCCGCCCGCCCACTCCCGCTACCGGGCGCTCGTCAACAAGGCCTTCTCCGCCCGGCGCGTCGCCAGCCTCGAACCCTCCGTCACCGCAATCGCCAACGACCTCATCGACCGCTTCATCAACGACGGCGAGGTCGAGCTCGTCCGCCAGTTCGCCGTCCCGCTCCCCCTCACCGTCATCGCCGATGCCCTCGGCGTCGACCGCGCCGATATGGACCGCTTCAAGCGCTGGTCCGACGACTCCGTCGCACCCCTCGGCGGCTTCCTCACCCGCGAGCGCGAAATCGAGTGCGCGAAGTCGATCGTCGAGTTCCAGCACTATTTCGCCGAGCGGCTCGAAGAGCGGCGCACCAACCCGCGCGACGACATCCTTACCGACCTCCTCAACGCCCACATCGGCCTCGAGGGCGACGAATCCCGCCCCCTCGACATGGCCGAGATGCTCAGCATCCTCCAGCAGATCCTCGTCGCCGGGAACGAAACCACCACAAACCTCATCGCCTCCGGCATGATGCTCCTCATCCATCATCCGGAGGTCATGGAGCGGCTCCGCGCGCAGCCCGACCTCATCCCCAACTTCGTCGAAGAAGCCCTCCGCCTCGAATCGCCGGTCCAGGGCCTCTTCCGCCAGGCCGTCGTCGATACCGAAATCGGCGGCACGCCCATCCCTGCCGGCGCCCGCATCCTCCTCTCCTACGCCTCGGCCAACCGCGACGAAGCCGAGTTCCCCCACGCCGACCAGATCGACCTCGAGCGCGAGGCACCCGAAGGCCACCTCGCCTTCGGCCGCGGCATCCACTACTGCCTCGGCGCCGCCCTCGCCCGCCTCGAAGCGCGCGTCGCCTTCACCCTCCTCCTCAGCCGGCTCAAGAACATCCGCGCCGCCGAGGGCAAGAACGACTACACCCACGTCCCCAGCGTGATCCTCCGTGGCCTCAAGGCCCTCTACCTCGAATTCGAACCCGCCTGAGGAGACCGCCCGCCGCATGCAGCTCCGCGATACCCCCGAACAGGCCGCCTGGCGCGAAGAGGTCCGCGCCTTCATCCGCGAGAACCTCCCCGCCGAAATCCGCGGCGTCACCGGCTACTTCTACGACCCCCGCACCAACCCCGCCTTCGGCCAGTGGCGCGATGCTCTCGTCCGCCGCGGCTGGATCGCCCCCGCCTGGCCGAAGGAGTACGGCGGCGCCGGCATGACCGTCGTCGAACAGTTCATCCTCAACCAGGAGTTCGCCGAGGCCGGCGCCCCCCAGCCCGGCGGCCTCGGGGTCATGATGCTCGGCCCCACCCTCATCACCCACGGCACCGAAGAGCAGAAGCGCGAACACCTCCCCCGCATCCTCAGCGGCGAGGTCATCTGGTGCCAGGGCTACTCCGAACCCGGCGCCGGCTCCGACCTCGCCGGCCTCCAGACCCGCGCCGTCCGCGACGGCGACGACTTCATCATCAACGGCCAGAAAATCTGGACCTCCTTCGCCCATTTCGCCGACTGGTGCTTCCTCCTCGCCCGCACCGACCCCGACGCCCCCAAGCACCGCGGGATCACCTACTTCCTCGTCGATATGAAGTCGCCGGGGATCACCGTCCGCCCCCTGGTCAACATGGCCGGCGGCCACGACTTCAACGAGGTCTTCTTCGAGGACGTCCGCGTCCCCGCGCGCAACGTCGTCGGCGAGGTCAACCGCGGCTGGTACGTCGGCGCCACCACCCTCGACTTCGAACGCTCCTCCATCGGCACCGCCGTCGGCCAGCGCAAGAGCATCGAACGGTACACTGCCTGGCTCCGCGACCACCGCGACCAGCTCCCGCCCTCCACCGTCGCGGCCATACGCCTCGCCTGGGCCGACCGCGCCGTCGAGGTGCAGGTCCTCACCCTCCTCGCCTACCGCATCATCAGCATGCAGGCGGCCGGCAAGATTCCTAACGCCGAAGCCTCCATCGCCAAGCTCTTCACCTCCGAGACCGGCCAGCGGATCGCGCATACCGCCCTCCGCATGCTCGGCACCGCCGGCTGCCTCATGGACCGCTCCGCGCCGTTCAAAGGCGAAGCCGCCCGCGCCTACCTCAACGCCGTCTCGCTCACCATCGCCGGCGGCACCAGCGAAATCCAGCGGAACATCATCGCTCAGCGCGGCCTCGGCCTCCCGCGCGACTGATTCCGGCCTCTCCGCGGGCAGGGCGCTCCCTCCCGCCCTGCCCGCCTCACAGCAGCGGGTACTCGCCCTTTGCCCAGCGGATGCCCCGCCGCAGCAGCTCCACGTACTCCGGCACCTCCCACGAGCCCGGCTCGAACCGCGGGTACTCCGGGAACTGGAACCGCCCCGCCGCGCTCCCAAACGCCTGCCCGCCCGGTGCCACCAGCATGTCGTACTTCCGGCGCCGGTGCCCCGGCGTCAGGTAGAGCACCGCTCCCTCGCCGAACGGGTGCAGGTACAGCACCGGCCACTCCCGCTCCTCCGGCCACGACGCTTCCGCGAAGCCCGGCGCCTCGCCCCCGAACCGCGTCGCCAGCAGCGGCCGGACCTCCCCGTGGTACTCGCACAGGTAGAGCTCCTCCCCATCGCCGGTCTCCCAGCGCCCCAGCCCCTCGACCAGCGGGTGCTCCGCCACCGGCCACACGGGGTACCGCCCGGTCGGCGGGTGCGCGATGAACTGGCTCCCCAGCGTCTCCATGTACCGCGGGAGAATCCGCGGGCTGTGGACGCCGTCCGGCTCCATCTCGAACACCGCGTTCGTCCCGTGCAAGGCGAACCACCGCCCGCCCCGCTCCACGAACCGTGCCAGGTTCTCCACCTCGGCCTCGCTCGGGCGCAGGTCGCACGTGTACGTGACCACGAACCGGCAGCCCGCGATTCCCTCGATGTCCCGGAAATCGCGCCCGACCAGCACCCGCACGTCCTCGTGCTCCGCCAGCAGCTCCAGCAGCCGCAGCCGCGGATAGTCGAAGTCGTGCCAGTTGCCCCCGCACACCAGGTAGCCGTCAATCCGGCCCATCGCGCACCCCTCCTTCGCGCGCCGGCGCCCCGGGCTAGAAGTTCACCCGCTTCGTGAACCCGCCGTCGACGACCAGGTTCACCCCGGTAATCCACGAGGCGGCCGGGCTCGCCAGGAACGCCACCGCCCGCGCCACCTCCTCCGGCGTGCCCATCCGGCCCATCGGCTGCTGCTTCAGCGTCGCCTCATAGAACTGCGGCATCGCCTGCCTGATCATCGCCCACGGCCCGCCCTCGAAGTAAATCGGCCCCGGCGAGACCACGTTCACCCGGATCCCCTTCGGGGCGTAGGCCTGCGAGAGCGCATTCGCGTAGTTGATGAGCGCCGCCTTCATCGCCCCGTAGCCGTTCGGCTGCCCGAACGTCTCCACGGCCGCCGTCGTGCTGATGAACACCACCGCCGGCGCCTCCGACTTCTCCAGGAACGGCCGCGCCGCCTCGAACCCGCGGACCGCCCCGAGCATGTCGACCTCGAAGTTCTGCACGAATCCCTGCTCGCCCGGCGCGGCGCCCCCGCTCGTGTTGCTCACGAAGATGTCGATCCCGCCGAGCTGCTCGCCGGCGCGCGCGATCCAGGCGATGTACTCGTCCCGCTTGCCCACGTCGACCGGCTCCGCCGCGACGGTCACGCCATGGCGCCGCAGCGCCTCCGCGGCAGCGTTCAGCCCGTCCGGCGTCCGCGCGCAGATGCCGAGGTGCACGCCCTCAGCCGCCAGCGTCTCCGCGATCGCCCGGCCGATGCCGCGGCTCGCACCCGTGATCAGCGCACGCTTCCCCTGCAGTCCAAGGTCCATCTCATCGAACTCCTTCCCGGGATTCGCTCCCGAACGATACCGATTGGTTCACGCCAGGGTGACCGTCCCCGTATCCCCGTCGACCGTCACCACCTGGCCGTCGCGGATGACCCGCGTCGCGTCCTTCGCCCCGACGACCGCCGGGATGCCGTACTCCCGCGCCACAATCGCCGCGTGGCTCAGCATGCCGCCGGTCTCCACCACCAGCGCGGCCGCCGGCACGAAGAGCGGCGCCATCGGCGCATCGAACACCGGCAGCACGAGCACCTCGCCCGGCTGGACCTCTGTCTCGAGCGCCGCATCCGCGCTGGCGATGACCCGCGCCGGGCCGGTCGCCTTCCCGGGGCTGACACCCTGCCCGCTCAGCGCCGCCGCGCCCGGGCCCGCCGCCTCGCCCGCGGGGACGAGCTGCGTCGGCAGCTCGAACACGCCCTCCGGCAGCCGGTAGCCCTCCAGCCGGCGGTACTCCTCCTGCCGCTCCCGCACCGCCGCCTTCGCGGCCGCCGGGTCCAGCGTCTCGAACTGGCGCACCTCCGCCAGCCGCAGGAAGAACACGTCCTCCGTCTGCTCCAGCGCGCCCCGCCGCACCAGCCGCCGGCCAATCTCCAAAAGCGGCGGCCGGAAGGCCCGGCAGGCCCGCGCCCAGTTCGCCTTCGTCCCTTCGCGGCCGCGGTTGAGCCGCTGCGCCATCACCAGCGTCTCCCGGAACTGCCGCCGCACGCGGTTCGGCAGCAGGCTCTCCACCCGCGCCTCGAGCCGCTCCCGCGCCGCAGCCGCCCGCGCCTCCTTCCGGTGCGGGTCGGCTGAGGCCGGCGCCGCCATGTCGGCCCGCAGCGCGCCGAGCAGGAACCCCGGCGCCTCGTCCCACGTCGGCGTCGACGGGTCGGTCTCCCGCTGCCCGCGGTACCCGTACTCCCGGATCAGCTCCCGGTACCGCGTCGCGAACGCCTCCCACGCCGGCGACACCGGCGCCGCCAGCCGCGCCAGCAGCGCCTCCGTCGGCAGCTCCGCGAACGCCGCCGCAATCACCGCGCTCTGCCGCCCGGCCCGCGCAAGGTCCCACGTCGCCTTTCCCGGCTTCGCGCTCTCCACATCCCGCAGCGCGCTCGTCAGCGTCGTGACCCACGTCGGCGGGTGCTTCGGCACGTGCTGGTCCAGCATGGCGCCCAGGATCCCCGTGTACTCCGCGCCCCCGACCGACACGATCACGTGCGAGACGAACAGCCCGGCGACAACCTCGATGTTCTCGCCGATGGCCCGCAGCAGCTCATCCGCCCGGAGCCGCGGATACTCCCGCGCCCACGCCTGCCGGTACGCCTTCGTCGAAATCTCCGCGCCGCGTGCGATCTCCCGCTCGGCGTTCCGCCAGCGCGCCATAATCCGCCGGCGCGCCGCCTTCGCCCGCTCGATGTCCTGCGCCTGGGCGGCCGTCAGCCCCTCGCCTTCGACGAACTGCTGGAGCATGTCCGTCCCGCCGCCCACCTGGTACGTCGAGGTGATCGCCATCGACCACGCCACCCCGAGCGTCCACCGGCCGCCGACCACCCCGAGCACGTTCATCGCCGGCGGCGGCGCGGTCGGCACCAGGTCGAGCACGCCCAGCTCCTCCGCCATCCGCGTCGTGAACCGGTAGTCCCACTGGTTGATCAGGTCCGCCGTGAGGGGCTTGATCACCCCCGGCAATACCTCCTCCACGTTCCCGGTCGTCACCAGCCGGTAGCGCGGGTTCGGCTCCGCATCCCACGAGCAGAGTTTCTCCGTCATCCGTCCGCCCTCCTCAGTACTGCGCCGTCCCGCAATCGACCGAGATGCACGCGCCCGTGATCCCGGCCCCGGCCTCGCTCGCCAGCAGCAGCGCCACGGCGGCCACCTGCTCGACCGTGTTGATCTCCCCGGTCGCCGTCTTCGCCTTGAAGATCTTCTCCACCATCTCGTCGAGCCCCGAAAGCCCCATCGCCTTCGCGGTCGCATCGCCCGACTCCCGCACCGCGTCGGTGATGATGAGCCCCGGGCAGATCGCGTTGCAGGTGATCCCCAGCCGCCCGACCTCGAGCGCCGTCGTCTTCGTCAGCCCGTTCACGCCGTGCTTCGCCGCCACGTACCCCGCCATCCCGGCGGCCCCCTGCTTCCCCTCGACCGACGAGATGTTGATGATCCGCCCCCAGCCGCGCGGGATCATCTGCTGGAGCGCCCACTTCGTCCCGTAGAACACCCCGCCCAGGTTCCAGCGGATGTCGTTCTCCCACGCGTCGTCATCGAGCTGGGCGATCGGCGCCGGCCGCGTAATCCCGCCGGCGTTGTTCACCATGATGTCCAGCCGGCCCCACCGCTCGACCGCCGTGTCGACCAGCCGCTTCACGTCGGCGCTGTTCCGGGCATCCCCCTGCACGAAAACCGCCCGGTCGCCCGCGCCCAGCTCGGCGAGCGCCTGCTCGCCCTTCTTCTGGTCCCGCCCGTTGAAGGCGACCATCGCGCCTTCGCGCAGGAAAGCCTCGACCAGCCCCCTGCCGATGCCGCGGCTCCCCCCGGTGACCGCGGCCACCTTCCCTTCGAGCATCTGCATCTGCGTCCCTCCATCTGCCGTCGGGCGCGCTCAACCCGCGCCCTGCGCTGCTGCCGGACGCTTTTACCACATTGCCCGAAAGTTTGGAAGAGCGGCCAAGGAACTGGCCGCGGGAGGTTCCCGGCCCTCCCCTCCCTCAGCCGTCGAGGCTCGCGGCGACCGGCGTCGCAGCGCCCGTGACCGGGTCGACCCCTTCCGCCACCAGGTACCGCATCAGCATGTCGATCGTCTGGCGCTCCGTCTCCTCGAAGTCGAACGCCCCCGGCTCGAGCAGCCACTGGAGCGCCACCCCGGTCACCGCGCCGATGTGCCGCGCTGCCGCCGCGTCCGCATCGAGGTCGGCCCGGAACTGCCCGGCCCGCTGGCCCGCCCGGATCGCCGCCGCCGTCGTCCGCCGGAATCCCTCCCACAGCGCGCGCACCTCGTCCCCCAGCCGCGGGTCCCGCTTCGCGCTCGCCGTGAACTGGACGAACACCTCATACGGCACCGGGTTCACCTTCGCCAGCTCGATCCCGATGCGCGTCACCGCCCGCATTGTCTCGACCGGGTTCTGCCCTTCTTCCTGCGCCTGCGCCACCGACTCGTTGAAGATCTCCTGGCAGCGCGCCAGCACCCCCGAGAGGAGGTCGGCCTTGTCCTTGAAGTGGTACGAGACCAGCCCGCGGCTGACCTCCGCACGCCGCGTCGCTTCGTCGATGGAGGTCTCCGCCCAGCCCTTTTCGGCCATCACCGCCACAGCCGCGTCAATGATCTGCCGTCGTCGAATTGCGTTGATGTCCAAGCGTGCCATTCCCGTATCCTCAACAGGGGCTCAGCCCCCCGGTTGTTCCGCTGTCTAACATTCAGGCTAACAGGCCGAAGCCCTGTACGCCCCTTCCGCTCCTCCCCCGGTTTCGCTACAGTTACGCGCGCAGTTGGACGGCCAGCCAAATTCCAGTCCGGTGATGCCAATGACCCCCTCGCCCGAGACCCTCCTCGACCTCCACCGCCGCATGCTCCGCATCCGCCTCTTCGAAGAGGAGGCCGGCAGGCTCTCCGAGGCCGGCCGCATCCCCGGCGCCCTCCACCTCTACGTCGGCGAGGAGGCCGTCGCTGCCGGCGTCGCCGCCCACCTCGGCCAGGGCGACCAGGTCACCTCCACCCACCGCGGCCACGGCCACCTCGTCGCCGTCGGCGGCGACTTCCGCCGCATGTTCGCCGAGCTCTTCGGCCGCGCCACCGGCTACTGCCGCGGCAAGGGAGGCTCCATGCACATCGCCGACATGGACCTCGGCATGCTCGGCGCCAACGGCATCGTCGGCGGCGGCCCGCCCATCGCCGTCGGCGCCGCTTTTTCCAACAAGTACCGCAAAACCCAGAACGTCACCGCCTGCTTCTTCGGCGACGGCGCCTCCAACGAGGGCAGCTTCCACGAAGCCGCCAACATGGCCGGCCTCTACCGCCTCCCCCTCATTTTCGTCTGCGAAAACAACGGCTTCGGCGAGTTCACCCGCCAGGACCGCCACCAGGCGATCCGCGACATCGCCGACCGCGCCGCCGGCTACGGGTTCCCCGGCGTCGTCGTCGACGGCATGGACGTCATTGCGGTCTACGAAGCCGCCGGCGAAGCCATCGCCCGCGCCCGCCGCGGCGAGGGCCCTACCCTCCTCGAGTGCAAAACCTACCGCTTCTACGACCACGTCGGCGTCCGCGGCATGGGCGTCGTCTACCGCTCCGACGACGAAGTCCGCGCCTGGCGCGAACGCGACCCCATCACCCTGCTCGAGCGCCGCCTCGCCGAACTCGGCATCCTCGATGCGCCCGGCGCCGCTGCCGTCCGCGACCAGATCCAGGCCGAGGTCCGCGAAGCCGTCGCCTTCGCCGAGGCGAGTCCCTTCCCCGACCCGGCGACCCTCACCGAAGACGTCTACGCCAGCTAGCCCCACGGAGCCAGAGCCATGACCACCGCAACCGCCCAGCGCCAGCTCCCCGTCGTGATGGCCATCAACGAGGCCCTCCGCCAGCTCATGCAGGAAGACCCCAACGTCTTCCTCGCCGGCGAGGACGTCGCCCTCTACGGCTCCGTCTTCGGCTTCAGCCGCGGCCTGCTCGATGAATTCGGCCCCGAGCGCGTCGTCGATACCCCCATCTCCGAAGCCGCCCTCGTCGGCCTGGGCGTCGGCGCCGCCGCCACCGGCCTCCGCCCCATCATCGACATCATGTTCATGGACTTCATGGGCGTGGCCATGGACCAGCTCGTCAACCAGGCCGCCAAGATGCGCTACATGTTCGGCGGCAAGGCCCGCCTCCCTCTCACCATCCACACCATGGCGGGCGCCGGCCTCAACCTCGCCGCCCAGCACTCCCAGAGCCTCGAAGCCTGGTTCTGCCACGTCCCCGGCCTCAAGGTCGTCATGGCCTCCGGCCCCTACGAGGCCAAGGGCCTCCTCATCGCCGCCGTCCACGACGACAGCCCCGTCATCGTCGTCAACAACAAGGCGCTCCTCGGCCTCGCCGGCCACGTCCCCGAGGAGATGTACGAGATCCCCCTCGGCCAGGCCGCCGTCGTCCGCCCGGGCACGAACTTCACCATCATCGCCACCGGTCGCATGGTCCAGGAGAGCCTCGCGGCCGCCGAAAAGCTCCTCGAGCACGGCATCGACGCCGAGGTCATCGACCCCCGCTCCCTCGTACCCCTCGATACCGCAACCCTCGTCGAGTCGGTCCGCAAGACCCACCGCGCCCTCGTCGTCCACGAGGCCGTCCGCTTCGCCGGCTTCGGCGCCGAAATCGCCGCCCAGCTCCAGGAAGCCGCCTTCGACTACCTCGATGCCCCCATCGGCCGGGTCGGCGCGCCCTTCTCCCCGGTCCCCTTCAGCCCTGCGCTCGAAGCCCACTACGTTCCCAACGCCGACCGCATCGCCGGCGAAGTCCTCCGCCTCCTCGGACGCTCCGGCTGACCATGGAGCCCGGCATCCTCGGGGTCATCGCCAATCCGGCTTCCGGCAAGGATATCCGCCGCCTCATCGCCCACGCTGCCGTCGTCAGCGACGCCGCCAAGCGCGGCATCCTCCGCCGCCTGCTCATCGGCGCTGCCGCCGCCGGCGCCCGCCGCGTCCACTACCTGCCCGGCCCGCACCGCCTCGTCGAAGATGCCCTCGACGGCCTCGACCTCCCCCTCGAAGCCGAGGCGCTCCCCGTCGACTTCACCGGTTCAGCGCTCGATACCCGCTCCGCCGCCCGCCTCCTCCGCGAGCGCGGAGCCGCTGCGGTCGTTGTCCTCGGCGGCGACGGTACCTGCCGGGCCGCGGCCGCAGCCTGGCCCGGGCTGCCCATCCTCCCCCTCTCGACGGGCACGAACAACGTCTTCCCCGTCGCCTGCGAGCCCACCGTCGCCGGCCTCGCCGCCGGGCTCGTCGCCGCCGGCCGCGTTCCGCTCGACGATGCCGCCAGCCGGTGCCCGCGCATCCACGTCGAGGTCGAGGGCGAACCGCCCGACCTCGCGCTCGTCGATGCCGCCCTCGTGAACGACCGCTTCGCCGGCGCCCGCGCCGTCTGGAAGCCCGCCGAGCTCACGGCCGTCCTCCTCCTCCGCTCCGACCCCGCCGTCACCGGCCTCGCCGCCATCGGCGGGATGCTTGGCCTGCCCGTCCCGGAGGGCGGCGCCCTCGCCATCGACCTCGGCGAGCCGGGCCGCGTCGTCCGCGTCCCGCTCGCTCCCGGGCTCGTTGTTCCCGTCGCCGTGCGCGGCCACCGGCCGGTGCCCTTCGGCGAGCCCGTCGAGTGGTGCGGCCCCGGCATCCTCGCCCTCGACGGCGAGCGCGAGCGCCGCCTCCTCCCCGGCCAGCGCGCCCGCCTCGTCGCCTTCCCCGACGGCCCCCTCGTCCTCGAACCCGGCCGCATCCTCGCCCGCGCCGCCGAGGCCGGGCTCTTTATCGAAGTCCCCTGCGGAGCAGCCCATGCCGACTGACGTCCTCATCCCCAAGCTGGGCATGACGATGACCGAGGGCACCGTCGCCGAGTGGCTCGTGCCCGACGGCGCCCCCGTCCGCGCCGGCGACATCGTCTACCGCCTCGAGACCGAGAAGATTGAGTTCCAGGTCGAAGCCGAGTCCGACGGCATCCTCCGCCACGCCGTCCCTGCGGGCACCACCCTCCCGCCCGGCTCGGTCGTCGGCTACATCCTGGCCCCCGGCGAAGCGCCGCCCGCCGGCGCCCCCGCACCTGCCGCCCCCGCAGCCGCCGCTCCGCAGGGCGCCCCCGGCGCCCCGCCCCCGCCGCCCGAAGCCGGCCGCGTCCCGGCATCGCCGGCCGCCCGCCGCCTCGCCGCTGAACTCGGCGTGGCGCTCGAAACGGTCCTCGGCACCGGCCCCGGCGGCCGCATCACCGAAGAGGACGTGCGCCGCGCCCATGCCGCCGCAGCCCGCCCGGCCGCCCCTGCGGCCCCGCCTCCCGTCCCCGCCGAACCGCCGCCTGCGACGCCCGTCGCCCGCGCGCTCGCCCGCGAACTCGGCATCGACCTCGCCGCCGTCCGCGGCACCGGCCCCGGCGGTCGTATCACGAAAGAGGACGTCGAGGCTGCCGCCGCAGCCCGCCCGGCCGCCTCGCCGCCTTCGGCGCCCCCGGTCCCGGCCCCTGCTGCTGCGGCGCCCGCCCCCGGCCAGCGCATCCCCCTCCGCGGCATGCGCAAAACCATCGCCGACCGCATGCACCGCAGCCTCCAGGAGATGGCCCAGCTCACCCTCGGCATGCGCGTCCGCATGGACGATGCCCTTCGCCTCCGCGAGCAGCTCATCGCCGAGTGGCAGCCCGAGGGCATCCGCCCTTCTATCACCGACCTTATCATCCGCGCTGTCGCCCGGGCCCTGCGCCAGCACCCCGCCCTCAACGCCCGCGTCGAGCCGGACGCCATCGTCCTCGAGCCGGAGGTCCACATCGGCATGGCCGTCGCCCTCGACGCCGGCCTCGTCGTTCCCGTCATCCGCAACGCCGACACCCTCCACCTGCGCGACCTCGCCCGCGAAACCGCCCGCCTCGCCGAGGCTGCCCGCGCCGGCACCCTCGGCCTCGATGACTATGCCGGCCAGACCTTCTCCGTTACCTCCCTCGGCATGGCCGGCGTCGAGTTCTTCACGCCGATCATCAATCCGCCCAACGTCGCCATCCTCGGCGTCGGGCAGATCGTCGACGACATCCGCTGGGACGGCGACCGGCCCCTCCGCGCCCGAACCCTCACCCTCTCGCTCACCATCGACCACCGCGCGGTCGACGGCGCCCCCGGCGCGGCCTTCCTCGGCACCGTCCGCGACCTCCTCGAAGCCCCCTACCGGCTCCTCCTGCCATGAGCACCGCGCGCCGCTTCGATGTCGCCGTCATCGGCGGGGGCGCCGCCGGCGTCGCCGCCGCCCTCGAAGCCGCCCGCCTCGGCGCCTCGGTCGCCCTGGTCGAGGCCGAGCGCCCCGGCGGCTCCTGCGTCCACTTCACCTGCATCCCCACCTCCATCCTCCTCGACGCCGCCGAGGGGTTCGTCCGCGCCCGCGAACTCGCCGTCGCCGGGGTCCTTGCCGCCGGCGAGACCCTTCAGCTCGGCCGCGCCAACGACCGCGCCCGCGCCCTCGTCCGCTCCCTCGCCGCCGGGCTCGAAGCCGCCCTCCGCCGCGCCCGCGTGGAGGTCGTCGCCGGTCACGCCAGCTTCCGCGAGCCCGGGCTGCTGACCGTCGCCGTCGCCGGCGAGCTCTCCGCCGATGCCATCGTCATCGCCATCGGCGCCCGCTGGGAGCCGCCCGCCATCCCCGGCCTCCCCGCCGACCGCCTCGTCACGCCCGATGTCGTCCAGTCCTGGCGCGAGCCGCCGCCCTCCGGCCTCGTCCTCGGCGGCGGGCCATCCGGCGGCGTCTTCGCCCTCGAGTACGCGACGCTGCTGGCCCTTGCCGGCTCCGCGGTCACCCTCGCTGCCCCCGGCCCGGGCATCTTCGCCGGCTTCGATGCGGACCTCCAGCCGCTCCTCGCCGACCTCCTCCAGCCGCTCGGCATCACCGTCGTCACCGGCGCCTCGCCCCTCCGCGCCGAAGGCGAAGCGGTCATCCTCGCAACCGCCGCCGGCGAGCGCCCGGTCGAAGCCGCCTGCGTGCTCGCCGCCGACCCGCGCGTCCCCTCGGCCCGCGGCCTCGCCCTCGAACGCGTCGGCCTGGCGCCCCGAGATGACGGCGCCATCCCGGTCGACGAGGGCTGCGCGACCGCCGTGCCCGGCATCTACGCCGCCGGCGATATCACCGGCCGGGGCATGCTCTCGTCAACGGCCGCCGTGCAGGGCCGGGTCGCCGGGGCGAATGCCGCCGGGGACCGCCGCCGTGCCCGCATATCGGCCGTCCCTATCCTCGTCCACACCGTCCCGCCCGTCGCCGCCGTCGGGCGCACGGCCTCCGACGCGCAGGAGGCCGGCATCCCCCTCGCGACCGCCACGCTCGGCTTCGAAGGCACCGCCGCGTCCGTCGCCCGCGGCGGCCACCCCGGCCTCCTCCGCCTCCACGCCGACCGGCGCACCGGCGAAATCGTGGGCGCCCAGGCCGCCGGCCCCGGTGCGCACGAACTCGTCAGCGCCGCCGCCGCGCTCATGCAGGCCGAGGCGACGGCCGACCAGGCCGCCGCCCTCGTCGCCTGGCACCCGTCGCCCCTGGAGCTCCTCGCCGAAGCGGCCCGCCGCCTGGCCGGCTGACCTTACGCCCGGAGCGCATACACCTCGTAGGTCACGCCGTTCGGCCCCGTGCTCCCGACGGCGACCGCCTGCACGGTGTTCAGCCAGGCGTACTTCTCCGCGCCCGTCTCGAACAGCGGCGTCGAGTACACCTTCGTGCTCCCGTCGGCGGCCCGCGCGCCGATGCCCGTGTACGTCACCAGGATGTGCGCCCCGTCGTCCGTCTGCAGGGTCAGCCGCACGTCCAGCTTCATGCTCCCGTCCGGCCGCAGCGTCACCCAGTCCCCGCCCGAATGCGGCACAATCGTGCCCTTCAGCTTCGGGCCTTCGAACGTGCCGCCCGGCACGCTCACAATCAGCCGCGACCCCTGCGGGCCGCCCTGGATCATCGTCGGCGCCCCAACGTTCGCCGTCATCGTAAAGAGGAACTCAACCGGCAGACTCTCCAGCGGCATCTCGAACTACCTTCCTTTCCCTTCGATGTGCGTCCACGGCCGCGGAGGCGGGCGTACCCGTCCGCAGCGCGGCCGATCCTACCCGCCCGCCGCGGGCTGTGCGCTCTCGTGCATCACCACGCTCACCTCCCCGGCGAGCGCGTCATCACGGATGAGCCGCACCACCTCGTCGGCGATCCGCTCCGGCTGGAGCAGCACCGCCCCCTCCAGCGACGGCTCCAGCCACTTCGCCGGCCGCGTCCCGTCGCCCGTCTTGGCGATGATCGGCGTATCGACCATCCCCGGCGCCACAGCGTTCACCCGCACGTTCTCCAGCTCCTTCAGGATCGCGCACGACTTCGTGAAGTGGATGACGGCCGCCTTCGAAGCCGCGTACACGGGGTCGAACGGCAGCGGCCCGAGCCCGGCGATGCTCGCTGTGTTCACCACTACGCCGCCCTCGCCGTGCTCCCGGAACGCCTCCACGGCCGCCCGCGTCCCCATGATCACGCCCGACGTATTCACCGAAATCACCCGGTGCACCTTCTCCAGCGGCGCATCCGGCCAGCCCGGCGTGTCGCCCGTCATGATCCCCGCGTTGTTGTGCACGATGTCGAGCCGCCCGAAGACCCGCTTCGCCGCCCGGAACGTCTCCGCGATGCCCTCCGGCGACCCCACGTCGCCCTGCACGAACGCCGCCTCGCCGCCCGCCGCGGCAATCCGCCGCACCGTCTCCTCCCCGCCCGCTGCGTCGATGTCGACGACGATGACCTTCGCCCCTTCCCGCGCCAGCCGCTCCGCGCACGCCCGGCCGATGCCCGACCCGGCCCCGGTGACCAGCGCAACCTTGCCCGCGATCTCCATGCAACCCTCCCGAAATCGAGTCGCCGGGAGTTTATCCTGCTGGACAAAGCTTTGGCCAATAGTCCAGTATTCCCGCATGCCGCAGTCCGTCATCCCCGGGCCCCTCGCCGGCCGCCTCGCGCCCATTCCCGCCCTCCGCGACGGCTTCGAACAGTTCCTCGCCGCCTGCTTCGATACGGCCGCCGTGCCCGCCGCCACCCTCGAGCGCTGCCGGCGCCTCGTCGCCGCGCTCCACGGCGCCGACCCCGCCGATTGCGGCCACGCCCTTGCCGACCTCCCGGCCGCCGAGACCGACGCCCTCGCCCGCGGCGAGGTCCCCTCCGGCCTCCCCCGCGCCGATGCCCTCGCGCTCGATATCGCCCGCTACATCCCCTGGAGCCACCACGACCTCCCCGATGCGCCCGTCCTCGCCTTCCGCGGCGAGTGCGGCGACCGCGCGACCGTCACGCTCCTCGCCGCCCTCGCCATGTTCGATGCCGTCTGCCGGATGACCCTCGTCGCCCGCCGCCTCGAAGGAGCCTGACCATGTCCACCGTCCCCCGCGTCCCCTCCGCCGTCCCCGGGCAGCCGCCCGCCTTCCACACCGTCCTCGCGCACGCGCCCGCCATCCAGCAGCGGTTCGCGGACCTCTACGGCGCGTTCTGGATGGACTCGGCCCTCTCCCAGCGCGACAAGGAGATCGCCCGCATCCGCAACGCCCGCGTCACCGCCTGCGGCTTCTGCCGCCAGGTCCGCTTCTCCCTCGCCCGCGAGGAAGGGCTCGACGAGGCCACGCTCGACCTCGTCACCGACGCCTACCTCGATGCCCCGCTCAGCCCGCGCGAGAAGCGCATCCTCCAGTTCACCGACGCCATCATCGGCGACCCCTCCCGCGCTGACCCCGCCCTCGGCGCCGCCCTCCGCGACGAACTCGGCGACGCCGGCCTCGCTGAGCTGACGCTCGGGGTTGGGCTCTTTCTCGGCCTCGCGAAGGTGCTGATTACCCTCGGCCTCGAACCGGAGGAGATGCCCGTCACCATCCTCCCCACGCCGGGTTCGGCGGCCTACCGGCCGCAGGCCGCCCCTGCCGGCTAACCCCGCAGGACCTTCGGTGGCGCACCCAGCCCGAAGAGCGTCCCCTTCCCCGTCACGGCGTCGAAGCTCTCCACCATCACTTCCAGCTCGTCGCCGGTGTCGAGCGTTACCACGCCCCGGCCGATCGCCGGCACCACCAGCGGCTCCGCCCGGAACGCACCGCCCCAGCCCTGCACCTTCCCGGGCGGCGTCGGCTTCGTGAACAGCTCGAGCCGCACCCGCCGCCGGTAGCCTGCCCGCAGCACCTCCAGCTCGGCCTCGCCCTCCCAGCGTCGCATCGTTCCCTCCTGCGATTTCCCCCGTCGATAGCCGGGAGAAACCGTTGCAATCGATCTCCGCGCACAGTATAGTCGCGGCACTGGCCAATCAGCCAAAAATCTGGCAGGGACGATAGCCATGGCCGACGCACCAGCCGAGTCCGCACCCGCCCTCAACCGTCCGCCCCGCAAGAAGCGGCACCCCCTTTCCGGCGCCATCTACGAAGAGCTCCCCGGCAACCGCGTCCGCGTCACCAAGGGCGAGAGCTGGGGCATCTTCGATGGCTTCACCACCCGCCACATCGAGGGCCCCCTCACCTACGCCGACCCCCACATGATTATCTGGGTCGGCGGCAAGCCGGTCGAAGGCCTCGGCCACCGCGCCGAGCGCGCCCGCGGCATCGAAATCGTCCACGACTGACCCTTCCCACGGAGGCATCCACCATGGCACTCAAGACCGTCGGCGACCAGGGCCGCCTCACCGAAGCCGGCTACCGCTCCGCCGGAACTCTCTACCAGGAGCTCCTCGACCAGGATTCCCGCCCGGTCCCCGAAGTCCTCCGCCTCGAATCCCCCATCCAGCCCGGCGTCACCCGCGTCCCGGCCGAGCAGTACTACAGCAAGGCCATCCACGACCGCGAAGTCGAGAAGATCTGGAAGCGCGTCTGGCAGATGGCATGCCGCGAGGAAGACATCCCCGAAGTCGGCGACTACATCGTCTACGACATCGCCCACCTCTCCTTCCTCGTCGTCCGCAGCGCCCCCGACCGCATCCAGGCCTTCCATAACGCCTGCCTCCACCGCGGCCGCCAGCTCCGCGAGTTCGACGGCCGCGGCGCCCAGGAGTTCCGCTGCCCCTTCCACGGCTGGTGCTGGGAGATCGACGGCTCCCTCAAAGAGGTCGTCTGCCAGTGGGACTTTCCCGAAGTCAACGAGCGCGACTACCACCTTCCCGAGGTGAAGGTCGGCACCTGGGGCGGCTTCGTCTTCATCAACCCCGATCCCGACGCCGAGCCCCTTGAGCAGTTCCTCGGCGACCTCCCCCGCCACTTCGAACGCTGGGACCTCGCCAACCGCTTCAAGCAGGCCCACGTCGCCAAGATCCTCCGCTGCAACTGGAAGGTCGCCCAGGAAGCCTTCATGGAGGCCTACCACGTCGTCGCCACCCACCCCCAGCTCCTCAACGGCATCGGCGACTCCAACTCCCAGTACGACGTCTTCGGCAACTTCTCCCGCGCCATCACCCCGAACGGCACCCCGAGCCCCCACCTGCGCGAGACCCCCAGCCAGCAGGACATGCTCGACGCCATGTTCGACCGCAACCTCGATACCCCGCCGCTCGCCGAGGTGCCGCCCGGCATGGGCGCCCGCCAGTTCGCCGCCATGCTCAGCCGCGAAGGCATGCGCGCCGTCATCGGCGACGAGGCCGATACCTACTGCGACGCCGAATACCTCGACTCCTTCTACTTCACCGTCTTCCCCAACTTCCACCCCTGGGGCGCCTTCAACCGCATCACCTACCGCTTCCGCCCCCACGGCGACAACCCCGACGAGTGCATCATGGAGTGCATGTTCCTGGCGCCCTGGCCGAAGGGCGAGCCGAAGCCCCCGGCCGCGCCCATCCACTGGCTCGGCCCCGATGACGACTGGGCCGACGCCCCCGAACTCGGCATGCTTGCCCGCGTCTTCAACCAGGACACCTTCAACATCCCGAAGGTCCAGCTCGGCCTCAAGACCATGAAGCGGCCGGAAGTCGTCTTCGCCAGCTACAACGAAACGAAGATCCGCCACTTCCACCAGCTCTACGACCGCTGGATGGAGCTCGAATAGCTGCCATGCCCGCGCCCTGCGCGCTCGCCTGGCTCGATGAACCGCCCGCCCCGGCCGACCTGGCCGGGGCGCTCGCCCTCGCCGGCGCCGCCACCCCCGCCGACGTCGACGCCCTGCTCGACGCGCTGGAGGCCGCCCGCACCGCCCTCGAGGCGCTCGCCAGGGAGGCCTTCGCCCGCGCGCCCATCAGCCGCTCCACCGCAGCGTTCCACAGCGCCCTGCCCGACCTCCGCCCCTTCGTCCTCTACCGCCTGCCCGGCCTCCTCCGCGAAGCCGGCCTCTACACCGCCGCGGAGCTCCGCGCCCTCGCCGCCGACGCACCGCCCGCCTGGCTCGCCCGCGAGGCCACCCGCCAGCTCGCCATCCTCGCCGCCGTCCGCGCCGCCGTCCGCCGCCTGGAATCCGGCGACCTCGCCCCGGCCGACTTCCCCGCCGCCATCCGCCGCGCCGCCCGCGAGGCCGCGGCCGTCCAGCCGGCGCCGCAGCCAGCACACCTCCCCGAGGACCTCAAATGACCGCACCCGCAACCCGCCGCTACGCCGACTGGCGCGACGAGTTCGAGTCGCGCAAAAAGAGCCCCGCCGAAGCCCTCGAGGTTGTGCAGAACGGCCACCTCGTCGGCCTCGGCATCCTCTGCCCCGGCGTGCTCAGCCAGGCGCTCCTCGAACGCGCCCGCAAGCTCGAGCGCGTCGATATCCGCTGCCTCGCCCCCCGCGAAGTGCCGCTCTTCTCCCCCGATGGCCCCAAAGGCGAAAAGGAGATCGAGCTCTTCATCGGCGATGCCCTCCGCCCGGCCCACGACCAGCGCATCGCCACCTACCTGCCGAACACGTTCATGCTCGGCTTCAAAGCCTTCGATGCCGGCCGGCCCGAGGCCCGCATCCCCGACGTTTTCCTCGTGGCCGTCTCCCCGCCCAACGAAAAGGGCTACGTCAACTTCGGCCCCCACATGTGGCACAAGAAGGCCTACGTCCGCCGCTGCCGCCACACCATCGCCGCCATCGACCCGAACATCGTGCCCGTCTTCGGCGACACCTGGATCCACGTCTCCGAGATCGACACCTTCGTCGATGGCTACATCAAGCCCGTCGATATCCCCGCCGTCCGCCAGCGCGTCGAAACCCAGGCCCCGCCCGAGCACCGCGACGCCCTCCTGAAGATCCTCAACCAGGCCTCTCCCGACCAGATCGCCCTCGTTGAGGACATGTTCCACCTCATGCCGCCGGGCATCCTCGAGCAGGCGTTCGGCCTCTCCGAGGTCGACCCGGCCGCGCAGGCGATTGCCGACCACCTCAAGACGCTCATCCGCGATGGCGACACCATCCAGGTCGGCGTCGGCCAGCCCAGCTCCCTCATGTTCAAGGCCGGCGCCTTCGACCACGCCCACGACCTCGGCCTCCACACCGAGCTCGGCTCCCCCGGCCTCGCCCGCCTCTGGGAGAAGGGCGTCCTCACCGGCGCACGCAAATCCATCCACAAAGGCCGCGCCGTCGCCACCGCCTGGACCGGCTGCGACGGAACGGACCTCCGCATCATCGCCGGGAACCCCGCCTTCGAACTCTACGACTCGAACTACCTCCTCAACCCGCTCCTCATGGCCCAGAACCGCCAGATGACCTCCATCAACAGCGCCGTCGCCGTCGACCTCCTCGGGCAGGTCGCCGCCGAGGACCGCTTCGGCGGCCACATGGTCAACGGCACCGGCGGCCAGCCCGATGCCCACCTCTCCGCCGCCCTCTGCCCCGACGGCCGGGCCATCACCGTCCTCCGCTCCACCGCCCTCGAAGGCACCGTCTCCAAGATCGTCGCCCAGCACCCCGAGGGCACCCTCGTCACCGTGCCGCGCTACCTCGCCGATACCGTCATCACCGAGTACGGCATCGCCCGCCTGCTCGATAAGAACCACCGCCAGCGCGCCGAGGAGCTCATCGCCATCGCCCACCCCGATTTCCGCGCCGAGCTCCGCGCCCAGGCGAAGCAGCTCTGGGGCAAGCTCGAATGACCGCCGAACCGACCCCGCAGCCGGCACCCCCGGAGGCGCCCGCGGGCCGGCTCGCCGGCAAGGTCGCCGTCGTCCTCGGCGCCTCCTCAGGCATCGGCCGCGCCGCCGCCCTCCGCTTCGCCTGCGAAGGGGCGAAGGTCATCGCCGCAGCCCGGCGCGTGCCCGAACTCGAAGCCCTCGGCCGCGAGTGCGGGGCCATCCCCGTGCCCTGCGACATCACCCGCGACGACCAGGTCGAAGCCCTCGCCCGCGCCGCCCTCGACCGCTTCGGCACGCTCGATGTCGCCCTGAACTGCGCCGGCTTCGAACAGAGCACCCCCATCCGTGACCTCACCCCCGAGCGGCTCTACGCCATGGCGAGCGTCCAGTTCCTCGGCGCCGTCTCCTTCATCCGCCACATGGCGAACGCCATGGCCGCGACCGGCGGCGGCTCGCTCATCACCATCTCCTCCATCACCGCCCGGCTCGTCGGCGAAGGGCTCGCGGCCTACGGGGGCTCCAAGGCCGCCATCAACCACATCACCCGCATCGCCGCCCTTGAGTACGGCCCCCAGGGCGTCCGCGTCAACGTCGTCTCCCCCGGCCTCATCGAAACCCCGATGACGGCCCACATGTTCATCCCGCCCGTCGTCCGCGCCTTCACCCGCGAAACCCCGCTCCGCCGCATGGGCACCGTCGACGACGTCGTCGAAGCGATCCTCTGGCTCGCCTCCGATGCCTCCAGCTTCATCACCGGCCACGACCTCCCCGTTGACGGCGGCCAGCTCACCCGGCGCCTCCCCGGCCGTGACGACTTCCTCGCTCCGGCCTGATTGTTGACTCGATCACTCGACTTAGTGCACTGCCTGCGCTACACTGCAGCCAGCGGCATCGCCGCAATCCTCCCCCACAACGAACGGAGCACCCCCATGTCCGACCCCGAAATCGCTGCACGCGGGTACGCCCATCCCGAAGTCCTCGTCTCGACCGAATGGGTCGCCCAGCACCTCAACGACCCCTCCGTCCGCATCATCGAATCGAACGAAGACCCCCTCCTCTACCCCTCCGGCCACATCCCCGGCGCCGTCCAGGTCGACTGGGCCGCTGACCTCAACGACCCCCTCCGCCGCGACTACCTCGACCGCGCCGGCTTCGAAAAGCTCATGAGCCGCATCGGCGTCACCCCTGAAACCACCGTCGTCTTCTACGGCGACAAGAACAACTGGTGGGCCTGCTACGCCTTCTGGGTCTTCCAGCTCTTCGGCCACACCAACGCAAAGGTGATGGACGGCGGCCGCCTCAAGTGGGAGAAGGAAGGACGGCCGCTCGTCAAGGAAGTCCCCACCTACCCGCCCACCGAGTACCGCGCCCGCGAGCGCGACGACTCCAAAATCCGCATCTTCCGCGACGAAGTGCTGAAAAAGCTCGGCACCGGCGTCAAGCTCGTCGACGTCCGCAGCCCCCAGGAGTACACCGGCGAGCGCACCCACATGCCCGAATACCCGCAGGAGGGCGTCCTCCGCGGCGGCCACATCCCCGGGGCGAAGAACGTCCCCTGGGCCCGCGCGGCCAACCCCGAAGACGGCACCTTCAAGTCCGCCGCCGAGCTCAAGGCGATCTACGAGCAGGAAGCCGGCCTCACCCCCAACGACGAAGTCATCGCCTACTGCCGCATCGGCGAACGCAGCTCCCACACCTGGTTCGTCCTGAAGTACCTCCTCGGCTACCCCAACGTCCGCAACTACGACGGCTCCTGGACCGAGTGGGGCAACTCCGTCGGCGTCCCCATCGAACGCTGAACTTCGCTACGCTGGATCCCGAATCCCCCGCGCGGCGGGCGGCGCAGCTGCCCGCCGCGCGCCTTCCCGGAGCACGCCCATGGCCCAGCCGCCAAAAGCCTTCCAGCAGGTCATCGAAGATTTCGCCTTCGCCGACCGCCAGGAGCGGATCGACATGCTCATCGAGTACGCCGACCGCTTCAAGGAGGTCCCCGAGCGGATCGCCACCCGCCCCTTCCCCGAAGAACACCACGTCCAGAAGTGCGAATCCGATGCCTACGTCTGGGCCGAAGACCTGCCCGACGGCACCCTGAAGTTCCACTTCGCCGTCGAAAACCCCCAGGGCCTCTCCGCCAAAGCCTGGGCCGTCATCCTCGATGAGACCCTCTCCGGCCAGCCGCTCGAAGAGGTCGCCGCCGTCCCCTGCGACAGCGTCTTCACCGTCTTCGGCAAGGAGGTCTCCATGGGCAAAGGCATGGGCCTCATGGGCATCGCCGATATGGTGACCGCCTTCGCCCGCCAGCGCCTCGCCGCCCGGGCCGCACAGTCAGGCTCGGCGTGACGTAACACAAATGTTCGTTGACCGCGCCCACCCCGGGACGTAGCATCGAACGAGCACCGCGGGACGCAGGAGGCCATGCCGAAGTTCATTTTCGTCACCGGCGGCGTCGTCAGCTCAGTCGGCAAAGGCATCACCACCGCCAGCCTCGGCCGCATCCTCAAATCCCGCGGCATCAAAGTCTCCATCCAGAAGCTCGACCCCTACCTCAACGTCGACCCCGGCACCATGTCCCCCTACCAGCACGGGGAGGTGTTCGTCACCGTCGACGGCGCCGAGACCGACCTCGACCTCGGCCACTACGAGCGGTTCATCGACCAGGACCTCACCGCCGCCTCCTCCGTCACGTCCGGCCAAATCTACCTCGCCGTCCTCGAACGCGAACGCCGCGGCGACTACCTCGGCGGCACCATCCAGCAGGTCCCCCACCTCACGAACGAAATCAAGGCCCGCATCTACGGCGTCGCCGAGCAGACCGGCTGCGACGTCCTCATCTGCGAAGTCGGCGGCACCGTCGGCGACATCGAAGGCGAAACCTTCATCGAAGCGATCCGCCAGATCCGCCACGAACAGCCCCGCGACGCCACCCTCAGCGTCCACGTCTGCTTCCTCCCCTGGGTCGGCGCCACCGGTGAACTGAAGACCAAGCCCACCCAGCACTCCGTCCGCGAACTCCGCTCCAAGGGCATCCAGCCCGACGCCATCGTCCTCCGCAGCGACCACCCCGTCCCCCGCGACATCACCGACAAGGTCGCCCTCTTCTGCGACGTCGAACCCCGCGCCGTCATCCCCATGGAAACGGCCGACACCATCTACGAAGTCCCCATCACCCTCGAAGAACGCGGCCTCGGCGACTTCGTCCTCGACCGCCTCGGCCTCGAAGGCCGCCGCGACCTCGCCGAATGGCGCGACCTCGTGTACCGCCTGAAGCACCCGCGCCGTACGGCCGAAGTCGCCGTCGTCGGCAAGTACGTCGAACTCCGCGATGCCTACATCTCCGTCAAGGAGGCCCTCGTTCACGCCGGCATCGCCCACGAGGCCGACGTGACCATCCGCTGGGTGCCTGCCGAGGCCCTCGAAACCCGCGAACCGGCCGACCTCCTCGCCGGCATCGACGGCATCGTCGTCCCCGGCGGCTTCGGCGAACGCGGCTGGGAAGGCAAAATCCGCGCCGCCGAATACGCCCGCACCACCGGCACGCCCTACCTCGGCCTCTGCCTCGGCATGCAGGCCCTCGTCACCGAATTCGCCCGCCACGCCTGCGGGCTCGTCGGCGCCAACAGCACCGAGTTCGACCCCGAAACACCCCACCCCGTCATCAGCCTCCTCGAAGAGCAGCACGCCGTCGTCAATCTCGGCGGCACCATGCGGCTCGGCGCCTACCCCTGCCGCCTCCTGCCCGGCACGCTCGCCCACCGCGCCTACGGCACCGACGTTGTCAGCGAACGCCACCGCCACCGCTGGGAGTTCAACAACGCCTACCGCGCCCGCCTCGAAGCCGCGGGCCTGCGTGTGAGCGGCACCTCGCCCGATGGCGCCCTCGTCGAAATCTCCGAAATCTCCGGCCACCCGTTCATGCTCGGCACCCAGTTCCACCCCGAACTCCAGAGCCGGCCGAACCGCCCCCATCCGCTCTTCCGCGAGTTCGTCGCCGCCGCCTTGGCCCGGCGCGCCGCCGGCGCAGCCGCCCCCGCCACCGCCTGAGCGCGCCGCCTACTCGAGGTGCAGCGCCCGCCGCACGTCCGGGTTCTGCAAATCCAGCTCGAACGTCTTGTACTGGTACGTCTGTCCCGTCTCCGGCGAATGCCCTGTCCGCTCCTCGCCGACCCGCAGCACGCCCCACGAGAGCATGCTGTTCACCAGGTTCTTCACGTCGGACTCCTCGCGCCGCACCACCGGCTTCAGCGTCTCCACAATCCGGTTGAACGTCAGCCAGGCGACCCCCGGCTTGTTCCGCTCGTCGTGGATCGCCACGATCACCGCCCGCCGCTGCTCCTCGGTCAGGTCGTTGTAGTTGAACCGCGCGTAGTCGTACTTCGCCAGCTCCTGCCCCACGTTGCGCGGCCGCTCGATCGCCTCCGTCCGCTCGTTCGGCAGGAACAGCCAGTCCGTGAAGTCCGCGTTCACCATCATGAGCAGCCCGCTCTCGTGCAGCGCCCGCGCGAAGTCGCCCGCCCGGCCGCGCGCCAGCCGCTGGAAGTCTGCCTGCGGCATCCGCTTCTGCAGCTCCTGCCCCACCAGCGAAAGCGGCAGGTCGCGCCCGTTCGTCCGGAAGTCCTGCACAATCGCGAGGATCTGCTTCAGCACCTCGGCGATCTCCCGCGGCTCCGCCGAGATCGGGCCCTTCGCCTGCGCCAGCTCCAGCGCCCGCGCCGCCGCCGCGGCCAGCCGCGGCTCGATCTTCTCGACCGCCGCCGGCTCTTTCACGGGCGCTGCCGCGCGATCCACCTCCGGCTCCACGTCCAGGTCGTAGTACAGCACCACATCCGCCTGCTGCACGAGCTGCGCCGACGTAGCCCACGAAACCCCGATCACCACCACCCGCTTCCCCCGCGCCCGCAGCAGCATCACCACATGGAAGAAGCTGTGGTCGCCCGAGGCGATGACAAACGTCCCGATGTTCGGGTAGAGGTGGCTCGCCTCGATGCAGTCGACCGCCAGTTTCACATCGACCGAGTTCTGGATGCGCGCCTCGCCCTCCGCCGTCGTGTACCGCCGGGTGAGCACGTACACCGGCTCCAGCCCCGCCGTGTACAGCGACGCCGGGTCGCCCGCCTGCACCGGGTCCATCCAGTCTGCGTATGCCCGCGCATAGGCCACCCGCCCGAACCGCTCCGCCGCCTCCCGCAGCGCCGTCACGTTCGGGCGCCGGTTCCGCTGCATCAGGCTGAACTTCAGGTTCTCCCAGTCGACGAGCAGCGCGACGTCATCGTGCCCGGGCCCGTTCCCGCCATCCCGCATGCCGCGATCCTAGCCGAACCCGCCGCTGCCCGCTGGTAGCCCTGCCGACCGCCGGATTATGGGTCAGAACTGTCACTCGACATTAGTCATGACTAATTTCTAACCTTCGATCAGACAGCGCGAGGCGCAGAAGCGCTCCTCGCGCAGGAGATTCCGATGCTCTACTCCCTGCTCATCACCTTCCGCGAAGGGCTCGAAGCCGCGCTCATCCTCGGCATCGTGCTCTCCTACCTCCGCCGCGCGCGGCCCGGCGCCTCCGCCCGGCCGGTCTGGCTCGGCGCCGGGTCCGCAGCCGGCCTCAGCCTCGGCGCCGCCATTCTCCTCGAACTCCTCGCCGTCGAGCTCCCCGGCCGCTGGCAGGAGGCCATCGAAGGGTTCGCGATGCTCCTCGCGGTCACAGTTCTCACCTGGATGCTCGCCTGGATGCGCCGCCAGTCCGCCACCATCGGGCGTGAACTCCGCCAGCGCGTCGATGTCGCGCTCGATGCCGGCTCCGGATTTGCCCTTGGCCTCCTCGCCTTCACTGCCGTCGGCCGCGAGGGCCTCGAGACGGCCCTCTTCCTCTTCGGCGGCAGCGGCCGCGCCGATTCCGCCGCAGCCTACTGGTTCGGAGCCTTCGCCGGCCTGGCCATCGCCGCCGCCGCCGGTGCCGCCATCTACCGGGGCTCTGCGGCCATCCCCATCCGGGCCTTCTTCAACGTCAGTGCCGTCGCGCTCATCATCCTCGCCGCGGGCATGGTGCCCAACGCGCTCAAAGAACTCGCTGAGGCCCGCCTGCTCTTCGACCTCGGGCCGCGCCTCTGGGATACCTACACCCTCCTGCCCGACAACCAGGGACCCGGCCGCCTCCTTGCAGCCATCCTCGGCTACGACGCCAGCCCCTTCGCCGGCCAGGTCATCGCCTACATCGCCTACCTCGCGGCTGCCGCGGCCATCTACACAGCTGCCGGCCGACCCGCTCCCAATCTCACGCCCGGTCCAGGAGCTGAACACGCATGAACACCGCCCGTCTCCTCCCGCTCGCTGCCGCCGCCATCCTCATCGCCGCCGCATCCGCCTGCTCCGGCAGCGAAGGCCGACGCATCGACATCGTCGCTGGCGACGGGCCCAATGGCACCATGTACTTTGAACCGAAGACGCTGACCCTCGCACCCGGCGAAAAAGTCACCTTCTACATCAAGAATGAGGGCTCCGGCGACCACGAATTCGAGAGCGACGAGGCCGGCATCGACGAGGTGGTCATCCCGAAGGGCAGGACCCGGAAGGTCACCTGGACCGCGCCCGCCTCCGGCACCTACCCCATCTATTGCGACATCACAGGCCACCGCCAGGCCGGCATGGAGCTCGAAGTCCGCATCGCGTCCGCTCCCTGAATGCCCTCGAGCCGGGAGTGCCGGGTAAATCCCAAAAACCTGCCAATTTCCGGCTGCTGCGTGCACGCCCCTTCCGCTCCGTGGTACGGTGGTTGGGCCGAATCCCGGCCCTGCCGGGAACGGGGGACCCACCACCTGGGGTGCATCCTTCCACAGCGAAGGACGGCGACTTCCGACGCCGAACCCGTCAGCTAACCCCGTAGGCGTTCGGAGGAGCCTCTGCCTCCTCTGCGATCCGGTCCAGGCGGGCCCTCCCGCCCGCCGCCAGCACACAGGAGGTACGCGTCATGCAGTACGCCATTTCCCCGTCCGCCATCCTTCCCCGCACGACCGTCTACCGCGAAACCGAACTCAGCCTTGTCCGCATCCGCGAGGCCGCAACCAGGCTCCGCTCCTGGGCGCTCGTCTCCGGCGAACGCATCGTCGGCCTCCCCTTCGTCCGCGTCCGGTCCGACCTGCTCTGCGAGGTCCATCTCCCCGTCGCCGGACTCGTCCAGCCGCACCCCCAGACCGGCGTCTTCAGCGATGCGGCCGCCCACATGCCCGCCGTCTCGCTCCGCGTCGTCCGCTTCGACGAAATCCGGGCCGTCATCCGCGAGCTCAGCGGCGAGATCGCCGTCGATTGCGGCAGCGCCGGCCCCGTCGAATTCCATCCCTCCACCGCCGAGTTCACCCACGGAACGCTCATCTGGCCCGTCCACCGGCTCTCGCCGGCGCTCACGCCCGCTGTCGCCATCCCGGGCCGCCGCTCCCTCGAGGCCGCGTCATGAGGGGTCCGCGCGGCGCTTGCGCCGCCATGCTCAGCCTCGCCGCCGCAGCCGCCATGGCCCTCGCGGCCTGCGGCGGCGACGGTGATGACCCCACACCCACGCCCGGCAGCGTCGAAACCCCGGCCGCTGCCACGCCCACTGCCGCAACCCCGGGCACGTCGCCCACACCCGCGGCAACCGCCCCGGCAGCCACCCCGACACCGGTCGTCCTTACGCCCACCTTCACCTGCGCGAATCCCATCACGCCGCTCGAGGCCCGCCTCAACCGCGGCCAGCAGGTCGAACTCCAGGGCCGCGTCTTCGGCGTCATGGACCGCAACGGCGATGCCGTCCTCGCCGTCGGCGCTCCGCTCGATGCCCTCCTCCGCGTCGAGGTCATCGTGCCGTCCGGCAGCCGCCAGAACTTCCCGGCCGACCCGCTCCTCGGCTTCGCCGGCCGCGACATCTGCGTCCGCGGCACCGTGGAGGAAATCGGCGGCATTCTCACCATCGCCGCCACCGGCCCGGGCGAACTCACCGTCGTCCAGTAACCGAAAGGAGCGCCGCAGCCAGCGTCATCCTCTCCGCGCTGCAGCTCCGGCAGCCCGTCGCCGCCTGACCCTCGACCCAGTCACTGGCTGTGCCTAGTCTGGGGTGCGAAGCCCGCCGCTTCGCACCCCAGCTGCTCTTCGGAGGCCCCATTTGGACTGGTGGCGCATTGTCCACGTCCTTTCTCTCATCTGGCTCGGCGCCGGCCTGGGCGCCACCTACCCCCTCATCCTCCGCGCCTGGGCAACCAACGACCTCCGCCACCGCGCGACCCTCCTCATCGAAGCCGCCAACAACGAAACCCGTGTGCTCCTCCCCGGCGCCATGGCCAGCGGCATCACCGGTTTCTTCTGGGCCGTCGCCGCCGAATACAACTTCCTCAAGGATGCCTGGCTCGGCATCCTCACCCTGCTCTACATCTTTTTTTACTTCGTCTGTCTGCCCCTGCTCGGCTTCGGCCTTCGGCGGGCCAGGCTCGCCGCCCTCATCGCCCAGAAGAAGGGCGAAGAAACCGACGAACTCCGCCAGGTCCTCGAAGACCGCGTGCCCATCGTCTTCGGCACCATCCTCGTCCTGAGCGTCCCCCTCCTCGCCTGGCTCGCCGTCTTCAAGCCGTTCTAACCGTCCCGCGCCCCGGTCAGAACAGCAGCGGCTCCCCGCCCGCCCGGGCCGCACCCGGGTCGCAGGCCGGGCTCCGCTCCACCCACCGCAGCAGGTCGACCGGGTCGAACGGCCCGATCGCGTCTGCCTCGCCCGGTGCGAACAGCACCGGCCGCCGGTTCGCATCGCCCGGCGGCAGCGCCGTCAGCTCCGCCCGGTACACGAGCGCCAGCTCCCAGCCGTCGGCATCGAACGGAAAGCTGAGCACATCGGCAACTTCGAGCGCCGAAATCGCCCCGTCGCACCAGTCATCCGCCAGCGCCGCCGCCGTCTCGTACGGGTTCGCCCCATACTCCATCACCGTCCACGGCAGCCATTTCCCCCGTACCCCCGGCGCCGTCACGTCGAACACCGTCAGCCGGCCCGCAAACACCGGCACGAGGTACACCGCCACGTGCGCGCCGCCCGGTGTAAAACCCGGCTGCGGCCGTCCGAAGTAGGCGTGGCTCATACCGCGATTCTCCGCCCGGCCGGCCCGCCTGTCGAACCCGCGTCCCTCAGGCGAGGATCCCCGCGAACGTCCCCTCGTCGAGCGGCCCGACTGCGGCCAGCACCGCCTTCGCCGGGTCGAGCACGTCGCGCCCCACCTCCAGCAGCTCGTCCAGCGTCACCGCATCGAACCGCGCCACCACCTCGTCGACGGTCAGCACCTTCCCGCGCAGCAGCTCCTGCGACCCCAGCCAGCCCGCCACCGAACGCGTGTCCTCCATCCGCAGCTGGATCCGCCCCTTCGCCATCTCCTTCGCCTTCTGCAGCTCCGCCGGCGGCACCCCCGCGAGCAGCTTCAGCGTCTCCTCCAGCGTCGCTTCCGCCGTCACCCGCGCGTTCTCCGGGTCGCACCCCGCGTAAATCGTCAGCGAACCCGCATCCCGGAACTCGCTCGTATAGCTGTGGATGTCGTACACGAGCGCCCGCTCCTCCCGCAGCTCGAGGAAGAGCCGGCTCGACATCCCCTCGCCGAGGAGCATGTTCAGCAGGCTCACCGCAAAGCGCCGGTCGCTGTCCAGCGGCACGCTCGGGAAGGCGAAGCACAGGTGCGCCTGCTCCGTCGCCTTCTCCCGCACCCGCACCCGCGGCGTCCCGTTCCGCGGCATGGCCGGGTACCATGGCCCCGGCTCCGAGGGTGCAACGCCCCCCAGCCACCGCTCGGCCGCCGCGACCACCTCCTCGTGGCGGACATTGCCGGCCACCGCAAGCACCATGTTGCCGGGCACATACTGCTTCCGGAAGTACCGCACCACCGCCTCCAGCGGCAGCGCCTTCACGCTCTCCGGCGTCCCCCCGATCTCCCGCCCCAGCGGCTGCGCCGGCCAGAGCGTCTCATCGACAAGGATCGCGCTCAGCTCCGCCGGGCTGTCCTCCACCCCCGCCAGCTCCTCGAGGATCACCGCCCGCTCCTTCTCCAGCTCAGCCGGGTCCATCACCGGCTCCGTCACCATGTCCGCGAGGATGTCGATCACCGTCAGCGCAGCCGTATGGGGCACCTTCGCGTAGTACAGCGTCGCCTCCCGGTCCGTCGCCGCATTGTGGACCCCGCCGACCGACTCGATCGCCTCCGAAATCTCCCGCGCCGTCGGCCGCCGCGATGCCCCCTTGAACAGCATGTGCTCGAGGAAGTGGGAAAGCCCCGCCTCCTCGTCGCGCTCATACCGGCTGCCCGCGCCAACGTATACGCTCACCGTCGCCGAGCGCGTGTGCGGCAGCTCCGCCGTCACCACGCGCAGGCCGTTCTCGAGAACCGTTCGCTGATGCATCGACACTCCCGTGCCCGCCCGGGCACCAGCCCCGATCCTACGCGCCGCCTCCGCTTGCCGCGAACCGCGCGCGAAACCTGTTCGTAACACCGGCGCAATTCGCACGAAACCGCCGCGGCCTACCCTGCATCCGACACACAGGGCGCTCCCGGAGCCAGCCCGCCGCCGAAACACAAGCTTCATACGGCAGCCCCTGCGCTGCGCGTGGCCGTAATCGGCGCCTGGGCGACAATCGGGAGGCCCGCCCACCACCACCCAGAGGAGTGCGATGACCCCCGAAGAGATCAAAGCCTACTGCGAGCAGAACGGCGTCCGCTTCGTCGACGTCAAATTCGTCGACCTGTTCGGCCAGTGGCAGCACATCACCCGCCCCATCCGCGAGCTGAACGACTGGACCGACTACAACCGCTCACCCTGGCGGAACGGCTACGGCTTCGACGGCTCCTCCATCCGCGGCTTCCAAAGCATTGAGGAGTCCGACATGCTCCTCGTCCCCGACCCGGAAACCGCCTTCATCGACCCCTTCATCGAAACCCCCACCCTCTCGGTCATCGCCAACGTCGAAGACCCGGTCACCCGCCAGCCCTACAGCCGCGATGCCCGTTACATCGCCCGGAAGGCCGAGCAGTACCTCCGCGAAACCGGCGTCGGCGACACGGTCTACATCGGCCCCGAACTCGAGTTCTTCATCTTCGATGAGGTCCGCTTCTCCAACCAGATGCACACCGCCTCCTACCTCGTCGACTCCGACGAAGGCATCTGGAACAGCAACGCCGAAGCCACCCTCCGCGGCGACCTCAACCAGGGCTACCGCCCCCGCGTCAAGGGCGGCTACTTCCCCGTCGCACCGCACGACAGCCAGACCGACATCCGCAACGAGATGGTCGAGGTCATGGAGGAGTGCGGCATCCAGGTGGAGTACCACCACCACGAAGTCGCCACCGCCGGCCAGGGCGAAATCGACATGCGGTTCGATACCCTCACCCGCATGGGCGATAAGGCCCTCCTCTACAAGTACATCGTGAAGAACGTCGCCCGCCGCAACGGCAAGGTCGCGACCTTCATGCCGAAGCCCCTGTACGGCGATAACGGCTCCGGCATGCACACCCACCTGTCCATCTGGAAGAACGGCGTCAACCTCTTCGCCGGGGAGGAGTACGGCGGCATCTCGAAGCTCTGCAAGCACTACATCGCCGGCCTCATCCGCCACGGCCGCGCCCTCATGGCCATCGCCGCCCCCACGACCAACAGCTACAAGCGCCTCGTCCCCGGCTACGAAGCGCCCGTCAACCTCGTCTACTCCGCCCGGAACCGCTCCGCGGCCTGCCGTATCCCGCTCGTCAGCCCCGACCCGCGCCAGAAGCGCGTCGAGTTCCGCCCGCCGGACCCCTCCGGCAACCCCTACCTCACCTTCGCCGCCATCCTCATGGCCGGCCTCGACGGCATCATCAACGAGTGGGACCCCGGCGAGCCGCTCGACAAGGTCAACCTCTTCGACCTCAGCCCCGAAGAGCTCGCCAACATCCCCACCGTCGCCCAGTCGCTCGATGGCTCCCTCCGCGCCCTCGAAGAAGACCACGAGTTCCTCCTCAAGGGCGGCGTTTTCACCGAGGACGTCCTCGAGACCTGGATCGCCTACAAGTACGAAAACGAGGTCGACCCCATCCGCATGCGCCCGCACCCCTACGAGTTCGAACTCTACTTCGACGCGTAGGCTGCCCGCACCGCCCTCCAGCCGCACGGCGGCGCCCCACCCGGGGCGCCGCCGTTTTTCTCCCGCCGCGCCGGCTGCTACCGTTCCCTGGTTCACAAGCTCCCGGAGGCCGCACGTGCCCCACACCATCGCTTTCCTGCTCTTCGACGGCGCCGAAGAACTCGATTTCATCGGTCCATGGGAGATGTTCACGCTCGCCGGCGAACTGCGCCCCGGTGACGTCCGCTGTTACACCGCCAGCGAAACCGGCGCCGTCGTCACCTGCGCCAAAGGGCTCCGCGTCCTCCCGGATTGCACCTTCGACGACGCTCCGGCCGCAGATGTCGTCATCATCCCCGGCGGAATCGGCACCCGCCGCGAGCGGGACAACCCGGCCATGCTGGCAGCCATCGAACGGCTCCGCAGGGGCGCCGCCGTTACCGCCTCCGTTTGCACAGGAGCGCTCGTGCTCGAACGCGCCGGCCTCCTCGATGGCCGTCGTGCCGTCACGCACCGCGTCGGGCTTCCCATCCTCGCCAGGAACCCCCGGGTCACACTCGTCGAGGGCGCTCGCTACGTCGATGAAGGCGACATCGTCACCGCCGCCGGCGTCTCCGCCGGGATCGACATGGCCCTCCACCTCATCCGCCGCCTCTGGGACGAAGAGCTCGCCCGCGCCGTCCGCGACGCCGCTGAGTACTACCCGGAGCCCTGGGGCTAACCGACCGCCGCCCCTGCCAGCGCCGCCGCCGCCAGCCGCTCCTCCGCATACGGGTCCCGCTCCAGCCGGCTCTCCAGGTCGAACACCATCGTCGGCCGCGTCTCCTCCTCGTACGGCTCCCACCGCCCGATCCCCGGGTGCGACGGGTCGCCCGTCCGCGCAAACGCAATCCACGCATCCATCATGTTCGCGGAGAGCCGCTCCACCTCCGGGCCCGTGCCCGCGAACCGGTCCTGCCCCGGAGCGCCCAGCGTCCCGAACACGAACGGCATCTCCAGCGCGTGGCACGCCCCAAGCGCGCCCCGCCGCGCCGGCGAGGCGTACGTGAACAGGTACACGTACGTCCTGGGCTCGTGCGCCCGCTGCGCCAGCGCCAGACGCTGCGCGTTCGCCCGGAACATCCCCTCCGACCAGAGCGCGTCGAGAATGTCCAGGTTCTCGGCCGGGAGGTCCCGCCGCGCCCGGCTCTCCCGCACCGCGCCGATGGCAGCACGCACAGCCTCCGTACCCGCCCCGGGGAACATCCCCGCAACGGCCCGCTCGAGCCCGACATCGTCCAGCGGTGCCCGCTGCTGCATCGCCGTGAACAGCTTCACCTCATCCCGGTTCGTCCCAATCAGCACCGGGATGCCTGCCGCGGCCCCCGCCCGCACCGCCTCGAACGGCTGGATCGGCAGCGTCTCCCCGTCGACCATCGGCGCGAACAGCAGCGTGCCGAACCCGCGGCTCGCCGCCACCTTCGCCTGGGCCTCCAGCAGCC
>Ga0272446_1001452_pt1 | contig 34418 bp, 31 predicted proteins | sample YNPCB0061_FD_194587 | JGI IMG/M metagenome (GOLD analysis project Ga0272446, IMG submission 194587) | Hot spring microbial mat communities from Yellowstone National Park, WY, United States - YNP-CB-006-1 | ecosystem: Environmental > Aquatic > Thermal springs > Hot (42-90C) > Sediment | place...
TTTTTCTAACTCTGACGCGCTCATAGGAATTAGGGTTTGGGCAAAATACAATAATATGATAGCGGTTATCTGTTTGTATTGAAACGGTGTAACAAGTTAGAAATGATCTAGAAAAGACATTAACAGCTATACAGATATTCTCAATCATAGCCTAGATTTAGGCATCTCTAAAAGTTAGTCCTAAACAGGTAAGGATAAAGATTGACAAGAGGTTTAGGACTTTCTCTTGTAAGCAAAACGGCAACGCTCATAATTTCTACCTAGCCTCAAACTACCCTGAAATAAGGTGTTTGATCGCTTCTTGTACTAGGCATTATTTATTTTTGCTTTACTAATAAAGCCATAAAGCGGAATTTAGCAAAATTGTTTATAGGCATTATTTCTTGCTTTGTTCCAAACTTACTATCATTATTGAATCGAGACTCTCTTGACTCTTTTCTGTAATGCCTTTCAGCCAGCAATCTTTATACTCCTTTCCCACTCTAAAATTAGTAGTTTTTCCCTCACCCCCTGCCCCTCTCCCTTTGGGCGAGGGGAGTCAATCCAGCCTAAGCATTTTGTCTATTCCCACACTGGGAGGGGAGTATTATCAATTTCTCCGCGCAGACTGCCTAGCATCTCTAATTCTCTGATCGCTATTACTTACAGAAATGTTTACTCAAACAGTTCAGACAGTATTACCTTGCCAATCATCAGGGGTGTTGATGTTGGCAATTTTGCGATCGCTCATCGGATCAATCAATACACAATCCACTGTTTGCAAAATTTTTACGGGGCAATACTGCTGTTGGGCAAAGGCAGTTTGCAAAATCGGTAAGGCTGAGGGGGTATCAATAGCGCACAATGTTTTAGGAAAACCTGCTTTATGGTGATAACAAGTGGCGATCGCCTCATCTGAGAAATTAGCAATCAATCGCTGAATAGTACCAGATTGTAGGTTTCCTAAATCACAAGCAACCACTAACTAATTCACTTGAGGAAAATGCGTGAAAGCAGTTAGCAAACCAGTGACAGAACCCACGCTAGGAAATTGATCGCACAAGGTGGGCAGATTTTCTAATACTGTACCCTGCCGCTGATTGGCTCTCGCTGATAAAAAACTCGCTGACAATAGGTCTGCAATAGTTCATACAAATATAGCGCATGGGGTTGATTGTGAAATGGCAAAAGGGCTTTATTTCCCCCCATGCGTTTGCTTTTGCCACTGTTAAGACTAAACCATAGATGGGATATTGAGGAATGCTTTGTTTACCACCGCTTTTGGCAATTAACTGAGTTTCTCTGATAACAATTTCTGAGATGTTGCTGAATGATCCGCTCAGCAGTGCTGATCTCCAATAGCAAACTCCAGACTGCCTTAGTAAGCGGCTAGTTTAGATGCCCTGTGGCGGTGCAGGCTCAAAATCGTAGTTAGGGTTTGCTTCATTTGTAGGCGGGGCACTACCGCATCCACAAAACCATGTGCCAAGAGGTATTCCGCCGACTGAAAATCATCAGGAATTTTTTGCTTGAGGGTTTGCTCGATCACTCTGCGCCCCGTAAAGGCGATCAGGGCTTTAGGCTCTGCTAGGATAATATCCCCCAACATGGCAAAACTAGCGGTAACACCCCCTGTGGTGGGATTGGTCAGGACGGCAATGTAGGGCAAACCCGCCTGTCGCTGGCGATCTAGGGCGGCTGAAGTTTTTGCCATCTGCATCAAGCTTAAAATCCCCTCTTGCATCCTAGCTCCACCCGAAGCGCAGACAATAATTACAGGCAAATGTTGGCTGGTGGCTAACTCAACAATCCGCGTAATTTTTTCCCCTACCACTGAACCCATACTGCCACCCATAAAGCGAAAGTCCATCACCGCTAGGGCTGTTGGGTTGCCGTTGATCTTGCCAGTACCAGTGATCACGCCGTCGTTGATACCAGTGGCTGATTGGGATTCTTTGAGGCGTTCGCTATAGGGCTTGCGATCGCGAAAACCCAGCGGGTCGCAGGATTGCAGGTGGGCATTGACTTCCTGCCAAGTATCGGTGTCGATCAATTGGGCGATGCGCTCAGGGGCATCCACTTGGTTGTGGTAACCACACTCAGGGCACACCATCAAATTAGCCTTGAGGTCTTTGATATAGGTCAAAACCCCACAGGATTTGCATTTGTGCCACAACCCATCGGGGATTTCCCGCTCTGGGTATTGCTCTGTGGCAGTATTTTTCGCTTCGTTGGCGCGGGATTTGTTTTCCGCAAACCAATCAAAAATGGACATCGCCATCACTGATTAACTATGTACCAACAATATAAATTAGTTGGGCTTCACCCGCTCGACTTGGGAATAATTTTCCACCGCTTTAGTAATTTCGTAGAGCGACTGTTGCAGGGGTTTGATCACCGATTGCAAAACCTCTTTGCCCGTAGCTTCATCGGCTAACAGTTTTTTCAGGCGATCGATATTTTCTTGCGCTGGAGTGCGCAGGCTCTGGGTAATTACCACTGGTCCATGGTTGTTCAACAACTCCTCCACACTGCGGATCAGGTTTGCCGCCTGATTGCGGGTATCCGCCAATTCCCGGCGCGCCACATCTTCTTCCGCATAGACCTCTGCTTCCATGCGCATCCGCTCAATTTCACTGGCGCTCAATCCACCCGTATTGGTAATGCTGATGCCCTGCTCTGCACCCGTATCCACATCTCGTGCTGACACTTTGAGAATGCCGTTGGCATCGATGTCAAAAGACACTTCGATCTGCGGCACTCCCCGAGGGGCAGGACGAATGCCCTCTAGCTCAAATTTCCCTAAGGATTTGTTGTCCCGTGCCATCGCCCGCTCTCCTTGAAGCACATGAATTTCCACCACCGACTGGTTATCTACGGCTGTGGAGAAAATTTGCGCTTTGCTGGTGGGAATGGTGGTGTTGCGCTCCAAAATTCTGGTAAACACCCCGCCCTGAGTTTCTAAACCAATGGACAGGGGGATCACATCCAGCAGGAGGAGGTCTTTGACTGAGCCACCTAAAATGCCCGCCTGTACTGCCGCTCCGATCGCCACCGCTTCATCAGGGTTGACCGACTGATCGGGTTTTTTGCCACCAAAGAAGTTGGCTACGGCTTGCTGAACCGCAGGAATGCGCGTAGAGCCGCCCACCAGCACAATGCGCTGTATGTCCTTGGGGGTCAGCCCCGCATCTCTCAAGGCTTGGGCAGTCGGCTCAATAGTTGCCTTGACGAGGTGGGCAGTCAGTTCATCAAATTTTGCCCTAGTCAACTCTACTTCAATGGTGCGTGGACCAGCGATGAAGGGCAAACTAATCAGGGAGATGGGGGCGGAGGACAGTTCAATTTTGGCGCGTTCGGCGGCTTCCTTCAGCCTTTGCAGAGCGGTGCGGTCTTGGCTGAGGTCGATGCCTTCTTGCTGTTGAAAGTCCTTGATCAGCCACTGCACAATGCAGTCGTCAAAGTCATCGCCGCCTAAGTGGTTATTGCCTGCGGTGGCTTTCACTTCAAAAACCCCATCCCCCAACTGCAACACCGACACATCAAATGTCCCCCCACCCAGATCAAATACTAAGATGGTCTGAGCTTGATCCTGCTTGTCTAAGCCGTAGGCGAGAGAGGCGGCAGTAGGTTCATTGACAATTCGGAGCACATCCAAACCAGCGATCGCCCCTGCGTCTTTGGTTGCCTGTCTTTGGGCATCGGTGAAATAGGCAGGCACGGTAATGACGGCTTGGGTCACTTCTTCGCCTAGGTAGTTCTCAGCATCTTGCTTCAGCTTTTGCAAAATGAACGCCGATACTTCCTGCGGGGTGTATTCCTTGTCGCCAATTTTGACATTGACCGTGTTGTCCTTGCCTGGGGTGGTAATGTAGGGTACACGCAGTCTTTCATCTTCGGTTTCGTCCCACCGTCTGCCGATGAAGCGTTTGATACTGAATATGGTTTTGTCGGCATTGGTAACGGCTTGGCGTTTGGCGACCTGCCCAACTATGCGATTGCCGTCTTTGAGGAAGCCTACAATACTAGGGGTGGTGCGACCACCTTCTGCATTGGGAATGACTACGGGCTGATTACCTTCTAGAACCGAAACACAACTGTTGGTAGTGCCAAGGTCAATGCCGATTACTTTTGCCATAGCTGACCGTATCTATCTATATTTACTAGAGCTTACCCCAACTGCACCTAAAACCTATCCCTCAGATGACAAATTTTCTGTGGGAGATAATACTCTTTGCGACGACACTTTGACTAGGGCATGGCGCAGGACGCGATCACCGAACATATAGCCTGCCCTCAGTTCAGCGGAAACGATGTTTTCATCGTAGTCGGGAGAGGGTTCTTGGGCGATCGCCTCGTGGTAGTGCGGATCAAACACCTGCCCCACAGTTTCCATTCTGACTAGACCCGCATCTTTGATACTCTTTTGGAATTGTTTATACACCGATTGATAACTGCGATGGATCAATGCCTCACCATCATTCTTGGGGGTGATTTGTGCCTCTGCCCGCTCAAAGTCATCTAGCACCAACAGGAATTTTTCCAAAAATTTTCCTGTTAGCTTCACCTCTAATTCCTCTTTGTCCCGCTCTACCCGTTTGCGGAAGTTGTCAAAGTCGGCATAGAGACGGCGATACTGATCCCGTGCCTCTTCAAACTGCTTTTTCAACTGGTCATTTTCGGCGGTGAGGGCGGCAATTGTCTCTTGGGCGGCGGTGAGGGCGGGGTCAGGGCTGGTTTGGGTCTGAGGCGCAGTAGTTGCTGGGGAGGAGACTAACTCACTAAGGGAGGCGGCAAGCTGGGCATCATCCATTTCTTCACTGAGCACATCACTGGTCTGATCCCCCAGTTCAGCATCAGCAACCAACTCCACTAGCTCCGATTGCATCATCTCTTGGGCTGTGTCTAAGTTGGCGGGGTTGGGCGTGGTGGGACTGTTCTCTGTACTCATATTTACTATTTACTATTTTGCTGGCTTTAGGTAGCGCGTTATAGCCATATTATAGGGAAATGGGCAAACCTGAACTTCCAATTTGGCAAATTTTGGCGCAATGTCCCTCTACTCAGGCAAGGTGCGGTCAACTGCGCACCCCGCACGGCACGGTGGATACACCCAGATTTATGCCAGTGGGCACTCTGGCTAATGTCAAAACCTTGACTCCAGACCAAGTGCGTGGTTGTGGGGCGCAAATGATTTTGGCAAATACCTATCACCTGCATTTGCAACCAGGGGAAGACATTGTGGCGCAGGCGGGGGGACTGCATCGCTTCATGCACTGGGATCAGCCGATTTTGACGGACTCGGGCGGTTTTCAAGTGTTTAGCCTCAGTGATATTCGCTCCATCAGTGAGCAGGGGGTGGTGTTTCTGTCCCCTGTGTCGGGCGATCGCATTGCACTGACTCCCGAAAAAGCGATCCATATCCAAAACCAACTGGGGGCAGATGTGATCATGGCATTTGATGAATGTGCCCCCTACCCCGCCAGTTATGAACAAGTCCGAGAGGCGAGCGATCGCACTACGAGATGGCTAGAGCGCTGTGTTTCTGCGCATCAGCGCACCGATCAACTGCTGTTTGGCATTGTGCAGGGGGGCGTTTACCCCGATTTAAGAACCCGCTCAGCTGAGGAAATTGTGCAGTTTGACCTGCCCGGTTATGCCATCGGCGGGGTGAGTGTGGGTGAACCGGGGGAGTTGATCAGCAAAATTGTGTGCCATACTGCTCCTCTGCTCCCCGCTGATAAACCCCGCTATTTGATGGGTGTGGGGACAAAGCGGGAGATGGCGCAGGCGGTAGCGGTAGGCATTGATTTGTTTGACTGTGTGATCCCCACTCGTTTGGCACGGCATGGCACAGCTCTGGTGGGCGATCGCCGCTATAACTTGAAAAATGCCCAGTTTCGGCGAGACTTTGCCCCCCTTGATGCCACCTGCCCCTGCTATGCTTGCCAAAACTTCAGCCGTGCTTACATTTCCCACCTAGTGCGATCGCAGGAAATTTTGGGCTACACCCTCTTAGCAATCCACAACATCACTGAGTTGGTCAGGTTTACACAGTCAATGGCACAGGCGATCAAAGCAGGCACTTTTGCCCAAGAATTTGCCCAATATCTAGACTGCAACACTAGCTACTGGTTAGAAACTTAACTATCAGAGTAATGGCACTGATAGCCAAAGCTACTGTAGAGGACACAATCAGAGCGAATGCAAGCCGAACAATGATGTCAGATGACTTTTGGTAGGTTTCTAGCCTTTCGTTAAAACGCTCATTATTAGCTTTTAGTGATCTTATCTCAGATAAAACCAGTTCCAAATCTTTGACTACAGCATCTAGAGTAGTTGGCTCCGACATAGGGCACTTCAAGTCATCTTAGTCTAATCTAGCTTAAAAATGCTAGCTTAAATTTAGTAGCAAACTATAGAATTAGAACTTAAGTTTGGTTAATTTTTTAATTTGCACTAAAGGAACTGTAAATTTCAGCAATTAAAAACATCTGTTTTGCTAGATTTGGGCTTCCACATCCTAAATCTCTGTGCTGTAAAATCTCTTAACTTTCGTCTCCTGCTTCTGAGAGGAGCTGGGGGTGAGGGAAACCCTTGGTAACTCTAGAGTAGCCTGTCCACTGGTACAAATTGCTATGAAAAAAGGGGACAGCTAATGCCCCCTTAGTTTGCTAAGTATTCATGCAGTAAACCTAAGTTTTAGTCTGCCATGCCCAGTTTTAGGGTGATGGTCAGTTGAATTGCCGATTCATTTTCACTGCTGTGATATAGAGTGAAATCACTGGAAGGCTCACTGAGCAAACGGGAAATTTGTGCCAACACCCGAGAAATGCCACTGCCAAAGTCACTGGTGGGCAATGGCGCTAACTGCATTTTGCTACTGCTACGAGCGGCATAGCGGCGCAGAACTACCTGCAAGTTATTTTTGGTTACTCTTTCACCAAATGCTTTGGAGAGCATCTGCCACAGTTTGTAACCCACATCTCGAATGTAGGCAGAATCATAGCCAGCAATGTCAGCAATTTCCAGATAGGTTTTTCCTTCCCAAGTGTGGCGAAAGATCAACTCTTGGACAGTGCTGAGACTTTTCCCCGGTAGGACGGAATCTACTGTATTCAAGGCTTCTTCAATAGTCATTTATGCTTCCTCACGATTGCGTGTGCTAGATGGCGACTAAAAATACCACAGTTTCTAGAAAATCTGATGTAGCTAACAACATGAATTTTGCCAAAATCATCTAGCAATAGTATGAATACTTATGAATACTACTGGTTTCAGGCATTTCGACCATTTTTTGTCAGTGCCAAAGTTACGACTTTTTCCGACGCAGATGCCCCTGCCAATCGTCAGTGGTGTCCCAGTTGGGATAGGGCGATCGCTTGGCAAGAGATATAAGGATATGTAGTAAAATTAGCAATACCTATATCTCCCATCTCAGCAGTCTGTAATCAACTGAAAACTTCCTATAAACACATAAAACATGACAGCAACCATTACCCCTTCTGAACTGACAGCCCAATCGCTGATGCAGTCTGCCTACGAAAATCGCTACACATGGGATGCCAATTTCCCTGGCTATACCGCCGATGTCTCCTTGACTGTTGACTCCGCCACGCACAAGGGTAAAGTGCGGGTCAATCCCAACCTGTCGGTGGCAGTGCTAGATATAAGTGATGAAAGCGCCAAACAAGCGATCACCGAGCAAATGCGGGAAATCGCCATTCATCGTGTGCGCCGTAGCTTTGCGGACACTCATGGCAAAAATACCTTTAGCTTGGGGGAAACCGATGACACTGGTGCGGTGGAAATTATTGTGGGCGGCAAGTCAGCGGGCGATCGCTACAAAGTGCGTAATAACGAAGTGTGTATGGTACACCGCCACATTCACGGCATTGTAGTCACCATCAACACCCTGAGTAGCCATCAGACCCCAGCAGGTTATTTGTCCCATCGCTACCATTCCGTGTATCGCGATCCCCAAACCAATGAGATCAAAGGTGAGAGTAATTACACTGATAACTATGTTGAGGTGGGCGGCTACTACATTCTCTGCGATCGCACCATTGAGTCCAACGGCAGTACCAGCACCTTCACCTTCTCCAATATCCAACTCCTGTAGTTTGCGATCGGGGAAATTACAGTTTGTCCTGAATGTTGCAAATCTGTAATTTTCCTTAACAAAAAACTGTATCTCACGATACTCGCCTAGTATTTATACCTACGAGTATAACGAGGTACAGTTTTTAGCAATGCGTAGAGTAGTTTACGCTAACGGCAACACCTACAAAATTAACCAAGAACCCGCAATCTGGCGCAAAAACTCTTCGCTAGAAATAGTGGATTGGCTAAATTCCCTGCCTGGTAGCGAAATTGAGGGCAAAAAAATCCGAGAAGTGGTCAATTTTCAGGTTATCAATCGCAATCCGTGGGAGTGCTTTGCCCTAGTGGAATTAGAGTAGGGGGAGTCGAGTTAGTCCAGCTTTTCCCCACTGAGGATAAACATGGGATTGACCGCCGCAAAAACTTGACGATTGCCCCTTGTCTCTAAGCGGTTGACAGCGGACTGCACCACCTCGATGTGGCGTACTTGCAATTCCGCAAAACCTTCAGAAATGCTGTAGAGTCCCTCAAGGCTGGAGGCTGTGGCAATGATCCGCCCGCCCAACGCCAGCCTCTGCCAGCAATAACGCAATATCTCCCGCATATTGCGCCCGCCTTCAATACAAATGCGATCGGGGGTATCAGGCAGTTGGGCTAAACATTCTGGGGCACTGCCCGTAATAATTTCCACATTGGGCACAGCAAACTTAGTGCAGTTGAGGCGAACCAAATCTGCCACATCGGCATCACGCTCGATCGCCACTATTTTGCCTTGAGGACACAGCAGTCCCGTTTCTACAGGAATTGTCCCCGTGCCTGCCCCGATGTCCCACAGCACATTGTGGGGTGTGAGCCGCAGTTTGCCAATCAGTAACAGGCGCACTTCACACTTGGTCATGGGTATTCCAGGCAGACGCTCAAACAAATCATCTGGAATTCCAGGTGTAATGTAAGACCAAAGGGGAGACGGCATAGCTAATAGACTACACTCATTTAGGATGGTTTGCATTGGTCAATGAAGAGAATGTTATGTCTGTAGTCAGTAGTGCGGTGCTTCCCCTGATCAAACTGTGGCTTCGCTCCCAGACCGAGGCTCTTGCCCATCTGGAAATCACTGTGGGGGGCAGTAGCTGGCAGATTCTCAGGGGCAAAATCCCCAACGCCAGCGTCATCGCAGAGGAGGTAATCTATCAAGGCATAGAAATTACCAGCATTCAACTCAGCGCCCAACAGATCAACCTCAATATCCCTGACCTGATTAAGGGGGAATCGCTAAAACTACTTCAGCCCATCCAAGTGGAGATGTCGGCTCACCTCAGTCCCCAAGCAGTGACGCGATCGCTGTCCAGTCAGATTGTCCAAGAGGCGATCGCCACCCCTTTTGCTATGCCCAGCAACGACTTGGAACTCGCCACCCTTCTGCAATCCCTGCTACACAAACTAGCAGAATTGCAGCTGCAAGAACTGACCGTGAAGGGGGGATCGGTGTCATGTCGCGGCATATTTCCCGTTCACGCCACCTAATACCCCAAAAGTAACCTAAACTAGAAACTATGACTTGGCTAGAACACACCGTACAAATTGAAGTCCCTCACAAAGTTGACTGGGTGTGGGCAAACTGGGCTGACCTCCAAGCTATGCCGCAATGGATGCGCTGGATTCAGTCGGTGGAACTGCCCGCCGATCAACCCCATCTGTCCATCTGGCATTTGGGCGCAAATGGCTTCACCTTTGCTTGGAAATCCCGCATTACCAAGCAAGTCCCGCTCCAAATGATTCAGTGGGAGTCAGTGGATGGCTTGCCCAATCGTGGGGCAGTGCGCTTTTATGGCAGGGGTGAAACCACCATCCTCAAGCTGAGCGTTGCCTACTCTATCCCAGGGGTGATCGCTCAGATAATGGACTCCTTATTTTTGGGACAGTTAGTCGAAAACAGTCTGCGCAACAGCCTAGAGAATTTTGCCAGATATTTAGAACGGCGCAAACAAGCTGAAGTTACCCCCGCCTGAACCTTTCTTCCCTCTGACCTATTGCCAAAGGACTTTGGCGCAGCTCTCCTGAAAATTTGTGGAGTAATTTATGAAGTAAATGTTAATACTAGGGAGCAAGCCGTGAGCTTGGGGCTATGATTTGACTAGCCCTGTATTTTTTGGAGAAGCACCGTGAACACCGCAATTGTCAATATCACCGCCAGAGAAATCCTAGATTCTAGGGGCAGACCTACTTTAGAGGCAGAAGTTACTTTGGCAAACGGCGTAGCGGCGATCGCTCAAGTGCCCAGCGGCGCATCCACAGGCAGTTTCGAAGCCCACGAACTGCGAGACGGCGAAACCAGTCGCTATGGCGGCAAGGGCGTTCTCAAAGCTGTGCGCAATGTCCACGAAAAAATTTTTCCTGTTCTCAAAGGGGTTTCCGCCCTCGACCAAGTGCTAGTAGATCAATTGATGATCGATCGCGATGGCACAGCCAACAAAGCGGAACTAGGAGCCAACGCCATTCTGGGCGTATCTATGGCAGTAGCCAAAGCGGCGGCATTATCCCTTAACTTGCCTCTCTATCGCTATTTGGGCAATCCCCTATCCCGAGTTTTGCCCGTACCCCTAATGAATGTGGTCAATGGAGGGGCGCACGCCGACAACAACATCGACATTCAGGAATTTATGATCGTGCCCTTAGGCGCACCCAGTTTCCAAGAAGCCCTGCGCTATGGGGCAGAAGTATTTGCGGCACTCAAGTCGCTTCTGCAGGAAAAAGGCTTAGCTACCGCTGTGGGGGATGAAGGCGGCTTTGCCCCCAACCTTGGCTCTAACCGCGAGGCATTGGAACTCTTGGTTGCCGCCATAGAGAAGGCGGGCTATGAAGCAGGTAAAGATGTGGCTTTGGCTTTGGATGTAGCCGCCAATGAAATGTTCCAAGATGGCAGTTATCATTTTGACGGCACAGCCCATACCCCCGCCGCAACCATCGCCTACTATCAGCAACTCAGCAAAGACTATCCCATAGTTTCCATCGAGGACGGCTTAGCAGAGGAAGATTGGGACAGTTGGCAGTTACTCACAAAAGAACTCGGCAAAATCCAGCTAGTGGGCGATGATTTATTTGTGACCAATCCCAGCCGCTTGCAAAAAGGGATTGATCTGGGTGTGGGCAATGCCATTTTGATCAAACTCAACCAGATCGGCACAGTCACCGAAACTCTGCAAACCATTGCTCTGGGCGATCGCGCCAAATATCGCAGTGTGATCAGCCATCGCTCTGGGGAAACCGAAGATACCACCATCGCCGATCTAGCAGTAGCCACCTGTGCAGGGCAGATCAAAACTGGTTCCCTGTGCCGTAGCGAAAGAGTAGCCAAATACAATCGCCTCCTGCGGATCGAGGCTGAGCTAGGGGACAAAGCAGTGTATGCTGGAGCCAGTATCTACTTGTAGGCTGGCAACCGCAGTAAGGAAATATAACAGGCTAGTTCAGTGGAATTTTCGTCTAAATTGCCTCGTTCCCCAAAATGCTGGCGATCTGAAACCAACAGGGTTAAGATTTAGTTAACCAAAGGTTATTTTTTAGCTGTTGCACTTGAGCATTATTCCTAAGCAATATTAAGATAGGTAGTTATTCTTGGGGAGAGTATTGTGCAAGTTCTACTCATGCAAATGTCCAGTGAGCAGGAGCAGTTGTGGCAAAAAGCACTCAGCTCCCAGCAGTTGGAAGTTCTAGTTGAATCTGCCGAGAGCAACATTCTGCACACCCTGCGCCAAAAACAACGCGATGATCAGCCGCTTCCCGACCTGATCCTAGTAGATATTGGCATTCGCCACGCCAACTCCTCTACCCTAGTTGCCAGTACCATCTGTCGCTGGTGCGCTGAGCATCACCCCAGCACCAAAGTAGTGATGACCAGTTCCCGTCAGGCAGTGGTAAAAAAAACGGAAAAATACTGGGCGACTCGTCAGGGTGCAGTCGACCTCCTGCCCATGCTGCAACGGGATAACCTAGTGGCGACGGTGGGCAAACTGGCGGAAATAATCGGCTTCAGATTACAAAATTCAGCCCTTGAGCAAATTGCCAGTACCCTAGCTCAGGTCAGCCCCACTAGCGAAAGTGCTGACAGCGACAACACCGAAATTATTGCCGCCACCTCCCGTAATATCCGTGAAAGTGCTACCGCTGAGCTAGTCCGCAAAATGGCGATGATTCCCCTGCTGGTCATGTCGTCAGAGGACAGCCAAACCGATCAAAACGCCCCCGCCAGACCCAACATCACCCTAGATGCCACCCTGGCGACTCTGCCCCTGCATGACTTTACTATCGAGCTGAGTCAGCCTGGATTTGCCCTGTCCCAAGCCTTTCAAGACAACCCCATTCTCCCCGGTGCAGTACTGTATCGTGATGGCGAATATGCCGGCATGATCTCGCGGCGACGGTTTCTAGAATTTATGAGCCGTCCCTATGGTTTGGAGCTATTCAGCAAACGCCCCCTGTCCTATCTCTATGAGGAAGCCAATACCGATGTCATGGTCATTGCTGGCGGTACGCCAGTAGTGAATGCTGTGCAAGCCTGCATTAAGCGATCGCTGGAAGTAATTTATGAGCCAATTGTAGTCAAACTTGAAGACGGCAGTTACAAACTTTTGGATGTCCACGATTTGATCATGGCGCAATCGCAAATTCACGAGCTTGCCACTCAACTTTTGCGGGAGCAGACCCAAGATCGCATGGCACAGACCGACAAAATGGCAACGCTGGGGCAGATGATGGTAGAAATTGCCCACGACATCCGCAACCCCGTTAACTTCATCTACAGCAATGTCGACTATCTGAATGTCTATGCTGACGACCTGATGAACTTGATCAGTGCCTACGAGGAGTCAGTGAGCCAGCCCATAGCCAAAGTCAATGAAATCAAGAGTAAATCTGACTATGAGTTCCTCAAAGCCGATATGCCCAAGGTAATCAACAGCATTCGCTTTGGTTCGGAACAACTTTTGCAAATGGTGAACGGACTGCAAACCTTCTCCCGAGTGGAGGGCGACAAACCCAGCAAGCTGGATATTCACACCTGCCTCAACAACAGCCTAACCATCATGGGGCATCGCATCAAAAATACTAAAATTGAGAAACGCTATGGCGCAGTACCAGAGATCATGGGTTTTTCGGGACAGCTAATGCAGGTATTTATGAACCTGATCAGCAATGCGGTAGATGCAATGCAAGAAGCCGCACCCAAGCTCAGAGCCTACTATGCCCAAAAGCAGAAGCAAGCTCAAGCCAAAGGCGTTGCCGTTGCTGAAAAACCTTGGCAACCCCAGATCGTGATCACGACTGGTCTTACCCCTGAAGGGTTGGTATCCGTAAAAATTGCTGACAATGGACCTGGTATCCCTCGTGATATTCAGGATAAAATTTTTGAGTCGTTCTTTACCACCAAAGATTCAGGCAAAGGGACGGGATTGGGTTTAGCCATTTGCCATCAAATCGTTACGCAAAAACATAAAGGCAAAATCAAGCTCAACTCCCCTTACATAGGGCGCACAGGCAAACCCAAGCGAGGCACTGAATTTGAAGTGCTTCTCCCTGTGAGTTAGGATTATTGCTAATCGTTTGGCAGTAAGGATTGAGGCGGGCTGAAGAGTTTCCAAATCTGCACCTGATTGGAACTACTACATTTTTTGCTGAGAGTTTCACTTTAGTGATGATGTGATAAATCAGAATTTAGAAAACTCTTATAGGCAGTGATTTGCGGTTGCAATCAAAAATCACTATCATCACTATCATTATTTAGTTGGGACTCTTTTTTCGCTTTGCTCCAGATGTCAGCCAGTCTTTCTATTATAGAAATACTTCCTTAGCATAGGAAATATCAATTTCTGTGTTCTTTAACTTCTCAAGTGCCTGACTGCAAAGCTATTGGGCAGTGGAGATTTAGCCTCTGCGAACTGGCTGATGATGAAATGTGTAATCGGTGGAGAAATCATTTTGTTGAGCTTGATAGATTAGCCAAGACAAGTTAAACTTCGCTGAAAACTAATATATTCTGGTTATTGTGAATTCCCCTCGCTTGGCTCTTTAGTAGCACGATGAAAGTATCTTTAGAGTATCTCTATCATTTTTGTTGCGATCGCTGTCAGCAGTGGTGGAGCCGTGCTGATATTGAACCACAAATTGGTGAGCACATTTATTGCCCGTACTGTGGACATACTAATACTGTAGAGCAAGTGCAAACCTTTCGCCAACATCAGTTTGACACTTGTTTAAGAGCTTTACCTGACCCTAAAGGGTCAAGTTAGTTTTTCTTAATGTAAAGTAGTGCTACGCAGGAAAATTTCTGGGCTGATGTAGTCGAAGTTCCAAAGTAGCGCATACTGAAATATAGGAAATCTCGGCTTACCTAGCGTAACTACGGCAAACATTATGTCGCTCAAAGCTGGCAAAGAAGCTCTACTCCGCAAGCACTACACCGAAGCGATCGCCCTTTTGCGGGAATATATCCAAGATCATCCAGACATCAGCGCCAAAGACTATATCCAAGCCCAAATGTTTTTGGTGCGTGCCTATCAGGGCGTGGGCAGACCAGACAAAGCCATCCCCATCTGCGAAGGCTTGATGCTGACAGGAGACCCCCAACTACAGGACTGGTCTAGGCGATCGCTCATCTCTCTGCGAGAACAGCTAGCCCAAACACCTGATGATCGCATTGAGCGCAACGAAGAGGTTGCCAGCGTAGCTAAAACCTCAGCGCGCCGCTATCAAACTAAACCTGTAGTTTTAGCCTTACCCCCAATCAACACATGGCTGTTTGTGATAGCGATGGCGGGCACGGTGGCGCTGATCTTGGGCGTTACTGTGGCTATAGGGCTGATGTCAGCTTTACCTTTTTACCAAGATGGGCAAATCCCCGAACTCCTGATTTACCTCATACTTGGCTCTGCTCTATTGTTTAGCGTAATCTTGTTTTTTATGTCGCCTTGGATCATTGACATCACCCAAAAACAATACCAACGCACCCAATGGATCACCCTAGCAGATTTGGAGCCGCGCAGTCCCGAAGCCGTGGAGACCATCGAGCAATTTTGTGAACAGTACAAATATATCGTCCCTCGTCTCGGTTGGATTGATAGCCCTGTGCCTATTGCCTTTAGCTATGGCATTTTGCCCAATTCCGCCCGCATTGTGGTAAGTAGGGGTTTATTTGATTGCCTCGATGATGACGAAATTGCCGCAGTTTTTGCCTATCATCTGGGGCGGATTGTCACATGGAGCTTTACGGTGATTACCTATGGCTCAGCTCCTTTGCAAATCCTCTACCTGATTTATGTGCTTCTCAGTCGGGCTAGTTTCAGGGCGAAAACGGGCAATAGCCTGATCCGCCTCGTCGCCAATTTTTTCTTTTTGCTCTACGGTCTGGGGAACTACTGTCTCTGTTTTTTGACCAGAAGAAGCAACCCCCTCTGCGATCGCTACTCTGCGGAGATGACAGGCAACCCCAATGCCATCACCAGAGCCTTAGTCAAAATGTCTCGGGGTTTACTCGAACATCACGAGTTGGGCAGTCCGCCCAATCGCCTGCTGGACTCCACGCGTGCTTTAGGCTTTCTTGACTATCGCACCTCAACAGCGATCGGTATGGCATGGCAGGTGTTGTATGCGGGTCAGACCGAGCATAACCCCTATGAAGTAATGCTTTGGGAACTGGCAAATCTTTGGGCAGGATGGCTACAACTGAGTTCTACCCATCCCTTGATCGCCAAGAGGATCACCATCCTCACGGGCTACACCAAGCAGTTAGGGCTGGAGCACGAGTATGCGTTTAAGGAACTGCTCAAAAAAGCCAGCAAGCTGGATCAGAAACGCCTCAAACGCCACTTCTACCGCAACTTGCTGATCCAAATTTCCCCCTACCTCAGCCTGATTATTGCCGTTATTTTCCCTCTGGTTGCCGAATGGCTGATCACAAACTATCTATCACAACGCTTCACCATGCGCTGGTATCCCAACTTCTGGCTGGTTCCCAGCTTGGTGCTAATTGGTTTGGGATTGAGTTTTATGTTTCAGGGCAGTCTGCGCTATCCCAATTTTCGCCGTGCCATTGATAGCGATATTGTCAGCTTGTTAATCGATCCCTATGCCAGTCCGATTTTTGGTCTGCCCGTGCGCCTGCCAGGAGAAATTATTAGCTACAGCAGTGATGAACACTTTGCTGGCTATGCGCTGAAGCTAGAGGATCAAGGGGGAGTTATGTATGTTCACTATTCTCCCAGCTACGCTGACAGTGGGAAAAACAGCAAGCGTGCCATGCAGAAGTTATCGCAATTACTCGACCAGTCAGTAATAGTTACAGGCTGGTATCGCCGTGATGCCACCCCCATTATCGACCTGCACTCCATTCAACCCATGTTGTTGGAGGGCAAAGTCAAGATCAATCCATTGCAGGGATACCATCAAATTTGGAATAATATCCTCAGTTCCGCCTTACTGCTAGGGGGAATGTTGGTTTTGGTGGCGAGTTCGCGTCTCTTCTAGGGAAATTAGGCGGCTAGGCACTGCCTAAAAGTTGCCAAAACCTGCTTCGCTTCCTCATTGCCACTGCTCACTAGGGTATTTAAGCTCTGGATGTGGGTTGCCAAATAGCCCGCTGAACCTTTGCTGGCATCATTCAGGGCAATGCGCTGTAAGGCTTGGGCGGCACTTTCGCGCACATACCTGTTGCCATCTTGCAGAGCAGACATCAGGGGCAGCACCGCCTTGTCGCCTATTTTGCCTAAACCTTGGGTGGCACTCTCTCTGACTTTCATGCTGTCATCATTGAGTGCGTCGATAAAAGGCTTGACTGCCCGCGAGTCGCCGATCGCCCCTAAGGCTTCTGCGGCATTCCAGCGCACATCGGAACTAGGATCCCTTAGAGCTTCAATCAGAGCCTCCACCACACTGTGATCGCCGATCGCCCCCAAAGAGCGTGCCGCATTCCAACGCACATCCACATTTTCATCTTGCAAAGCCGCTAGGAGCGGCTCGATCGCCCGTTGATCCCCCAGATTACCGAGGGATTCAGCTGACCGCCAGCGCACCCCCGCATCGGTATCCGCTAGGGCGGAGATCAGTGGTTTGATCGCCCGTGAATCGCCTATTTCGCCCAAGGCAAAAGCGGCTACTTGACGCACTTTGGGATGGTCGTCGCTCAGGGCAGTGATGAAGGATTTGACGGAGCGGGCATCGGCAATTTTGATCAAAGCAGATTCGGCACTGCGACAGACATCGCCATCAGTATCCTTGAGACACCCGATCAAGGGTTCTACGGCTGACTGATCAGCGATCGCCGCCAAGGCTTCCACCGCTGACCAGCGCACATCGGGATCGCTGTCTTTGAGCAGGGCAATCAAAGGTTCTACAGCCCGACTATCGGCAATTTTGCCTAGTGCAGTGGCGGCACTACGGCGCACCAGCGGTGCGGGATCATCACAACAGGCAATTAGGGGCTTCACTGCGCGCAGTGTGCCAACTTGTCCCAGTACCAGAGCAGAGCCAGCTTTAGCTAGGGGGTCGTCCTGTTTTAGAATTTTCAGCATCGGCTCCACAACTTCTTCGCCAATACTGCTCAAAACTTGAACGACTGTCTCCCGCACTTTGGGGTTTTCATGTCCAATGGCAGAGACTAACGGGGCGATCGCCGTTCTGCCAATTTTTTGCAGTGTTTCTGAAGCTACACCGCGCAAGTTGTCGTCGGCAAGGGCTGTGATCAGGGGAGGAACCGCCTCAGCCCCCAGTTTGACAAGATTTTCTACAGCGATCTTGCGCCCAATGCGACGCAGGAGAGGGCTTTGGCTGTTTAGGGCAGACAGTACCCGCTTTACTTCCACCGTAGCTGATGGCTCCTCCACCTCCCTTAGGCTGGGGACTGGCTTAATATCGGCAGTGGGTTGTTCAGGACCAAGCTGTGCCAAGCGTTCTAGGGCTTCGGCGGCACTTTCGCGCACATAGGGGCTGGGGTCAGACAGGGCACAGGTCAGAGCTTCGATTGCCCGAAAATCGCCAATCAACCCCAAGGCTTGAGCGGAATTCCAGCGCACATCTGCATTTTCGTCCTTTAGCCCCTGATACAGAGCATCTAAGCCCCGCGGATCGCCAATCATACCTAGTGCCTCAGCCGATCGCCAGCGCACATTGACATCGGGATCGGCGATCGCCGCACTCAGGGGTAATACCGCCCGCGGATCGCGAATTTCCCCCATTGCCATGGCGGCTACTTTGCGTACTAGGGGGCTGGGGTCTTCCAGAGCCGAGATCAGGGTTTTGATGGAGCGATTATCCGCTACACCAACTACAGCAAACTCGGCACTGCGGCGCACATCTTCATCGGGATCGCGCAGACAAGCTAATAGCGGCTCCAGTGCGCGTTGATCGCCAATCGCCCCCAGCGCCTCCACCGCCCGCCAGCGCACTTCTGGGTGATCGTCTTGCAAACGGCTGATCAAAGGCTCCACCGCCCGACTGTCGCGAATTCTGCCCAGAGCATCAGCAGAACGCCGCCGCACCGTGGGATCGCTGTCTTGCAAGCAGTTGATCAGGGGTTTGACGGCACGCAGTTCGCCCAACTGCCCCAACACTAAAATTGCTCCCTCTCGCACTAAGGGACTGCTGTCTTCTAGGGCTTTGAGCAGGGCATCGGTGAATTCCAGAGGAATGTAGTCCAACAGCATCAGCACATCCAGCACCCCACGACGAATTAGGGGATTGGGCTGTTGCAGGCTGTGCAGGAGTGGCTCAAGGGCGTGCTCGCCAAATTTGGCTAGGGTGGTTACCACGGACTTGCGCAGAGCGGCATCCTCGTGTTGCAGTACACCAAGCAAAGGAGCGATCGCTGGAGTGCCAATTTTGAGCAAAGCGTTTAGCCCCATCTGCCGTGTTTCGGGGGACGACAAAGTGCTGATGAAATAGTCCACCGTGTTCCCACCCATTTTGGCGAGAATTTCCATCACCAAGTTGCGGTGGGTCTCGCTGTTGCCCAAAGACACCAGTGGAGCGATCGCTGGTTCGCCAATGGCAATCACTGCTTCAGTTGCCACCCGCCGCACCAACTCATTGTCATCGGTTAAGGCGCGCACAAAAGCTTCAACCGCGCGGGGATCATGGAGCTTATTCAACGCTTCTGTGGCACTGCGCCGCACCACCGAGTCCTCATCTTTAAGCGCCAACAGCAGAGGTTCCACCGCATGGTAATCCTTAATTTGTACCAGTGCATCAGTGGCGGCACGACGGACATAGCGATCCCTGTCTCTGAGGGCGATAAAAAAAGGCTCTAAATCACTGCGCATCTGCTAACCACACCTTGGGACGATCCATTTCTTCCCAAAATAGACAGGTCTCTGCACCAGTGGCAAAGGACATCTTGGTTTTTGCTCTGCCCACTGGGCAAACCCATAATTTAACCATATCTAAATATAGGGTATTCCACGGGCTGAAATACCCGATTTGATCTAGGAATTTACAGAAATTTCTGCCCCACCAACCAGCCTAGCCCATAATTGACTGATAAATTTTTAGGTATTCCTGCGCCGACTTTTGCCAACTGAAATCCTGCTCCATGCCTCTGAGTTGCAGTTTGCGCCAACTAGCGGTGTAGCGATAGCTCTCCCAAGCTCGCACCAAGCAAGTATAGAGGTCAAGCGGTTCATAGCGGTCAAAGCAAAAACCCGTACCCGTCTCTGCTTGGGGATCGTGGAATTGCACGGTGTCCACCAAGCCACCAGTCCGCCGCACGATCGGCACACAGCCATAGCGCATAGCGATCATCTGGGCAATGCCACATGGCTCAAAACGGCTGGGCATCAAGAAGGCATCGCAACCCGCATACACCCTACGGGACAGGGAAGCATTGTACAAAATCTGGGCGGACATCCTGCCACTATACTTCGAGGCAATTTGCCACAGTTGCGTCTCATAGTAGCGATCGCCCGTACCCAGCACCACAAACTGCACATCGCTATACGCCAAAAACCGCTCCAAAATTTGCAACAACAAATCCAAGCCCTTTTGCTCCACCAAGCGGGTTACCATACCGATGAGAAACACCTGCTTGTTGATTTTTAACCCCAACTCCTCCTGCAATGCCGTTTTGTTGTAGAGGCGTAACTCTATGGTCTCGGCACTGTAGTTTTTGGCAAGGACAGGATCGGTAGCGGGATCGTAGGACTTGGTGTCAATGCCATTGAGAATACCTCTCGGGCGCACAGCTTGGATCAAATCCTCTAAACCTTCACCATAGCTGGGAGTGCAAATCTGTTGGGCATAGGTAGGCGACACTGTATTCACGCGATCGGCATACTTGATCCCCGCCGCCAAGGCATTGCGTGCCTGCATATACCAAGGAACCCAAGTGATTTGTGCCAACCGCCACTGCCAAGGACCTTGGTAAGCTAAATTGTGAATAGTGAATAGCGTGCCAATGTCGGAAATTTGGTGCATCCAAGCGGGGATCATGCCCGTATGCCAGTCGTGGCAGTGGATGATGTTGGGCTTCCAAAAATTCCACGCCAATTCTGCTGAGGCATTAGCAAAAAAAGTGAACCGCCAATCTTCATCTTCACCATGATAAATCTGACTGGTATCAAAACAGGGGTGTTGCACCAGATAGAGCGGCACATCGGTTTCGGGTAGTATGGTCTGCAAAATCTGGAAGGATTGAAACATACAACTGCCCTGCCAAACTTGCTCAACAGCCTGGGTTAACTTATCCTGCAATAGGGTGTAGTTGGGCAAAACAATGCGGACATCATGCCCCATTTGACGCAAAATAGGCGGTAACGAGCCTACTACATCTGCCATGCCTCCCACCTTGGCAATAGGAGCCGCCTCCGCCGCCACAAACAAAATTTTCATCTGAGTTACATCAAAGTCCGTGCCTTAACTTTACCGCTTACGGCGGCAAGAAGATCGCAATTACTGCCAAAGGATAAAGCGAGAGCAGGATGATCCCCGCTCTGCGATCCAATACTAGCTTGGGCACAGCCAGCATAATGCTAATCGCCAAACAGCCCACCATGATCACTAGGGGGAGATGTAATAGCCGCGCATCTATGATTTGCAGAGGACGGGCGATCGCCGCTGTGCCCAAAGTCATAGTTACATTGTAGGCAAAGGAACCCACCACCCCTGCTATTGCCACCTCCACAGCGCCCCGTCTGGCAGAAGACCAAGCTAAAACCACTAACTCAAAGGCGGTGGCAAACCCCACCACCGAGAGAGATAGCTGAGTTTGGGTCTCCTCCACATTGGTAATTTGGCGCACCCCCTCCACCAGAGCAATAGAGCCTAAAACCATTGCCAATAAGCCCAGTAATACCAAGCCCAACTCCTTACTCACGGGGGAGTTTGCCTTTGTCTCAGCCTCCTTTAGCTCTTCCGTTTCGCCGAGGGCAGGGGGTTTTCTTTCCCAAGTCCAGATCACTGCCACAAACATGATATACAGAGCTACCAAAAGCAAACCCTCAGCTCTGCTGACAGCCCCGTCCCACATAATATAGGAAGCCATGATCCCCAGAGGTAACCCAGCGCAAGCATAGGGCATAACTCCTTTGCCAAAGGGCAGGGGAGCGGTTACTGCCCCGATCCCCAGTGCCACCAAGCAAATGGCAATGTTTGCGCCAATCACATCTCCAAGAGCGATCGCAGGCACTTCGTGCAGAGAAGCAGTAACAGCCGTAGCCAATTCTTCAGGTTCTGCCCCTGCCAACAACAATGCCAACGCAAAAGCGCTAAGGCGTAACCGCACCGCCGCCACCGCTAGGTGTTCCGCAAATAGCTCAGCTCCCCAGACAATCAGGCATACGCCCAGCAGTATCAGAGCCAACCACAGTAAATACATTGCTTAATCTCGAGCTTTAACGGCAGGCAAACAGGAGATGGAGATTGATCAGCGATTTAGGAACATTCCACCCAATACTTTCCCTGCCATCAATCCCCAGTTCTCTAAGAGTACCCCAAAAGACAATCGGCAGGAAACAGCCCTCACATCAGGCAGATACTGATTCTTCGGCTGTAGTGGGCAGTTCCAAGCAGTAGCCCGCCCCATAGACGGTCTTGATATAGCGGGGATGGCGGGGATCAGGCTCTAGTTTGGTGCGCAGGTGGCGAATATGCACGCGAATCGTCTCGATGTCGTCGTCAGGCTCATAACCCCACACCTCTTTGAGGATTTCACTGGGCGACACCGTTTGTCCATGCCTCTGTAATAGACAGTGCAGTAGCTCAAACTCCAGATGGGTAAGCTTGACAATCTGATTAAACCAGATTGCCTCAAATCGCTCAGGCACAAGGGTCAAAGCGCCGTAGTTGAGGATTTCGCCGTGCTTAGCGGTGTCAATAATGCGGTTAGTGCGCCGCAGGAGTGCCCGCACCCGTGCCAACATTTCCTCCAGTTCAAAGGGCTTGGTCAAATAGTCATCGGCTCCCGCATTAAAACCTTCGACTTTTTTTTGGGTTTGCCCCACAGCGGTCAGCATCAAAATAGGAATATCTTTGGTGCGCTCATCCCGCCGCAATCTCTGGCAGACAGTCACGCCATCAACTCGGGGAAGCATCAAGTCCAGCACAATCAGGTCGGGCTGAGTCTGGATCGCCATGGCTTGCCCTTTTATTCCATCTGGTGCATGGCTCACCTGATACCCAGCGGTTTCTAGGTTGATTGTGACCATTTCCGAAATTATGGGATCGTCGTCAATTAGCAAAAGCCTTGGCATCATGGGTTGGTTTCTCTGAGATTATGCTGTTGCTATAAACAATTTTAATAAATCTTGATGGTTTTTGGGTAAATGCTCAGTCAAAAACTTATCAATAAAATATACCGCAATATACATCAAGAAAATTACTGTCGCTTTGGGTGGTATCCCCTACAATGGTGGTAAAGATATGTAAAATTTTGGTTACATTGTCATGACTCTCTCTGCTCCCTCAGCTACCGATTTTTTTGCTCCAGTCAAGGATGACTTAAAAGCGCTAACGCAAAATCTCAAGGATTTGGTAGGGGCAAGGCATCCTATTCTCTATGCGGCGGCGGAGCATCTGTTTTCGGCGAAGGGCAAGAGTCTGAGACCAGCGATCGTGTTGTTAGTGGGGCGTGCCACTATGCTACTGCAAAATTCTAGGGGGGAGTTGACGGAGCGGCATCGTCGTTTGGCGGAAATTACGGAGATGATCCACACGGCGAGTTTGGTGCATGATGATGTGATTGATTTGGCTGAGGTGCGGCGGGGGGTGCCTACGGTCAATTCCAGCTTTGGCAACCGCATTGCTGTGCTGGCGGGTGATTACTTGTTTGCCCAGTCGTCTTGGTATTTGGCAAATCTGGATAATCTGGAAGTGGTGAAGTTGCTGTCAAAGGTGATTACCGATTTTGCCGAGGGGGAAATTCGTCAGAGCTTGACTGCCTTTGACCTCAGCCTTACCTTTGAGGATTATCTGGAAAAGAGCTTCTACAAGACCGCCTCGTTGATTGCGGGGAGCAGTAAGGCGGCGGCTGTGTTGAGTGAGACCAGCAGTGCGATCGCCGAAGAAATGTATTTGTTTGGTAAGCATTTTGGCATTGCTTTTCAAGTGGTGGATGACATTCTCGATTTCACGGGTTCCACTGAGGTGCTGGGCAAGCCTGCTGGCTCGGACTTGAAGCAGGGAAATCTCACTGCCCCTGTACTATTTGCCCTTGAGGAAGTACCCCAACTGCATGGGCTAATTGCGGGGGAGTTTGCTAATGAAACTGAATTAGAACAGGCGATCGCTCTGGTGAAAGGTAGCAATGGTTTAGCTAAAGCTAAGGAACTAGCCAAAAAACATAGTCGCATGGCTCTATCTATGCTGGAATGTTTGCCAGCCAGTCCCTTTAGGCAATCCCTAGCGGACTTAACTAATTACATCCTAGAGCGAGTTTACTAGCTTGACTTGCTGTCTCAGGGGTTGGCGGGCGCTGTGCTTGCCCAAGAGATATTTTTGCCCATTTATCACCAGTTGGTAATATCCCTCGTAGGCGTTGGGGATCGCCAGTGTGCCCGAAGCGTCGGTCTGATAATCTCCTGTGGTGCGCCAGTCGTGATTGATTAGTTGATTTAATGCTAAGTATGCTGGCTTGGGATCGCCATTTTGATCGAGAATGCCTGTAGGTGCCCCCAGCCATGCGTGGCGATCGCTGATCCCCCACAGATAAATACCTGTTACCTGCGGCTGACTGTAGAGTAGTTGATAAAGGTGCTGGAGGTATTCCGCCTGTTTTTGTTCTCCTGTTGGGGTGCTGTGCCAATCGGTGTAGGTGCGGCTAAAATCCAGATTGGGGCGGGGATCGCCTGACAATACGCTAACTTCAGTAAAAGTAATGGGTAAACTCAGGGTGCGAAACCTTTCTAAAATACCCATCAACCTAGCATCAGACCAGTAGCCCCTCTGCATGTGGCTCTGTTGCCCGATCGCCTCGATGGGAGTGCCAAGATTGATCAGCGATCGCACCAGTTGGAAATAGGCAAAAGTAGGCACAAAATCATTGATGGCTGATCTCACATGAGGATTTAGTGCCTTGAACTGGGTGAATAAATCCCTGACTATGTTTAGCTTGTGCTCCCACTTGAGTAGCCTAGTTAGGGGGTGGTCGTAGATTTGCCAAAAGGTCAGTTCATTAAACACATCCACCTCATCGATCTGCGGAAAAATGTGCCTGCTGAGATGGTTGAGCAGGTCTTCTAATAATGCCAAAAGCTGGCGATCGCCAATCTGGGGATCAAGCCAACGGGGAAAGCAAGCAGGGTTGTGATTCCAAAAGAGGGGGTGTCCCCGTACATAGAAATTATGGGATTTGAGCCACGCTATTTTTTCTAGCAAAGGCTGATCCCGATACAGCCTCCGCTGGGGTTCATAGTCCGCCCAATAAAAAGTGACGGTGGCGGCATTGCACAACTGCAAAAAATACTGCCGCAGACGCTGATCATAGTCGGTCTCTTGATCCCGCGGTGCAAGGTGTTGGAAGTAGGCACAGCCAAACTGAAATAGATGACCGATGTGCTCCAGTTTGATTTTTTGATCCCGCACAGGGCGATCGCTGGGATCGGTGATTTCTAGCTCTATCCTTGCGGTGCGGTGGCGTTGAATAGCAGACTGCACTTGATCCACCCAGTGATTTGACCGATCTCTGGTCAAACCAGCCAAGCCCATGCCCGCCACAAACTGCATTAGCTGTCGCCTCAGCATCACTCTCGATTAGGTTTATCTGCCACCTTTTGCAGAAGCCAGAGACAGGAGATCAAGCCAAAAAAGTGAGAAAGAATGATATTGATATTTGCCTGAATCACAAAAAAGTCGATGGGTTGCACGGGTAAAGTCGTAACCGTGATCACCGTAGGTTGTTGTTGTAAGGACTTTGCCGTCAAAGCGCCGACAATCGCCCCCGCTCCCAACAAAGTCAGCAACATTCCCACCAGACTGATCACAATGCCAATTTTGACCAACTGAATGGTTTGGTACTTGGTAGGTCGATCCTCACGGGTCAGTAGTTTTGCCCAGCGGGTGTAGCGCCAGTGCCAAAAAATACTCACCCCCACCATTGCCAACCCCAACCAAGCAAAGCCAATACCGGGCAGGGTGGCGGGATTTACCGCTTCCGCCGAGGGCGGCGTGGACAGACTGCGCGTGCCGACAAACACCAGTAAGATGATCCCCGAAATAATGCTGAGCACTACCTGTACCCAAAAGCCCACCCAGCCCCAAAGTCTCAGGGCAGAGCTTACTTTTAGAACATTGGCAGAGGTCATTGACAGTAGCTAGTTACATCCACACCTTTTTCCGCCAAGTAGTTAAGGGAGCGAAAGCGCAGTCCCATCAACTGATCAAAAAGGGGATTGATCTTACACATAGCAGGGATATGGGCAATTTTACGCCCAAACAGCATCACATCTCGCTCAAATGGACATTGAGCAGGAATTACTTTACAGATAAACTTTGCCAAACGGTCATCTTTTATTTCTAGGTGATCTAGCCACTCCTTGATCGGAGTTAACAGATCGGGATGGTGTTCACCACTGTCCCCCAACTTTAGCTTTAGTTCTGTCATAGGTTTTACTTCTTGTTGGAGTGCTGTGCAGAATTCTTGGATGACGACATCTTCCGCTGCGGAATAGTTGCCGTCTGCCATTGCCATCATTACTGCTGTACGCAAAAAATCCTGTCTGACCTTGGGATCATCGCCTAGGGCGATCGCCAATTCTGCGGGTGAAATAGGTTGGGCTGGGTCTATTTCAGTTTGGGAATGATGACTGGACGCAAATTCGGCGAATAGCTGGCGCTCTGTTTCACTGTAGTCCCCGTCTGCCAGTGCTATCCGCATCAGTCCCCTCAACCAGGCGGAGATTTGGGTTTGGGTGTAGGTTTGCATAAATTACAGCACAACGATTGCCCAAAACTATATTAACCTAGTTGGCAAGGGACAGAGATCAATTTTTTACCTTGAGGCGCTCGATTTGTGCCTGCAATTCAGCAATCTGGCGGCGCAGGCGATCCGCTTCGCTTTCAGGTTTTTCTTGGCGATCACTCACCACATCCACTGCTCCACTGGCATCACTGCGCTGATAGTCGCCATTTTTGATACGCTGATACTCTGCTGATCCCGCCCACTCTTTGAGATAATGCACCCGCTCCACAGGAAAAGGATGGCTAAGCATAGAGCCTGAACCGTAGCCGTTGTAGAGCAAAAATTTATAGATTTGGTTTAGGTTATTGCGATCCAGTTCTTGGTAGTTTTGCGACTGCTTGCAAAATTCCGCCAGACTTAGCTCGTGGGCATAGGCTCTGCTTCCGCCACTCACCTGCATCATCGCCCGCAATACGGTGTCCAGATCATCGGTAACTAGCAGTGCGGCGCGATCGCTAGATAGTTCTGCCTTGCGCCGCCATTCAAAAAAAGCATAGATCAAGCCACTACTGACGATCCCCCCCAAGCCAAAGGTCATCTCACTGATAGCCGAGACCACGCTCATCGTCCACATGGCCATCTGGATCAAGATGGTATGCCCGCACTTGATGTGTCCCAACTCGTGGGCAATCACCGCGCGCAGTTCCGCCTCATTGAACAAATCCAAAGCTCCCGCATTCAGCACAATATACGGTTGATCCTTGCCCAAAGAGTAGCTGTTGACAAAGGGATTCTGGCTGACAAACAGGCTGGGTTCAGGAAAGACATCTAAATCCCGTACACACTCGCGAAAAATGCGGTAGATGGTCGCATACTGGCGGGGTCCCACCTGAATGGAATTGCCCATGTGATAGATGATCTGGGGGCGTTCGTAAATAAATTCCACAAACTTGGTCGCCACTAGGTCAAACCCCGGCACACTGCGCAGGGCTTGTTCGGCTTGAGCATCTAGGGGGTGTCTGAAGGCTTCGCTGGAAATTCCTGTGTAGGTGGGCATAGGGTTGGTCAGGATTGCATCTAGCTCAATTATAGGCAATCAACTGCTCTGTAGGTCTTTGACGAGGTGATAGAAACCCTGCCAGTCATCTGCGGTGGCGATCGCCTCCCAGACTGACTCAATGCGGGGGCGAAGCAGATAAACTAGCGGGTTTGCCTCTGCAAGGGTGCGAGAAATCTCTGCTAGTTGCGCTTCAGCCAGCGGTAGTAGAAGGTGGTGGTAGTTCTGCCGCCAGTTATTCAGCAGTTGATGCACTTCAGCGGACTGCACAAACTGTAGGTTTTCCGCCAAATTTGCCAGAATCAGATCGGGTTGGGCTTGCCACTGCGGGCTGAATTGTTGGCGCAGTTGGGCAAAAAAGCCGTTGTAATCGATTTGCGATACCAGCAAAAATTCCAGAGTGCTCCGTAGCAGGACGCTGATCTGCTCCTCAGTCCAAGCGGGCCATAGGCTAGAAAAACCCAATCGCCTAAGCATTAGCTGGCGGTAGGCGCTTTGGTAGGCAGGCAGGAAGCCCTCTAACCCCTGTGCTAAATCCTCCTGATCCATGACCAAGGCGAGGGGCAGTTGCAATTTACTCAAATTCCAGTAACAGGCTGAGGCTTGGTTAGCATAGCAATAGCGTCCGTAGTAGTCAAAGTAGGCGGCGGTAAATTGGGGATCGTAGGTAGGGATAAAGGCGTAGGGTCCATAGTCAAAACTCTCGCCCGTAATCGACATATTGTCCGTATTCAGCACAGCATGGCAGAAGCCCGCTGTCATCCACTGGGCGCAGAGTTGGGCAGTGCGCTGTACCAGTTCGGCATAAAACAGGCGGTCGATCACTTGGGGATCATCGCTGTGCTCTAATAAGTGGGGGTAATAGATGGCAATCACATGATCCAGTAATTTGCGCACCAGATCGGGGCGTTGGTAATAGTGCAGTCGCTCAAAAGTGCCAAAGCGAATGTGCGATCGCGCCAAGCGCACCATCACTGAGGAACGGGTGGGAGAGGGTTCATCGCCGCGCCACAACTGCTCCCCCGTCTCGATCAAACTCAGACAACGCGAGGTTGTTACCCCCATGCGGTGCAATGCCTCCGCCGCCAACACTTCGCGCACCCCGCCCTTGAGGGTCAGTTTTCCATCCCCGCCTCGAGAATAGGGAGTCTGTCCTGAGCCTTTAGTACCAAAGTCGTAGAGTGCTCCATCGGTTCCCCGCACCTGCCCATAGAGAAAGCCCCTGCCATCTCCTAGTCGAGGGTTGTATTCCCCAAACTGATAACCGTGATAGCGCATGGCAAGAAAACGGCGATCGCTCAGGAAATGTCCAAAGGCTTCAATAAAATCAGTATCAGTAACTTGACGGGGATCAAGACCAATCAAGGGCAAAATCTGATCGTTGCGCCAGCGCAAAATGTGGAGCGGAAACTGGCAAGCAGTAACTATGTCGTAATATTCCCCGCCTAGGTTCTCAAAGGCAGGCTCATAGACCAGACTGGCAAATGGGTTGGGCATGAAGCAAAAGAAGAAAGACTAATCTCTAGTCTAGGGGCGATCGCTAGGTTCTTTGGGACTAGGCTGATCTGCATCAGTTGATGCTTTAGCATCGATGGATTGCAGAGTTTCTTGGGTATGGGCAATGTAGGTTTCCAATTTCTGGATATAGTCCCGCAACTTTTCTATCAAAAAAAACTTTTTGGCTGGATGCATAGCCCAAAATTTATGGTAAAGATAACTTTTTTAGTTTTTTAACAGTTGGTTAAAACAGGATTTCACATTAGTGAACAAGTTTTCTGCGCTTCCAGCAAACAAAACTTAACATTAGGCGGTACGGTAATTAGGGGTATTCTGCCCTGTAAACTTAGAACTGGGATCATTGTCATAACTAAAAAAGACAATTTTGGGAAGCAACTAATGGACAGCACAATCAGTTTAGAAATTATTGAAGTCGTAGAGCAGGCGGCGATCGCCTCTGCCCGCTGGATGGGTAAGGGAGCCAAAGACGAAGCCGATCAAGCCGCAGTGGAAGCCATGCGCGAGCGCATGAACAAAATCCACATGAGAGGGCGCATTGTCATTGGCGAAGGCGAGAGAGATGAAGCCCCCATGCTCTACATCGGGGAAGAGGTGGGAATTTGTACCCGTCCCGATGCCGCCCAATTCTGCACGGTAGAGGAACTGGTGGAGATCGACATTGCCGTTGACCCCTGTGAAGGCACTAACCTAGTCGCCAAAGGACAGAATGGCTCGATGGCAGTGCTGGCAATTTCCGAAAAAGGGGGACTATTTGCCGCTCCCGACTTCTATATGGACAAGTTAGCCGCTCCTCCTGCCGCCGCTGGTCATGTGGATCTGCGCAAAACCCCCACCGAAAACCTGAAAATTCTCTCGGAGTGCCTCGATCGTGCTGTCGAAGAACTGGTGGTGGTGGTGATGGATCGTCCCCGCCACAAAGAACTGATCCAAGAAATTCGTGCCACTGGAGCCAGAGTGCAGTTGATCTCCGATGGCGATGTCTCTGCCGCCATCTGCTGTGCCTTTGCAGGAACTAACATTCACTGTCTGATGGGGATTGGAGCCGCTCCCGAGGGCGTAATCTCCGCCGCCGCCATGCGTGCTCTGGGTGGACATTTTCAAGGCAGATTAGTCTATGACCCTGCGGAGGTGAAAACTCCTGAAAGTGAGAAGTGGACAAGAGAAGGCAATATTGAGCGTCTCAAGTCCATGGGCATTAGTGATCCCGATAAAGTTTACAATGCCAACGAACTGGCGAGCGGCAAAAATGTGCTATTTGCCGCCTGTGGCATCACCTCTGGCAATTTGATGCGGGGAGTGCGCTTCTTTAGTGGTGGTTGTCGGACTCAGTCCCTAGTCATCTCCAGCCAGACCAAAACTGCCCGTTTTGTGGACACAATTCACATCACTGCAGATAAGCCCAAGACGCTGAGCTTGGTCTAGCTTCTATTCACCTCCCGTTGGGGGGAGGGGAATGATCGCCCAAAGGTAGTTCTCCCCCCAGCGTCAACAATTAGCAAATCGCATTTTGTATAAAAAACTAATTTATTTTTCTCATCATCAAGCTGATCCAAAAATATGAATATCGCTGTGGTAGGACTGAGCCATAAGACGGCAACGGTGGAAGTAAGGGAAAAACTGAGCATTGCTGAAGCACGCATGGAAGAGGCGATCGCCAGATTAAAAAGTTACCCCCACATCACCGAAGCCGCTATTTTGAGCACCTGTAATCGCATGGAAATCTATGTAGCGATCACCGAAACTGAGGGCGGACTGCGGGAGACGATGCAATTTCTCTCGGAATTTAGCCAGCTTCCTCTGCAATTTCTGCGCCGCTATTTGTTTATCCTGCTCCGCCAAGATGCTGTTTGCCACCTGATGCGGGTGTCAGCGGGCTTGGACAGTTTAGTTTTAGGTGAAGGGCAAATTTTGGCACAGGTGAAGCGCACCCACAACCTAGCTCAGCAGTACAACGGCACAGGACGCATTCTCAATGAGTTGTTCAAACAAGCGCTCTCGGCAGGGAAATTGGTACGCACGGAGACAGGAATTGGCAGTGGGGCGGTGTCGGTCAGTGCGGCGGCGGTAGAACTCGCCCAAATGAAACTAGGCAGTCTGCAACACCTACCCATCGCCGTATTGGGAGCAGGGAAAATGGCAAAGCTCCTCCTGCAACACCTACTTGCCAAATCGGCACGGGATATTAGCATCATCAACCGCTCGGCGGAGCGGGCTGAGGAGCTAATCGCTCAGTTCAGCAAAGAGGCTGAAGGGGCAAACCTGCGCTATGTCCCCTACGAACAGCTCTGGGCGCAAATCGCCAGCAGTCGCATTCTGTTTACCTGCACCGCATCTACGGAGGTGATCCTGCATCGCCATAACTTGGCAGGCTGTGCCGACAATCTCACCATTGTCGATATTTCCGTTCCTCGCAATGTGGCGGTGGATGTGGCAGAACTAGAGGGCGTGCAGTTATTTAATGTAGATGACCTGCAAGCGGTGGTCGCCGAAAACCAAGAGAGCCGTCGCCAAATGGCACTGCAAGCCGAAGCTATGCTGGAGGGCTGTGTGGACAAGTTTGACCAGTGGTGGCGATCGCTAGATGCCGTGCCCACTATCAACAAACTGCGCCACAAAATGGAAACGATCCGTGAGCAGGAGATGGAAAAGGCACTGTCCCGCATGGGCAGTGAGTTCAGCGAAAAACATCGTGAGGCGATCGAGCATCTCACCAAGGGCATCATCAATAAAATTCTGCACGACCCTATGGTGCAACTGCGAGTGCAGGAAGATACCGAGATGCGCCGCCGTGCCATGCAAGCTCTGCAAATGCTGTTTGATCTGGATAGCAGTTCTTCTCTGCGAGAAACTTGATCCCGCTGATCCCTACTCCTGTATGATCACAATATAGCGACATTTCTTAATATTCTGCATAACTGACATGGCAAACCTCAAAGCAATTCGCGATCGCATCCAATCGGTAAAAAACACGCGCAAGATCACAGAGGCAATGCGCCTTGTTGCCGCCGCCAAGGTAAGACGCGCCCAACAGCAAGTTTTGGCAACTCGTCCCTTTGCCGATCGCCTTGCCCAAGTGCTGTATCGCCTCAGCACCCGCCTGCGCTTTGAGGATGTATCCTTGCCACTGCTCCAACAAAAGGTGGTGAAGACTGTGGGTATTTTAGTTATTTCTGGCGATCGCGGGTTGTGTGGTGGCTACAATGCCAATGTTTTGCGCCGTGCCGAGCAGAGAGCCAAAGAACTAAAAGAGCAGGGCATTCCCTACCAGTTCATCTTGATTGGACGCAAGGCAGTGCAGTATTTTACGCGCCGCAATCAGCCCATCGCCGCCAAGTTCACCAATCTCGCCCAAGTGCCCAATCTCAAAGATGCAGAAAAGATAGTCGATGAGATCACTTCCGCTTTTTTGGGCGACAAACTGGATCGGGTGGAGTTGATCTATACCCGCTTTGTGTCCTTGATCAGTTCTCGCCCTGTGGTGCAAACTCTGCTCCCACTTGATCCCCAAGGGCTGGAACCCAAAGATGATGAGATATTTCGCCTCCTGACCCATGATGCCAAATTTACGCTGGAGCGGGAAAAACGGGAGATCATAGTGTGTGATGTGCCTGCAGAGATGATTTTTGAGCAGGAGCCGACGGAAATCTTAGATGCCCTGCTCCCGCCCTTCTTGGAGTACCAAATTTTGCGATCGCTCCAAGAATCTGCCGCCAGCGAACTTGCCTCGCGCATGACCGCCATGAGCAATGCCAGCGATAATGCCAAAGGCTTGATCAAAGTGTTAACTTTGCAGTATAACAAAGCAAGGCAAGCGGCAATCACCCAAGAAATCCTTGAGGTAGTCGGTGGAGCCGCCGCTCTGAAGTAAGCCAGTTTTGCTAAGGATAAGTGCATGGGGTTTGGGTTAAGAATTAAAGATGCCATCACCCCGAAGGGACAGGTAGTTGCCATAATTCCTATGGAAGAATCCCTTGATGCCACCGTCACCCTAGAAGTACGGCGGCAAATTCAGCAGATCATGGATTTTGGCTATAACAATCTGATCTTGAACCTGTCTCAAGTGGTCAGCTTTGACAGCTCGGGTATTGGTATTTTGGTATCCACCCTCAAGCGGTGTCGCTTGGCAAATGGACACATGGCGATTTGTTGTGTCCCCGAGCCTGTGCAGTTGGCATTGGAGATAGCCTCTATGGAGCAGATTTTGGTGATATTCGCCGATGAACAAGCAGCGATCGCTAATTTTCCCCATTAAAAAAACGAGAACTTCACTTTACCAAAAATCTGGGTCTAAAGCCCCGCCCTAAGGTTTTCCAATGTACCGTAGGGCATACGGGAAACGACTGGGGAGACAAGCACCTCTGCTAACGAGAGGCTGACTTGAGTTGGTAAGTGCGGTCGCTGAACCAGTAACAAGAATCCCTATCCTTCAGGGCAGGAAGCAACTCTCAGTTCTTTTAGAAATGTTGTAGTATGTTGCTTTTACTCTTCTAAGAAAACAGGCAGTGCGCACTGATACCATCTTCTATCAACTGTTCCAATCCTATCCCTCACTCTTATTTGAGCTGGTGGGACTGCCACCTGAGATGGCAGAAGGTTATCAATTCACCTCTGCCGAAATCAAAGAACTCGCCTTCCGTTTTGACGGCATCTATTTGCCTGATACCCCTGATAAATTCATCTGGTTCGTGGAAGTGCAGTTCCAAAAGGTAGAGGAATTTTATCGCCAGTTCATCACCGAGATCATGCTCTACTTGAATCAGTATGCGCCTGTGCAGGATTGGCGTGCCGTTGCCATCTTTCCCAATCGGCAAACAGAACCGCACAGGTCATTGCATTACAGGGAGTTATTTGCCAGCGATAGGGTGAAAGTAGTTTACTTGAATGAGATAGAAGCAGAATCGCCCTACATTGGTCTAATCAGGTTAATCATCACCCCAGAGGATAGGGTGATTGCGCCAGCAAGAGAGTTAGTATTGAAACACAGGCAGGTATCAGGTTTGTTAGAATTTGTGGAGACGATCTTGGCATACAAGTTAAAAAATCTGACAAGGGAGGAGATAGAAGCGATGTTTACTTTGGGTGATTTGAAGCAGACGAGAGTGTATCAGGATGCCTACCGTGAAGCATATCGTGAAGCTCTGCAAGTGGGGGAAAACCGAGGCAGGCAAGAAGGTCGCTATGAGGGAGAACTGCGGACTATTTTGCGGCAGTTAACTCGCAAGTTGGGCACACTATCCCCGCAACTGATTAACCAAATTACCGCCCTGCCCATAGAGCGCTTGGATGACCTCGCTGATGCGGTTCTGGATATACAGACCCCAGATGACCTTGTGCGGTGGCTTGCTTAGTCCTTCTTCTTGGAGGGTCGCTTGCGCTCAGACTTTTTCT
>Ga0272446_1001453_pt1 | contig 34418 bp, 31 predicted proteins | sample YNPCB0061_FD_194587 | JGI IMG/M metagenome (GOLD analysis project Ga0272446, IMG submission 194587) | Hot spring microbial mat communities from Yellowstone National Park, WY, United States - YNP-CB-006-1 | ecosystem: Environmental > Aquatic > Thermal springs > Hot (42-90C) > Sediment | place...
CTCAGTCATGAGAAAAATTATCGCGCTTGAACATGTTACCCTTGATGGCGTCATACAAGCTCCAGCCGGACCAGAAGAAGATACCAGTGGTGGTTTTGTGCATGGCGGGTGGATAAGTTCATATTCCGATGAGATACTTGGAACGTTACTACGCAGGCAGATGAACTTGCCGTTCGACCTGTTGTTAGGACGCACAACCTTTGAAATTTGGGAGCCATACTGGCCTCAACATGCGGATATCTGGCCTAATGTCAACCCAGCAACCAAGTATGTTGCATCAAATACCAGAACGACTAGCAATTGGCAGCCATCCGTGTTTCTGAGCGGAGATGTTGCAGAAAAAGTTGCCAATCTCAAGCAGCAACAAGGCCCAGATTTACACGTTTGGGGAAGCGGGAGACTTCTTCAGACACTTATCAAGCACGATTTGGTAGATACGTTCTGGCTGATGATATATCCAATTACATTGGGTGCTGGAAAGCGGTTGTTTGCCGACGGCGCAATCCCGATGACGTTCAAGGTGACAGAAAGTAAAGTCACTCCAAGTGGTGTTATTGTCATAAACTACGAGCGTGCATCTGCTCTGATTGGTCTCTAGTGCACATGAGCTTAAATAGACCAAACAAGGAGAAGCTCATGGAAGGCAACGTGAAAGCTGTGGCATGCCGATCACAGATGGCAAGCATGGCCAATATTGCGTAGAAAGGCGCAACCCGATGACTGGCTACTCTGGAACACCACTACCGAAAAAGCTTGGGCTCAAAGCGCCCCTGATGCTTGTCGCAATCGACGCACCGCAAGAGTATCTGGCTTGGCTTGGTGAACTTCCAGCCGGGATACAAATTGCTCCAAAGTCCAGCAACCCAATTCAGGCTGCGCATGTTTTTGTCACAGAGCGGGCGATTCTGGAGAAGCATCTGGTGACATTCCGGAGACAACTTGAACAAAACGGATTTGTGTGGGTGTCTTGGCCGAAGAAAGGATCAAAAGTCGAGACCGACATAACGGAAAATACAATACGAGAAATTGCGTTGCCGCTCGGCTTCGTTGACATCAAAGTTTGTGCCGTCAGTGATGTATGGTCTGGTTTGAAGCTTGTAATCCGAAAAAATGAAAGAACAACCTGACATGATAGGCGCTTAGAGACGCTGGATGGGAAGGCATCGACAGAAATGCTGCACCCCGCGCCACCAGCGGCTTACTTGCGCCCGCGTGTGAGCAAGCGATCGCGAACCTTCCGCCCCAAAGCTCCAACCGCCCGGTGATTGACTTCCATGACGCACCGTGTTATACTCTGACTATAACGCATTGCGTCATGAATTCCGCCTGACACAGGTGCGAACGAACGATCCAATTGAGCCAACCGGCGATGGGAGATAGACTATGAATGTACAGGCAACGATGCCCACAACAAGGCAGAGCGTTGAAGGCGAGCAGGTGCAACGTCAGGTTGAGGCGCGGCTGGCGGTTCTGAGCAGAGGCGGGCGCCGACTTGCACTGGCGTACATCGGGTTGTGGGGATGCGCCTATGACCGTGCAGCCAGCGTCTATCGCGGTGGGATGAAGCTGTGGGAAGACGCCGTCGCGCGCGGGGAAACGATGGAAGAGGCGCTCCGGCAACGTCTCGCGCAACTGGAGCGACGCACAACACAGCAGTTCAACGGGCTGCAGAACCGCTTTGGCGACAATGTCGAACAGGTGACGCGCACCGTCGCCGACACCGGCGAAAGCCTCGAAGTGCAATTGGAGAAACAGGTTGAGCGTGTGCTGGTCAACCTGGGCATTCCAACGCGTGAACGCCTGGAGCGACTCAATCAGGAGATCGACCGCCTCAACGCCAAACTGGATGAGGAGCTTGCCCGCCAGGAAGCGGTGCACGCCTGAGCTACGGCAGAGCGATGATAAAGCAAGGGGTGCGGCTGGCATTGTTGCCAGCCGCACCCCCTTTTTTGTGCGTTTGACGTAGAGCAACGCTGCAATTTACTCCTGCACCAAAGGTGAATGGTATGTCGGGTCTGTCGCCATGCGCCACAATTCCCCGGCCAGGCGCTCCGTGTAGAACACAAGCGCATCCAGAATCTCGGCGAAGGCGCGTTCATCCAGTTGGCGCGCGGCCATGTCGGCGATCAATGTCACATCGCCCTCGCTGTCGAGGGCAAAGTGGGCGCCGCGCAGTTGCTGATTAAGCCTGAGCAGCGCAGCGTAAAGGCGCGGCGTCTGCGCAACGGGCAGCGGCGGCAGCAGCGGCGTCACGGCAAAATGCACCCAGTCATCCACAACCATCACATAGAGGTCGTACTCCTCTTCGTGGTCGGTGAAGAAACTACTCTGCCACAGCCCCGTGTCTGGCATCGTGCAGCTCCAGCCGGCGCGCTCAAACAGCTTGCCAATCTCCAGCATGTCGTTCACCCTTGCCCTATTCCAGCCGTGCCTTGCGTTTGTGCCAATCTGTCTTGAACAGGTTGAAGTTGATGCGTTGCTCCGGGTGCGCGGCGACGATCGCCTCATCCAGCGTCACGCCCAATCCTGGCCCGGCAGGCAAGGGGAAGGCGCCATGCTCGACCACAGGCAACCCCGGCGCCGATGCCAGCACATACGCCTCATCGAAGTCGTTGAAGTTCTCTTGAATCTTGAAGTTGGGCGTGCAGGCGGCCAGATGCAACGCCGCCGCAGTCGCAATCGGCCCACCGACATTGTGCGGCGCCATCAACACATAGTAGGTGTCCGCCCAGGCGGCCAGCTTCTTCGTGTTCAGGATGCCGCCGAAGTGGGCAATGTCGGGCTGGATCACATCGGCGGCGTGCAGTTCAAGCAACTCGCGATATTCATGCAGCGTGTGGATGCGCTCACCCGTCGCCACTGGGATGCCCAACGGCGCCACCGCGTCCGCCACCTTCTTTAGCGCAGGCAGATTGGCAGGCGGCACCGGCTCCTCGCACCAGCCTGGCTTGAAGGGCGCCAGTTCGCGCGCCATCTCCACCGCCGTCACCGGGTTGAAGCGTCCGTGCATCTCGATCAGCAGCTCGACATCCGGACCGACCGCATCGCGCACCGCTTCGACCAGGGCGATCGACTTCAGCTTTTCGGCGCGTTCGGCCTCGTAATAGCCGGCGCCAAAGGGATCGAACTTCAGCGCCGCGTACCCCTTGGCCACGGCGCGCTTGGCAGCGGCGGCGAACTCTTCCGGCGTGCGCTCCACTGTGTACCAGCCGTTGGCGTACGCCTTGATGCGATCGCGCACTGCGCCGCCGAGCAGTCGGTAGATGGGCTGATTCAACGCCTTGCCGATGATGTCCCAACACGCCATCTCGATCATTGCCAGTCCGGTCATCGCCAGCTCGCCGGGGCGGCCGTAATCCTCCACAGTCAACCGCCGCACCAACAGCTCGATGTTGAATGGATCCAACCCAATCACGAAGCGGTCAGCCACATCACGCACATAGCCGATGGCCGCCTCCACCTTGTTGATCGGACGGCTTTCGCCAACACCGACGATGCCTTCGTCCGTCTCGACCTTGACAATGACCAGATTGCGCCATTGGGTGCCCAGCACCATCGGCGTGATCGCGGTAATGCGCATGAGATTCTCCTCCCTGATTAATTGAGTGCTGCCAGTGCACGTGGGCGCAAATAAGCCGCTGGTGGCGTGTCACGTGTTGCGCGCTGCGTAGCAAGACGGAACACGGAGCACGCGACACAAGCGCTATTGGTCTACTGAAGTCCATGTGCACTAGACAAGGCGATGTTTGCGCCTTTATCATACGGCGGGAACTGGCATGGGGCAATTTCGACGCTTCTGCTATAATGTCCGTAAGTCGCTAGAACAAATGAACGGATGACCATGACCGACGAACGCAGCGCCACTGGCCGCACACCGATTCCCAAAACCGCTCCCGAACGTCGCGCCGTGAGCGTTACGCCGCAAGCGGGCGATCAGCAGGTCGATCACGCGCTGCGCCCGCGCTCGCTGCGCGAGATGATCGGACAGACGCGGCTGCGCGACAAGATGCAGATTCTTGTCGAAGCGGCGCGTCAGCGCGGCGACGCCATCGATCACGTGCTGCTCTACGGCCCGCCCGGCCTCGGCAAGACCACGCTCTCGCACATCCTCGCTTACGAGATGGGCGCCAATCTCAAAGTGACGGCGGGGCCTGCCATCGAGAAGGCAGGCGACCTGGCGGCGATCCTCACCAACCTGCGCAAGGGCGACGTGCTCTTCATCGACGAGATTCATCGTTTAGGGCGCGCCGTGGAGGAAATTCTCTACCCGGCAATGGAGGATTTCTCGCTCAACATCGTGGTGGGCAGCGGGCCAGGAGCGCGCAACATTCAACTGAAGCTGCCCAAGTTTACTGTCGTGGGCGCCACCACACGGCTGGCGCTGATGACTTCGCCGCTGCGCGCCCGCTTCGGCGTCGTCGAGCGCTTCGACTTCTACGAAGCGGATGCCATCGAGGAGATCGTGACGCGCGCGGCGCGCCTGCTGGAGACGCCCATTGAAGTGGAAGGCGCCCGCGCGATCGCACGCCGATCGCGCGGGACGCCGCGCGTGGCCCTGCGTCTGCTGCGGCGGCTGCGCGATTACGCGCAAGTGCGCGCCCACGGCGTCGTCACCGGCGCGGTCGCCAACGAGGCGCTGAGTCTCCTGGAGATCGACGAGCTGGGGTTGGATGATCTCGACCGGCGCGTGCTTGACGCCATCATCCTCAAGTTTAGCGGCGGGCCGGTTGGGTTGGACACGCTGGCCGCCAGCATCAGCGAGGAGCCGGACACGATCATGGACGTGGTCGAGCCGTACCTGCTCCAGCTTGGATTTCTGGATCGCACCCCGCGCGGGCGCGTCGCTACACGTGCCGCCTACGCGCACATGAAGATCGACTATCCGGAGCGCCCCGAACAGGGTGGCTTGTTTGGCTAATGGGGCGCAGACAGAAAACCCTAGAAAACCACGGACAGCAGCGCGCAGGCGAAATCTGGATCGTGACGGAGCTTGTGAGCGGCGCGGCCAGGCCGCCAAACGCTCAATTGCTCAATCCCGTATTCTCTTCAACAATTCCCGTCAGCACGCTGAGATTCGCCGCGTGCACGCTCTGCGCCGCCTCGGATTGACGCCCCTCTGGCAACAGTGATTCGGCGATGCGCTCGATGGTTTCCAGCGGCTCCCCGCGCTGCAACAACCCTGGCACAACACGACGCAGACCGTGCAGATAGGCCACGTCGGCGGCCAGGCGCTCCATGACCTTCACTTTTTCCTTCACCGTCGTTCCCACGTGCGGCACGTACAACTGAAAGTTCTCGTGCTTGATCAGGCGCGCCAGCAAGCGCAGCGTCTCCAGCTCATCGCCGCCATCCGAGCCCGGCACGATGCGCGGCGGCAGGGCGTCGCTGCCGTAGTCGCCGCTGAGGAGCACCCCCACCGCTGGCAGGTAGACGACGACGCCCGATCGCTGCACGTAGACGTCCAGAAAATGGTCGCCCACGCGCAGATGCGCGACGCCGCCAGCCAGCAACTCCACCTGAGGCAACGCAGCGCGGCGACGGTCGCCGGTGTAAAGTGCGGCGACCTCCTCGGCCAGCCTGAAGCGTTCGGCGGCGTCGGCGGGAGGATCGACAATCAGCAACTGTTGGCGGCGACCACCGATGAGATCGACGCCGTGACCCAGCACGAACAGGCTGTTGTGCGCTGGTTCGCCTTCACTGAAGAGTTCGAGATTCTGGTAGAGTTGCAGAATCTGCGGGCGTTTCTGGCTGGATGAATCAAGCAGCGGGATCAGTGCGGTCATGATCGGTAATCTCACAGGGTTCAACGATGCCAAGCTGCGCCAGCCGCGTCGCCAGTTCGCCGGGCAGGTCAGCGATGATGACGCGGCCATCGGGCAAAATGTAGATATCTGTTTCCACAGGCAGGGGCGGCCACGCGTCCGACTGTGGCGTCGCTGCAGGAGCTGCGTCAGCCGGTGACGGTGACATCGACATGTGCGTCATCTGCGTAGTACTCGCCGGTGCGTTCTTCCTTTTCGACTTTGCCCAGTTGTTCGAGCAGCGCGCTGATGTTCTCGCACGCCGCCCCTTTCACGCCTTTGATCGTGTACTCCACGCGTCCATCGGGCAGGATCGAGATTTCGATTTCCTGGCTTTGCATTTGTCCTCCTCGTGAGTTCTCATTCACTGCAAGGCAATTGGCGCCGAACGCTTACTGGAGAAGACCTCTGTCACCAGCGGCTCGCCGACTAAATCATACTCCATTGCGCCGTTGATGTGAACCTGGATCATTTCCCCACGTCGCACGCCGCGCATGCCCGGAACCAACACCAGCCCATCGATCTCCGGCGCATCGCGGTGTGAACGCGCCAGCAATAGCGGCTCGCCGCTGCCCTCGACCTCACCTTCCCCTTCCACCAGCACGTCCAGGATTTTCCCGACCTGCGCCTGGTTTTTGCGCAGGCTGATCGGCTGCTGCAATTCCATCAGCCGCGCGTAACGTTCCTGCTTGACTTCGTCGGGAACCTGGTCGGGCAGCAAGGCGGCGGGTGTGCCCGGCTCCGGGCTGAAGGTGAAGGCGCCCACCTTGTCGAACTCGATGGTGCGCGCAAAGTCGAGCAGCCCTTGAAACTCCTCCTCGGTCTCGCCAGGGTAGCCGACGATGAAGGTCGTGCGCAGGGCAATGTCGGGCATGGCGGCGCGCAATTTCTCCACGTGGTCGTAGACCATCTCCAGCTTGCTGGGGCGATGCATGCGGCGCAGCGTGCGTGGGTCGCCATGTTGCAACGGCATGTCGAGGTAGGGCGCAATCTTGGGCTGCGTCGCCATCACTTCGATCAGTTCATCACTGACGTGGCCGGGGTAGGCGTACATCAGGCGCACCCAACGCAGGCGTGCGTCGGTGTGGTTGCAGATGGCGGTGAGCAGGCGTGGCAGACTGTTCGGCGCGCCGAGGTCGCGGCCATAGTCGGTCGTGTCCTGCGCAACAATGACCAGCTCACGCGCGCCAGCTTCCACCAGCGCCGCAGCTTCCTCGACAATCGCCTCCAGGGGGCGGCTGCGCAACTTGCCTTTGAACGACGGGATCGAGCAAAAGGCGCACGGCGCATTGCAGCCGTCGGAAATTTTGAGATAAGCGCTGCCAGCCGTGACGGGTGGACGCGGCGTCGCCGTGACGAACGCGGTGACAGGGTCGCCCAACAACGCCGGCGCCCGGTTGGGCCCCACAAACTCCACCCCCAGCGCCTGCTCAGTCTCGCCGAGCAGTGTGTACCGTTCGAGGGGACGGCGATCTTTGCCGCGCCGGATCTGCCCAAGCAGGTGCAGCACATCCATCCAGCGCCGCGTCCCCAGCAACCCATCCACCTTGGGAACGCGCTCGATCACTTCGGCGCCGTTGCGCTGCACGAGGCAACCCGCCGCCACCAATACTTGATGCTTGCGCTTGCGGCGCCCCATTTCCTGGAGCACGCCAATCGACTCTTCCTTCGACGCCTCCAAAAAGCCGCAGGTGTTGACGATCAGCACGTCAGCGTCCTGTTGCCGGTCAGTTGGCCGATAGGCGGCATTGCGCAACAGCATCTCCATGCCATCGCTGTCCACCTTGTTTTTAGGGCACCCGAGTGTAACCAGATGATACTTCACAGTCGATCTTCTCTTTCCCACTGTTCCAGAAACGCCACCATCGCCTGGTAGCGCGCCTCAGCCAGCGCACGCGCTGGCGCGGTGTTCATGCTTGCCACCGTTTTGACCAGCACGGTGCGCGTAAAGTGCGCCAATTCGGCGCAGCGCTCGGCCAGAGTCATCCCATCGAACTGGCGCAAACTGAGATTATAGGCCAATGCGCTGACGCCGAGCTTGGTCAACTTGTCGGCGTCCCACAAGACCGCAGCTTCGAGCGGCGCCATCGGCGCTGCCCCCGGCTTGCGCGTCAACCCCACGTGCCGGGCAATTGCGTCGGCAACCGCCGCAATCTTATCTGGCGGAAAGTCCGTTTTTCGCAAAATCTCCTGCGCAGCCGCCGCGCCAGCCTTGCCGTGGTTTGGCTCGCGCTTGCAGATGTCATGCAGCCAGGCCGCCGCCTCGACAGTATCGGGATCGGCGCCGGTCGTGTCTGCAAGCCACAATGCCATCTGCACCACGCGCTGTACATGCTCCCAGCGGTAGTTGAAGGGGATGACAGCGTCGGCGGCGAGTTGCAGGCGAGCGCGCACTTCGGCTTCGGCGCGCGTGCGCGCTGCGGTGCGGCAGTCAGCGCGCCACTCTGGTTGGGCTGTCATGGCGCGGGCTCCAGCTCCAGGATGCGATACGGATACACGTTGATGACCTCGGTGTCGTGATAGCGCGTCTGTGTCACCACGTCGCGACGGTAGAGGTGGATGTGCCCATGCAGCAGGTAGCGCGGGCGAAACCAGCGCATGAAGGTCAGGAAGCTCTTGAAGCCCTGGTGCGGGCGGTCGGGCTGGTCGTGGATGCCCCAGGGCGGAGAGTGCGCCACCAGCACATCGAGATAGCGACCGTAGCGCAAGCGATTCAGGATCAAACGCGGCGCCATGCGCAGGATGATGAACATCATTTGACTGTCCGTGTACTGATAGCTGGGCGCGCTGTTGTAACGAATCGACCCTTCCAGCCCGGCCAGCAAGAGCGACCCCTCGCGCGCTGTACGGGCATGCAGGTTGAAGGCGCCCATCGGCTCGCTGACGGCGCGCCATTCGTCAGAGCCCCCGCGGCTGTGATACTCCACTTCGCGCGCGTGGTTGCCGTGAACAAAGTAGGTGGGACGCCCGGTCATCGTCATCACATATTCGACGTAGTAATGAGGCAGGTCGCCGCAACTAATCACGAGATCGAGCTTGCCGACATGGCGGTTGATGCCGGCGCTGTAGAGAATGGGTTCCACCTTGTCACTGATCACCAGGGCGCGCATTACCCACCATTGTAGCATTGTCCAGAAAGACGCCCCAAACCGCAGGGCGAATCCAGGGCTAACGCACCGGACGATAGTGCGTGGTGCGTGTTCTGTGCTCCGTGTTGCCGGGCGCCGTGTTGCCGGGCGCCACGCAGCACGCAACACGCACCACGTGACGCGCAGCACGCACCACGCAACGGCAGTCTCCGCATTGCGGCGCAGCGATCTCTGCCTGAATCCGTTGTCGTCTTTGGAGGCAATGCAACTTGAATCGCCTGGCGATGTGGTACGATGTACACGCGCACAGACGCCGTGATGGGTGCGATGCACCTGCGTTGGTGCGCCCCCCCACAGTTCCAGGTCTTCGCCGTTCACGAAAGGACCGCAAGATGTCTACCGATGTGACAACTTTCCGCAAAGAATACCGGCTCGATCGTCTCTCCGAAGCGAACGCTGGCGACGACCCATTTGCACTGTTCGAAGCCTGGTTCCGGCTGGCTGGCGAGAATGGCGCCATCCACGAACCGAATGCGATGGCGCTGGCGACCGCCACGCCCGACGGGCGCCCTTCTGTGCGGATGGTGTTGCTCAAAGGCTTCGACGCCACGGGCTTCACCTTCTTCACCAACTACGAAAGCCGCAAGGGACGCGAACTGGCGACCAATCCCCACGCTGCGCTGCTCTTTTGGTGGGAGCCGCTGGAGCGCCAGGTGCGCATCGAAGGCGTGGTGGAAAAGCTCTCCGCTGCAGCGTCAGACGAGTATTACTACAGCAGGCCCCTGGGCAGCCGCCTGGGCGCCTGGGTCTCTCAACAGAGCAGCGTGATCCCCGACCGCAGCGTGCTCGATCAACGCTTTGCCGAGTTGCAGGCTGAATACAGCGAAAGTCACCCCGATCGCCCGCCATTCTGGGGCGGCTACCGCCTGCGGCCAGAGATATTCGAATTCTGGCAGGGTGGCGTCAATCGTCTACACGACCGCCTGCGCTATCGTCGCCAGCCCAACGACGGCTGGCTGCGCGAACGGCTCGCCCCATGAAGCGATTGTAGCAGGCGGCGGTCATGGCGATCGAAACCTTGTTGCAGCAGTTGCGCGCCGACGCGCGCTTCATGAGCAAGGTGGCAGCCTGGCGCACCCTGCCTGGTCAGCTTGCAAGGTGCGCCCCGCTGCCCGCAGCGTTGCACCCTGCGTTGCACCAGGCGCTCGCTGCACGCACCATCACGCAACTGTATCAACACCAGGCCGCAGCGGTCATGGCTGCGCTGGCTGGTGCGAATGTTGCCGTGGTGACGCCGACCGCCAGCGGCAAAACACTGTGCTACAACCTGCCTGTTCTGCACACACTATTGACGGACCCTGCGGCGCGCGCGCTCTACCTCTTTCCCACCAAGGCGCTGGCGCACGATCAGCTGGCGGAGTTGACTGGCTTTGCGACGTTGCTTGGGCAGGCGCCTGCCATTGCAGCCTATGATGGCGACACGCCGGCGGCGCAGCGCAGCCACATCCGCCAGAGGGCGCGGCTGCTGCTCACCAATCCCGACATGTTGCACGTCGGCATCTTGCCAAACCACCCGCAGTGGGCTGACTTTCTGGCCGGGCTGCGCTGGGTGGTGATCGACGAGATGCACACCTATCGCGGCGTCTTGGGCAGTCATGTCGCCAACGTGCTGCGCCGATTGCAGCGTCTTTGCCAATATTACGGGGGGAAGCCACATTTCATCTGCACCAGCGCCACCATCGCCAACCCGGTGCAACTGGCCGAGCGGCTTGTCGAGCAGCCGGTGCACCTGGTGGATCAGTCGGGCGCGCCGCGCGGAGAAAAGCACGTGATCCTGCTCGACCCGCCGATGGTGGACGCCGAACGCGGCATCCGCCGCGCGGCGACGCTGGAGGCAGCCGACCTGGCGACGACGTGCATCGCCGCGGGTCTGCAGACGATCGTCTTTGGCCGGTCGCGGCTGACCACCGAGCTGCTGCTGACGTATCTGCGCGCGGGTGTGGCGCGCCACGCGCAGACGACGACGCCTGAAGTGGCGGTGCGTGGCTATCGCGGCGGCTACCTGCCAGCAGAACGTCGCGCCATCGAGACGGGGCTGCGGCGCGGCGAGGTGCGCGGCGTTGTCGCCACCAACGCACTGGAGCTGGGCATCGACATCGGCGGCCTGGAGGCGGCGATCCTGTGCGGCTACCCTGGCAGCATCGCCAGCACATGGCAACAGATCGGCCGCGCCGGACGCACGACCGACGCCGCCATCGCTATCCTGGTCGCCACGGCTGGCGTGCTCGACCAGTATATAATTCGACATGCCGGGTTCCTCTTCGACCAGTCGCCTGAGCACGCGTTGATCAACGCCGACAATCTGATGCTGCTTGTCGATCACATGCGCTGCGCCGCCGCCGAGCTTCCCTTCCAGCGCGGCGATGGCTTTGGCGCCAGCCCGTACACCGCCGATGTGCTGACCTTGCTGGCGGAACAAGGCGAGGTGCACCAGCACGGCGATCGCTACTTCTGGAGCGGCGACCCGCATCCGGCGCGGCAGGTGAGCCTGCGCAGCACGGGCGGCGAGAGCGTGGTGATTCAGAGCGTGGGTGAGGGAAAGGCGGGGGCGAAGGCGGTCAGCGTCATCGGCGAGGTGGATCAGGCAAGCGCGCAGGTGCTGGTGCATGACGGCGCGATCTACCTGCACGAGGGGCAGAGCTACCTGGTGCGCCGTCTCGACCTGACGTCGCTGCGCGCCGATGTAACGCCCGTCGATGTGGACTACTACACAGAGGCGATCAGCGATGCCGCGGTTGAAGCGCTGACCTGCCACGCAACACGCAGCGCCGGGAGCAGCGTTGCGGCGCACGGCGATGTCGCTGTGCACGCGCAGGTTGTCGGTTACCGACGCATCAAACGCGTGACGCACGAGACGCTGGGCGTCTATCCGCTGGAGTACGCGCGCCGCACACTGGAGACCAGCGCGTATTGGTGCGAGATCCCGCCGGCGGTGCAGCAGGCGCTGGAGGCGGCGGGGTTGTGGTTCGACTCGATCAATGATTATGGCCCCAACTGGGAAACACAGCGCGCAGCCGTGCGAGCGCGCGACCACTATCGCTGCAGCGTCTGTGGTGCGGCCGAACCACCCGGTCGCCAGCACGACGTTCACCATAAAATTCCATTTCGCACCTTCGGCTACGTTCCCGGCCTGAATGATTTTTACCTGCTGGCGAATCGGTTAGAAAACCTGGTGCTGGTCTGCCGGGCGTGTCATCGGCGCCTGGAGACGGCAGGACGCCTCAGCACCGGGCTGGATGGTCTGGCTTACGTCTTGAGCAACCTGGCGCCGCTGCACCTGATGTGCGACCGCGCTGACCTGGGCGCGTTTGTGGCGCGCGGCGCGGCGATTGGGGCTGCGCTGCGCCCCACGCCGCCGGCGCAGGACGAGGTCAACGTCGGCGCTGCACGCGCCACATCGACGGCGCCCTCAGCGCAGGGCGCCGCGCTGGTGACGCCGCGCGTCTATCTGTACGAACGCGTCCCCGCCGGGCTGGGGTTCAGTGCGCTGCTCTACGATCTGCACGAAGCCCTGTTGACGGCGGCGTATGAAGTCGTGCGTGACTGTCGCTGTGCGCGCGGCTGTCCGGCCTGCGTCGGCCCGGTGCTGGACGACCAATCGGTGCAACTGGAGACGAAACGGTTGACGCTGGCGCTGTTGGAGCGAATGCAACAATCAGGCGCGCTGAATTGAAAAGAGGGGCAAGGGGCGAGGAGCGGCGCCGACCACGAGTTTCATTGTTCATGGCGCCCCGGCGAGGGATGGACATTAGCCTGGCAGACCTGCCCCTACGGACAGGTCTGCCAGGCTACCGCGCTATGCCGATCGCACCGACAGACGTGGCGTCACTTATTGCGCAGCAGCACGGGACACCGTCGGCAGATACGACTCATGCGCAGCGCGCAATCCAGTGGTCGAGACAACCTCAAGCGGGAAGTCCGGCCCTGCGGCTGGCCCAACCTCCTGGGGCGCACCGATGGCAAACGCATCGACCACATCGCCCGCTGCCAGCCGGAAGGGAGGCAGATCAAGCGCCACTGCCTGGCAATTGCTGCCCGCAGCCGCGATTTTGAGGTCGTAAATATTGGGCGGCAACACCACATTCGCCTCGATGCGAGGGAACTGGACATCTGTCAACAACGGGACGCCGTTTTCCAGACAGATGTCGACGGCGGTTGCAGCGCCGCTGGCGGCAAAGGGCGCCAGGTGCCCAATTGTCACGAGCGACTGGCCGGCAGGTGCGGTCTGGCTGATCTCGGCAGTGATCAAGGCCAGCGGCCAACCATTGGCGCCGCCAATGGCAAAGAGATCGTATTTGCTCAGCGGTTCAAGCGCAAAGACGCCGCTGATCACCACTGCACTACTGACGTCGCCACCAGCCGCATTGGCCTGAGCGCCAGGCGTCAAGATTTCAACCTGCAGCGGGCCAGAAGGCACTACTACATCAGGCGCGAACTGACCGTACACGACGTTGGTGAAGACAAGCTGGCCGTTGACGCGAATGTCGACGGCAGTGTTTGTGATGGTGGTGGCGAAGGGAGCAAAGTGACCGATGGTCGCCATGGCGGGGAAGTCCAACCCACTGAGACTCACCACATTCAGCGGGAACGCCGCGTTATTCTTGCCGATGGCGAAGGCATCATAGAACTCACCGGCATTGAATTGCAGCGGCGGCAAGTCAAACGCAGTCTGGGTGCAGTTCGTGCCAGGCAAGGCGATGCTCAGATCGTAGATGCCCGCCGGGAATTGCACGTAACCAGAATTCTGACCGTAGACAACAGGCGCCAGCACCGTCTGTGTGGCGTCGTTGCAAAGCTCGACCGCCGTGCCAGCCACAGTGCTGGCAAAGGGTGCGTAGTGGCCGATCAGCACCTTGGCGGCGCCAGGGGCGGGCGGCGTCGCATCCTTGATCAGCGGTTGGAGCGTGAGCGGCATATTGGCGGAGCCGTCGCCAATCGCCAGGAGCGAGTATTCGGCGTTCGCTTCCAGAGTAAATACGCCGGACATGGCGACCACTGGTGAACCGGTGGGACGCACCTCGATGGTGTAGACGCCGGCCGGCAATACCACACCCGTGACCACTTCCGAGAAGACAAAATCGGTGAAAACATCTGCACCGTTGACAGCGACTGTCACGGAGGCGCCGGCCTGGTCGGCGGCAAAGGGCGCAAAGTGGGCGACATTGACGATGGCGTTGCCGTTGGCGCTCGCCTCGGGGGCAGCCGCCTCCTGCGCCGAAGCCGAAACTGTGATTCCAGTGAAAAGTAAAGCGGTCAATGCCATTGTGACGAGAAATAGTGTTACGCATTGCACGGATCGTCTCCTTCCCATCCTTACAGATGGAACATAATTGGCGATACAACTCAAATGCGCACAGTGGCAGCACTATAACGCAGCGGACGCCCCGTCACCGTAATACAATATCCATTACTGGATTTCTCGATTGTCATTCCCATTGCCAGCGACAACGATCGGGAGATACAGATCGTGAGCAAAGGCACGCGACGCCAGGGCGGCAAACGCTGCCTGCACATCCGCCAGTGTGAAATTGCAGTGACCGAAGGCGTCCACAGCACGGTGCTCGTAAAGGGGCGCGCTGCCAGCGGCGATGATCTTCTGTTGATAGGCAGTGACGTGCCAGTAGGGTGTGACATCGTCGCGCAGGGTGTGCAACGTGATCAGCGGCACGCGCAGCCGTCCGGTCGTCTCGTAGTGCTGCTGGATAGTCGCCGTGGCGGTCGCGTCGGCGTTCGTGCGAAAGATGCCCTGATTGAGGGCGGCGTCGTCCAGTGCGCCGGCGTAAGTGCGCGCGAGGTTGCCAAAGGGGTTGCCGCCCAACTGCGCTTTGGCGTCGTTGGTCGAGAGCACGTTGTACCAGAGCAGGCGGTCGAAGGTCGCTTCTGTGCTGGTGGGGAAGGTCGCAGCATCTACAACCGCCCCCGTCACTGATACGATCTGCGTCACCGACAGCGCGTTGGCTGTATCGAGCAACAGCGGTTTGACAGTCGTCGAGTAGTACGTGGACTCCCAGGTTGTGAGCAACTCGTCGGGAATCGTGATCGGCGCGCCAGGGATGACGCCAGGAAAGAAGTAATCGAAGACCGTGCGGAAATCGGTGAAGTAGTCGATCTGGCGTTGGAAGTCGCCATACGGGGCGCACAGCGCCAGCCCGCCGTCGAAGACCTCGGGGTGACGCTCCAGCGCCAGCACGGTGATGGCGCCGCCTTCCGAGACGCCTGTCAGCAACACACGACGTGGCGCCCCGTGCCGGGCGGTGAACAGGTCGACCAACTCGACCAGGTCGTCGATCCCTTCCAGGATCGACAACCCGTTGCGGCGATAACTGGAGGCGGCGAAGGCATATCCCTGCAATGTGATGACATCGGCGATGGCGACCCCGCCAATCGTGAGCTGATCCTCTGGCAGGCCGACCGGCGCATTGGGGCTGACATAGCCATGTGCATAGACCACCAGATCGCCATTCCAAAAGCCGGCAGGCAGGCAGATGCGATAGCGCGCGCCGCCGGGCTGGTCGCCATCCTCGCAGGCCAGGGGCGCAGCTGGCGGCGCGGGCGCCTGCGCCTGTGCGCTGCGATGAAGCACGCCGAGCAAGAGACAGATTGCGGTGAATCCCAGCGCGACGGCGAGCAATGAGCGACGAACGTGAGCAGTCATGGGTGGTTTTCTCTTTCGGGTAGACTTGCATGGGCGATGCACAGAGATGCGACCGATGCGCCTGCATCGTGCGCCGGATTCTAACAGAGTTTGGCGCAAATGGTAAGGGGGCAGCAGCAGCCGCCATCGTGGCCGTGATGGCGAGCGGTGATCTCCTCCTGCTCTTCGGCGCGCTGCTGCCAGCGATCATCGTGCTCTACATCGTGGCGATGCAACGCGATAAGTTCGAATAGCCAGCTTGCTCAGGATGAAAAAGCAGGCGAGGCAGGGTGACTGCCTCGCCTGCTTTTTCTCTGCTGTTCTGCGCCGCGTTGCTCCACTCGCCCGGATCAAGCCAGGTAGTCGCGCAATTTGCGGCTGCGCAGCGGGTGACGCAGCTTGCGCAGCGCCTTGGCCTCGATCTGGCGCACGCGCTCACGCGTGACGTTGAATTCCCGCCCGACATCCTCCAGCGTGCGCGTGACCCCGTCCTCCAGGCCAAAGCGCATGACCAGCACGCGGCGTTCACGGTCGCTCAAGCCGTCAAGGATCTCCTCCATCTGCTCCTTGAGCAGGCGACGGCTGGCGGAATCGACCGGGCCGGGCAGGCTGTCGTCCTCGATGAAGTCGCCAAGATAGCTGTTTTCCTCGGAGCCAACCGGCGTCTCCAGGCTCAATGGCTCCTGGCTGAGGCGTTGAATGCGTCGCACTTTGGCGGCGGCGCGCTCCAGTTGACGCTGCAGATCAGGATCGATGCGCCGCCCTTTGCTGATCGCCTCGCGATACCGCCGGACATCCTCCGGGTCGAGGAACTCCATCTCAATCGCCACTTCCTCGAAGGTCGGTTCACGCCCCAGCTCTTGTTGCAAGCGCCGCTGCGTGCGCGCCTGGCGGTTGATCGTTTCGACCATGTGGACAGGGATGCGGATGGTGCGCGCCTGGTCGGCGATGGCGCGGCTGATCGCCTGACGAATCCACCAGGTGGCGTAGGTGCTAAACTTGAAGCCCAGGGTGTGATCGAACTTATCGACGGCGCGCAGCAGGCCAAGGTTGCCTTCCTGGATCAGATCCAGAAAATTGAGGCCGCGCCCGATGTAGCGCTTGGCGACGCTGACCACCAGCCGCAGGTTGCTCTGCGCCAGCTTGCTGTGGGCAGTGTGCCCCTGGTGGGCGAGTAATTCCAGCTCATCCTTGCGATCGAGCTCCTCGTCACTCAGGTCGGCTTCGGTGCGCCCCTGCATCAGCGCCGCCAATTCCTCTTCCGCGGCGACGCCTGCGCGGATCTTCTCGGCCAGTTCCATCTCCTCTTCGGCGGAGAGGAGCGGATGGCGACCGATGTCGCGCAGATACATGCGCACCGGGTCAAGGCTCTGACCGATTTCCTGCAAATCCGCAATCAGAGTCTCGATCGGGACGTACTTTTCCTGTTCGATCTCTTCTTCGAGCTTGGTGTCGCGCTCGATGCGCGGGATCGGCGCGCTGTCTTCCTCTTCGGGCGCCGGGGTCTCCGGCTCCTCGAAGAGATCGTCTTCCGGTTGGGGTTCAGATTCGCCCAAATGGATGTATTCGTCCAGCTCGCTTTCGCTGCCGCCACGCCGCGGCAATGGAGCAATGAAATCTAGCTCGTCTTCTGGCTCGTCTTGTTCTGGGGAGGGTGCACTTGGCTTCGCCATTGATTTCCTGGTTCGCCCTTACTCTAAAGTGAGTTTACTTTGAGATTCATAGCTTTGCAGAGTGGATTCTCTTGGTCTCAAAACAGATTCACTTTAAAAGCCCGAAAGTTTGATGCCGGCATGCTGGCGCATTTTGCGAAATAGCTCCTGTGGGATGCGCACACTTTGTCGTTGCAAGTGCGCCATCTCGCGTGCGCGGAGATTGTTCGCCTTCTCAAAACTACGCGCGGCTTCGAGATCGCCTGCGCGCTGCAATTCGTCTTGCAAGTAGCGGATGCGCACGGTCTCGCTGCTCATCTGATCCAGGCGCAGCCGCAACATATCCTTGACAATGCCCTCGCGCATGGTGAGCGGGTCGCGGGGCGGCAGCGTGGCGGCGTAGGCCAGCAACCGCGCCAACCGTCCATGCAGCGAGCGATCCAGCGTCGCCTGAAATTGCTCGACGTCCCAGGGTTCGTCGCTGCTCAGGTATTGTTGCAACGCACGATAGATCTCCTGGTTTTCGACGTGCTGCCAATCCTGCGGCTGCACGGGCGCCAGATGATAACGATCGGTCACCGTCGCCAGCCACACGACCAGATCGACGTTTGCCAGCAGGTTGGCGAGCAGGTGATCTTCCTGATCGTAGCGGCCAAACGGTTCCGCCCTTGGTTGCGACGACGGCGCCGTTGCCGGCGCTTCACTTGTCGTCGGGGTGAGCGTTCGCCGCCGGCTGCTGTCCACGCCCGCACGTGCGGTGCGCGCCGCCGCCTGGACGCGACTGGCGATCGTCAGCTCATCGACCTGCACCAGCCGGCTCAACCGCTGGATGTAATGCTGCTGCTCGATTGCGTCGCTCAATTCGGCGATCAAAGGCGTGAGTTCGGCGACCGCTTCCCCCTTGCCGCGTGCGCTGGTCAGATCAGATTGATGCGCGACAACGTCGAAGTAGAAGTCCACCAGCGGTTTGGCGGCGGCGACTGTGCGCTCCCACAGCGGCGCGTCCTGACGGATGACATCGTCTGGGTCGCGGCCTTCGGGCAACGTGGTGATAAAGAGGTTGGCGCCCAACCGCTCCTCCAGTTGCACCTTGCCGTCTGGCGTCACCACGGGTTTGCTGACCCGCGCCAGCGCCTGCCGCGCCTGGTTGAGACCACGAATCGTTGCCTGCTGCCCGGCGGCGTCGGCATCCAATGCCAGCACGAAGTTGTTGGTGAAGCGTTGGAGCTGCTGAAGTTGCTCGGTCGTCAGCGCTGTCCCCATGCACGCCACCACGTTGTTGTAGCCAAACTGATGTGCGGCGATCACATCCATGTAGCCTTCAACAATGACAACCTGATCGCGCGCGCGAATCGCACGGTGCGCCCGATCCAGCCCATACACGACATGACTCTTGTGAAAGAGCGGCGTCTCGGCAGTGTTCAGATACTTTGGTGCGCTATCATCCAACACGCGCCCGCCAAACCCTATCACGCGTCCCTGACGGTCGCAAATGGGAAAGATCACTCGATGGCGAAAGGCGTCGTAGGTGCTCTGACGCTCTTCGCTGCGTTTGATCAGACCCGCCTCGAGCAGCAGATCGAGAGTGAAGTCGCGCCCCAACAGGTGGTCGCGCAAGCTGCTCCAGAGCGCCGGCGCGTAGCCAAGCTGGAAAGCCTCGGCGGTGGCGTCGTCAATGCCGCGCCGTTGCAGGTACGCACGCGCCACCTCGGCGCCTGGGTGATGCAACAAGGTGTGACGATAGAAAGCGGCGGCGGCGGCATTGGCGGCGTAGAGCCGGTCGCGCTGGTCGCTTTGCGCATTCCCCTCGACGGCGGACAAATCCACACCGACCTGCTGCGCAAGCATTTCCAATGCCTCACGGAAGGTGAGGTTCTCCTTGCGCATCACAAAGCTAAAGACATCGCCGCCCGTCCCGCACGCGCCAAAGCAATGCCATGTACCGGTGTGAGGAAAGACCACAAAACTTGGTGTGCGTTCGCTGTGGAATGGGCAGAGCCCCTTGTACACGCTCCCAGCCCGTTTGAGCGGAGTGTAACGGGAGATCAGCTCGACAACATCCACCCGCTGCTTGACTTCATCCGTGACGCTGCCGACCATACTCATCTTTGCGCTCCATCGCCACGGCAAACCCTATGCCTTTGACCGACTCGGAACATGCGCATTATACCGGCTGTGTAGATGGGTGTCAAAGCAATTTGGGCGTATCGGCTTACGCGCCGGGCAGCCCATATTGGCGGGCAATCGTCGGGTAGATGCGCTCAGCGGCTGTGAAAACCTCCGCCAGTTGCATCGCCTTGAGCAGATTGCCGCGCGTCTGGATACGACCACTTAAGAACGCTTGATGGGTGCTCTCCGTTCCCAACCACAAGGCGTGCAGCAGGTCGGCGTCGAGGCTAATCTCCAGGTTGGCGCGTCCGGGGCGGGGACCAAAGAACACACCTAGCGGCGGCTGCCGGCCATCCAGCAAGATCTCAGCTTCTGGCGCGCGCAGGTTCATCCGGATGACCAGGTTGCTGTGAGAAAACGCCGCAACATAATCCGGATGCTGCATCACATAATCAAAAACAGCTTGCATCACAGCATAGAATTGCTCGGCAGATTGGTAGACAGACATAGCAATGACTCGATCTCGACCTGGGGCGGCAATGGAAGCGGGTGATCTGTCAGCCAGCGGGCACGCGGAGCCGCGCTTCCGGCTGAAGAGTGCGCGTCACCGCCGGTCGCCCAATAACGCTTTCGTACCATTCGACGTAGCAGCGAATGGTGTTGCTCAGGTGATGCGGTTTCGACTTTTCCAGGCCTGCCAGGCCCATTTCGGCCCAGCGTTGGCGTTTGCTCAGGAATAGCTGCACTGTGCCGGCGATGCTGGCAGCGTTGAAGGGCTTGAACAGGTAGCCGTTGACGCCATGCTCGACCAGCTCCGGCAGGGCGCGTGCATTCGCCGCCAACACTGGCCTGGCGCACGACATCGCCTCCAGCGTGGCGATGCTCTGCAATTCCTGGGCGCTGGGCATGATGAAGGCATCGCAACTGTTCATCAGCAGCGGCAGATCCTCGCCAGGCACGTAACCAGGAAAGACCACCACGTGGCCCAAGCCACGATTCCCAACCTGCTCCATCAGGATGTCACGGTACATGCCCTTGCCCGCAATCGCAAATTGAATCGGTTCGTTGGTGAGCATCTCGGCGGCGTCGACGACGTCATCCAGCCCCTTCTCCCGATCCACGCGACCCACATAGAGCAGCACAGTCCGGTCAAGCGACAGGTGGTAACGCCGGCGCATGATCGTGGGATCGAGGTGCGGGCGCGGGTAGAACTCCTCCTGGTTGACGCCACAAGAGATCGCTTTGACCGGGATGCGAATGTCCTGCTTGCGCAAGATGGCGACCGCGGTCTCGGTCGGCGTCGTGGCGGCGTCAAGCTGGTTGAAGACCTCCAGCATGTTGTACCACATCGCTCTGTGAACGACGCCCTGCACGCTGCGCGGAATGTAAAGATTGTTCGACCAGTTATTGGGCAGGAAATGATTGGTGCCCACCACGCGCTTGCCATACTGCCGCGCCAGGCGCAAGACCGTGCGATTGAGAAACAGGTGATCCTGAATGTGCACGATGTCGGGGTTGAACTCCACCAGCGTCGCCTCGACCAGATGGTCGCTGAAGGCTGTAATGTTCAGATTGTGGCCGATATGCAGGGCTGGCACTGTCTGCACAATGACGCCGTTGACAGTGTAACGGGTGGCGACGCCCTTCTCGGAAGGCGCCAGCGCCATCACTTCATGCCCTGCCGCCGCTAATCCCTCGGCCAGACGGATCATGAACACGGCCTGACCGTTGTCCTTGCGATAGTACGATTGTCCGCTAAATAGTATCCGCATACGTTGTAGGCATCCTTGCCAGCGCTGGCTTGCCACGATTGCGCAACAGCCCTTATCCCTTCTTTATAACATGTTCAGCGACGCCTGCAAATTCCACGCGCAATATGGGCGCGTCTCAGCATCTTGACAGAGACCTTCCAGCGCGGTGTGGGGTCGCATGAATTGGTGAAAACCAGGGCGAATCTCTTCCCGGAAGGGGCGTCCTGCGGATTTGGGCCTCTTGCACGTCAGATTTGGAAGGCCACGGGCATGCCGCAGCGCGAGAGGGGGCGCGCGGCGTCGGGAGAGCAGCGTCACGCTGCGCGCCACTCTCCCGACTCGACAGCACATTTATGCGCGGATTTCCTGGCGTTGGAAGAGGACATACGCCAACGCGAAGAGCAGGATCGTCGCAGCAATCAACCCGGTGAGTTGCGGCCACATCAGCAGCGCGCTCTGCGCCAGCGGCAGCGGTGCGCCCATCACGGCGCCCTCGAGCTGGCTTGGCAACAAGATGCCGAAGGAACGCACAGCCGGGTTGAGGATGCCCAGCGTCGCCTCGACGTAGAGTGTGTTCGGCGACAGACGCGAGATCGCTTGCTCCGTCTGCAACTGCCGCAGAATCTCTTCAGGCAAACCATAAGTCACCGGGCTGAGCGTGCGCGCCAGCAGGCTGGTGACCATGCCCCAGAAGATCGTGAAGAAGAGCCACACCGACAGCCCGGCCAGCGCAGCCGTCGCCGGCTGCCGAAAGACCGTCGAGAAGACCATCCCCAACGCCAGCCAGATGCCGCCATAGAAGATCGTCGCCACCAGGAAGATCAGGCTGCGCGCGACTTCCTCGCCATTCGGCGGCAACCCTAACCCCAGGATGCCCATGCCCATGATCAGCAGCCAGATCGCCGTCAGCACCAGGCTGAGCGTAAACAACCCGGCCAGGAATTTCCCCAACAGCAGTGCATCCCGATAGATCGGCTGCGCCAGCACACGCGACATAGTGCGCCGGCTGAATTCGCCGTTGATCGCGTCGAAGGAGATGGCGATTGCGATCAACGGCACCAGAAAGCTCAGAAACCCCACGAACGCCGGGAACGGGTCGCGTGCTGTGGTGAAGAGCCGCAGAAAGATGAAGGGGTCCTGGCTCACAGTCTGGCGGACATTTTGCATCACGGCGTAGACAGCGCCAACCGCCGTCAGCAGGATCAGCACTTCCAGAATCTGCATGCGCACGCTGGACAGATGATCGGCCATCTCTTTGCCAACCACCGCCCACAGCCCCGTCCAGGGCGAACCCTTGCGCCCACGCGCCGGCGCGTCGCTAGGCGCTGGCTGAGAGGATAACTCAAGCGATTGCGCCATTGGTCGCCTCCTTGAAATAGGTAGCATAGATTTCGTCCAGGCTGGGCGCCTCGACATCCAGTCCGATCAGGCTGCCGCCAGCGCCGACGACGGCTGCGGCTGCGTCAGCCCGCAAGTCGCGATCGGCGACAATGACGAAGTGGTCGCGCTCGGCAGCCTCGATCTTCTTGACACCGGGCAGCGCCAGCAACGCCGTTTGAATCGCACGGTGATCGCCGCTCGCCTCGATCACGATGCGGTAGCCGCCGCCCAGGATGCGCTGCGCCAGCTCCGCCACGGCGCCGCTGATCACCATGCGCCCGTGCGAGAAAAGGCCAACGCGATCACAGACTGCCTGCACCTGGTGCAGCAGATGCGACGAGAGCAGGATCGTGATGCCTTCGTGTTTGAGTTCACGAATCAGCTTCAGAAAACCCTGCGCCGCCTCCGGGTCGAGGCCGAGGGTCGGTTCGTCCATGATGATGATCTCCGGCTCTTTGAGCAGCAGCTCCGCCACGCCCAACCGCTGACGCATACCGCGCGAGAAGGTGCCAACCGGGCGGTCGATCACCTCGCTTAGCCCCATGCGGTCGATGGCGGTGCGGATGCGCTGCTGCGCGGTGGCATACGCCAGACCATTCAGCCGGGCAATGTAGCTGAGGTTTTCACGGGCGCTCAGCTCATCGTAGAAGCCGACCGAGTCTGGCAGATAGCCAACACGCGCCTTCACGGCCAGGGGGTCGCGCGCAGGGTCGAACCCCAGCACGCGCACGGCGCCTGCAGTGGGCTCCGTCAGCCCCAGCAGCATGAGAATGGTGGTGGTTTTGCCGGCTCCGTTCGGCCCCAACATCCCAAACACCTCGCCGCGCGTCAGCGTCAGGTTGAGATTGTCAACCGCAACCGCCGCGCCGTAGCGTTTGGTGAGGTTTACGGCCTGAAGCACCGTTTCAGTCGCAGCCTGGGGCGGCGCCGAAGCCGGCTTTGTGCTTTTATCGACCATGGCAGGTCTCCTTTCGGCGCCAGACGCCTGTCATCGCCGTCCGAAGCGTCCAACCGCCAGCGCCACTGCCACGACAGCCACCGCAATCAGCGCAACGCCCACAACCCCCCACAACGTGGAAGTCGTCACCGTGATGCGCATTTCGATGCTCTTGGCGGAAGCGTCATCGGCGCGCGCCGTAAAGCTCACCACGTAGTCGCCATTGATCGCTTTCTCGTTGGGGGTGACTTTCGCCGTCACATTCACGCTTTGCCCAGGCGCCAGCTCTGGAATTTCAGACGGATCGAGGCTGGTGTTCCAGCCGGATGGCGCGCTGGCGCTCACCGTAACATTGCGCGCTGGCGCTGTGCCCGGATTGGCGACAACCAGGGTGTACGAGGTCTCTGCACCCGCGTTGGCGTCGCCAGAGAGACGACCATCCGGAGTGGTCAAGCTCAGTTCCGGCTGCCCCACAACTTCAGCGGTGAGCAGCAACGAGGCGGACGCATCTCCCCCCTGTGCGTTGATGGTGATCGGGTACGCCCCGGCAGCAATCGTATTGAAGGCGCGCGCTTCGACGGTCAGGCGCTTCGATTCGCCGCCAGCCAGGGGCACAGCCGTCACGTCCTGGCTGTTGAGGGAGAAGCTGACCAGGAAGACCTGCGGCGCATCCGCCGTCAGGCTGACGTTGAGATCATCTGCACCCGCATTCTTGAGCGTGACATTGAATCGGAAACTCGTATTCGGTTTGCCTCGCACAGTGGGTAGATCGGTTTCCAGCGAGATGCTTGTTGGCGCTTTCTCTTCCACTGTCAACGTCAAGGGCAGGCGGCTGCTTTCGCCTTCACCGGTGGCGACAACAGTCAAATTGTAGACGCCGCCAGCAGCAGTTGCGGCCGGCTCGACGCGCAGGTCTACAGCAGCGTCGTTCACCCCATCCACGAACACGGCGCTCACGCTGCGATTGCCGCCGCGGAAGAAGACATTCCATCCTTCCGGCGCATCTTCGAGGGTGAGCTGGACGGTTTGCGGCGTCCCCGCGCGCACCTTGAGCGGGATCGAGACATTCTCATTAAGCCCGATCACCTGGGCAGGGAACGTGGTGAAGATGGAAAGCGGCGCCGGTGGCGTGGGGTTCGCCGCTGGTGTGGGGGCGCCCTGGGCAAAGAGTGTGGCAGGCGTCAGCAACAGCGAGATAACGATGAGCAATCCAACAAACACATACCCTTTTCGCATAACCTTTCCTCCACTTCACTCCTGTGATTGAATTGAAGGTCTTGATATATGATGATTGATAGATGGTGCACCATGGCCACAAAAAAATGCTCACCACGAATGGCAAGCATTACTGTAACCGATCTCAAATTAATGTGCTCAGCTTAAAAAATGATGAAACAAATATGAACGAACTATTAGGCGTCGTCGGCAATCAATCTGGCGTCATCACGTTGGCGCATCCAGCAGCGCGGGCGCTGCTGGATGCGCGCGCACAACTCGCGCCCTTTGTGAGTGTTTCGCTCGATCTCAACCGATCTTTCGTCAGGGTTGCGCTCACCCCTGCGGGGGTGCAAATGACAGATGACTGGTCGATTCCCTGGCGCGAAATCGAGCAAATCGCCGGGGATGACGCCGGCTGTTATCTATGCACGCCGACCGGCATCCACAAGATACAGGCGTTTTCAGAGGCGACCCAGCGCGTCTACACCCTCTACCCAACCGCAGCCGCGCCGACGATGCTTATCTCTGGCATCCCGATGCATCGCATCAAGGAGACCGATCCGCAGCGCGACACACAGAGCAAAGTGCGTGCGCTGGGACGCGTCAGCGGACATGTTCTGGACACGTGCACCGGCCTGGGCTACACGGCGCTGGCGTTGGCGCAGCACGCGGCGCAAGTCACAACCGTGGAGCTTGATCCGGTGGTGCACACCATCATTCGTCAGAATCCCTGGTCGTGCGCCCTCTTCACCACGCCCAACATCACGCCGTTGATCGGCGATGTCGCTGAGTTGATCGAGGGTTTCGCTGACGCCGCATTCGACGCCATTCTCCACGATCCGCCCATGTTCAGCCTGGCCGGTGAACTCTATGCGCGCACTTTTTACCAACAGTTGCATCGGGTGCTGCGCCGCGGCGGGCGGTTGTTTCACTACATCGGCAACCCGGAGAGTCGCTCCGGCGCCACCGTAACGCGCGGGGTGATGCAGCGCCTGGCGGAGGCTGGTTTTCAACGCGTGCAGACGCGGGCGCAGGCGTTCGGGGTGACGGCCATTGCATAGGCAAGCGGCGGGAACAAAACTATGCGGAAGCCTGAAGGCTTCCGCATAGCAAGCACCTGCATTGAGCTGGCGCACACATCCCAGGCGTTCACGGCGACGGCGCGCCTGCCTGGGCGGGAAATTCGCGCGGATAGCGCACGTAGAAGGTTGTGCCAGCTTCCGCCGAGCTGGTGAAGCCAACTTGCCCATGCAGATAGTGCTCGCTGAGCAGCTTCATGCTGTAGGTGCCCAGCCCACGCCCGGCGCCTTTGGTCGAGAACGAACGCTGGAAAATCTGTAACTGGACGCTGCGGGGCATTTCGTTCGGGTTGTGCACCGAAAACTCCACCGCATCATCCACACCGCGACAACGGATCGTCACCGTCTGTCCGGGATGTGACGCCTCCAGCGCGTTCTTGACCATGTTGCCTACAACGCGACGCACCAGTGTCTTGTCGCTGACGAAGGAGACGGCTTCAGCGTCGGCGGCGACTGCCAGGTTGCGCCCCTGCGCCACCTCATGTTGGGCATAGGCGCCCAGCAACTCGTACACAAGGTGCAACGAGTTGAAACGCGTCAGATCGAGCGACAGCTCGCCAGCTTCGGCGGCGGCAAGGATTTGTTGCGCCTTGATCTCATCGACCAGGGTGTGCGACAGCATGTAGATGATCTCTTTGTATTCCGCAAAGTCTTCCGGCGTGCCATCGCGCAGCAATTCAGCCAGCCCCATCATCCCGCCAGCCGTGTTGAGGATGTCGTGGAAGAAGATGCGCTCGAGCACACGGCGGCGCTTCTCGCTGGCGATATCGAGCACAGAGAACAGCGAATAGACGCCGCCAGCGAAGTGAAAAGGCCGCGCCGAGACCTGGAGATCGAGTGCGTCGCCATTTTTCAGCATCAGGCGGCACTCCCGCACATCGCGCCGGCCGCTCAGGCTGGTAAGAATTGCGCGCGCTGCGCCACACTCCTGGCAGAACTCACTTGTACCGCAGCCGCCTGGCTCTGCATCGGCATGGACGCAATGCAAGGCTTCGCCAGGGCGCAAGCCGATCACATCGTCCACACTGGTGACGCCGGGCAGCGACAGCACAGCTTCGTTGGCGAAAACAATCTGCCGGTGTTCGTTCAAGATCAGATAGAGCCCTGGCGCCGCCGCCAACAACTCGACGGCAAATTGATCCTGGCGAAAACGCGCGGCGTCAGCCTGGAGCCGATCCTGGTCGGCGCGTTGGGCTGGAGCAAATTTGGTTGGCGCTGCTTGCATTGACATACACCCTCCCGATGGTGCGGCATACTTCATCGCTGCTCAGTGGGGGTGAATCGCTGGGGGTCTACTGCCAGTTTGAGGCGCAATCACCCTTGCCGCAGGTCATCGCCTCCGGCGTGACACGCCCCCATGTCACACTCGAGACAATGACCTGCGATGGTTGCATCCAATCGTTGGAGCGATCGCACATGTTGTCCGTGCAGTGAAATCATCCGTGCAGTGAAATCATCCGTGCAGTGAAATCATACATGCATCGCGAGAAACAGGCATCGGATAAATGATGCTTTGTTTCGCGCGATGGCGCGTCACTATCGTAAGATGGCGCCACCCTCCAGGGTTCGTTCCACCTCAGCCAGAGTGGTGACGACCATATCGCCATGCTGACTGAGCGCCAGCGCCGCCAACGTCACACCATAGCGCAACCCCAGATCGATGTCACCCGCCAGCCAGCCGTGCAGCACACCCGCGGCGAGCGCGTCGCCGGCGCCTGGTCGATCGATGATGACCGCAGGCAGCGCCGCCTGACGGTGTAGTGCATCGCCATCCCACGCCAACACCCCATCGGCGCCGATGCTCATCACTGTCAGGGCGGCGCGTGTACGCTGCGCCAGGTGCACAACAGCCTGCTCTGGCGCACAGTGCAAGCCGAAAAGCCGCGCTGCGTCCGCGTGACTGCAAAAGAGCACATCCACGCCAGCCATCAACGGCTCCAACACGGTCGCCGCCTCCGCTGCGGGCCACAACCTGGCGCGGTAGTTGACATCGAAGCTCACGGCGACGCCCGCCGCCCGCGCCAGCGCGATTGCTTCCCTCACCAGCGCATGGCAACCAGCCGACAACGCCGGGGTGATGCCGGTCAGATGCAGCAGCCGTGTGTCCAACAGATGCCCCCAATTCACCTGCTCTGGCGTCATCCGGGCGGCGCACGCAGCGGCGCGATCGTAGATCACCTGCGTCGCGCGCGGCGGCGCGGCAAACTCAACAAAATAGAGCCCCATGCGCGCATCATTGCACCAGTGGACGCCCGCCAGATCGACGCCGGCCATACGCAGGTGGTTTGCCGCCAGGCGCCCAAGCGGTGAGTCTGGCAGAGCACCGCACCAGGCGGTGCGCCGCTCAAGCCGCGCCAACGCCACGGCGACATTGGATTCAGCCCCGCCAGGGCGCACATCAAACTGCGTGGCCATCTCCAGGCGCACCCCTACGGGCACGCTCAGGCGCAGCATCGTCTCCCCCACGGTGGTCACATCGAACTGCGGCACGATTTCCCCCGAAACGCAACAAACTTTACTGGATCGTCAGACAAGCATTTGACAGGATCGCCAGGGATTGCCATCGAGTAAACTGATTTTGGGCTTACGCAGACCCTGGTGTGTCACCTTCCCGGAAGCTGAGAGCTTCCAGGAAGGTTGCTGAGCTAAATGCGTGAGTCCTGGGATTGTAGAGCAAATCTTCAAGGGGAAGCAAGCGATGTTCAACCTGAATTGTATCACCACCAAACGCAGAGACAGCACCCCAACGGGCGAGCGCGGGCAGGCGTTGATCGAGTATTCGCTGCTGCTTGGCTTGCTGATTCTTGGTGTAGTGGCGGCTATGACCGTAACAGGCGCGACGCTCTCTGACAAAGTCGACCAGGTGCAGAAGGCAGTGACGGCAATCGCTGACGTCCAGCCTGAACCGGTAATGACCAACCTGCAGCGCGAAGTCAACAAACTGCTTGCGCGGATTCAGCGCTTCTACAACGAACGTGGACGCTGGCCGCGCAGTTGGGGCGATTACGCCTACACCGACATCGGTCTCGCACCGGCTGACTATGCCAACCCGATCGACGGCGTCTACATCGGCCCGAGCGGCGACAAAGTCAGCATTGGCTTGAAACCTGGCGACAAGCGCGTCAAGGTGTATGTGACAGACCTGAACGGCAACGTCCGCCAGTTATACAGCGGATGGAAGATTTGGTGTCTGCCTGGCGGCGGCTGCTATTACCACACAGTTGCGCCGGGCAATGAAATTGATCTTTCAACGCTGGTCGTCGTTGATGCAACGCAGGCCGCGACCCGCTAATACAAGTGGGCGCAAATCAGCTGCGTGTTGCGTGTCACGTTTTGCGTGTTTCGTGTTCCATCTCGGCACGCAACACGCAATATGTAGCACGCAGCACACAACACGGGCGCCATTGGCCTGATTAAGCCCATGTGCACCAGACTGGGGAACTCCGCCTGCGTTCTGACGGCCCACTCAAGTGATTTTCGGAGTGATCGCTGATTGACAATGCGATCAAGCCGTGCTACGCTTGCACTACTTTTGATAGCAGAATCGCACGGTAGTAATGCGCGGCGGAAACGCAGCGAAGCCATCGCACGAACATTTGCAAGTATCAGGCGCTTAGTCAATGACAGAGCATTCCAGCGGGCAACATCAGACTGACCTGGCGACCGTCCCCACGGGCGCAATTGCGCTGTCCGCCTGCGTTCTTCCTTCCGACCCGCGTCCCGAGTGGCGCGGGTCTTTTGTTGGCTATCCCTTTTACTTTTATTTCGGCTTTTTTGGCTATCGCCAGACGCCAGCCCGCGCCGGAGCAGCGAAGATGCCTGTATAACCAGGCAGGATTGAAATGCTACGAGAGCGAGGTTGGCGAAAGCAACCTCGCTCTTTTTGTTATGCAGCAAGGTTGAAATCTCAAGAACGTAGAGCAGGAGTGCAGGCATGAACGTGGTTTGTCGGGGCGTGCGAGGCGCCACCACTGTCGAGCAGGATGAACGGGAAGAAATCTTGAAGGCGACGCGTGAATTGCTGGCGCTGTTGATCCACCTCAACGGCATCCACACCGAGGACGTTGCCAGCGCGATCTTTACGACGACGCCCGATCTCAGTGCGGCGTTTCCGGCGACAGCGGCGCGCCAGTTGGGCTGGCTTGACGTACCGCTAATGTGCAGCCACGAGATCGGCGTCCCCGGCTCACTCAACAGGTGCATCCGCGTGCTGGTCCACTGGAACACTGCCACGCCGCAGCACGCGATTCAGCACGTCTATCTTAAGGAGGCGCAGACGCTGCGTCCCGACAAGACGGTGCTCCTCTCCAGCGTGGACATGGCCGAGTTGAATCGTTGGATCGAAGAGCAGTTGCAAGCATGGAGGGGATGATGAAACTCGTCGCATTTCAGGGTGAACATGGCGCCTATTCGGAGGAAGCCTGTCGTCTCCACTTTGGCAGCGACATCGACACGCTGCCCTGCCGCACCTTCGAGGAAATCTTCGACGCTGTGGAGCAGGGGGCGGCGGATTGGGGCGCCGTGCCGGTGGAAAACTCGACGGCGGGCAGCATCAACAAGTCCTACGACCTGTTGCTCGACCACGACCTCAAGGTGCACGGCGAGATTCTGCTGCGCGTGCGTCACAATCTGCTTACGATCCCCGGCGCTGGCGCAACCATCACCCAGGTGCGCAGCCATCCGCAGGCGCTGGCGCAGTGCGAGAGCTACCTCAACCGGCGCAAGCTCACCGCTGTGCCCTGGTACGACACCGCCGGCAGCGCCAAAGACCTGGCCGCCGATCCAACGCCCGGCGTCGCCGTGATCGCCAGCAAACTTGCCGCCGAGGTCTACGGGCTGGAGATCATCGACGAAGGCATCGAAGATATGCCGAACAACTACACGCGCTTTTTTGTCGTCGGCAAGGGCGACCCGCCACGCAGCGAACGCAGCAAGACATCGCTCGTCTTTGCCGTGCCCAACACCCCCGGCTCGCTCTATCATGCTCTGGGCGAATTTGCGACGCGGCAGGTCAACCTGACCAAACTGGAGAGCCGCCCGCGCCGCAATCGACCGTGGCAGTACGTTTTTTATGTCGATCTCGACGGTCACTGGCAGGACGCTCACATCAGCGCCGCGGTGGTGGGCCTGCTGAACCGGGCGGCGTTTGTCAAGCTGCTGGGCAGCTATCCGGCTGCGCAGCAGCTCGAAAGCGAACAATCCGGCAGCCAGGCGTCGCTGTTGCAAATCTAACTGCTACGTATCTGACAGTTTTTGTTGCACAAACATTGTACAATCGGTCTTGTCTTGAGAAATTTTGAGGGAGGAAACCTGAGATGATTGTCGTCATGAAGCCAGGCGCCACCGCTGCTGAGATCGGCGCCGTGATTCGCAAAGCAGAATCGTTCGGCGTCAAGACCCACCCGATCTACGGCGAAAATCGCACCGTGGTGGCATTGGTTGGGGATTTGACGCGGCTCACCCGTGAAGTTTTTGATCAAATGGAGGGTGTCATGCACACCTTGCGCATTCAGGAACCGTACAAATTGTCGAGCCGCACCACGCGCCCCGAAAACAGCATCATCGAGGTGGCAGAGGGGCGTGTGCGCATCGGCGGCGCTGAAGTCGTGGTGATGGCGGGGCCGTGCAGCGTCGAAAGCCGCAGCCAGATCGTTGAAATCGCCCATGCCGTCAAAGCGGCGGGCGCCACAGTGCTGCGCGGCGGCGCCTTCAAGCCGCGCACCAGCCCCTACGATTTCCAGGGGCTTGGCCTCAAAGGGCTGGAATATCTGGCGGAGGCGCGTGAGGCGACCGGGCTGCCCGTGATCACCGAAGTGATGCGCGAGGAGCAGGTGCCGATGGTGGCGGAGTACGCCGACATCCTGCAGATCGGTGCGCGCAACATGCAGAACTACGGGCTGTTGCAGGCGGTCGGCAAGCAGAGCAAGCCGGTGCTGCTCAAGCGCGGCATCAGCGGCACAATCCGCGAGCTGCTGATGTGCGCCGAGTACATCGTCAGCAACGGCAACTACAACGTGATGCTCTGCGAACGCGGCATTCGCACCTACGAGACGGCCACGCGCAACACTTTCGACCTCAACGCGGTGCCGGTGCTCAAGGAGCAGACGCACCTGCCCGTTGTCGCCGACCCGTCGCACGGCACCGGGCTGCGCGAGTTGGTGCCGGCGATGAGTCGCGCCGCCATCGCCGCTGGCGCCGACGCGCTGATCCTGGAAGTGCACCCCGATCCCGACGCCGCGGTCAGCGATGGTCGCCAGAGCCTGACGCTGGAAGATTTCGCCGCGCTGATGAAGAGCCTGCGTCGCGTCGCCGAGGCGGTGGATCGCAGCATTCTGGAGCCGACGGAGATGTTGGAGTTGGCGTAGGAAGAGAACAGGGGATTAGGAGATTGAGTGATTAAGAGATTAAGAGATTTGGAGATTGGAGATTAGCGTGGAGTTTCCTCGATCTCCTAATCTCTAATCTCCAATCTCCTAATCTCCTAATCTTCCATTGAAAGGTGGAAACCCAATTATGATTATCGTCATGAAATCACATGCCGAGCCGAAGGATGTCGAAGCGGTTGTGCAGCGTGTGGAGGAGCTGGGCTACAAGGTGCATCTCAGTCGTGGCGAGGCGCGCACGATTATCGGCGTGATCGGCGCCGACGAGCATCTGATTCAAAATAGCACCTTCGAGGTGATGGATGGGGTCGAACGCACCATGCGCGTGATGCAGCCCTATAAACTTGCCAGCCGTGACTTCAGCGCCGCCAACACAGTGATCAACGTGAATGGCGTCCAGATCGGCGGCAACAAGATCGTGGTGATGGCCGGCCCCTGCAGCGTCGAGAGCCGCGAGATGATCCTGGCGACGGCGCACGCAGTCAAGGCGGCCGGCGCAACGGTGCTGCGCGGCGGCGCGTTCAAACCACGCTCCAGCCCCTACAGCTTCCAGGGCTTGGGCGAGGAAGGTCTCAAGTACCTGGCGGAGGCGCGTGAAGCGACTGGTCTCCCCGTGATCACCGAAGTGATGAGTCCCGAAGACATCGCCCTCGTCGGCGACTACACCGACATCTTCCAGGTCGGCGCACGCAACACGCAGAATTACTCGCTGCTCAAGGCGCTGGGCAAGCAGAAGAAGCCGGTCTTTCTCAAGCGCGGCATCAGCGGCACGATCCAGGAGTTGCTGATGAGCGCCGAGTACATTCTCTCCGGCGGCAATATGCAGGTGATGGTCTGCGAGCGCGGCATCCGCACCTACGAGACGGCCACGCGCAACACCTTCGACATCAACGCCATCCCGGTGCTCAAGGACTCCTGCCACCTGCCCGTCATCGCCGACCCGGCGCACGGCACCGGCATGTGGCAGTACGTCGGCGCGGTCGCCAAAGCCGCCGTCGCCGCCGGCGCCGACGGTCTGATGCTCGAAGTGCATCCTGACCCCGCCCGCGCCTGGAGCGACGGCGCGCAAAGCCTCACCTTCGAGCGTTTCGGCAAGCTGATGGCAGAACTGCGGCTGGTGGCGCAGGCGGTGGGGAGAGAGATTTGAGATTGGAGATTGGGGATTGGAGATTGGGAGGCCAGCGTCTCGAACAATCTCCAATCTCCATTCTCCAGTCTCTCAATCGCTGTACTTTTTATGACCAAACCACTCAAAGACTGTTCTGTCGCCGTCGTCGGGTTGGGGTTGATGGGCGCCAGCCTGTGCATGGATTTGAAGGAAGGTAAGCTGTGTCGCGAGGTGCGCGGGGTGGCGCGACGCACACGCACGGTGCTCGATGCCTTCTTTGCTGGCGCCGTCGATCTCGCCACCAACGACTTGCAGACCGGCGTGCTCGGCGCCGATATCGTGATCCTGGCGACGCCGGTGCGCACGATCATTGCCACGCTGGCGGAGATCGGGCCGCGACTGTGGCCCGGCGCGCTGGTGATGGACATGGGCAGCACGAAAGGCGACATCTGCGCGGCGATGGAACACCTGCCCGCGGGCGTGCAGCCGGTCGGCGGCCACCCGATGTGCGGCAAGGAGACGGCAGGCTTCGAGGCGGCGGAATGCGGCCTCTATCGCAACGCCACGTGGGTGCTCTCACCGCTGCCGCGCACCAGCCCCGACGCGCTGGCGCTGGCGCACGAACTGGCGCTGGCCGTTGGCGCGCGTCCGCTCGTGCTGGAGCCGGAGCGCCACGACCGCCTGGTCGCCAGCATCAGCCACCTGCCCTTCCTCGTCGCCAGTGCGCTCACCGCCGCCGTCGCCGAAGTGGGCGCCGACGACCCGACGGTGTGGGAGGTGGCGGCGGGCGGTTTCCGCGACACCAGCCGCGTTGCCGCCAGCGACACGCAGATGTTTCTCGACATCCTGCTGACCAACCGCGCGGCGGTGCTGGAGCAGGTCGAGCACTTCCAGGCGCACCTGGGCGCCCTGCATGACCTGCTGGCAACGAAGGACGAAGCTGCGCTGCGCGCAAAACTGACCGTGTCGCAGCGCGCACGGGCGGGCTGGCAGCCACGCCGGACGTAAGGCAGCCGGGCAGTGTACTGCCTTACGCGTATCGGTCAGGTCCAGTATAATGATCAGCAAGTGGAAACGTCTTGACGCAAGCAATCGAGATTTGCGATGGTCACAACCATTTCTGACGTCAGCGCCGTCATCATGAACGCCAATACGTTCACGCCGCGCCGCTGGAAAGGAAACCTGATGCGCGCCGATTCCTTGCTGCAGAGCGTGCA
>Ga0272446_1001454_pt1 | contig 34416 bp, 30 predicted proteins | sample YNPCB0061_FD_194587 | JGI IMG/M metagenome (GOLD analysis project Ga0272446, IMG submission 194587) | Hot spring microbial mat communities from Yellowstone National Park, WY, United States - YNP-CB-006-1 | ecosystem: Environmental > Aquatic > Thermal springs > Hot (42-90C) > Sediment | place...
AAATTTCCGAAATAATACCGAAAACGGGCAAGATCATTACATAAACTGCGGGATGGGAATAGAACCAGAACAAATGCTGATAAACGATCGGGTTGCCGCCCCCTTCTGGGTTAAAAAACACCGTACCGAAAGAAAGATCAAATAATAACAAAACCAATGCTCCCGCTAACACCGGCGTAGCCAAAAGAGCGAGCACGGAAGTTGCCATCATTGCCCAACAAAACAGGGGCATCTGAAATAATCCCATACCAGGCATCCGCATCTTCAGGAGTGTGGTAATAAAGTTCACAGCCGCCAGAATAGAAGAAGTGCCGATCAAAATAATGCTGATAATCCACAAAATCTGCCCGGCGTGTTGCTCCGTCAGAATACTCAAAGGCGGGTAAGCCGTCCAGCCGGAAGAAGCAGGACCAACAAAAAAGCTACCAATGAGCAAAAGTCCAGCGGGAACAGTCATCCAAAACGCCAAGGCATTTAATCTAGGGAAAGCCATATCCCTTGCCCCGATCATCAAGGGCACCAGATAATTGCCAAAACCACCCGTCACCACAGGCACAATCCATAAAAAAATCATGATCGTGCCGTGCATGGTAAACATACCATTATAGAAAGCGGGATCAATTAAATCCGATTCGGGAGTGACCAATTCCGCTCGCACTACTCCCGCCAAAGCACCGCCAATCAAGTAAAACACAAAACTGCTTACCATATATTGGATGCCAATTACCTTGTGGTCTAGGCAAAAACTAAAGTATTTGAGCCATTCCGGTCGATTTTGTCCGTAACTTATCGCTTGAGTCATTATTTCTGTAACTCCTTCATAATTTCGTGATGAATGTGGTTATGCTGGGGCACTTGGGCAAAATACTCTGAGCCTGGTTTAAGGGCAACAGTAGTCCGACTATTTTGAGCCAGGCTGGCTTGCTCTGCCAGCCATTTTTGATAATCCTCTGGAGCATCTACTACCATCTCTGCCCTCATGCCGCCGTGGTAAGCGCCGCATAATTCTGTGCAAACGATGTTGTAAGTACCCAACTTAGTGGGCGTAAATTCTACATGGGTGGTCATACCAGGGATGGTGTCCTGCTTGAGCCGCAGTTCGGGTACCCAAAAAGCATGGATCACATCCATCGCATTCATGTTCAGGCGCACTTTCTGCCCTAGAGGAACGTGTAACTCACCGCTAGTGATGTCCGTGCCAGGATAATTAAAAATCCAGGCAAACTGCATAGCTGTAACATCAATTTCGGTAGCGGGTGCCTCCTCATTATCCATCGATACAAGTTTGGTAGAACTGTGACTATGGTTATGTGCCACCATCATGGATTCCTTCCCTACCATAGTGTTGTAAACCAGGGTGCTATAGATGGAAAGCCAAAGCACTGTCACGATCGGGATTGCGGTCCAGAGAATTTCAAGGCGCAGGTTCTCCGCAATGCCTGGTCCATCTTCCATATCTCCCTTGCGGTGCTGAAAAACCAAAACCGAGAATAATAACAATCCTTCAATGAGTAAAAATACGCCAAAGGCAATGCCGATCATGGTGTTAAACAACCGATCGTAGACAAGCGCCTCCAGTCCCGCTGCTACCGGTAAAAGATGATTATTCAGCCCGAACCAAACGCTTGCCGCAATAATCAGCCCCACCAACACTGTAACCGAAACTATTCGTTGTATTTTCATGTCGCCCTCCTTGGGATTGATTTTCTATTGTGAGACACGATCGGGATAGTGCCCCAGTTTTTCCGTATCTCTTCAGAATTGCCCTCAGGTATGGGTAACTTTTCTAGCTTTTTAACATTCCTTCGTAGATATAAGTGGGTCTATAGGATAATTAAATTTAGTTGCAGAGCCACTATTACAAAAATGTGTTGCTTCAAAACCAAAGAACAGTTTAACATGGTGCTATGAAAAATATATTTGAGTCATTTTGTAGCTTTTTAGATGAAGATAACTGGCGTTATCGCGCTGACGAAGACCAATCTGTAATCAAATTCGGCATTCAAGGGGAAACAGCAGACTTTGACTGCTACGTCGATATTAAACCCGATCGATATTTGTGTATTTTATATGTGATTGCTCCCAACCGAGTACCACCCCTCAAGCGCACCCAAGCGGCAGAATTTTTGACCAGAGCCAACTACGGTTTAATTTTAGGTTGCTTTGAACTAGACATGGACGATGGAGAAATTCGCTATCGAACCAGTGTGCAGGTAGAAGATAGTGAGATGTCCCAAGCAATGGTTAAAACTATAATCAATGTCAGCTTTGGCACTATGGAACGCTATTATTCAGGATTGATGTCTATTATTTATGGCGATGTTACAGTAATGGAAGCAATTAAAGTCTCTGAAAAACGCTACGACATTAAAGCCAAGTTACAGAAATTGCTAGAATCTTCCCCCGATGACTTGCCAGAAGAATAGCTCCTTAAATTTAGTCGTTTTTTATCATTTTTCAGACCCGATCGGGTGTTGCCCCAGTTATTCCCTATCTCTGTAAAATTGACAGGAGTATCGTAAAATACAATTTAATGTCCTAAAGAATTAAATTAGCCCTAAAATTTTGTTCCCCCTGTCAGAATGTGTAAATTTCTAGTATTATTTGCAGTATCTTAGAGTTGTGACTCTTGAGGAGTGGAAAATGGTGAAAAAATTGGCAATGGTAAGTGGTTTAGGAGTAGTAGCATCCCTTTTATCGGTTGCTTCTAGTGCTCAAGCCCAGATGGTAGGCTCGTCTGCAAGTCAAATCTTGGAGCGAGTAAATGAATTGAATGGTACCCAAGTAACTGAAACCCAAGGAGAAGTAGCCCAAGTTACTTCCGTTTCAGAGCTTTCTGACGTTAAGCCCACAGACTGGGCGTTTTCGGCATTGCAGTCCCTAGTAGAGCGCTACGGCTGTATTGAGGGCTACCCCGATCGGACTTTTAGAGGACAGCGCGCCCTGAGCCGCTTTGAGTTTGCTGCCGGTTTGAATGCCTGCTTGGACAAGATCAACGAGGTAATTTCTGCTGGTTTAGCTGATAAAGTCAGCAAGGATGATTTAGCCACATTACAGCGCTTGCAGGAAGAATTTGCCGCCGAACTTGCTGCCCTCAGTGGAAGGGTAGACAGCCTAGCAGGCAAAGTAGAAAAATTAGAAAAACAACAGTTCTCTACTACTACCAAACTAGCTGGAGAGGTAATCTTTGGTTTTGCTGGAGGTAGTTCAGGGGCTGAGTTTGGTTCTGACATCATCGGTAGCACAGGCAACGGACAAACTGCAACCCTTCTGCCTGGTGGTTCCACGAATGTTACTGCTAATGCCCGGGTTTATTTAGACTTCAATACTAGCTTTACAGGCAAGGATTTGTTACTAACCCGATTAGCAGTTGGCAATGGGGGCGGTGGTCCCCAGACGGCTCTTGGCGGTTCTCTGGCTCCCTTCAATATAGGTAATATTGGTCTTGATAGCTATGGAATTGCGTATGCAGGAACAGGTACTAACTTTGTATTAGATACTCTGCGTTATGATTTTCCGCTTGCTAAGGACTTCAAGGTATCTTTAGGTACTAATATTTTTGCCAGCGACCACGTTGACCTCAACAGCTTTGCAAATGATGAAGCCAAGGATTTTTCTAGCCTCTTCTTTACCAATAATCCACTTATCTTTCCTGTAGACGCTGGCTCTGGTGCAGTTTTAGACTGGAACCCGAATGGTGGTGCTTTTAGCATACGGGCGGTCTATGTAGCGCGTAATGCTAATCAACCCGCCCCTGGCAACAATGACGCTGGCTTCCGCACAAATCGGGGCTTGACTGGTGACCCCTACCAAGGCACTTTTGAAATTGAGTATGCCCCCAAGGATAAGGATGGCAACATCAAGAACTTTGCTCTCCGCTTGCAGTACACCAATGCCTCTGTCAGCAACGTCACGGTAAATACGGGCGGGGTGAACTTGGAATGGGCTTTTGCTAAGAAAGCAGCTCTGTTTGGTCGCTATGGCTTCGGCACGATCGATAGTCGGATTACTGGTATTGTCAATCCTGCCTTCGATGGCTTTATCAATAAGGGTGTACCTATTAGTAGCCTCTCTCCCCAAACCTGGATGGTGGGTCTAGCTTTCCCTGACCTCTTCCGTCGGGATGATTTGCTTGCCTTTGCCGTTGGTCAGCCCTTCATTGAAGGCAAGGTTGGTAACTCTACCCAAACTAATCTGGAGTTGTTCTATCGGTTCCAAGTTTCCGATAACATTTCTATCACTCCTGATTTGCAGTTTATCTTTAATCCCAACAACAATAGCGAAAACAGCACGATCACGATCGGTTCTTTGCGTACCACCTTTACGTTCTAGTACCTAGATAGAGTTTTGAAAGGAGGGGAGATTCCCCTCTTTTTTTATTTTTTATTAGGAATTTATTAGGAATTGTTGTAGCCCGGCAGACCGATCGTGCCAATTCTCGTATCGGGGGGCCAAAACCGGAGTACCGCCCTGCCCATGATATTTTCTTGAGGAAGAAAGCCCCAGATATGGGAATCGTTACTATTATTGCGATTATCTCCCATGACCCAGTAATATCCAGGAGGGATAATATAGGGGGGGATTTCGTAGTCTGGTTCTTCCAAAATATAGGGTTCCTGGAGGGCTTCACCGTTAATTAGCACTTTCCCTCCTTGGATAGCGATTTTTTCTCCTGGCAGACCGATTATGCGCTTAATATAAGCCTTACCGCCGGGGAAAGGGGGTTCAAAAACAATGATTTCGCCCCGTTTTGGTGCCCGCCAGCGATAGGAGATTTTTTCTACCATAATGCGGTCATTAATTTTGAGGGTAGGTTCCATCGAACCAGAGGGAATATAGCGGGGTTCAATCACAAACCACCTTAGCAGGCTGGCAACCAAGATGGAGAAAATAATTATGCGGATTGATTCTCCCTGTTTTTGCCACCATTCTTTCCAGGAATGTTCAGTCATAGTTAATATTGGGGGGTTTTGATGTTACCAGTGCGGCTATTGAGGGGCCAATAACGGAAGGAAGCCCTACCCACTACGTTGGCAGCGGGCACAAAGCCCCAGACATGGGAATCCAGGCTATTGTTGCGATTATCTCCCATCACCCAATAGCTTTCGGGGGGTACTTTAAAACTAGGCAAACCCTTTACTTCTAAGACCCGATCGGGTTGATAGCACTGATCGGGGCAGAGGGCTGGGTCAGTAGAAGGCAGGGTATAGGCGGGGGGGGACTGGATATAGGGTTCATTGATCGGGCTGCCGTTGACGTAGACTGTCCCGTTTTGAATGCTGATAGTATCCCCTGGCACACCAATTACTCTTTTGATATAGACACTGCCCTTGTTGGGAATGGCGGGGTGATCCGGGGGATGGAAGACGATGATTTCTCCCCTTTGGGGTTTACGAAAGTAGTAGGAGATTTTTTCGATAATTAAACGGTCTTTAATTTGCAGGGTTGGTTCCATAGAACTGGAGGGAATATAGCGATTTTCTGCCACAAAGGTATGAATACCAAAGAAGAGTAATAATGCCATGCCCACGGTATGGACTACTTCTTCCGCAACTGCTTTGACCGATCGGTCTTTAGGGGAAATTTTTCTACTTCCCCTAGCGGAATCTTCGACTGCATTTACCGATTGTTTTGTGGTGTTGTCTGTCATGGTTAGCCCTGTTCGATGGAAACGGAATGCTCTCCTTCTAGGTTGAAGGCGCTATGTACTGCCCTTAGTGCTTCTAGAGCTACATCTTGCTTGATTACGCAGCTAACTTTTATCCCAGAGGTAGCAATCATTTCTATGTTAATACCACGTCGGGCAAGACTTTGAAACATCTGGGCGGCAATTCCCCTGGCTTGTGCCATACCCATACCAACAATACTGAGTTTAGCGATCTGGTCGTCTGATAAAACTGCACCGCAACCAAGTGCCGCCGCCGCTAATTTTAAGGTTTGCTCTGCTACATACCGATCGCCGGTGGCAATGGTAAATGCCATATTATTTAAGCCCCGATCGGGTTGGGACTGGATAATCATATCGAGGCTAATGCCCTTGAGGGCAAGGGAATCCAGCAATTGGGCGGCTACGCCGGGACGATCGGGTACGGACAGGACTGCCAGGCGGGTTTGATTTTGGTCTAGGGCTACGCCCCTTACGGTAGGAGTAGAGGGGAGGGGAGGGGGATTTCCCCTTTCTTCTACTTGAAAAACTTCTTTTAATGCCTTGATGCCCCTTGCACTGTCAGTTTGGGCGATCACACAACTTACCTTCGTTTCCGAGGTGGAGATCATTTGAATATTGATGTTATTTTGCCCCAGAGCATTAAACATCTGTGCTGCAATCCCTGGTCTGCCCACAATCCCTACCCCAGTGATACTTAAAATGCTGATGTCACTGTCCCCTAAAACCACCTCGCGGTGATGGGAGCGGCAGACCGCTAGGGCATGGTCTAAATCTGGGCGGGGGACGGTAAAGGCAATATCGTTGTAGTTGAGGGGGTGCTGGATGGACTGCACAATTAAATCGACCATGATGCCACTCTCGGCTAATTCGGTAAACAATTGGGCGGCAATGCCTGGACGATCGGGTACGCCTAAAATCGCTACCTTGGCTTGGTCTTCATCAATTTGAATGCCGTCTACTAGGCGGTTAACTTCTAAGGAAGCAAGGTCGCCCCCTCCTCCACCAGGGCTGATAATAGCTGTGCCTGGCGCATCGGACCAACTCGATCGGACTACCAGGGGCACGGCAAAATTGCGGGCAATTTCCACGGCTCTAGGATGGAGGACTTTTGCCCCCAGACTTGCCAATTCCAGCATCTCTTCTGCCGTAATTTGGTCTAATAAACTGGCGCGGGGGACAAGGCGGGGGTCGGTAGTTAAAATACCAGGCACATCGGTATAAATCTCACACCGATCGGCGTTTAGGGCAGCCGCAATTGCTACAGCGGACGTGTCGGAGCCGCCCCTACCCAAAGTAGTGATCTGTCCTTCAGGGCTGATGCCTTGAAAGCCTGTCACCACTACGACTTTACCCGATCGGAGCTGGGCTTTAATTAGGTCTGTTTCAATGCGGATAATGCGGGCGCGCTGGTGCTGGGCTTCCGTAATGATGCCCGCCTGAAACCCAGTTAAGCCAATGGCTGGTTGCCCCTGGTGCTGTAATGCCAGAGCGACCAGAGCGGTAGTAACTTGCTCCCCTGTCGCCAAAAGCAGGTCCAATTCCCTGGATGCTGTGGGTTCTCCCCCCAGCGCTTGGGCAAGCTCCACCAACCGATCGGTGGTTTTGCCCATTGCCGAAACCACTACAACGACCTGGTTACCATCTAAAACCGTTTTACTGATCCGCTGACAGACCCGCAAAATCCGATCGGGGTCAGCCACTGAAGTGCCGCCAAATTTTTGCACCACCAACGCCATGATTAAACCGCAAAACCGAGTCTATTAGAGTAACACATCTATTCCCCTACCACCCCTTTTGGGTATCCAGAAATTGATTGAGCCAAAATATACCGCTTCCTATAACCACAGCGATAATCCAGAGCCAAATATCGATGGGAGTCATACCCGATCGGGTAGTATGTACCCAAATCACCTGCAAGACAACCACTCCCAAAGATGCCCCCAACCATTGATAAAACTTGAAGAGGGGCGCTCTTACTAAACCACTACCAAGGGAAAGAAGGGAAAAATTAAAGACCGTCCAGGCAAAACTAACGGAAGTAAATCGGTAAACTAAGAGGGGAGGAATAGACATCATCAAAAGGTTTAAGATCAAACGTCTGATCCATACTTGGTCTAAAAAATAACGATTAGGAGGTAAGTCAATCTCAGATATTGGTTCAATCAAAAATAATAAAGACAAGCCAATTGGCAAGAAAACACCAGACCAAATGATCTGTGATGGAGTGATGGTCGTTTGTTTGGCAATCAGACCAACGAATAAAAGGAACAAAAGAGAAACACCACTACAAAAACTAAAAAGCAAAATGCGTCTCACCCGATCGATGGTCTGTCTTCCTGCTTTGATACCTTTTTCCATTAAATGAAGATCATTTTGAGCTAATACCACACCAGTTTGTCTTTGCAAAACAGGACCAGCCCCCGAACTGCTAATAGTAATATCAGCCCTAGCAAATAAAGACTCGTCGGCTTGAGAGTCAGTCAAGAGGGCTAAACAATGGGCTTGGGGCAGAGCAAGACCATCCATAAGCCTAATCACAGGGATTAATTCATCCTTAATATCTGGGTTATGCCTCAGACCAACCCAACTAACCTCCAAATCAGAGGGAGGGGTAAAAGAGTAACTATCGAGGTCTAACAAAATCTTGTCAATCTTACTTAAAACCCATAAAAGTATCGAAGACTTGAGGGTCACTCCCTGTTCTTTTAAGTTATTTTTAACCTGAAAAAGACAGACCTCTAAAATATTCAACCAATTTAAAGGGACAGACAAAATCAATAACAAATAAACAATGGTTAAACTAAAGGATGAAAAACTAACCATTAAAAAGATAAAACCCAAAGCCAACCAAACCCAAAGAAGGGTAAAAATCCCTGGTAGTGTGGTTTTGATCTGCCCAATCCCTGGTTTTCGGTAGCTTTTAACTACTACTCCCATGGCTTCCCCTTTTACCACCAGAGAATCTCGATAGACCATATTACTGTGCTCTGCTGAGGGCACATCTAGGGGTAGAGGAGCAGTAGTATCCTTCTTTTGTATCTGCCATTTATATTCTTCTGCTCTGGCAATGACCAGGTCTTGTAAAACGACCAAACGAATATCTACACTAAGCCAATCTCCAGGCTCTATTCTAACTATGTCACCTTCTACCAAACTCCGACTCGGAATGACAATATACCGATCGTCTCGTTTGACAATAATCTTTTGCGAACGAGTTTCTAGGTTTTGCCACTTCTTTTTTATCAGAATGAAAGAACGATAGATAATGCCCTGAAATATAACAGTCGCCAAAACTAACAAACTAAGACGACTGACCAAAATCGATCGGGTAGAGGGCATCAACAACAAAACGATCAATAGAATGATGACCCCAAAAAGAATGACAAGAGGGTTGATCTTTCCCTGTCTTAGTCTTTTGCGCGCCGTAGCATAGGTGATACCAGAGGGACGAGACTGGAGGGTCTCAAATACTTTTTCCAGGTCCCAATGGTGCCAACTCAATGCCATTTTGCTTTAGGTAACAGTGGCTCTTACTAACTCTCCCTTGGGGGTGACGTGTAAGCCGCATTCTTTGTTGTCTAGCTCCCACCACCACCTACCAGCCCGTAAGTCTTCCCCAGGCTCGATCGCTCTCGTGCAAGGGGCACAACCTATACTAGGAAAACCCCGATCGTGTAACGCATTGTAGGGTACTTCATTCTCTCTTATGTAAGACCATACGGCTTCATTTGTCCAGTTTAAGAGGGGGTTGATCTTCACGATCGGTTGTTTGGTCAGGGGCACCCGATCGGATTCAATGAAATTCATCGTAGCCCGATTAGGGGTCTGGTCTGCCCTCAAGCCCGTAATCCAAGCCTCCAGACCCTCTAGGGCACGGCTGAGGGGTTCAATCTTGCGGACATGACAGCAGGCTTTGCGATTTTCTACACTTTCATAAAATAAATTGATGCCTTTGGTTGCGACCATCTCTTCAACCGCAGACCGATCGGGGAACATGACTCTTAATTTCATCTGGGGATAGCGCTTGAGGGACTGAGCAATCAGCGCATAGGTCTCTTCATGGAGCCTGCCGGTATCTAAAGTAAAGACCCTAAACTCCCCCAGCCTAGACATCAGATCGATTACCACCATATCTTCTGCCCCAAAACTGGAAGCAATGGCAAGCCGGTCACCAAATTTTCCCCTTGCCCAAGTCAAAATCCCCATGGGGGAATGGTCTGCAATCTCTGTGAGCCAATCTGTCATCTATACCTTTACCTCTGGGCTGTTTTGCTTTGTACCATCTGCCATGGTTGTATTCTTGAAAATCGCATTGCCAAACTCAGTCCCGATCGTGCTGGCATCTACCAGAATTGCCCCCGTCAGGTCTGCCCCCGCCAGGTTTGCACCAATCAGGTTAGCGCGACAGAGGGTAGCATCCGTCAGATCAGCCCCCTGGAGGTTAGCATTACTCAGTTTTGTTCGGACTAGGATCGCTTCCCGCAGATTTGCCCCCTGGAGGTTAGCGCCACTCAAATTCGCCCCACTCAAGTTCGCCTCCCGTAAATCTGCCCCCCTCAAAGTAGCAAAGATCAAGTCCACATCCCGCAGGGTCGCCTGTCTTAGGTTTGCCCCCTCCAATAAGCCATAGATTAAGTCGGCTGCCGTCAGGTTTGCCCCACTCAGGTTAGTACGGGTCAAGTTAGTATTTCTTAAGACCGTTTCCCTAATATCTGCCCCCTTGAGGTCTGCATCGGTAAGGTTGGCACATCTGAGGTTTGCCCCTACCAGGTTTGCCCCCGTCATATCTGCGCCAGACAGGTCTGCCCCGATCAAATAAGTACTAATTAGGGTAACATAGATCATCTCGGCATTTTTAAGGCAGGCTTCCCTTAAATCCGCATTACTTAAATTGGCACCACAGAGGTTTGCTTCCTCTAATTCTGCTCCACTCAGACTGGCATAGACAAGGTTGACACTTTCCAAATAACACTGGGGGCACTTTTTGGTAGCGAGTAATCTTTGCCGCAGGAAATTCTGCATTGTATCCATAGAGTGGGAGTTCTAATTTTATGCCCCCTATATTAGCGCTTTTTCTGTCCTATTTGCCCCTAATTTACGGATATTAACGAAGAGGGACATAACCTGATTTAGCGATTAGTTCCTGTCCTTTGGGACTTAATAACCAGTCGGTGTAGAGGTCTCCTACCTGCCGATCGATATTATTTTCATCCCTGGTGATCACAAATAGCTTTCTGGTAATCGGATAGTCCCCATTTCTAAAGGCACTAAAATTGATGCTGTTCCGTTCTTGGGGGCAACGATCGGGGGGAATGTAGGGATCGGCATAGGGAGGAACGTAATTGCCTTTGGTGCGCCCGATCGGGAAGGGCTTGATCGTACATTGGGGAACAATTTCTGGAGCGGTGGCGTAGTAGATGCCGCCTCGATTTTTACTTACCTCTCTGAGGGCGGGGGTTGTGCTGTAAATGAACTTTACATTTTCGCCAAAATCTTTTTTATCTAAAACATATTCCCAGAAAAACTCTACCGTACCCCCATCACTGAGGCGGCGGGAATAGGGAATAATCTCCAAGTCAGGACCACCTAGTTCCCTCCAGTTGCGAATTTTGCCTAGATAAATATCCCGCAGTTGATCTACTGTAATGCCCTTTACTGGCAGGTCATGGTTGACAGCAACTGCTAAGCCATCGATCGCTACGTCCCGTTGAATCAACTTAAATCCCCTCAGTCTTGCTTTTTCTTGATCTTTGTCATTCAGTGCCCGAGAAGATTGGGAGAAAGATAACTGCCGATCGATGACCATTTGAATGCCTGTGCCAGAGCCTGGTGTGCGCCCGATCGGGTCTACATAACGCAACTGAATACCTGGATAGTCTCTCGGAAATTCTGGGTCTGCTACGCCTCGAATGGGTGCCCAAGTGGTGCTGCCACCGTAGTTAAATATGCCAGTAGGAGTGGATTGCCCCTGATTCTGGGCTTGGGCTGGAGCAGATTGGACAGGATTTGGTGCCGGAGGCGCTGGAGCAGATTGGACAGGATTTGGTGCCGGAGGCTGGGAGGTCTGAGTATTGCTTGAGTTAGAGGAATTATCCAGCTTTCCTAGACGACTAAAACTTTGCCTAAACATCCATAGAGTACCGCCCGCCAGCCCTGCTGTAAGTAAAAAAGATAAGGTAAGTACAATCGTTTCGTTGCTATTTTTATTCATTTTTTTTACCACAACCCTCTGAGCTTATCATAACTGACCCAAGGAAATTATAGTGGGGAAATGTTGCAATACAAAATGAATGTATGGTGATCTATTTCGATAAGTTTTGGTTAAGAATGACTGCATTGTTTATAGGTCTTTTGTTTTTTCAAAACAACCAATCGATCGTTAAAATTTTAATCCATAGGAATATGGAGGATAAAAACAGCACCATTATCATTATGAAAAGTGAATTTTCCTTCTAATTGTTCTGTTAGATCACTAACTAATAAAATTCCTAAGCTATTAACATTTTCTGGGGTAAAGTGTGGTGGCAGACCAACCCCATTATCAGCAACAATAATCTCGATCGATTTATCTGATTTAGTCACATCAATTTTGATTATCCCCTCACCAGAAGGAAAAGCATACTTAATAGCATTAGTTATTAGTTCATTAAAGATTAGACCAAGGGGAACTGTCTTATCAAGAGGGATAGTAATTGGCGGTATATTAGTAACTAATTCAATATGCCCCGATCGGACATTGTAGGTATTAAAAATAATGGTTACTAATTTTGTAACATAGCTTTTCATATCGATCGAGTCAAAGTTTTCTCCGCCATAAAGTTGTTCATGGACAAGTGCCATTGCGTATATGCGACTCTGGGCATCTTCTATAGCTGGATTCAGGGATTTATCTAAGTTGCGGGTCTGCAATCTAAACAAACTAGACATAATTTGTAGGTTATTTTTAACTCGGTGATGTACTTCTTTTAATAGAGAGTTTTTCTGTCTTAATTCTCTCTCCATTTTTTGTTGAATAGAATTTTTTTCGATTCCTAAAGCAATTTGATTAGTAATTTGATCAAGTAACTTTATGGTGCCAATATCCCAGTTAGTAGGCTTGTGATTAAAGACTGATAATATGCCCCAAATTGTATTTGTTTCCGTCACGATCGGTAATACCAATCTATGGGAGTCTGCCGAGTAACCACCATTCCTAAAGTTAGCTAAAATTGTCTTGCAATCAATCTGCGTGGCTGGCGAATCATTGGGGGATTGATAAGCGTAAGTAAATTGACCATCTTTAATAACTCTAATTGTCACCCGATCGGCATTGAGGAAGTATCTAAGTTCTGTAGTAACCAAAATAAAAAGTTCATCCAGATTAAAAGACCAACGCAAACGTTCTAAGATTAAGTTGAGCAATTTTTCTTGTTTTAACTTGGTTTCTAACGATCGATTTAATTCAATCCTTTTCGTTAACTCATCTTCCATCTGTTGATAAAGATCAGCCTGCTTAATCGCTACAGATAAGGGCACGGAAATTTTTTGCACTAAACTAACTTCTATACTTTGCCAATCCCGATCGGTTTTACATTGATGGAAAATCAATAGCCCCCACAACTTTTGCTCAAAGACAATTCCTATGGTAATTACTGCTTTTACTCCTAAAGAATTCATAAAATCCTTTAGGCATTCTATATCAGTGTCTTGGTAGGATTTGACAACTAATATTTTGCCGTTTAAGTATTGATTGTAACAACTAATCGGAAAAACTTCAGAACTAAAAGTCATGCCATTTAAGCTAGGAATATCAGGTTGAACAGACTCTGCTACCACTTTACCTTTTCCATCAGATTGAATGCCATAAACTAAAACCCGATCGCACTTAATTAAATTTAGTAATTCTTGGGTAGTTGTTTGTAAGATTTGATTTAATTCTAAAGAATCTCTAATCTTTGCCGTGATGTTACCTAAAATTCGCTCTTGTTCGTATTGTAATCGCAACAATATTTGAGACTCAATTAGAGCTTTCGATCGGTTTAATACCTGTTGTTCTAAATCTCGATTTAATTCTTTTAGGGCGTTTTCTGCTTTAATACGGTTCTTCCTTTCTAGGTTACTGTTAATAGCGATCGAGATTTGATTGGCGATGGTTTTCATAAACTGTTTTGTTTCTTCCGTCCAATCGATCGGAGTAGAACATTTAACAGTTAAACAACCCCATACCCGATCGTCTAAGCAAATTGGTGTAAGCAACCAAGCCCCCCTATAAATTGCTGCAATCTTGGAGCAAATTGGATCGGTTAAAGTATCAGTGTTGTTAATTGCAACTATTTGATTATCTAAAATAGCTTGAGCAATAGGATTACCTTGATGTTCTACTTTACAATCTGCAACATCTAATGGATACTTAGATACTGTCTGCCACACTTGATCTTCTAATAAAAATTCTTCAATAAGAATTACATGACTAGGGTATAACTCCCAAACCTGTTGAGTAATGTAATTTAATATTTTTTGTAAATCGATCGTGTCTTTAATATAACTAGCTAACCGATAGAGTAAATTAGATTGAGTTAGCTGAGTTTGAGTTTTTTGATATAAGTTAGAACGTGAGATTGCAATGCCTATCAAGGTAGAAATCCTACCAAGAAAATTTGCTTCTATATCTCTCCAATCACGGCTGCTAAGTTGATGAACACTAATAGCCCCCCATAACTTTTGATCTACCCAAATTCCTACTATCATTTTTGCTCTTATACCAAGGGAACGGAGGAATGTTAGACAATTTTCATTGAAATTAGCTAACTCAATATCTGAAATTTTCTCGACTCTATTTTGCTCCCAAATATGACAAACTAAAATATGCTCATTAATATAATTGAGCATTGATCCTACACCAGATGCAACAGCAGATTGAACTACTTTAGCCTGATAATTATTGTTAAATTCATACACCACTACTCGGTCACACTTTAGGTAATCCTGCAGAATAGATAAGCTAATATCAAAAATCTTGTAATAATCATCAGTTACTAACAATTCACGGGCGATCGTGGCAATTAAATTGTCTTGTTGTCGTTGTGCCTCTAATTTATCTTCCGTTAATTTTTGTTGGGTTACATCTCGGCTTGTTCCAACTACACCCAAAATTTCTCCTTGCTGGTTACGATAGGGAGAATAAATAACACTCATGTAGCGTCTGCCAATTGCAGGATAGGCTATCCACTGATAGAATTTAACAATTTCTCCCCTTAAACACTGATCGATTTTAGGTTTAAGTTCATGGAACATTGTTACTCCTAAAATTTCTGCCATAGTGTAATCGATCATCTCTTCTTCAGTTAAATTAAACCGAGCTAATAAAACATTGTTAACATATCGGAATGTATAATCCCGATCGATGTACCAAATTGAGTCGGAAATCGATCGGAAGATATTAACAAACTGTTCTTTACTTTCTTTAAGAGCCTGCTCTGTCAGTTTTTGATAAGTTATATCCCGCACAATATAAATAATTAACTCTTTATCCCCAGTAATTACGCTATTAATGGATACTTCTGCCTGATAGGTAGAACCATCTTTGCGATAATGTGTAGTCTGGTAAATGTGAGTATCAATCCCGATCGGTTTGATTGAGTCAGTAATTAAGGGTTCCCAATCTTTAGGACTAATTTGTAATAGTTCTGTCATAGAATAACCAAGCATTTGAGCAAATCGAGGATTAGCTTCTATAATCCGATCGCCCTGTAAAACAACTACGCCGTCAAAGGTGCTATTCAATAAGGCTTGAATTTTTTGCGCCTGATTTTTTTGTTCTTTCTCGATCGTTTTTTCGGCTGTAATATCCCTAAAAGTAGTTATCACCCCGATTAGTTTGCCCGCCTCATCTAATTTAGGTACTGCATCTAAACATAACCATTTAGTAGGATTAGTATTTATACCTAAAACAACCCCGTAAATAGGCTTACTCGTATTAAAAGTCTTTACATAGGGCAAATCATCAGCTAAAAAAGGTGAACCATCTTGCTTGACAATTTCACAAAAATCAAAAAGAGAGAATTTGCCAATTACTTGCATTGGGCTAATTTGCAGTAACTGTAGTCCGTAATCATTGACTTTGGCGATTCTGCCTTGGGCATCGTGGATTACAACCCCGATCGGGAGTAATTTCCATATATTTTTTGTTAATAATTCTGTTTCTGCTTCAACCATTACTAACCCTTTCCTATATCTGCTTGTTACCGTTTCGCTCTGTCTAACCCAAAAAGATAGACAATACAATACCTTAACTGATATATCAAAGATATGTTAAAAAATCCAGATTTTTGTTTTTAATCTTAATAATAAAGCTTAGGAATAAATGATATTTCCCTATGTTAATTTGCCGAATTATTGACTAAAACTTATAGCCCGATCGGGGTAATATTTTATGATCTTACTAATTTCTTCCTCTTTTTTGTTAAATTCTGGACTTTCATACCTCTCAAAATATTAAAAATATTAAAGATACTCAAAGCCCCACCCCCTGGATTTAGTGATTAGAACTGAAAAACGCCCAAAAGACAAACAAATCTGGTATAAATTAAGAAAATATGTTCTTCACTATGCAGTTCCCTGCCCCTGGAATCCTAATTCGTCCCCTCCAACATCGAGACCTTGCCCCGATCGGGCAACTTAATCAACTTGTTGAAACCCCGGATCTCGCCATGGAGCAATGGCTTAATTTAGTCCAGGGAGCAACTTGGCACTTCCCCTGGCAGGGTTGCGCCAGAGCTTATGTAGGTGAAGTAAGTGGAGAAATTCTGGGCTATATTTTGATTGCCCCAGTAAATGACAGCCGCACCACCTGGCGGGTTAATCAAATTGTGGTGATGCCAGGGCAGAATCATACCTTGGGTAGTCAGTTGATTCGCCATTGTTTGGAGTCCTGTTGGGAAGCAAGGATGTGGCTGATTGAAATAGATAGCCGCGCCAGGGACACGATCGCTCTATGTCGGCAGAACGGCTTCCAGCCCTTAGCTCACCAGACCAACTGGCGCATCCCGCCAGAGATTTTAATAAATTTGCGGGCACAGGAACCAGCCTTACCCAATCTCTACCCCGTCAGCAATATAGATGCTCCCCTTCTCTATCAACTAGAAATTGCGGCAATGCCCCCCCAAATTCGCCAAGTTTATGATTGGGGGGTGCAGGATTTTCGCCATAATCCTGTCTTGAAATTTTTGCACTACGGGCAGTTATTTTTGGCACAACGTCAAGAAATTACCGGCTATGTTTATGAGTGCCAAAGGAAGGCAGCTATCGCCTCCTTTAACCTCAATCTCCATCGCATCAAGGAAGACCAAAATACAACCCATGAGCTACAGTTAACGGTTCATCCAGCCTATACCTGGCTTTATCCGGAACTGATCACCCAAGTTACCCATATTGTGTCGAGGCATCGCCCGATCGAGTTAGATAGCCTTACCCTGGTTTCTGCCGACTATCAACCGGAACGGGAAGACTACCTGGAAAAACTAGGAGCCGAACCTACTGCCCATCGTCTATTGATGGCACGATCGGTATGGCACAAGGTCAGGGAAGCAAAACCCGTCTTAGATGGCTTACAACTATCCCGGATGTTGACTGGCTTACAACCTACTCAGCGCCCTGTGCCTGGGAGAATTGATACCAACCCAGAGCAGATGCAATAGGGGAAATTTGTTCTTTTAACTACACTCAGGTTAACCAATTCCAGTACTATTTAGAATTGGGTGTCACCGCAGATTCTATGAAAATTCTCAAAACACAGGCATTAAGGGGTCCTAATTTCTGGCATATCGATCGTCATCGGTTGATTGTATTGCGCTTGGATATGGAAGGGAACATCCATCACCCCGATCGTTTCTACAGTGGGTTGAGTCGTTGTTTACCTAATCTGCCTTCCTTTCCTCTCACCCAAGAGGGAGTAGCCCTCACTGTCGCTGAAATTGCCCTGGAACTCCAACGCCAAGCCGGTATGCCCGTAGAATTTGCCACAGTCAGAGCAACCGCCGATCGGGATGTGTATAACTGCGTGTTTGAGTACCACTACGAAGAATGCGGGCGCTATGCGGCTAGAGCGGCTGTAAGAATGTGCCAAGATATTATCGAAACGGGGGCATATAAAGAATTAACGGAAGATTTAGCAGACTTGAGGGAAATTCGCCTTGATGCCCAGCTTGGTCCCAGTACGGAATCAATTATTGCCGAGGCAAAGGCAAAGAAAATCCCCTGGCTGGAACTAGGCAGCAGAGCAATGATCCAGTTAGGCTACGGCATTTATCAAAAGCGCATCCAGGCTACCCTGTCCGATCGGAGTAGTATCTTAGCCGTGGAGCTAGCCTGTGACAAGGAAGGCACCAAACGGATACTCAAAGATTCCGGCATACCCGTACCCAGAGGCACAGTGATCAAATCGATCAAAGACTTAGAAGATGGAATCATTGATGTAGGGGGATTCCCGGTGGTGATAAAACCCCTAGACGGCAATCACGGCAGGGGTATCACGATCGATGTAAGAACCTTTTTAGAAGCAGAGGATGCCTTCGAGTTAGCCCAAGAGGTATCGGACGGGGTAATTATCGAAAAATTCCATCGGGGCAAGGATTACCGCGTTTTAGTGATCGATGGTCATGTGGTGGCAGTAGCGGAACGGGTGCCGGCTCATGTAACGGGGGATGGTCGGTCTACTCTTTCCCAATTGATAGAAATTACTAACAAAGACCCTAGAAGGGGGGACGGGCACGACAACGTGCTGACCAGGATTGTGATTGACCAGACCAGCCAGGATGTATTAGCCCGCCAGGGTTTTAGCCTCGATAGCGTGCCTGCTCAAGGACAGGTGGTTTACCTAAAGGCGACTGCCAATTTGAGTACGGGGGGTATCTCCGTCGATCGGACTGATGAAATTCATCCCGAAAACATCTGGCTATGTCAGAGAGTCGCCCGCATTATCGGCTTAGATATTGCCGGTATTGATATTGTCACCCCAGACATCAAACAGCCCATCCGGGACACGGACGGCGTGATCGTAGAAGTCAATGCTGCCCCTGGTTTTCGGATGCACACTGCCCCCAGTGTTGGCATTCCCCGCAATGTGGGGGAACCTGTGATCGATATGCTCTTTCCCCCTGGCACTCCCTGCCGCATCCCCATTATTGCCGTCACTGGCACAAACGGTAAAACTACCACGACCAGGCTGATTGCCCATATTTTTAAGCAACTCCATCGAGTTGTAGGCTACACCACCACCGACGGCATCTACATCGGCGACTGGGTTGTCGAAAAAGGGGACACCACTGGTCCCTACAGCGCCCAAGTAATTTTGCGGGATCCTACGGTTGAAATTGCTGTCCTGGAAACCGCTAGGGGAGGAATTCTCCGATCGGGTTTAGGTTTCGATCGCTCTGACATTAGCATCGTGTTAAACGTCCAGGCAGACCATCTAGGCAGCGGTGATATTGACACGATCGAGGACTTGGGAGAACTAAAAAGCGTCGTAGTCAAAGCGGTAAGACCAGGGGGCTATGCCATTCTCAATGCCGAAGACCCGATCGTGGCGGGCATGGCAAGGAATGTAGTAGCAGAAGTAGCCTATTTCTCCCTCGACCCCCATCTATCCCTTGTGAAGGAACACGTCCGTCAGGGGGGCATTGCTGCAGTCTATGAAAATGGCTATCTTTCCATCCTCAAACAGGGTTGGACGATTAGAGTAGAGCAGGCAAACCTCATTCCCCTTACTTTGGGGGGCAAAGCCGAATTTATGATTCAAAATTGCCTAGCCGCCGTGCTGGCTACCTACCTCCAGGGCGTGAGGGTAGAGGATATTAAAAAAGCTCTGACTACCTTTGTTGCCTCGGCTGACCAGACCCCCGGCAGAATGAACCTATTTAATTTGGGCAGATTCCATGTTTTGGTAGACTATGCCCACAACCCCGCCGGCTATAGGGCAGTATCGGGCTTTATCAAGTCCTGGCAGGGGGAAAAGATCGGTGTAATTGGCGCACCAGGAGACCGGCGCAACAGCGACATTGAAGAATTAGGGGAACTGGCGGTCGAAATGTTCGATCGGGTGATCATCAAAGAAGATTGTGATTTGAGGGGGCGCAAGCCGGAAGAAACCGCCGGGCTGATCTGTCGGGGCATTACCCATATTAGTCCCAACTTCCCCTACCAGGTGATTTTGGCAGAAGAAGAAGCGATCCAAAAAGCGCTGGCTATTGCCCCCGATCGTTCTTTAGTGGTAGTTTTCCCCGAAAAGGTAGATAAAACGATCGAGTTGATTAAAGCTGCTATGTCCTGACTAAAATGCTCTTATAGTTAGGAAAATGGGATTGTGGAAAGCGATTTGAAACCCCTTGGTAGTCTGGAGCAAGAAATTGTGACTATCCTCTGGCGGCTTGGTCATGCCTCTGTGAAAGAGATTCATAGCGCCATTTTGTCTGACCCCAATCGGGAACTGACCGCTCCTTCTATTTTGACCGTCCTACGTCGGTTAGAAAAAAAAGGCTGGGTAATCGGGCAAAAAAAAGACCGGATTTGGTATTGGCGGACGAAAATTTCCCAGTCTGAAGCCAAAATCAAGACCGCCTATATGCACCTCCAGGGGTTATTAACGATCGGGGATGGGGAAGTAGTGACCTCCTTTGCCGACCACCTAGACCATACCAGCATGGATAGGCTAGCGGAACTAACAAAAAAATTACAAGCTATCCGATCGGAGCGGGAGAAAGAATAATGCATTTATTTTTATGTTTTGGGTCTGTCATTTTTGCTTTATTCTGTCGGTTAGTTTTTCCTTTATCTAGTTTTAGTTTTTTAGTAGCACCCCTCTTGTTTGTTTCCACCACGATCGTTGTTTTGTTGATGGGTTGTAATGGGGAAATGTGGATGATGCCCGTGGGCTGGTTGGGTTTTGCTATGTCTTTCCTTTTTTTGGTCTTTTGTTTGCTTAGTTTATTCTGTCATTGTAGAGATTTAGTCCGATCGGTGCAAAAGACAAAGGAACTTCCCCTCCATGTTTATCAATTAAAAGAAAGACGGATTTGCTTTAGATTGTTAGACCATGACCTGCCCTTTGCCGGGCTGGTGGGTTTAGTTAATCCCCAGTTAGTTTTAAGTAGGGGGCTTTTAGATTTGTTAGACCAAGATCATATAGAAGCTGTAGTCTGCCATGAAGAGGCACACCGCTTCTATCGAGATAATTTCTGGTTCTTTTGGTGGAACTATCTCAAACAGATTACCGCTTGGCTGCCCCGCACGGAAAAATTATGGCAGCACCTCCTCCTAGAGCGGGAATTACGCGCCGATCGGAAGGCAGGGGAGAAGGTAGACCCCCTGGACATTGCGGAAGCCCTTCTCCAGATTATCCAACAGGGGAATGGGCTGATTGTGGGGGGAGCCGTCCCCTTCTTTGAACAAGAGCGCCTGGAACAAAGAATTGATGCACTGCTCTCTCCCCGACCCCAAGGGTTTAACAGGCGGGAGATTTTGTTGAGCATTTTAGTTGCCCTTCTGCCATTATTTTATTTACCATTCCACTATCAAAACTATGTCTGATGCCGTTACCCGATCGGTGGCTGCCCTCTACGATGCCTTCCCCTTCCCCCCAGACCCCGTGCTCGATGAAGCTCCTCCAGGCTATAACTGGCGCTGGAGTTGGGCGGGTGCCTACGGCTTTTGTACCGGCGGACAAATATCTACTATTAAAAATCCCCGTATTTTAGATGCCGGCTGTGGTAGCGGTGTGAGTACAGAATATTTAGCCCACCAAAACCCTGATGCAGAAATTGTGGCAATTGATATTAGCCAGGGCACTCTCAAAGTCGCTCAGGAACGGATTTTACGCTCCCTCGGCAAAACCGATCGGGTTCAATTTCATCAATGTAGTATCTACGATTTAGAGACTATTCCAGGTTCCTTTGATTTGATCAATTGTGTGGGAGTCCTGCACCATTTAGCCGAACCCGATCGGGGTTTACAATCCCTAGTCAAAAAACTAAAACCAGGGGGATTACTACACCTATTTTTATATGCCGAAATCGGGAGATGGGAAATTAGTTTGATGCAGGAAGCCCTGCAAATCTTGCAACCCGATCGGGCTAATATTGCTGATGGTATCAAGCTAGGACGATCGATATTTGCTGCCCTGCCGGAAAACAATCGATTAGTACAACGGGAGAAGACCAGATGGTCTTTAGAGAATACCAAAGATGAATGTTTTGCTGATATGTATCTCCATCCCCATGAAATCAGATTTAATATCTATTCTTTATTTGAGTTTATCAATCGATCGGGTTTAGAATTTGGCGGATTTTCTAATCCTAAAGTATGGCGCTTAGAACGACTTTTAGGCAATGACCCCGCCCTCTTAGCTCAGGCACAAAATCTGCCAAAAGTGAGCCAATACCGCCTTTTAGAACTCCTAGATACCGATATTGCCCACTACGAATTTTTCCTCTATGCTCCCCCCCTACCCCAACTAAAAACCGATCGGGATGATGTTTTACTGTCAGCAAAACCCCTCAGACACCCCTGCATTATGGGTTGGAAAAGCTCTAGTTTGTTTAACCCTGATTTTGAAGTTTGTCAGCTATCCAATGTTGAATTGCTGTTGATGGAGCAGGCAAATCAAGACTCTACTATTGCATCAATCATGGCAAACTATCCTGATATTACTTTAGATATTGTCCGTTCATTATTAGAGAAAAGATTGATCCTAATGGCTGTCAACCAATGAAAAGACCCGATCTTAGTTTATGTGCCTTTGTTGCTCCTAATGCCACCGTTTTAGGAGAAGTAATAGTCAAACCCGGCGTTAACATTTGGTATCAGGCAGTGCTGAGGGCAGACCTCAACCAGATCACGATCGGGGCTTACACCAACATCCAAGACAGTGCCATTTTACATGGCGATCCAGGACAGGATTTAGTGATTGGCGATTACGTCACGATCGGGCATCGAGCCGTAGTACATGGCATCGCGATCGGGGAAGGCAGCTTAATTGGCATGGGAGCGATAATCTTAGAAGGAATTACCGTTGGTGCTGGTAGCATTGTGGGAGCCGGTGCAGTGGTCACCAAAGATGTACCCCCAGGCGTAGTTGTAGCCGGCGTACCCGCCAAGCTCATGCGGGAGTTGAATTTCCAGGAACAATCAGAATTGATCGATCATGCCAAATCCTATTATCAACTGGCATTGCAACACAAATCCTAGAAAAAGCCACAAACTTCAACAATTAGGGGACAAAATTACACATTTCTGCTACGCTTTCCTAAAGTTTTCCTACTTGGTTATGACGGCAAGGGTCTTTGCATTTACCAACAATAAAGGAGGCACTGGCAAATCCACACTTTGTTCTAACATTGCCCACTGTGCCGCTTTAGCTGGTCATCGGGTTTTAGTAATCGATCTGACTTCCCAAGTTACCTGTACTACTCTCTTTTTAGAAAATGGCGATAATCTGGACGAGTCCGAAACCGTGCTTGCCCTCCTCAAGAAAAAACCCGATCGTTCCATCCTTGAGCTTTGTCATCCTAGTCACAAAAGTCTGGATATAGTGCCCGCTAGTGTCTCTATGGCTCAGGCGGTTATTCAACTATCTGCCATCCCGATCGGGGCGGAAAAAATTCTCGATCGACATATCCAACAGGTAAGCGACCGCTACGACTACATTTTTATTGACAGTCCAGGGGAGTTAAATGAACTAACTTCTAATGCTCTGGTCTCTGCCCATAAAATCTTTGTCCCCACCAGGGTCAACCGTACCGACTTCCAATGCACAGAAACCATGCTCCAGTTTATCGAAGAAGTATCCCCCCTAATTGGGCATAAAGAAGTAAAGGTGTTGATCAATATGTTAGACGATCGGTATAAAAATATCTGGGCAGGCTCCCACCTCGGTAAGCTCTACATCCAGGCACAGGAAACCTTTGGCGAACTCTTATCATCAATCACCATCCCCGAAAGCAATGATATTCGCACTGCCTTCGATCGGGGCTTAACCGTAATGGAGCACAAACCGAAGGAAGTTGCTGCCAGAAGAATTCAAGAGTTATTAGAGCAAGAGGTTGTTGGTAGTGTCAAACGGAAGTAGTAAAATGAGAGTCTCAAAAAAAACAACCAATGAAGAGGAGGTAGACAAACTAAAACGAGAATTAGAAGTCCTACGCAAAAGATATAACGAAAAATGCGTGCAGTTAGAAACCCTGCAAAATGAAGACGTTTTAATCAGACGGATACAAGAACTACTAAACTTGCAAGAACAATACCAAAAAAAGATTCAGGAGCAGAGTGAAACTATCCAGACCCTAAAACGGGAAAAACTCAGTCTGGAAGCTAAACAGGGCGCATTAGAAACCCTAGCTCAAGAACAACAGACCCTATTAGAAGAATGTCAAGCACAGAACCAAGCCATCATGCAAACTGCATGGCAGGAAGCCCTCCAAATTATGGAAGAAGACTACATCACAGGGCAAAAACGCATTCAGGAGTTAGAACAAAGAGTAGCAGAATTACAAGAACAGGTCTTAGCACAGGCAAAACAAAAAAACGAATATGAAACTGCCCTGCAATACCTGCAAGAACAGTCCCTCCATTTTCAGAGCTATGCCCTTAGTTTAAGCAATGCCCTAGAGCGTCTGTTTGAAGAACACCGAGAATGGAAAAAAGCCGAGATTTCCTATCGCGTAGACCTGCCTTCCTTCCTAGTAAAAAGTCGGAACTATTCCTCCCTGTCTTAAAACAAAAGACATCTATCCATCATGGTAGAAAATATCAAACATTGTTCCTATTTCTAATGCCAAAGGGCACATGGACAGAAGGTACATTTACACCAGTGATGTGACGCATTTGATCGTCAAAAAAGATGTGGGGCTTCATCACTTCCAAAATACGGTGTTTTTCAATCCCTCCCAAAAAGAAGGTTTCATCGGGGGTAATACCCCAATTATTAAGACTGGTAATCACCCTCTGATGAGCAGGAGCATTTCTGGCAGTTACTACCGCAGTGCGAATGATTCTTTGATAGTTTTGGTCTTTTTTCTCTCTTTCTTTTTCCATTTTTTGTAAGAAAGATAGTTTTTGCAACAAACCCCCCAGTGGACCAAGGTTGTGGGGTATGTCTCCCCTAGCGGCTTCATGGCTCTGGAACATATCTAGGCTTTCGTTTTGTTGAAATACCCGCTCGGACTCATCATCGGCAATCACACCATCGAAATCAAAAGCAACCCGGAGTTCTTGGTCTTCTTCATCATCAGCAAACTGGGTGGGAATGACTGTGCCGGCTGGATAGCCCGCTTCGATCGCTTGTCTGACATCTTTTTCGTTAGCAGATAAAAAAAGAGAGACATTAAAGGCGGGGATGTATTTGTGGGGAGACTTACCAGATAAAAAGCCCGCCCTAGAAATATCTAAGCCGTAACTCCTAATGGAATTAAACACCCTTTGTCCGGTGTCGGGGTCATTGCGGGACAGGAGGACTACTTCTACTGGTTTTTCGGTTTGGTAGATTTTATTGATCTCCAGAAACCTCCTCAGAAAAGGGAAGGCAACCCCCTTGGGCAGAATATCGTTGATGTGCTCTTTTTGATGTTGACGGTACTCTTCTTCTCCCTTTTCAAGATAGACTCGGTGGGATTCGGTTAGGTCAAACAGGGCACTGGAGGCTACTCCTATAACTAATTTTTGCTCGATCGGGTACATCATACTACTGCCCCAACCGGATGCGCCAATCATCTAACTTGCGCTTGACCTCTTCATTCATGACACTATGGAGCCGACGACTATGGGCAGACTTCGATCGTTGTTTGCGCTTCATTGATTGTTCTGCCGATCGGACATCCTGCTCTAGGAGGGCAGCCGACATCCACTCTGCCCCAAAGCCTGAAATGGTCAATTGCTGCGCCCGATCGGAAGTAACTACAATTACTCTTCTTAGGCGACGCATCTGGGCGCATACCTTTTCGATGTAGCTATCGGCGGTCTGGCGGTATTCTGTGTAATGCAACTTGAGATGTTCAGTTACATCCTCTGTAACCCCAGGGTTGAGGTTATTATAGGCATCAAACACGATCGTGGTGTGGAAACCCCTATAGGCACTGTAACTAGCTAGGGTTTCAACCAAGTGATTCCTCGCCCGATCGAGGCTACCATCCAAGTCCTGAAAAGAACGCCAAGCACCAACTACGTTGTACCCATCCACCAGCATTACGGGGGGTGACATAAAAAAACAGGTAAATGTTACCTTTCTATTGTGCCCTATGCGGTTTCCGTTTTGGGTAAGGAAGATGGGTGCATTAGTACCTTTGCCGTAGATAACTCCTGCACCATATCGGTAGTGATCAGGCAACGTTTAGGCACGGATACATCCTGGCGGGAAGGTAGCTCATACATCACATCCAACATGAGTTGCTCTACAATGCTCCGCAAAGCCCTCGCGCCGGTTTTGCGCCGGTAAGCCTCCTGGGCTATTGCTCTGAGGGCATCTTCCTGGAACTCTAAATGAACATTGTCCATGAGGAGGAGTTTTTGATACTGCCGGACTAGGCTATTGCGGGGGGTGGTCAAAATTGAAACCAAGGCTTCCTCATCGAGGGGATTGATCACCGCTGTAACTGGTACTCTACCAATAAATTCCGGGATCATGCCGTAACGTACCAGGTCTTCGGGCTGGAGTTCCTTTAACAAGTCCGCTTTCCGTTCGTCCCTGGTGGGTATGGTGGCTGAATCTAGCTCAAAGCCTAAAGTCGATCGTTTGCGGCAACGTTGTTCGATTATCCTTTCTAAGCCATCAAAGGCACCACCGCAAATAAACAGAATATTCTTCGTATCAATCTGTATACATTCTTGATAGGGATGCTTTCTGCCGCCTTGGGGAGGTACGTTAGCGATCGTGCCCTCTAGCATCTTCAATAATGCCTGCTGCACCCCTTCCCCAGAAACATCCCTGGTAATAGAGGTATTTTCACTCTTGCGGGCAATTTTATCAATTTCATCGATGTAGACAATGCCCCTCTGTGCCTCCTCCACATCCAAGTCTGCCATTTGCAAAAGACGAAGTAGGATATTTTCTACATCTTCTCCTACATAACCCGCCTCCGTCAGGGTTGTAGCATCTGCAACGGCAAAGGGCACATCCAGCATTTCCGCAAGGGTCTGTGCCAGGAGGGTCTTACCGCAACCCGTCGGACCAATCAGCAGAATATTAGATTTTTGGAGTTCTACACCGTCTTCATTTTTGCCATCTTCCAGGCAATTCAACCGCTTGTAGTGGTTATAGACCGCCACGGAAAGAATCTTTTTCGCCCCATCCTGCCCAATCACATGTTCATCTAGGTATTTTTTGATCTCCATAGGCTTGGGAACTTGGTGGAGATTGGTAGGACGACGTTTGCGCTTTTCCCCCTGCTCCCTGCGGCTTTGGTTGGGGAGTAGTTCCTCGTCTAAAATTTCATTGCAGAGGTCTACACATTCGTCACAAATATAGACCCCTGGTCCAGCGATTAGTTTTCGCACTTGTTCTTGGGACTTACCACAGAAGGAGCATTTAAGATGAGCGTCGTACTTAGGCATAGCGGTAATTCTACTTAAAGAATGGTTGAGCAGACAGGGAACTTGAGGGCAGAACCTCTAACCCTGCAATAACAGGACTAATTTCAGGATTGGTCGAATAAAGAACGGTGGAGATGACGGGGGGCTTGGGCGCAGCTTGGGAACGGGGGCTGTACAGGACATCATCGATTATGCCATAGGCTTTTGCCTCTTCTGGGGACATAAAGAAGTCCCGATCGGTGTCGATTTCGATTTTTTCCAGGGGCTGACCCGTGCGCTCCGCCAGGATTTGGTTGAGGAGTTTTTTAATGTATAAAATTTCCTTCGCTCTAATTTCAATATCGATCGCTTGACCTTGAGCGCCGCCGGAGGGTTGATGAATCATAATGCGGGAACTAGGCAGGGAAAACCGCTTGCCCTTAGCGCCGGCTGCCAAGAGAAAGGCTCCCATGCTGGCAGCCAGACCCATGCAGATCGTCGAAACGGGGGGGCTGATGTGCTCCATCGTGTCATAGATGCCCATCCCGGCAGACACTGAGCCGCCAGGGGAATTGATGTAAAGATAAATATCCTTTTGGGGGTCTTCTGCTTCTAGGTAGAGGAGTTGGGAAATAATGACATTAGCAATTTTGTCATCTACCCCAGCCCCTAAAAAGACGATGCGCTCTTGGAGCAGTCTGGAGTAAATATCTGCAGTGCGATCGCCCCGATCGGTAGTTTCGACAATAATTGGGACGCGGTCATTAGCCAAAATTGTGTCTGCGGTCATAAATGTTAGCCTAGCTGTCCGTATTATGCACCAAATCTGGGGATTCTGGCTGTTCCTCCTCCTCTGATTCAGTATCTGCTTCTGGAACCAGCTCGATCGTGGCATTTTCCTTCAGCCATGCTATGGCTAACTCTTGGAGAAGGGTTTCTTTGACGACTTTACGCAAAATTTCTTCATCGTAGTTACTGCCCTTCAGACTCTGCTTCATTTCTGCCACCTTAGCTTCGTATCGATCGGGGGGTACGGTTAAGTTTTCCAATTCTGCCAGTTTAGTCAAAGCCAAGCTCCGTTTAGCATTATGGATTGCTTCGTCAAGCGTCGCCTCTTGCATCTGTTCGAGAATATCCTCTGTCAGAGAGTCGATTAAACGTTCCTCATCAATTCCCATCCTGGTTGCCAAAAATTTGATATTCTGTCTGATTAGTTTGTTCTGTTCCGCTTCGATTAAAGTAACAGGCAGGTCAACCTCAGTAAGCTGGACTAGGGCATAGGTGAGGGCATTTTCTACATTTTCGGCAGTATCTTCCTCTGCTGCTTGGACTGCCCGTTCTTGCAGAAATGCTTTTAATTCTTCCAAAGTTTGTTTTTGACTGATGGTACGGGCAAATTCGTCGTCGAGGGGGGGTAAGTCTCGGTATTTGATGTCAATGAGGCGGTGTTTTGCCCTGACTTCCGCTCCCTCTAGCCCTTCAAAGGGAAATTCATCAGGGAGGGTAAGTTGTTCCTCTTTGGTCTCTCCAATGTTCATGCCCAAGATCATCTTGAACAGATCGAACTGGAGAATATCATCAGTTAGGTCTAATATGGCTTCGGAACCACTAAGTTCTTCAATAACAGTATTGTCTGCCAGATTGATCACCTCTGAATCAATGGTGACTACATCTTGGGCTTGGGCGGGTCGGTCTTCTACGGGCACTAGGGTGGCGTGCTTCTTCTGGAAATTCTGGAGCGTTATCGTAACATAATCGGGGTCTGGTTCTACCTTACCGGCTTTGACGCTAATATTTTTGTAGTCCCCTAGAGTTACTTCTGGGTCAAAGTCTGTGGTGATTGTGATAGAAAAAGGAGAGCCGACCTCGATCGTTTTGATTAAATCATCGATTTCTGGTTCGACAGATGGTTTCCCGATCGGGTTTAGTCCATCCCTTTCGGTTTGTTCAACAATTTCTTTGAAAGCATCTCTGAGTAAACTCTCTACTAGGGAGGTCTTGATGGATTCCATCCCCACATGGTTGATCAATAGCTGTTTGGGGGCTTTGCCCGGGCGGAAACCCGGCACATTGATATTTCGCATCATGTCCTTGATGATACGATCGTAGATTTGGCGGGAATAGTCCCCTGGCACTTCTACATTAAAACGAATTTGACTAGCGGGTAGGGGTTGGGAAGTGATTTTCATTAGGTATGACTTAACTAGCCCCTTATCTTATCATAGAAAATTTGGTTAAGTTTTCAAGCTACTCTTTCTAGGGAAGATTTGAGGGCTTTGAGTCCTTTTTTGACCTGGCGGGAGACGGTCACGGTGGTCAGTCCCAGCATTTCGGCTACTTGCTTTTGGGGCAGGTCTTCTAAAAAGACATATTCTAAAATCTGTCTGGTGCGTTGCTCTAGGGTACCCATTGCCTGTTGGAGCCTCCAGATTTCTTCTTGGCTGGTCTGGGCACTCTTGGGATCGGATAGGGTTTCACCTAGATTTGCTTGGGTGTCGTCATTGATTGGGGCATCGAGGCTAATCAGGGTACGATTGCGCTGTGCCACTTTAATTTCTTGCCATTCGGCGGGGCTTACTTGGAGGGCATGGCAGATTTCTCTGTCTTGGGGTTCTCTACCTAGTTGTTGCCGCAGTTGTTGGATTAGTCGGATGGACTGTTGATGGAGTTCGCTGTAGCGTCTGGGCAGACGGACTGGGGTGCATCGATCCCGCAAATAATGTTGAATCTCTCCCCTGATGTAGCGGGTAGCAAAGGAGCTAAAGGCGCAACCCTTCTCAAACTCAAACCGATCGATCGCTCCTAGCAATCCCATAAACCCTACCTGTAGGAGGTCTTCGTAGCTTTCCTTGCTTTGATTGAGCCAGTAGCTCACCTCTTTTTTGACTAAGCCTGTGTTGAGTTTAACTAATTGGGTACGCAACCGATCGGTGGGTTGGCTTTTATAGGCTTTGAGGAGGCTATGAATTTCCTGTTTGTGGGCAAGGGTGAAGGTGGTATTCATGGCGTGGCTGGGATTGCTACAGGTTTAGATTAAAACAAGCAAGCTGGATAATCACCTGTCGGGTTGTTAGGGATATGGCACCTAACAAACTGTTAGTGACTGTTTGGCGATCGGTTTTACAAAAAAGCAGATTGTAAATTAGATTAAAGAGCGCCGTAAATGACCGTCATTTTCTTTTAAGATGCGTTCGGCAGACTGCCGATCGGTCTGGTAATGATACATCACAACGGCTGTTTTAACATTTAAGCCCGATCGTTGTAACAATTCCCAAGCCGACAAACGATCGATCGGTAGAATATCGGTCAAAATTCTAATAGCTCGGTCTTGGAGTTTAGTGTTAGTAACTGCTACATCTACCATGTGATTGCGATAAACTTTCCCTAACTGAATCATCACCCCAGTAGAAATACGATTAAGCACCAGTTTTGTGGCAGTGCCAGCCTTGAGCCTTGTAGAGCCGGTCAGGATTTCTGCCCCCACGACCGGGCGAATCTCTAAGTCATAGTTGGTCGGCACCTGTTCGGCGGGCACACAAGCAAAAAAGATGGTCTTTGCCCCTAATAGACTTGCCTGTTGCAGCGCCCCATGCACAAAGGGCGTAGTACCGCCCGCCGTAATCCCCATCACCACATCCCGATCGGTAATTTGATGGGCAATCATTGCTTGTCCTCCGTCAGCAGCGCTATCTTCTGCTCCTTCAGCGCTTTTGACCAGAGCTTCCTTGCCGCCGGCAATAATACCCTGAATCAATTCAGGCGGAACGCTAAATGTAGGCGGGCATTCAGCCGCATCTAAAACCCCAAGCCTGCCGCTCGTCCCCGCTCCGACATAAAATAGCCTCCCCCCCGCCCGGATGGCTTCACTGATCATTAAAATCCCTTGACAAATCTGCTGACTCTGAGCACCAACTGCCAATAGGGTCTTTTCATCTTCTTGCTGACAGAGGTCGATAAACTCCTCAATACTAAGCTGGTCTAGGTCTTGACTGAGGGGCAGAGACTGTTCCGTAATTAAATAACCCCGACCAGAATTGGTTGTCATCTTTTCCGTTTATTTTAGATAATATTATTCTCTCTGATGGGAAAATTGATAAGCGCCGATCGCTCCTAAACCGATCGATAGTCCAAAAATAACCACAAAACTATACCAGGGCGGCAATCCTCCTGCCAACACCGATCGGAGCCCAATACTGGCATAGGTGAGGGGTAAAAAATAAACGACCGGTTTTAGAATGGCTGGAAGTTGGGAAGGTTCAAAAAAAGTACCACCCAAAAAAGACATAGGCACAATCAGAAAGTTGTTGTAAAGCCCTACTGCCTCCAACGACCGGACTTGTAAACCCACAATTACGCCAAGCCCAGAAAACACCATTGAATTACCCAACAAAATCAAGAAAAAAAGGGGTTGTAAAAAATACCAATTCCTGGAAACAACTAAACTAACTACAATGAGGGCACAGGCGGTAATTCCTCCCCTAGTCACCCCCGCTAACATCTTGCCCAGATATAGGGATAGGGGATGGACTGGCGCAATCAGTAATTCTTCAAAAGTCTTGCTATAAAGCCGATCGCCGCATACCGAAAAAGTAGTCCCCCCAAAACTAATGGTCATAGAGGAAAGGGCAATCATGCCTGGCAAAATAAAACTTAAATAGTCCCCCCCTGGTACCTTCACATCGATCGTGCTTCCTAAGCCAAAACCAAAGGCAACGATGTAAATAATCGGCGAAATCAACCCCGAAGCAATTACCTGGGGCAGTCTCACCCTTAAATCTAGCCAGTCGCCCCACCAAATGGTGAGACTATCTTGTAAAATCTGGAGCACTAGCGGCGGGAAGCAATACGTTCAAAGTCGGCTTGGGTAGACTGCAATAATTTGTTCCGACTGTCTTGACAATTACCGATCGTGAGAGAAGGGACCAAATTACGAGCCTGAAGAGTCATATGGAGTTGCAAATTAGCAACGTAGTCACTTAAAGCTTCACTATGATTGAGGCGCATATCAATTAGAGTAGGGTATGAAGATAATATAAATCATCCCAAAGTAATACTCGAAAAAATGCAACAAACCTTAATAACATTACACTCCTTTTATCTCACAGCTAAGATCTGGGTGGGGAATCCCACCTCATCTAGTATGCAATAAAGCTACTGGGTTTTACTCCCTTTGCCATTGGGGAGAGGGTAATTACTCTCCCATAGAAAAGTCCCGTTTGGTCAGAAGGGTAACTTTACTCGATCGTTTCGACAGCAAAGCCGCTGTAGGCATCCATACCATGTTCGCCAATGTCAAGCCCTTCGATTTCTTCGTCCTTGGTTACTCTAATGCCGCCGGTAATGGCACTAATCAAAGCCCAAGCCGCAAAACTAAAGACAGTAGTAAAGGCTCCCACGGTCAAAACCCCAATAATTTGAGGAATTAAAGCCTGAAGACCACCCCCAAGGAGTAGTCCTCTGGCTGGACCTGCTCCTGCTTGGAGGATAAAACCATTACCAATGTCTGCTTCGGGACCAACGGCAAATAGTCCCACCGCCAGAGTGCCCCAAATGCCGCAGACCAAGTGGACTGATGTCGCCCCGACGGGGTCATCGATCTTGAGTTTGTCAAAAAATCCAACCGCAAAGACTACCAAAATACCGCCAATAATGCCAATAATGGCAGCAGAGGGTAATGTTACCCAGGCACAGGGAGCAGTAATGGCAACTAAACCGGCTAGGATGCCGTTAATAATCATAGAGAGGTCTGGTTTGCCCAAAACGCGCCAAGCTGTGATTGTAGCAGCAACGCCCCCCGTGGCTGCCGCCAAGTTGGTAGTCAGAGCGATATGGGAAATGAGTCTGCCATCTAATGCCATGGTAGAACCCGGATTAAAGCCGAACCAGCCCAGCCACAAAATTAGACAACCAAGGGTAGCGGAGGTCATGTTGTGTCCTGGTAGTGCCCGCACCGTACCATCTTCGCCGTAGCGACCCAGACGGGGACCAAGTAAGCCTGCCCCTACTAGGGCTGCCCAGCCCCCCACAGAGTGAACAACGGTAGAACCGGCAAAGTCCCAGAAGCCCGCCCCCGCTAGCCAGCCTCCTCCCCAAATCCAGTGACCCGTAATAGCGTAGGAAATAGCTACTAAGAGAAAACTAAAAATCAAAAAGGCAACGAACTTAATCCGCTCTGCTACTGCGCCAGAAACGATCGTGGCGGCTGTACCAGCAAACATTAGCTGGAATAGAAACTTAGCCTGGAGGGGAATGCCTGTCCAGTTGAGGGAGCTAAATACGCCCTGATAGCTATCCCCCGTCATGGGGCTGTTATCTGATCCAGTCAAGAAAAAGCCATTCAGACCAATAAAGGGATTGCCGTCACCAAACATCAAAGCAAAGCCCAAAATCCAGAAGGCACAGGTAGCAATGGCAAATACGATCAGGTTTTTTGCTAAGACATTGACCGCATTTTTACGACGACAAAAACCGGATTCTACTAGCCCAAACCCTGCATTCATAAAGAAAACTAAAAAAGCAGCCACCGCCACCCAGAGGGTATCTAGCCCTACTTTTAGTTGTGCCATAGTTTCTTCTGGGGAGGGAGAATCCTGCGCGCCGGCAGCATAGACCCAAAACACCCCAATCAAAGCTGCAAAGGGGAGACATACTTTCCAGTTCACTTTATTGCGCTGGCGCTTGCCCCTTTTCCATAACGATCGTGATAGTAACACTTCTAACCCCTTGAAATTTAATGAGTGTAACTATCTCAACAAACCTAGAGGCTGGCATTTGTATTTAATTTTACAAGTATCCAGTTAATTCCCTTGCTATGTCTGAATCTCAGGGTAGATAGGCACAGCATTACCCCAAGCTAAGATAGGAAAAGATAATAAATAATCCATCGAAATTCTATGATAAAAATTGACCGTGTGTTATTTGTCAGACTACCTTGTAATCCTATTTTCCCGATCGGTGTGGTTTACTTAGCCGATCATTTACATAAATTGTTTCCCAATTTAGAGCAGAGAATTTTTGATTTAGGTACTGTACCTCCCCTCGATTATTTTTCTAGTTTAGAACAGGAAGTAAGGACTTTTCGTCCCGATTTAATTGTTTATTCTTGGCGGGATATTCAAATCTATGCTCCCGTAGGAGGAAGGGGCGGTAATCCTCTACAAAATGCTTTTGAATTTTATTATTCTACTAACCCTCTAACTAAACTAAGGGGTGCGATC